>Ga0070731_10001254_pt1 | contig 27186 bp, 14 predicted proteins | sample Coa_R1_2_FD_66448 | JGI IMG/M metagenome (GOLD analysis project Ga0070731, IMG submission 66448) | Surface soil microbial communities from Centralia Pennsylvania, which are recovering from an underground coalmine fire - Coalmine... | ecosystem: Environmental > Terrestrial > Soil > Unclassified ... | reverse complement strand
TCCAACTGCCCACCGCGTCGCAACCGAAGACGATAACGTCCAGCACAGGCCTGATTTTACGATCCTTGCCGAACGGCCCTGGCGGATTGGCAGTTCCGAATTTGCCGGCCGACTCCGCCGGCTGCGGGAATCCTGCCTCATTTTTTGGCATTGCCTTAATTTGTAGGCGACGAGGTGACGAGTCGTTTGGGCCAGCACTCCTTACGTCGTGCCCTACCACCAAATCAGGGCACCACCTTTTTATTGACATTTTGGACCTAAACTAAGTAGTATTGCAGCCTCAGCAAAGTCGCACCTGCCAGAAAGGCATGTATGCAAACCAGAGTGAAGGTTTTTTGTCAAAAATGGGGATTCAAAATCATAATTCCCGTCTTCCTCACCTGTTTTGTCCTGCCGCCGGCAGAAGCCTCCATCCAACCGGTTTCCCAACCGGACGCTTCGTTTGCGCCGTCGGCAGGTGGTGACGGCAGTTCCGGACTGCCCATCGTCAGCGCCGATGGACGCTATGTGCTCTTCGCCAGCACCGCCAACAATCTGGTGCTGACGAACAATAATAATTCCGTGTTGCCGCAGCGGATGAACGTGTTTCTTCGCGATCGCAATTCGGGAACCACCGTCCTGGCGAGCGCAAACCTGACGGGCACCGGCGGCGGCAATGGTGATTCATTTCCCACGGGCATTTCGACCAACGGCCAGTTTGTTCTGTTTGAAAGCGCCGCCGGCGATCTGGTGGCCAATGATAACAATCTGGCCAATGACATATTTGTCCGGGACCTGGTCAATGGCGTCACGACGCCCGTCAGCGTCAGTACCAATGGCGGCAGCGCCAACGGCGCTTCGTACCATTCCGTGACGACGCCGGATGGGCGCTATGTGGTGTTTGTCAGCGCGGCATCCAATCTGGTGGCCGGGGACGCCAATGGAATCCCCGATGTGTTTGTGCGGGATTTGCAGGCGGGCACAACCCGGCTGGTCAGTGTCGGCGCCAAATCCATCAACTCCACCACCCTCGCCAACATTTCCGAGTCGCCGGAAATCACGCCGGACGGGCGCTATGTTGTCTTTTACAGCACGGCCACAAACCTTGTGCCCGGCGTCGGGACGGCGGGTGAAATTTACGTCCGTGACCTGCAGGCGGGCAATACCCTCTGGGCCAGCACCAATGCGCGCGCCATTTTCCAGTCTGTCACCGGTTCCACCAATGCGGCCTCCTGCAATTACAGCATCAGCGACGACGGCCGGTTCGTCGCCTACGAAGTCTGTACCAATATGCCAACGGGTACCACTCCGGCAGCGGGCGTTATTTTGCGTTACCAGTTGCCAACCGGCTTGACCGACATCATTGCCACCAACGCCAACGTGCCCGTATTGTCACCGGAATCCATTCACGATCTGGCGATGACACCCGACGGACGGTTCGTGGCCTATGTAGCCAATGTCGGCAGCCCTTTCGGAACCAACACGGCGATTTATCTCTGGGACGCGCAAACCGGCACGAATACGCTCGTCAGCGCCGATTTGAACAATTCCACGATGGCCGCGAACGGGATTTGCGATTCGCCGGTGGTTTCCTCAAACGGTCAATGGGTCGCGTTCATCAGCAGCGCGACGGACCTCTCCACCAATGCCTCGGCAACCGGCTTTCACGCGTATCTCGGCAACGTCCCGACCGGCGTTACCCGGCTGCTGGATGCGGGCCCTAATGGTTTTGGTGGTGGCATAAATCCGAGCACCGTTCCCGCCTTGAGCGCGGACGGCAGCGTTGTTGCCTTTGAATCCGCCAATTTGTTGAATGACAACCGGCAACTGAATTACGATGTGTTTGCCTATGACGCGGCATCGAACACCACGGATTTGATTTCCGCCCATTATCCGGCCCTGCCCTCGCAAACGCCCGATGGCATCACCGGGTTCACGTCCTTTTCCGTCAGCTCCAACGGCCAGTTCGTCGCGTTTTACAGCGACGCCGATGACCTCGTGCCGAATGACACGAATGGCACCCGCGACGTTTTTGTTCGGGCGCTGATTTCCGGCACCAATATTCTGGTGAGCGTGAACACCAATGGCGTCGCCGGCGACGGCCCTTCCACCGACCCGGCCATCAGTGGCAACGGCCGATACGTGGCGTTCACCAGTTCGGCGGACGACCTGGTGCCGGGCGACACCAATAAGGCGCATGATGTTTTCATCCGCGATTTACTGGCGGGCACGACGGCATTGGTGAGCGTCAGCACCGATGGGATTGATCCCGGAAATGGTGATTCCTTTTCGCCGGTCATCAGCGCGGACGGACGGTATGTGTTGTTCCACAGCAAGGCGTCCAATCTGGCATCGGGTTCGTTTGGCAGCGGAGTTGAGAATCTCTTTTTCCGCGATTTACAGACGGCCACCACCTACGCCCTCGCGTCCGGCGGAGTGTATGCGACCGCCATGACACCGGACGGCCATTGGGTTGCTTTCATCGGCGAGGCGCCGGGAATTCCGGGAACGGCGGTTTATGTCTGGAATTCTCAACTGGCCACCCTGACCTACACCAACAGCGTGACAGTGACTTATTCTCCATACACGCCCCCGCTGGTTTCCCTCAGTCCCGACGGACAAACGCTGGCTTATATGGCAGGTGCACCGGTGATGACGGTGAACCTGGCGGCCAACACTGCCACCACGGTCAACTCGAGCGGAAATTCAGCCCATGCCGGACTTCAATTCAGCAGTGACGGGCGATTTCTGGTTTATAGCGCAGCCACTTCCCCCACCTTGCAAAGTGTCTATCTCTACGATTTACAGGCGGGAACCAACCTGCTGGTCAGCCAGAATTTCAATGGCACGGGCGCGGCCAGCTCCAATTCCGATTCGCCCGCCATCAGCCCGGACGGACGGTTCGTCGCGTATCGCAGCCTGGCCACGAACCTCATCCCCGATGATACCAACCCCATCGCGAACCTGTTCATTTACGACGCCTCGAACAACGCCACCATTCTGGTCAGCGTCAACGCCTCCGGCAGTTCGACGGCGGATGATCGCTCGCTTAATCCGGTGTTCAGTGCCGACAGCCAGATGCTGTTCTTTCAAAGTTGGGCGTCCGATTTGTCCAGCAACGACTTCAACAACGGCAACGATGTGTTTGCGCTCGATCTCGCGACCTTGCCGATCACGAGTCCCGGCGGCGGCTCGACCAATTCGGCCTCCGTTTTCGATGCGCAGTTGTTCCCCGCCGGCTCGTTCGCATCCAATCCAACGATAAGCTGGCCGCTGGCCTCGGGGAAAACCTATCAGGTGCAGTACAAAAATGATCTCGGGGACCCGCTCTGGCAGAATTTGCCCGGCAGCATCACGTTTATCGGCGATACGGGTTATATCATTGATCCCGCGCCGCCATCGGATAAACGATTTTACCGGATTGTTTTGAGCCCTTGAGATTTCAATGAATACGCCGCACCAACCTGCGTCCCGGACATTATCCGGTCCGTGCCCTGGTGGTTTTACGCTGATTGAACTGTGCGCGGTCATCGCCGCGCTGGCCATCCTGGGCGTTGTGCTGTTGCCCGCGTTCGCCGGCACGAAAACCGACCCCCGGGCCTTCCAATGCATAAACAACCAACGGCAAATCATCTTGGGCTGGCAAATGTTTGCCGCGGACAATAACGGCCTGCTTCCGCCCAACGATTATCCTTACACAACCTGCTACTGGACGTACGCCAGTAAGAGCCAGTTGAAGAACTGGGTGGTGGGCACCATGGAACAAGCAGTAGATGCGAGTCTCGCCAATGGCCAGAAGGAATTGGTAGATCCCAACACCCTGCTTTCCCCTTATGTTACCAATGCGAATGTCTATCATTGCCCGGCCGATAACTATATTGATACCCGCTCGCACACCATTCACGCGCGCAGTTACTCGATGAATTCGGCTGTGGGCACGGTGTACTGGACGGCCTCCAACAGCGGCACCCCGGGTTCGTCGCCAACTGAGGGTCCGATCGGGTCGCCAGTCGGTCAAGGATGGCTGGGGGGCAGCACTTGGAGTCCAAATTCGACCGGCTATTGGTTGACCTATGGGAAAATGTCATCGTTCACGCAGCCGGGTCCGGCCAATACCTTTGTGATCATGGATGAAAACCCATTTGCCATTAATGCCGGAGCGATAAATATCTCCGCCGCGGCAACACCCGGGAACACCTACCTCATTGATTATCCCTCCGGCCTGCATGGAGCTGCGGGAGTCATTTCCTTCGCCGATGGGCACGTCATCCTTCACAAGTGGCTGGACCGGCGCACCTATAGCCCCCAACTGAGCGGTCTTGGGCCCGGCATGGGTAGCACAAGTAACATCCACCAATTCCCGGACGACCCGGATTGTTTCTATCTAGCGCCCATCACCTCTGCACCACGATGATTCGAATCACCTTGAATCGTGAAAAATTCCATAAGAGCGACGCGTCAGCTTTTCACCAAGCCATTTTTCATTTCGCATCCGGACGGTTTTACGCTGATTGAACTGTGTGCCGTCATCGCACTAATTGCCATCCTGGGCATTGTGCTGTTGCCCGCGTTGGCCGGCACGAAACCCGACCCCCGCGCCTTTCAGTGCCTGAACAACGAACGACAAATCACCCTCGGCTGGCAAATGTTTGCCGCGGACAACAACGGCCTCCTGCCGCCCAACGATTATCCTTTTACGACTTGCTATTGGACGTACGCCAATAAGAGCCAGTTGAAGAACTGGGTGGTAGGCACCATGGAGCAAGTAATAGACGCAAGTTATTCGCGGGGCGTGTTGGAGCTGCAAGATCCCAACACCCTGCTTTCCCCTTATGTTACCAATGCGAGCGTCTATCATTGTCCGGCCGATAATTATGTTGATGCCCGCTCGCATACCATTCACGCGCGGAGTTACTCGATGAATTCGGCCGTAGGCACAGTGTATTGGTCGGCCTCCAACAGCGGCACCCCGGGTTCGTCGGCAGGTGCGGGTCCGATCGGGTCGCCAGTCGGTCAGGGCTGGCTGGGGGGCAACAGTTGGAGTCCAAGTACGACCGGCCCTTGGTTGACTTATGGGAAGATGTCATCGTTCACACGGCCGGGACCGGCCAACACCTTTGTGATCATGGATGCTAATCCATACTCCATCAACGATGGAAACTTTGCCGCATCCGCGTTTGCGGCTGCCGGCCGCACCTACCTTATTAATCTTCCCTCCGGTTTGCACGGAGCAGCGGGCGTCATTTCCTTTGCCGACGGCCATGTCATTGTCCACAAATGGCTGGATCAGCGCACATACACCCCCCAGGGTTCGCCTGGCTTGGGCGGCACTGCTACGACTCTCCAGTCACCAGATAACCCGGATTGTTTCTATCTGGCACCCATCACGTCTGCGCCACGATAAGTAATGCGGGATGACCACGCTTCGTCTTGTGGAATAAAGTCGTCTCATTGGTTGTTCAATTCTTCATGGCAAACCAGGCCTGTCCGTGTTAAAAAATCGTCCGCGCAATTATGGACTACGAAGCGGTCATCGGCCTAGAAACCCACGTCCAGCTTAAAACCAAATCGAAGATGTGGTGCGGCTGTGCCAACGCCTTCGGCGCGCCGCCCAACACCCACGTCTGTCCCGTCTGCCTCGGCCTGCCCGGCGTGCTGCCCGTCGCCAACGAGGAGGCGCTGCGGCTCACGGTGTTGACCGGCTTGTTGCTGAACTGCGAGATTCCCCCGCGCGCCAAGTTCGACCGGAAGAATTACTTTTACCCGGACATGCCGAAGAATTACCAGATCACCCAATACGACCAGCCGTCCACGGCGAACGGCTGGGTCGAGTTCGAATTCAACGGCGGTATTTCGCGCGTCCGCATCACGCGCGCGCACCTGGAGGAGGACGTGGGCAAGAACTTCCATTTTGAGCGCAATAGCGGCGTGGATTTTAACCGCGCCGGCGTGCCGCTCATGGAAATCGTCTCCGAACCGGACCTCACCAGCCCCGACATGGCCTACGACTATTTGAATGCGTTGGTGGAAATCCTGCGTTACGGCCGCATCAGTGATTGCGACATGGAGAAGGGCATGGTGCGCTGCGATGTGAACGTGAGCGTGCGGCCCAAAGGGACAAAGGAACTGGGCGCCAAAATTGAAATCAAAAACATGAACAGCTTCTCCGGGGTGCGCCGGGCGCTGGAATACGAAATTCCGCGCCAGATTGAGGTGCTCACCAAAGGCGGCAAGCTGATCCAATCCACGCGCCGCTGGGACGACGCGGCGGGCGTGACCGAGGAAATGCGCACCAAGGAACACGCGCACGATTACCGTTATTTTCCCGACCCGGACCTGATGCCCTTCGCGCCGACCGAGCCGTGGCTGGCCGACGTAAAGTCCCGCGTGATCGAACTGCCATTGGCGCGCAAGCAGCGGTTCATGAAAGATTACAACCTGCCCGCGTCCGACGCGGAGACTTTCAAGAATGACGTGCCCCTGGGTAATTATTTTGAAGGCGTCGCCAAAAAGACAAAAAATCCCAAAGCCGTGGCCAACTGGGTCATTAATAACCTCCGGGCGAAATTGGCGGAATGGAACAAGACCATTTTGAGCGAACAAATCGCGCCCGAGTTGCGAGACAACGCGGGCCAGACAACACTTTTCAAGACGGTGGACGACCTAAGATTCAAACCGGAGGCGATCCTGGAGCTGGCCAATCTGGTTGAGGCCAAAACCATCAGCAGTTCCGCCGCACAGCAGGTGTTCGCCGAAATGTTCGACACCGGCAAATCACCCGCTGCCATCGTTCAGGAAAAGGGCCTGGCGCAGGTGAGCGACACCGGAGCGATTGAAAAAATCTGTGACGAGGTGATTGCAGCGAATCCCGGACCGGCGGCTGATTTTAAGGCCGGAAAGGCGGTTGCGTTGAATTTCCTCAAGGGCCAGGTAATGAAGCTGAGCAAGGGCAAGGCGAACCCGGCACTCGCCGGTGAAATTCTGGAAAGAAAACTAAAGGGTTGAAGGCCGGCCGGGCTTGAACCTCAAACCCTGACTCCCAATTCCAATGCAAGCGTCCGCTTCACTCCCGGCATTCCACTGCTTGAATGGCCATCGTCATTCGATTACGGACGGGCGGCCAAAGACCGGCATACCCTGGTCGTCCCAGCGCAAGGGCTTGACGTACGTGTGACGGTTGGGATCCCACAAGGGATCGCCTTCAATCTTCGTATAGGTGCGGGCATGATAAACCAGCAGATCGGTCACGCCATCTTCGGCCACCGTGAAGCTGTTGTGGCCGGGACCATAGACGCCATGTTCGTAGCACGTTTTTAAGACCGGCTGCGGCGCCTTGGTCCAGCTGCGCGGGTCCAGCAGGTCGGCATCATCCCGGGCGTGCAAGAGGCCCATGGCATAGTTCTCATCCGTCGCGCTGGCCGAATAGCTGATGAAAACCCGGCCGTGGCGGATGAGCACGGAAGGTCCTTCGTTGACCGAAAAACCACGGGTTTCCCAATCAAACTCGGGTTGGGAAAGGCGGACGGGCGGCATCACCAGTTGCGCGGGGCTTTGCATGCGGGCGATATAAAGGTTCGAGTTTCCGGGAATCGCCGGGTCTTTCTGCGCCCAGACAAAGTAGCGGACGTTCCGGTGCTGGAAGGTGGTTGAGTCCAGGCAAAAACTGTCGATGCCGGTGTCCACGCGGCCCAGCACCGTCCATTGGCCTTCCAGCGGATTGGCCGCGTTGGTGGTAATGGCATAAATACGGTGCTGGAACAGTTCGTCCTTGATGGCACGCGTCGGCGCGGCGGCAAAATAAATGTACCAGGCATCATCAATCCGGTGGATTTCCGGCGCCCAGATCAACTCGCTCATGGGGCCTTGAGCAGGTTTGTGCCACACGTCCACCGGGACGGCCTTCGCCAGCTCGGCAATCGTCCGCGCCCGGCGCAGTTCAATGCGATCGTAAGCCGGCACCGAGGCCGTAAAGTAGTAGTAACCGTCGCTCTGTCTGCCGATGAAGGGATCGGCGCGTTGTTGAATCAGCGGCTGCAGAATTTTCATGGTGGATTCCGGCAAATCATCAATATCCGGCGAAGCTCAGGCAAGCGGCACCTCTTTGAGGATGGGCTCGCTGAGACCGGTTTTGGAGGACTGCTCCTCCATCATCGCGTTGTAAAATTTGTCGGTGATGCGGTATTTGAACATCAGGAACCCCGTCACCAGGTGAAAGAATCCGGGGATGACGGAAAGCGAGAGGGCGATGCCGGTGAGCGTAAAGGCACTCTGTATCTGGTCGGGCACGTAATGGTAATAGGTGAGCAGCACGCCCACGGCGCCGCCGCCCAGGCTCATGCCCATTTTTTGACAGAAGGAAATGCCGCCAAAGGACATTCCGGCCACGCGCTTGCCGCTTTTGACGTGACCGTAATCCACAGCCTCGGCAATGGCGGACCAAAAAACGGGCGCCTGCAGATCAACCACGATGCAAACCAGGAAATAGAAGACGAAGGCCAGCACGACGTCACCGGGCCTGACCGCAAAATAAAGAATAGCGCTGAACACGGCCGTGGCGATCTGGCTCCAGCGAAAGAGCTGGACCTTGCAGAAACGTTTCGTGATCCAGGTGGAGGCGACCATGGCAAGAATGGAGGCGACCACGCCGGTGGTGAGGAAGTTGGACAGCAAGACGGCATCGCCGCTGGCGGCGCCGCCCCATTTCCCGAGCAGGGAATGCGTCGTGAGGAATTGTGACAGCGCGCCTTGATCGGCAGGCAGATTGCCGTACAGGTAGTATTTGGCGTAATAAGCCGCCACGGATCCCCGGATGACGTAGCCGATGGTGGCGATGACGCATACGGCCGCGAGCACCACCCATTGGTCATTTTTGAAAAGGAGTTCCAACTGGAGCAACAACGGTTTGCTCTCCACCTTGTGTTTCACCCGTTCCGTCGTGGTGAAGAAGCAGAACAGGAACAGCAAGGTGGCCATTCCCGCCATCAAGGCCATCGAGATCTGGTATCCCCGGGCGAGGTGGTTTACTCCCCAGCGGGCCGCCATCAGCGGGACGATGATGGTGACCATGAACGCCGCGACTTTGGCGAAGAAGAGCCGGTAGCCGTTCGCGGATAAACGCTCCTGCGGGTCTTCGGTCAAAACCCCGATCAACGAAATGTACGGGATGGTTACCGAAGTGAAGACGAGCATCATCAGGGTGTAGGTCGCGTAGGCCCACAACAGTTTGGCGTTGTAGGCCAATGCCGGCGTGGTGTACACCAGCATGACGGAGAGCCCGAAGGGAACGGCCAATAAAAGGAGATAGGGCCGGTAGCGGCCCCACCGGGTGATGTGCTGGTCGGTAATCATTCCCATCGCGACATCGGCAAAGGCATCAATCAAGCGCGGCAACAGCATCAACAAGGCGATGTCGGAAGCCTTCAAACCAAAGATATCAGTGTAAAAAAACGTCAGGATTAACGCCATCGAAGACCAGACGACGTTCACCGCCATGTCGCCGGCGCCGAAGCCGATTTTTTCGAGGACGGTAAGTCTGGGGGTTTTCATTCCTGTTTTTTTGGTTAATCCGGATTGTTGATGAATTCCATATCGGACGAAAATGGGGCGTCAGGAACCCGGGTTACTTGACCAGAAGGCTTGCGTACTGGTTCAGCGCCTTCTCGTCAATGACCGGCCAGCCATTTTCGTCCCATTCAAGCCGGGCAATTCGTAATTTTTGCAGACCGTCATCCGCCATCTCGTAAGCGTGAAAGACGAGATAATCCTTCCCGTCAAAGTCATAAACGCTGCAGCCGCCCTGGCCGGCCCAGTTCCGGTCGCCGGCCAGCAACAAACTGCCGCCGCCCTCGGCCATGCCAATGCCATCCTTGTCCAAATACGGTCCCCGAATGTCGCGCGACCGTCCCACCATGATTTTGTAGGTGCTGTCCTTGCCGCGACAGCACAGACCCCAGGAAACAAACAGATAATAGTAATCACCCTTCTGGAAAATAAAAGGCCCTTCAATCTGGGCGGGTCCCGGATCCCGGTCATCTTCCAAAATGGACCGGTCTCGTTTGGCAATGGAATACCATTCCTCCGGTTCCGCGATGGCTTTCCAGTTGTGCGATAGTTTGACCAGTTTGATCCCGTCCCAAAATGAACCAAAATCCATCCACGGCGTGCCGTTTCCGTCGACTATGACGTTGGGATCGATCGCATTCCACAGGTCCCGGCCGGCGAGCGAGCGGAGCACGATGCCCTGATCCCGCCATTGGTATTCTGGAGAGGCGGGATCAAGCGTTTTATTGATCGTCAGGCCGATGGCCGAGTCATTTACGCCCGGGGCGGACACCGCATAATACAAATAGTACTCGCCATCATGACGGGAAATATCGGGCGCCCATTCACGGCCATCAAAACGACTCGTCACGCTTTTGGCCCAGGACGGCTCGCCGGAAAACACACGACCTCCCAGACTCCAATTCGTCATGTCCTTGGAAATATAGAACATAATCCCCGGTCCGGAGCTGAAGAGGTAGTAGGTGTCGCCCTCCCTGGCCATCGCGGGATCGTGGATGCTCACCTGGGTTGACGACACGGTAAACCGGTTACTGGCAATGAGGTCATCGGCCATCCCCGACGCAACGAGCGAAACCACATTGGTAATGGAACCGACCGCCATCGGGAGAACGGTCACCGTGATGCGGGCCGTATCCCGGGCGTTGATCTGACTGAGGACGAAGGCGACATTTTTTCCGTTGTCCGAGATGCTGGCGGAACGGGTGTAACCATTGGTGGCACTCAAAAACTGCACCGTGGCCGGCAAAAGATCGTCCACGCTGACATGTGAAACCGGGTTTGCCGACAAGTTCGTTACTTTTATGGTGTAACTCAACGAACCGGTGATCACATCGCGATGGGACGGGCCGGCGATCGAAAGGCTGAGTTGCTTTTGCGCGTCAACACGCTGACCCGTGACCAGAAGCGCCAGTGCCAGCAGTAAACCGGTTCGCATGCCGGAAGAGATTTTCACATTAAACAAGGAAAAATTTGCCGTCGTCCCTCTGGGTTATTAGTGGCTCGCCATGCATCCAGCAAATATTTCTGTCGCCGGCCAATTTGCCCCAACTGATCTTGAATTGTCAGGAAATTTGTTTTGGCGTTACGACGTTACGATAGTTTTGATCCTTTAAAAATTACATTGTATGAACCGTAATCAAAACGCCATTTTGCGAAAAAAAACCGCCAATTTACACGCTCACGCGGTCATTCGTGTGACGACCGGTCCCGCCATGTCTCGATGGTATTTTGGCGCTTTTTATTCGCAAAATGGCGTTTCGGTAAAGTGCTGCCAATGGTATACTTAACAGTTAGAATTGTGAATTCGTTACCGCCGATATTTCCAAATTACCCCCCGCGCCAATGCTTTTAGCAAGGAAACATTTTTGCCGTTGGCTGCCGCTGATGCTCCCGGGAGTTTTGCTGTGCTCGAATCCGTCCCTTCGGGCGGCGCCGTCGGACCTGCGCGGAAACCTGGGCATCCACGATCCTTCGGCGGTAATCCCGTGCAACGGGCGTTATTATGTTTTTGGAACGGGACAGGGCATTGTCTCAAAATCATCGGCCGACCTGACCTATTGGTCTGCCGGTCCGAGTGTGTTTGCCAACCCGCCGTCCTGGACGACGAATGACGTGCCCGGCTTCACCGGGTTCTTTTGGGCGCCGGACCTCACCTATTTCAACGGGGTCTATCACCTTTACTATGCAGTTTCGACATTCGGCAGCCAGGTATCGGCGATTGGCCTGGCCACGAACCCGACACTGGACCCCACCAACCCGAGCTACCAGTGGACCGACCAGGGCCCGGTGATCCGGTCCACCACCGGCAGTGCTTACAACTGCATTGACCCCAGCGTCACCTTCGATGCGTCCAGCAACCTGTGGATGTCGTTCGGCTCGTTCTGGAATGGCATTTACATGGTGCGGCTCGATCCGACAACCGGTTTACTCAATGCCACTCCGACCCTGACTCATGAAGCGATTAACACGGCGGCGGGCGATCCGATCGAAGCCTCCTATCTCTATCACCATGGGAATTACTATTATCTGTTTGTCAATTGGGGCACGTGTTGCGCCGGGGTGAACAGCACGTACAACATTCAAATGGGACGGAGCACGAATATCACCGGGCCGTATCTGGACCGCAACGGCGTGAATCTGGTTTCCGGCGGGGGCACGCTGTTTCTCAAGACCACGGGCAAATTTATCGGGCCGGGGCAGACGGGTATTCTCGAAGGCAATGGGACTGAATATTTTGGTTACCACTATTACGACGGCAATAATAATGGGGCACCGACCTTTGATGTGGAACCGTTATCGTGGACGGCGGATGGCTGGCCGACGTTCACCAACGACTGGTCGGCCATCTATCACTTCCACATGGATGCCAATGATGACAACGGCCAGTATTACGGGTTAATGAATAACGGTGCCGACGTGGATTACGACCCGCTGCTGGGCAATGTGTTGAGCCTGAACGGGACCAACCAGTTTGTCAGCCTGCCCGGCGGCGCGGCCAATGCCTGCAGTTTTATTACTGTGTTCAACTGGAACGGCGGCCTGCCCTGGCAGCGCGTTTTTGATTTCGGCCGCGGCACCAACAGTTATGCGTTCCTGACACCCCAGAACGCCACCGGCGTGATGCGGTTCACCATCACTTCGTCCGGCATGGGCGGCGAACAGCATCTCGATGCTCCGAGCGCGGCGCCAGTCGGGGCCTGGACCCAAGTGGCGGTAACGACCGACGGTTCGCGCGGTATTATGTATGTGAACGGGAAGCCCGTGGTGACCAATACTTCAATGACGCTCACCGCCCCGGATATAGCACCGACCAACGTCTGGTTCGGCAGGAGCCAGTTCCCGACGGATCCCTATTTCAACGGCCAAATCGGTTCCGTCCGCCTCTACGGCCGGGCCTTGGCACCGGCGGACATCGTCGCACCGCAACCCCGAATCACCGCACCCACGGCACCGGCGTATTTCCAGCCCGGCAGTGTGATTCCCTTCGCCGGGGCCGCGGTCGATTATGCCGATGTTCCCGTGTCCGTTTCCAACCTGATGTGGACGGTCCAATTTTGCAGTACGAACACAACCAACATCGTGCTGGGACCGCTTGCCGGCGTGGGAAGCGGCAGCTTGGTGGTACCGTCAGATCCGACCACCACCAACGGATTCTACCAGATTCTGCTGGCCGCCACGGATGGATCGGGGAACGCCGCCACCAACTTTATGAACGTGTCGCCCGGACCGACCAACACCGTATGGACGGCCAGCTATCCGTTTACCAACGGGGCCGCGGATGCGAACGGGAATTTCAATGGCACGCTGGTCAACGGCGCTTCCACGGTGGCTGATCCGATCCGGGGCCCGGTGCTGAATTTGAGCGGTGCGAGCCAATACGTCAGCCTGCCGGCCGGCATTGGCGCCATGCGGACATTTTCGGCCTGGGTCAAGTGGAATGGCGGCAATGCGTGGCAACGCATTTTTGATTTCGGCACCGGAACCAGCAGTTATGTGATGCTGACGGCCAAGGCCAACACCGGCGCATTGGAATTTCAGGCCACACCGGATGGGGGCAATGCCACTTGGTCTTTAAGCGCGCCCAATCCTTTGCCGGTCGGTGTTTGGACCCATGTCGCGGTGACATTGAATGGCAGCGAGGCAGTGATGTATGTCAACGGCCGGGCCGTGGCGGTGAATGCCAGCACTTATGTGCTGCCGTCGGACGTTGAGGGTGCGCAGGACTTTTTGGGCCGCAGCCAGTTTCCCACCGATCCGTATTTTAATGGCCAGATGGATGCGGTGCTGATTTCATCCCAGACACTGCCCGTCGAGCAAATCACGGCTTCGTCGCTGGGTTTGTCCGGCAACCCGACGGGTTTGATGCTGAACTGGCCGGCTTTCAACAACGGTTTGGGATTATACAGTTCTCCCAACGTCGGTTCCGGCGCACTGTGGACGCCGGTCACCGGCGCGCCGCTGGCTACGAATGGCGTCAATTTTTTGTCGCTGACGCCGACCAACAACCAGACATTCTTCCGGTTGCAGACGCCGTAATCATTGGCCTGCCTGCTTCCATATGAAAACCGGAAAAGGGTCAGCCATCTTAGTTGCCCTGGCGGCTTGTATGATTCAAACCGCGTGGGGACAGGATTCGCACTGGTCGGGCCTCAACAATGACGGCCTGTGGGCTTCGCCAAACAACTGGAACCCGGTGGGCGTACCGTCATCCAGTGTGGATGCCAATGTGTGGCTGGATTCCGCCAACGGGTGGTCGGTGATCACGATTACCAACGGCGAGGTGGAAAACCCCGGCAGCGGGTCATCCGATATGGTTTATGGTCCCGAGTTTGGCGCGGGTCTGAACATTTATGGCACGCTGAACTGGCGCTATTACCTGGCCCCGGTGCAAAACGACCCGACGCACCCCGGCATTGTCAATTTGTTCAATGGTTCCTCGATGTCCGGCGTCGGGCTGGCGCTGGGTGACACCTGGTGGTATTCCGGCGGGCCGTATGTGACACTGAACCTGTACGGTAATGCGTCAGCCAGCATCAACTACTTATATTGGGGCGGCCACGCGAACCTGTATGGCGGCACCTTGAGCATTGCCAGTGGCGTCACGGTCCAGACAGTGGATGCAGTGTCGGATGCCACCCGGTCCATGAATCTGGCCGGAGGCGAACTGATTCTGCCGGGCGGCTTCGCGACCACAGTAAACAATTGGATTTCACGGGGCATTCTCCTGGCCTACGGGAAGGCGCTGGACAACCCGGACATCGTTATTAACACGACGAGCCTGCCGGGCAGAACGATTGTCACCACCGTTCCCCTGGGGGGTTCTCTTCAGGACATTCATCTGGGTTCATTTCCCACCAACCTGACGGTGAGCACGTTCCAACCATTACCGGTGTTGGGCGATTACCCAAACGTTCAGAACGCGGTTTTGACCGCGTTGGACCCCGCCACGCTGCCCGGAACGATTGCTTATCAATCCAGCAACCCGAATGTGCTTGTGGTTGACACCAACGGTCTGGTGGCCGCCATCGCGACGGGAAGCGCGACCCTGACGGCCACGCTGGGCGCGTTCTCCACCACCAATTCGGTCACCGTGACCGTGGTGTCGAACGCAAATCCCGTTCCTTATCTGCCGGAGGAACAGGCGGTCCTGGGGTTCGCCTACCTGCATGATCCGGGCACGATAATCAAGGACGGCAGCGTTGATTACGAGTTTGGGGACGGCCAGGGCATCGGCGCCATTTATTCCACTGACCTGCGGAATTGGAATTACAACTACCCGGTGTTCCCCGGAAATCCACCGGCCTGGACGACCAATGCCGTGCCGGGTTTCAGCGGATACTTCTGGGCGCCGGACGAGGCCTACTTCAACGGCCGGTATAACCTCTACTATGCCTGTTCCGATTGGGGCACGATTAACTCCGCCATTGGACTGGTCACCACACCGTCACTCATCGCGCCGACCTGGACCGACCAGGGAAAAGTCATCCAGTCCAACCCGGTGGGACAGACGAACGCCACGACGGATCTCACTGCCTACAACTGCATTGATCCAAGCATCCTCGTGGACACCAACGGCACGGTATGGATGTCTTTCGGCTCCTACTCCGACGGCATTCTGGTGATGCAACTGGATCCCACCACCGGCAAGCGGATAGCTCCCGGTTCGCCCATAACCAAAATCGCCGACAGCAGTACGAATTTTTTCAGCAATACCACCGAAGGCTCGTGTCTGTACCAGCATGGCGGTTATTACTATCTGTTCCTGAACTACGGTGGCTGTTGTGCCGGCGTTAACAGCACCTACAATATCCGGGTAGGGCGCAGTACCAGCGTCACCGGCCCTTACCTCGATCGCAATGGTATCAACATGCTGACCGGCGGCGGCACGATGTTTCTGGAAAGCTCCGGCCGCTTCATTGGACCCGGCCACGCCGCCATCCTGAATGACAATGGCACAAATTGGTTCAGCTATCATTACTACGATGGCAATAACGGCGGCACGGCCACCCTGGGAGTCGGCCGGCTCACCTGGAGCACCGATGGCTGGCCGGTTTTCACCAATGACTGGAGTGCGTTTTACCCCTTCAACACGGACGCCAGCGATGCCGGCGGGCTTTACAACGGCACCCTGGAAAACGGGGCGGTCATCACCAACGAACCGGGGTTGGGCAATGTACTCAATCTCAATGGCACTTCCCAATATGTCCTGCTGCCGGACCCGGTCGCCAATGCCAGCACCTTCGCGGCGTGGGTCAAGTGGAACGGCGGCGCCACATGGCAGCGCATCTTTGATTTTGGCGCGGGTACGACCAACTATCTGTTCCTCACGCCACGATCGTCGGCGGGCACGATGCGCTTTGCCATCACCCTCAATGGCAGTGGCGCCGAGCAGCAGATTAATGCCTTGTCGGCGCTGCCCACAAATTCCTGGTGCCACATCGCCGTCACCCTGGATGGTTCAAAGGGATTGCTTTATTTGAACGGAATGCCCGTGGCCACCAATAACAACCTCACGGTCCGTCCCTGGCAGACACTGGCCAAGACCAATTACCTCGGCCATAGCCAGTTTGCGGCCGATCCGCTGTTCAGCGGCGAGATCAGTTCGTTCCGCATTTTTGGCCGGGCCTTGAGCGGCGCGGAAATCAAGGACCTCGCTTACGCCCCGCCCGCCCTGGCGCATCGCTACAGCTTCACTGCCAACAGCTCCAGCGTCTGGGATTCCATCGGCATGGCGCATGGGATGTTGGTGGGCAATGCAACGATTACGAACAATGCCCTAAGGCTGACCGGCACCTCCGGCGATTACGTGAATCTTCCCGGCGGATTGGTTTCCGGCGCTTCCGCCGCCACGATCGAGTTCTGGGCCACCGTGGGCGCCAATGGAAACGGGGCGCGGGTTTTTAACTTTGGTGACAGCTCCAACTCGGCGGGCCAGAATTTCCTGTCGTTCAGCCCGCACACGGCTTCCGGCACCGCACAGTTGGGACTGGCCACCACGGCCGGCACGTTGAACCTCAACACGCCAGGAACGTTTGACAACCTGACGTTGCTGGTGGACTGCATCATTGATCCCGCGAACGGTTACGACGCGATTTACACGAATGGCGTGTTGCTCAGTGCTGTCACCAATGCCACCCCGCCGCTGAATAGCGTCAGCCCGGCGTGGTCGTTCATCGGCCGTTCGTTGTTTGGGACGGATGCCTGGCTCAACGCAACGATTGACGAGTTTCGCATTTACGACGGCCGCCTGACACCCGCGGAAATTAACGCGAACGAACTATCCGGGCCCGACGCCCTCGCGTTGCCGATTAACCTGAACCTGTCTGCCGCCTCAAACATGACCCTGACCTGGCCGTCCTACGGTATTGGCTTTGCTGCGGAATCCAGCCCGGCTTTGGGCACGAACGCGGCGTGGTCCCCCATCAGTGTTTCGCCCGCGCTCAACAGTAATCAATGGCAATTGACGCTGCCGATGACGAACAACACCCTCTTTATCCGTTTGATCAGATGACATTGGACGAATTGCCTGGATCATTTCGTTTGTGGAAAGAAACAATTTAGCCCAAAAAAAGTTTCCGGCTTTTCGCTTCTGGATGGTTCTGGCGACAACCATTGGCGGGCTTGCGGCCCAGGCGCCGGCAGCCGCCACGCTGACGATCCAGGCCGACCAGCCCGGCGCGATCATCAGTTCCAATCTGTTCGGGATTTTTTTTGAGGAAATTAATTTCGCCGGTGACGGCGGGATTTACGCGGAAATGGTGTCCAACCGTAATTTTGAGCCGCCCAGCCTCACGGCGGGCTGGCAGTTGATCACGACCGGCAGCGCGGTTGGAACCTCGAGTTCGGATTCCTCGATGCCGCTGAACGCCAGCAATCTGTATTCAGCCAAACTGAATTTTTCCTCGGGCTCCGGTGGCGTCGGCCTTGCCAACAACGGTTATTGGGGCATGAATTTTCAGGCCGGCCAAACGTACCAACTCGGTCTCTACGCGCGTTGTTCCAGCGGATACAATGGGACGCTCATCGCCGGCCTGGAGAGTGCCAATGGCAGCCGGATCTACGCCCAGGGAACCCTCACCGGCCTGACGACGAACTGGCAGTATTTCTCACTGACCCTGGTTCCGAACGCCACCGACACCGCCGGGCGGCTGGCACTGGTGATTTCCCAGTCGGGATCGGTCTGGCTGGATGTGGTTTCATTATTCCCCGGCGCCACGTTTGACAATCGCACGAACGGCCTGCGATCGGACCTGGCAAGCATGTTGTCGGCGTTGCACCCGTCGTTCCTGCGCTTCCCGGGCGGGAATTTCATTGAGGGCGCGAACATCACCAATGCCGTTCGCTGGAAAAAGACCATCGGCGATATCTCGCAACGACCGGGCCACCTGGACGATGCCTGGGGCTACTGGTCCACCGACGGTTTCGGCTACCACGAATTTTTGCAGTTTTGCGAAGACCTGGGCATGCAGCCGCTCTACGCCGTCAATGGCGGCCTCGCGCTCGGTTACAACGGCAGCAGCAACAACACCGTTCCCTTGTCGCAAATGGGGCCGTGGGTGCAGGACGCGCTCGACGCGATCCAGTATGCGAATGGCGACACCAACACGACCTGGGGTGCGTTGCGGGCCGCCAACGGACATCCCGCGCCGTTCAATCTGCAATACCTGGAAATCGGCAATGAAAACGGCGGCTCCTATTACGACGACCGCTATACGCTGTTTTACGATGCCATCAAATCGAATTATCCGTCCCTGCATTTGATTGCACCCGGCAACTGGCCGGGAGGACCTCCCTGGAGCCGGCCGGTGGAAATTCAGGACGAACACTACTATGCAAGCCCCGCCACGTTCTATTCCTATGCGACGAAGTATGACAGCTACCGCCGCAACGGACCGAAAGTTTTTGTGGGCGAATATGCCGTCAATTCCAGTTACGGCACTTACGGCAACCTCGCCTCGGCGCTGGCCGAAGCGGCGTTCATGACCGGCCTGGAACGCAACTCGGACATCGTTCAGATGGCCTCCTACGCGCCGCTGTTGGCGAACTTGAACGGCTATCAGTGGCTTCCGGACTTGATTTACTATGACAGCGCGCGGGGGATCTTCGGTGCGCCCTCGTATTACGTCCAGGAATTGTTCGGTCAAAATCGCGGCGATGTCGTCCTGCCCACCGTGATTTCCGGGACCACGTCGCTTTATGCCTCCAGCAGCCTGTTGCAGTCCAACGGCCAGATCATCGTCAAGGTGGTCAATACCAACAGCACGCCGCTGGCCACGACGTTCAATGTTACCGGCGTTAATGGCGTCGCGTCGGGTGCCACGGTCATCCAATTGACTTCGGGGAGCTTGACGGATGGAAATTCCCTGACGTTGCCGACGAAGGTCTTTCCCATCACCAATTCGATTGCCAATGCGGGAACCAATTTCACGTTCACGCTTCCGGCCAATTCGCTTTCCATCCTCCGGCTCACCGCCAGCGGAATCAATTCCTATACGAACCTGTTGTTACAATTCACTTCGCCCATCGCCCGCGGCCAACAGGTCGCAGCCACGGTCTCGGGGCAGGAATCCGGCAACTGGCTTAACCTGACGACCAATGCCAATCACGCCATCACCTACACCTCGGCAGACACAAACGTCGCGGTCGTGGACAGCCAGGGCAACATCACCGGCATGGGTCCGGGGACAACTAGCATTATGGCCACTTACGCGAGCCTGGGTTTGTCCGCCACGCAATCCCTGCAGGTCGTCTTTGCTCCAACAACACTCGTGCATCGATACAGTTTCAATGATGGTACGGCCAACGACTCGGTGGGCAGTGCCAACGGCACCCTGGTGGGCAACGCCAGCATCAGCGGCGGCCAATTGGTGCTGCCCAACACCACTTCCGTCGCGCCCGCCGCTGACTATCTGCAGTTGCCGGCAGGCATCCTCGCCAATTCTGTGAATGGCACCAACAATGACCCGGCCGTAACGGTGGAAGCCTGGGCCACCATCAAAGCCGGGCAATACACCTGGGCCAATCTTTTCGATTTCGGCAACCGGGACGCCGGGGGCCTGTCGGAATATGACCTTCACGTGTGTGTACATGCCAATGATAACTCGACGATCGCCGGGATTTCCGATTCCGACAACGCGAACGTTGACTATCAATACATTGACCTCGGCTCGGGAAGCAGCCTGGACGGCAATACCAACGTGCATATCACCGCCGTTTTTAACCCGCCGGCCGGTTATGTGGCCGTTTACCTTAATGGCGTCCTGGCCGGCGCAAATTATAACGTGACCATTCCGATGTCGGGTGTGCAGGCGGTTCGTAATATTATCGGTGCGGACAACTGGCCTGACCCGGGCATGCAGGGAAGTATTGATGAATTCCGCATCTACAACGGCGCGTTGACAACAAACAAAATCGCGGCCACGCAGGTTCTCGGTCCGAATCAACTATTGAACACCGCCAGTCCGGCCGTCAGCGCGTTTGCATCCGCGGGCAGCCTGACCCTGTCGTGGCCGGTCGCCTCGGCGGACTACACGGTTGTGACCACAACGAATCTGGCCGCCGGTAACTGGGTGGCCGCAGCGGTGACCCCGCAGATCGTTGGCAATCAGTGGCAGGTCGTTTTGCCCATCACCGGCAACACGCAATTTTATCGCTTGATGCAACAGTGATTTCCCCCAAGCTCTCGCCGGTTATGAATTTCGCCAAGCGTGGCCCGGACAGTTTTAAACCGGCAATCGTCGCCTGCTGGCTGACGGTGGGAATGGTATTCCAGGTCCAAATCGCCTGGACCCAGACCCAATCCAACGCCACACCGGGGGCGCTCGCCATGCTGGGCAACCGCGATGTGCATGTGCACGATCCCTCTGCAATTGTTAAGTGCCGGGACACATATTGGATTTTTTACACCGGCCCGGGAATTCCGTCGTATTATTCAACGAACCTGGCCCAATGGGAGCGCGGCCCGTCGGTTTTCTCGAACGCACCGTCCTGGGCGGCCAAGGCGGTGCCGCGGAATCACTGGATCAATTATTGGGCACCGGACATTATTCATCTGGGTGATCGCTATTTGCTTTATTATGCAGTTTCGTCCTTCGGCCGAAATGATTCGGCCATCGGTCTGGTGACCAATCCCACGCTGAACCCCGCTGATCCCGCATTTAAATGGACGGATCAGGGGCTCGTGGTGCAATCCGGCAGCAACGATGAATTCAACGCAATAGATCCGGCGGCTTCTCTGGACACTCAGGGACGCCTCTGGCTCGCCTTCGGCTCGTTTTGGAGCGGCATCAAAATGATCCAGCTGAATCCCGATACTGGCAAACGCATCGCCACCAACTCGCCAATCTATTCGCTCGCCTTCAACGATTCCATCGAGGCGTCCTATGTCTGCCACCACAATGACTATTATTATCTCTTTGTGAACTGGGGATTGTGCTGCCGGGGCACCAACAGCACTTACGAAATCCGCGTCGGACGCAGCCCGCAAATTACCGGTCCCTATCTTGACCGGGACGGGGTGGACTTGATGGCGGGCGGCGGCAGCTATTTTTTGGGTTCCGGCGGACCCTTCATCGGTCCCGGACAATCGGGCGTTTATTCGCAAAATGGCGACGAATGGTTTACGTGTCATTTTTATGATGGCGAGCGGCACGGATATTCCATGCTGGCTCTCCTCCCGCTGGGCTGGAGCGCCGATGGATGGCCGGAAATTAACTGGGGTAAACTGCAAGAAAAGCATCAGGAGTTCCTCTCGGAACCGGGGACAGGTTTTTGAACGGACCCGATTATGTCTGGCGGCTCAATCCTGCCCGAATAAGACAATTGGCGGGAATTTCAGGATGCAGGCATAACGGTGCCCGATTTTGGGGGATTCTTTAGCGCAAAGTGGCGTTGTTTTTGTGACCGGAAATCGTGTAAACTGGGCTGATTCTAAATCAGAACAACAAAAGCAACACATATGAAACAGAAGTATAAACAGCTCTATTATCTGGCTGGAATGATACTGGCAGCGTGCGCGGTCGGAAGCGTTTCAGGCCAAACTTACAACTGGAATGGTACCGGTGATGGGACCACCTGGAGTCAGGGAGCCAATTGGGTGGGTGGGGTGGTGCCGGGACCCAGCACCGATATTTTTATCGGTACTGGTTATCCAACGGTGACGCCTACGCCGATAACGATTGGCCCGTCGGATGTGGTCCAGGCCACGGACCAGCTATTCGGCCCGGAATGGGGGGAAACTCTTAATATTTACGGCACGGTGAGCACGGGTTTTGGTTTTGCGCCGGTCGGCGACGCGAGTAATCCTTCGGTTGTTAACATGTATGGCAACGCCTCGGTTACCACGGGCGACAGTATTTTTCTCGGTGACATGTTCTGGTTTAACGGCGGACCCAGTGTGACGGTAAACATGTACGGCAATTCCCAGATGACCACGAAGTATTTGGCGGTGGGCGGTCACCTGAATATTTTTGGCGGGGCGGTGACGGTTAACACCGCTCTGCTTGACGGTACGCCAACTGCCGGTGCCTGGGGCAGCCCATTATCCACCGATGCGACACGGCTGATTGATATCGGCGGCGGCGAGTTGATTTTGGCCGGCAACGCCACTGCCCAGGTGGCCGACATGACGACCCGAGGCATCCTCGAAGGAAACGGAGTTGTGGGCAACGTCAATGTTGACCTGTCCAGCGATCCCGGTTTTACCGTCATTACGGCCGTTCCTGAGCCGGCCAGCGTAGCGCTGCTTGGGTTGGGCGGTCTTGCACTTTTCCTGCGTCGCCGGACGGTTGCCTGAGACTTTTTGCAGGGCGTTCTTTAGTTTCAAAGAGGCAGACTTGATGTCTGCCTCTTTTTCATGACACATATGCCCCAACCGCGCGGGGTTTTGACGGCTTGATTGATGAAGGAAGTGGTGGCATTCAACATTCGGTCGACTCTCTGGCAGATTTAGCAGCTTTACGCAAACGGCTACAAATTGCCACCGCTCCAGGTCCATCTGCAACAAACCGGCACCCATCTGAATCCAACCTGGCCGCAAGGAACACTGTTTCAATCATCCAATGGGACAGGACCATGGGCGCCGTTCACAACCGCACTGACACCCACCAACGGCTCCATGTTTTGCCGGATTTTATTCCAACAACGCGGGATATGTTGAAATTTACCCCGTCCTGGAGCCCGCTTCACATTGACGATTCAGCCCATGTGGTGTTTATTTTAACGGCGACCGATTGCCGTCCGATGGTAACCTGAATTTTGCCCAAATTTTCCTCCCATGCCCGACGAAATCACCAGCGACATCACCCAGATGTTGCAAGCCATCCAACGCGGCGGCGGCCAAACGGCCGAAGATTTGCTGCCGCTGGTTTATGGCGAATTGCGCCGGCTGGCCGCGTCGCACATGGCCCAGGCGGCTCCCGGCCAGACCCTGCAGGCCACGGCCCTGGTGCATGAAGCCTGGCTCCGCATGGTCGGCGCCGGTGACCGCACGTGGGAGAACCGCATCCATTTTTTCAGCGCCGCCGCCAAGGCGATGCGCCACATCCTGATTGGAAACGCGCGGCGCAAATCGCGGCTGAAACATGGCGGCGGCCAGTTGCGCGTGGACATCGACGAATTGAACCTCGCCGCCGCTACGCCGGACGATAAAATCCTGTTGATGGACGAGGCGCTGGAACGGTTGGAGGCCGAGGACGCCGAAAAGGCCCGGATTGTCATTCTTAAATTTTTTGGTGGCCTGACCAACCAGGAAGTGGCCAAAATTCTGGGAGTTACCGAACGCACCATTGAGCGACAGTGGGCGTTTGCGAAAGCCTGGTTGTTTGAAAACATCCGCAGCCGGGCTTGAAACCGGATGGATTCGCGACGGAAAATGTTAACACCGATGCGGCGTTCCCGGAAAATTTTGGCCGGGTAAATTACAGCCGTCCCGCAGCCTGTGACAAAAACGACAGAACAAATCGAAGCCTTGTTCGACGCGGCGCGCCGACTCGCCAACCCGGCCGCGCGTCAGACGTTTCTCGACGAGGCCTGCGGCCCCGATACTTCCTTGCGCCAGCGGATTGAGGCCCTGCTCTCCTCCCAGGCGGACGCCGATAAATTCTTCCGTGAAATCACTCCTTTTGCCGACACGACTCCGTCGGGAGCCGGACGTCCGACCTCCGACACGCACTTTCCACCGGGCGGACTGTTGGCGGAAAAGTCCGGTCCGACCGAAGGTCCGGGCAGCCGCATTGACCGTTACAAACTGCTGCAAAAAATCGGGGAAGGCGGTTGCGGCATGGTTTATATGGCCGAGCAGGAGAAACCGGTCCTGCGCCGGGTCGCCCTGAAAATCATCAAGCTCGGCATGGACACCAAAAGCGTCATCGCCCGCTTTGAAGCCGAGCGGCAGGCGCTGGCCATGATGGACCATCCGAACATCGCCCGGGTGCTGGACGCGGGCGCAACGGAAACCGGCCGGCCTTACTTCGTCATGGAACTGGTGCGCGGCGTCAAAATCACGGACTACTGCGACCAGAACCATCTCGACACTCCCCAGCGCCTCAATTTGTTCATCCAGGTCTGCCAGGCCATCCAGCATGCGCATCAAAAAGGCGTCATTCACCGGGACATCAAGCCATCCAACATCCTGGTGACGCTGCACGACGGTGTGCCGGTACCGAAGGTGATTGATTTCGGCATCGCCAAGGCCATCGAAGGCAAACTGACCGACCAGACGCTCTTCACCGCCTACGAACAAATCATCGGCACACCGGCATACATGAGTCCGGAGCAGGCGGAGATGAGCGGGCTCGACATTGATACGCGCACCGACATCTACAGCCTGGGCGTGCTGCTTTATGAATTGCTCACCGGCCGGACGCCGTTTGATGCCAAAAAACTGCTGCAGTCCGGCCTGGATGAAATGCGCCGGACCCTGCGGGAAAAGGAGCCGCAACGCCCTTCCATCATGCTGACCACGCTGCAACACACGGAATTGACCGCCACCGCCGTGCAACGCCATGCCGAACCGCCCAAGCTGATTTCACTGTTGCGAGGCGACCTGGACTGGATTGTGATGAAGTGTCTGGAAAAAGACCGCCGGCGGCGTTACGAAACGGCCAACGGGCTGGCCATGGATGTCCAGCGTTACCTCAACAACGAGCCGGTCATCGCCCGCCCTCCCAGCCGTTTCTACCGGTTCCAAAAGCTGGTCCGCCGGAACAAAATCGTTTTTGCCTCCGGCACGGCGGTGGCGGCGGCGTTGCTGATTGGATTGGGAACCGCCACCTGGCTTTTCTTTATGGAACGGGCCGCCCGGCGGGAGGCGGTGGCCGCCGAGGAATTGCAATACGTTCTGCGCCAGGATGCCGAGCGGGCACGGGCCAACGAAGCTGAATTACGCCGGCAGGCTGAAATCCGGGAGAAGATCACACTGGCTGACGTGCGGGTCAGTCAGAACGCTTTTGAAGAAGCGGATAATCTGCTGAATGGCATTGTTCCGGCCCAACCTTCCATGGAAAGCGCCGCCGTGTTCCGTTCGGTCGGCGAATGGCTCGCCCTGCAAAATCGCTGGCGTGAAGCAGCCGACCGTTTGGCCGTGCTGTTGCAGATCAATAAATTCTATGGATGGGACATCGCTTCGCTGGATTATCTCCGGCTTGGCCCGGCGTTGATCGAACTGGGCGATGCGAAAGGTTATGAACGTTTCCGTCAGGAAGCGATCACCCGCTTTGCCGGGACCACATATCCAGTGGCCGCGGAGCGGGTGGTCAAAATCAGCCTGCTCCGGCCGGCGAACCCGCAAACCATGAACGCCTTGGCGCCCATGGCGGAACTGGCTGCAAAATCCTTCGCCAGCATCCCGCCCGGCAGCACCAATACCGAAGCCGTCTTTCAGGCTGCCTGGGGTTCCATTTCGGTGGCGCTGATGGAATATCGCCAGGGCGACTACGCCAGGGCCGAGCAATGGTGCCGACATAGTCTGGCTTATCCGGGCGACAATCCGCCGCGGGTCGCCACTGCCCAGGTAATTCTTGCGATGGCGTGCCATCAACTCGGCCAAAACCAGGAAGCCACCACTCAACTGGCGCAAGGCAGGGAAACCATTGAAGGCAAATTCCGTGACGACCTGGATCCCGGCAGCGCCGAACACGGATTCTGGTTCGACTGGGTTTTTGCCCGCATCCTGCTGCAGGAAGCCACCACGCTGATTGAAATCTCCCCGCAAGACCCTCACGCTTCCATCAGTGCCAAGCCAGACTGATTCCATGGAAATCCCATCCAGGAATACCGGTTCAGACCTATCATGTTTATTCTGAAAAACTTAAAATAAATCTGGCATGATGGAATCATTCACAATTGTGAAGATTCTATGACTTTATCGGTCTATCTTGTCGGGTTTGAGGCGCAAATGGCGTGTATATATATGTAACTCCTAATTGAGGCCCCATCAGGGCGAAAAGGCATGGTTTGCCTCGGTTGAGGGAAGAACATGCCGCGCGTGCCGAAAGTCATTTTGTTGATTGAGTCTTCGCGAGCCTCCGGGCGCGCGTTGCTTCGTGGGGTGGCGGATTATTCCCGCCATCATGGACCTTGGTCTTTTTTGTGGGAACCCGCCGGTTTGGAAAAAGTCCGGCCCTTGCTCGAAACCGGCGACGCCGACGGAATCATTCTCCGCGACGTGGAACAATCGGAGGAAATCACGGCTTACGGCCTGCCCACCGTGGTGGTTGGCCATCACAAAGCGGAAATCGACGGCATGGTAAACGTGGTAACGGATTCGGAAGCCATCGGCCGGATGGCGGCGGAACATCTGTTGGGTTGCGGCTTCAAACATTTTGCCTTCTGCGGCTACGAAAAGACTTCGTTGGAGAACACAACGTGGGTCGAAGCCCGCCGGGAATCGTTCTGCCGCCGGATCCGGGCGGCGGGATTTGCCAATCCCCCGCAATTCGAATTGTCCACCACCGCCAAGGATTGGCCAAGGGAATGGCGCTCGCTGGCCAACTGGTTGAAGGCATTGCCCAAACCGGTCGGGGTCATGGCTTGCAACGACGATTGCGGCCAGCGCGTGATGGAAGTCTGCAAGCTGACCGGCCAGACCGTGCCGGATTTGGTGGGGGTCGTCGGCACCGATAATGATGAAGTCGTATGCGGACTGAC
>Ga0070731_10001253_pt1 | contig 27187 bp, 27 predicted proteins | sample Coa_R1_2_FD_66448 | JGI IMG/M metagenome (GOLD analysis project Ga0070731, IMG submission 66448) | Surface soil microbial communities from Centralia Pennsylvania, which are recovering from an underground coalmine fire - Coalmine... | ecosystem: Environmental > Terrestrial > Soil > Unclassified ... | reverse complement strand
CGGGCTCTCCACCGCGATCCGCCTCGACAACTTCCTCGCCGCGGGACTCCTCTTCCTCACCACGACGCGCGTCGAGGAGGTGGCGTACGCGCTCGGCCGGCTCGGCGTGCCGTACACGGTCGGTTTCACGCTGACGCTCGCGTTTCGTCTGGTCCCCGTGTTTTTCGATGCGGCGCTCGCGGTGGTGCAGGCACAGCGCTGTCGCGGCCTCGAGCTCCACCGCGGCGGTCTGGTCCAGCGGCTGCGGCGCTTCGTGCCGATCATCGTGCCGGTCCTGATCGGCGCGCTCCGGCGCGCCGACCGGATGGCGATGGCGCTCGAGCTGCGCGGCTTCAACTCGGGGCGGCCGCGAACGACCTACCTGCGCGCGCGTGCCGGGCGCGCGGACGCGGTCGCGGGCACGATCGCCGTCGCGACGGCGGCAGGGTACGTCGCGCTCTGGGCGACCGGCGTCGGAAGACTCGCCCCGCTACCTTGACTCCCTGCGGACGGGCGCTACCATCCGACTCTTGCACGCGACGAACGGCACCCGCCGTCGCGTGGTGGTGACGGGTCTCGGGCTCGTCACCCCACTCGGGACCGGCATCGAGAAGAACTGGGACGGGCTCGTCGCGAGCCGTTCCGGCATCCGCCGCATCACACGCTTCGACGCCTCCGCGCTGCCGGCGCAGGTTGCGGGCGAGGTGCCCGACTTCGAGCCCGAGCGCTTTCTCGAGCGCAAAGACCTGAAGAAGATGGACATCTTCATCCAGTACGCCGTCGCCGCGGCGCAGATGGGGATGGACGACGCCGGCATCCCGCTGCCGCTCGCCGCGCCGGAGCGGACGGGCGTCATCGTCGGCGTCGGGATGGGCGGCATCACGACGGTCGAGGACGCGTACAACAACCTCTCGGGCGAGACGCTCCGCCGCATCTCGCCGTTCTTCATCCTGCGCATCATCCCGAACATGGCACCTGGACACATCGCGCTCCGCTTCGGCGCGCGCGGCCCGAACTACACGACGTCGAGCGCGTGTGCGTCCGGGGCGCACGCGATCGGCGAGGCGTTCCTGCTCATCCGCGACGGTCGCCAGGACATGATGATCGCGGGCGGCAGCGAGGCACCCATCTGCATGCTGGGTGTCGGCGGCTTCAGCTCGATGCGAGCGTTGTCCACTGGGTTCAACGACGAGCCGGCGCGCGCGAGCCGTCCGTTCGATGCGCGGCGCGACGGCTTCGTCATGGGCGAGGGCGCCGGCATGCTCGTGCTCGAGGAGCTCGAGCACGCGCGCGCGCGCGGCGCCACGATCTACGCCGAGCTGGCCGGCTACGGTGCGACGTGCGACGCGTACCACATGACGCAGCCCGCGCCCGAGGGCGCCGGTGCCGCCGACTGCATGGCGCGCGCGCTCGCCGACGCGGACATCGCGCCCGTCGACGTCGGCTACATCAACGCGCACGGCACGGGGACGCCGTTCAACGACGCCGCCGAGACGCTGGCCGTGAAGCGCGTCTTCGGCGAGCACGCGACGAAGCTCGGGATCAGCTCGACGAAATCGATGACCGGGCACCTTCTCGGCGCGGCGGGCGCGATCGAGGCGGCATACACCGCGCTCGCCGTCGCGCGCGGCATCCTGCCGCCGACGATCAATCTCGACGAGGCCGACCCGGAGTGCGACCTGGACTACGTCGCGCACGCCGCGCGCCCGGCCGAGGTCGAGGCCGCGCTCTCCAACTCCTTCGGCTTCGGCGGCACGAACGCGGTCCTCGTCTTTCGGCACGTGCGCGGCGAGTAACGGATGCCGGCCTCGCTCCTCGAGCGGCGGCTGCACTTCGTCGTCGGGAAGGGCGGCGTCGGGAAGACGACCGTCGCGGCTGCGCTCGCGCTCGCGTTCGTCCGTCGCGGCAAGCGAACGCTCGTCGTGGAGATGGATGCCGGTGGGCGCCTCGCCGCCGTGCTCGCGGGCGCGCCGGAGCTCGGCGCGCTCCTGCGGGTGCAGTCCGTCGACGGACGGGCCGCGCTCGAGGAGTACCTCGGCCTGATCATCCCGGTGAAGCGGCTCCTCGCGACGATCTTCTCGAGCCGCATCTATCAGTACTTCGTCGCCGCCGCGCCTGGCCTGAAAGAGCTGATGACGGTCGGGAAGATCTTCTACGAGGCGACGCGTACCGAGGGCGGGCGTCCCGCGTGGGACGCGATCGTCGTCGATGCGCCCGCGACCGGGCACAGCCTCCAGTACCTGCGCATGCCCGAGGCCGCGCGCGAGACGTTCGGCGTCGGCCTCGTGCAGCGGGAGGCGACGCGAATCGTCGAGCTGCTGCGCGACCGCCGCACGACCGCGGTGCACCTCGTCACGCTGGCGGAGGAGATGCCCGTCGCGGAGACGCTCGAAGCACGGGCGCAGCTCACGGGCGCGCTCGACCTGCCGCTCGGCCACGTGATCGTGAACCGGGTGCATCGCCGCCAGTTCGAGGCGTCGGTCGTCGATCGGCTGCGCGCCGCGGCGGGACGTGACTCGTCCGACGACGGCGCGCTCCTCGCCTGCGTCGCCGAGCGCGCCGCGGAGGAGAGCGGGTGGTCGGACATCAATGCCACCTACCTCGCTCGCCTGCGGGCGGGGATCGGCGGCGCGCCGCTCATCGAGCTCCCGTTTCTCTTCGTCGAGGAATTCGGACGCGACGAGCTGAACCGCCTCTCACAGCTCCTCGAGGCCGGGATGGCGGCGCGCGTCGAGGCGCCCGTGCGCCGGCGGACGAGGTCGTCGTCGTGACGCTCCGCGAGCTCGTCGGGCGGCATCGGATCGTCATCTCGGCGGGAAGCGGCGGCGTCGGGAAGACCACCGTCGCGGCCTCGATCGCGCTCTGGGGCGCGCTCGGTGGCCGGCGGGCGGTCGTCATCACGATCGATCCCGCGCGGCGGCTCGCGAACTCGCTCGGCCTCGAAACGCTCGGCAGCGAGGCGCGCGAGATCCCCGCGGCGTACTTCGCGGCCCAGGGTGTCGGGCCGCTGCGCGGCACGCTGTCCGCGATGATGCTCGACCAGAAGGGCGCCTGGGACGCGCTCGTCGAGCGCTACGCGCCGGCCGACGCGCGTGCGCGCATCCTCGCGAACCCGTTCTACCAGCATCTCTCGCAGAGCTTCGCCGGCTCGCAGGAGTACATGGCGATCGAGCAGCTCTGCAGCCTCGCGGACAGCGATGCCTACGATCTCGTCGTCGTCGACACGCCGCCGACGCGCCACGCGCTCGACTTCCTGGAGGCGCCGAAGCGGATCGGCGACTTCCTCGACCGGCGAATCGTCAGGTGGTTCGTGCGCCCGTACTTCTCCGCGGGCTGGTCGGCTCTGCGCGCGATGAACCGCACGGCGGGGTTCCTTCTCCGCCGGCTCGAGCAAGCGACCGGCATCTCCGCGCTCGCCGAGATCTCGGACTTCTTCTCGAGCATGAGCGGCCTCTTCGAGAACTTCCAGCCGCGCGTCGAGCGCGCGTACAAGGTGCTGCGCGGACCGAAGACGGCGTTCGTGATGGTGACGGGCCCGGAGGAACAGGTGCTCGGCGACGCCGAGTATCTCTCCGCGAAGATGGCGGAGCTCCGCATGCCGCTGAAGGGCGTCGTCTTCAACCGCGTCCACCACGAGTACCGCCCGCCGCGGCGCGGTGAGATGGGGCCCGAGGACGTCGAGCGCGTGGAGGAGGCGATCGGCCGCGCGCTCGGCCGCGCGGGCGAGGCGCGCGCGCTGGCGGAGAACTTCGGCGATTACCAGGCGCTCGCGCGCGGCGAGTCGCTCAGGCTCGAGATGTTTCGGACCGGGCTGCCGCGTGGCGTTCCGGTTGTATCGGTGCCGAACTTCGCCCGTGACGTGCACGACCTGGCGAGCCTCGCCGCGATGCACGCGCACCTGTTCGGCCCCCGCCCGGCGGCGTGACGTCCGTCGATTTTAGTTGACCTCGTAGCGCGTCGTCCGGTACGCATCTGGCATGGCGTGCACACCACGTTGGCTCGGCGCCGCCGTCGCGGCGCTGCTTTCCGGGGCACTCTTCGCTACGAACGCGCCCGCCGCAGATCGCTTGATCACCGGCGACGCGATCGAGCTCGGTAAGGGTACGCTCGCTGTCCGCTCGCGCGACGCGACGATCGACCTCGGCGCCGGCGTCGGCAGCGCCGACGACCCGACCGTGAACGGCGGAAGCGTGCGCGTGCTGTCGATCGAGGGCGACGTGTTCGACCAGACGTACCCGCTGCCCGCGAACGGCTGGCGCGTGCTCCGGCGCCACGGAGCGGCGTACGGCTACGCGTTCACCGGCCCGGCCCCGATCCGGCGCGTGCGCGTGAAGAGCGGGAAGATCCTGCGCGTTTTCGGCAGGGGTTCCGGGCTCGGCCAGACGCTCGGCGGTGACCCGGCGCCGGTTCGCGTCGTCCTGACGCTCGGGAAGCATCAGTACTGCATGAGCTTCGGCGGGACCGCCGCGTTCACGCCCGGCATCCGCTATGCCGCGCACGGCGCGCCGGCGCCCGACATCTGTCCGCTGCCGTACGGCAACGACGCGTACTGGCTCTGCCGTCCCGGCATGGCGAACAACCAGTGCCTCGTGAGCGGCGCCCTCGACTCGACGGTCGTCCATCCCGACCTGTCGACCACGCTCGAGCCCGAGTCGGGCGCCGAGGACCATCCGTACGACTGCTTCTATGTGTACCCGACCGTCGATCTCACCGGCCCGGTCGGCAACCACCTCGACGTGACCGACCCGACGTACGTCTCGTTCACGCTCGACCCGCTCGTCAGCCAGGCGGCGCGGTTCAACGGCCAGTGCCGCATCTTCGCGCCGCACTACCGGCAGATCACGTTCGGGACGTTCTCGAGCCCGAACGCCGCGCAGTATCTCGCCATTGCCTACCGCGACGTCCTCGATGCCTGGCGGCTCTACCTCAAGTACCAGAACGGTGGGCGGAACGTCGTCGTGATGGGCCACTCGCAGGGCACGTTCATGACGACGCAGCTCCTGCAGCAGGAGTTCGACCCGTCGCCCGCGCTGCGGAGCCAGCTGATCACCGCGCTCCTGATCGGCGGCAGCGTGACGGTCCCGCAGGGCGGGACGATCGGCGGCACGTTCCAGAACATCCCGCTCTGCACGAGCGACGCCGAGACCGGCTGCGTGATCGCGTACCGGAGCTACGCCGCCGGCTTCCCGCCGGCGAATGGCTCCAACGACATCGGCAGCCCGGGCATGGACGTCGCGTGCACGAACCCCGCGGCGCTCGGACAGGGCAGCACGTCGGGCGCGTTCGTCGGCACGTACTTCCCGACCCATACGAACGATCCGATCTTCCAGGTGGCGCCGAACCCCGGGTTCGGGACGCCGTTCGTCAAGTTCCCGAGCTTCTACTCCGGCCGCTGCCTACCCGATGCGACCGGCCACAGCTACCTCCAGATCTCGGTGACGCCCGGTCCAGGCGATCAGCGCACGAACCCGATCCCGTTCAACAACCCGGTGCTCTCACCGGCGCTGCTCGGGACGCACATCCTCGACTACAACTGGACGCAGGAAGACCTGCTCGACCTCGTCGCGACGAAAGCGGCGGCGATGCCGTGACCGCGCCGCTACTCAGCGCAGCTGCAGCGTCGCCTCCGTCGCGACCGCGAGGGGGAAGGGCAACCCGCCGAACTGGTTGATCGTCGGGTTGCTCGAGCCCGGCACGCAGCCGGTGAGGGCGCCGATGTAGTCGTGCGGCCCGAAGTCGCGCAGGTCGCCGGCCGGGCTCCCTTGCTCCGTGATCCCGCGTGCGTCGGCGAGCCCGAACGCGCCGGGATGCGGCTGGCCGGGGCAGAAGACGCCGGCCGAATCGGACGACAGCGTCGACGTGCCGGTCGTCCTCGTGAGGTTCGTGTCGATGGTACCGAAGTAGTTGCGGTCCAAGGGCAGGCAGCTGACCGACGTTCCGCCTCCCTGGGTCGTGTCGCACGAGTCGCCCACGTTCTTCCCGTCGCTGCACGCACCGGCGACGCACTTCGGGCACGCGAAGAGGTAGACGCGCGTGGCGAGCGGCATCGTGTAATCGGCGTCGCCGCTCGCGAGGTCGACCGTGCCGGTCACGTCGTTCTGGACGATGTTCACGAGGCACACGACGAAGCCGTTGATTCCGGTCGCCGAATAATCGAGCGGCTCGGTCGTGTAGCAGCGGGCATCCGCCTGGCACGTGCCGGGGTTGCCGCCGCAGTCGGCGTCGGTCGTGCATTCCGCGCCGGGAACCGTCGTCGCGCCGAGACAGTGGCTGGCAGGCCCTGCGCCGCGGCTGCATCCGAGCGGCCCGGGATCGTCGCTCGCGCCGATGGCGACCTGCGTTCCCTGATCGATGTCACCATCGACGTACGTTCGACCACCCATGTACGCACGGTTGGTGATCGGCGTTCCGCCCCCCGCCTGGCCGGCGGCCGCGCCGCCCACGTAGACGCAGCCGAGCTGGAGGTCGTCGAGCTTCGTCCCGGTGCCGTCGTCCACCTCGCCTGACAACGGCGGTGTAGCGGGCGTGCCGTATCCGGGGCCGCCACAGGTGGAGGCCGACGCCACGGAGTCGAAGAGGAGCCGGACGTGTCCCGGCGCGGTGGTGGTCGTCGTCGACGAGGTGGTCGCGGAGATCGTCGTCGTCGTGCCGGCGCACGGATCGGGATCGCAGGTGCCCGGGCCCATGTCGACGCCGTGGTGCCTGCGGCACGAGCGCGGCGCCCGCACGCGACACGTCGTCGCCCGGCTCGGGTGCGAACGGCAGCACTGGATCCGCACCGGCTGGGAGTGGCGGGCGAGCGCAGGCTGGACGCCCGCGAGCAGAAGGGTCCCGACCAGGATGCGGTGGAAGGCGAACGTCATGCAACCCTCCTGCTGCCGTCGTTGGACGGCTAGATCGGTAACAATCGATCCGGCGGCTCCGGACCGCAATACCAGAGGCGCGGGGGCCCGTGTCATTTCAAGCGGCTCCGGTGTCCTCCGCCCGGGCGCGATAGGTGTTCCAGTTCCTGCACTGCGCACAGTAGCCGGTCCACGTGTCGGACGTGTGCCCGCACCGGCTGCACGCGAACGGCGCGACCAGCCCAAAGTCGACTCCGAGCGCGCGCGCGTACGACTCCGCGGCGAGGCTGTGGTTTCCACGTCGCCGGTGCACGTCCGCCCACAGCGCGTGCACGGCGGGCTGCGAAGCGGCCGCGGCGGGCAGGTGCTCGAGGACCGTCGTCGCCTCGTCCAGCTCGCCGCGGGCGACCAGATGGCGGGCGAGCATCAGCGGCAACGCCGGGTGCTCCGGGTGCCGGCGCGCGAGCCGGCAGTAGAACCGCGCGCTGCGCTCCGGCTTGCCCTCGCTGGTGTTCAGCCGCTCGAGGCGCTCGAGCAGCGCGAGCGCGGGCGAGTAGCGCGCGCCGCGCTCCCAGACCCGCCGTGCCGTGAACCGGCGGCCGACGTCGACGAAGAGGTCCCCCGCGCTTACCCACGCCGGCGTGAACGTGCGATCCTCGCGCGCGAGCGCGAGAAGGAGACGGGCCGCGCGCCCACGATCGTCCTCGGCGAGCGCCGACTGGTAGCGGAGCCCGCGCATGACGCGCTCCTCGGCGGCGAGCGTCGCGGCGTCGTGCACGCCGAGGAGGATCTCGGCCTGGAGCGCGACCGCCTCGCTCCACCGGCCGGCGGCGGCATACACGTCGCGGAGCCGGCGCGCGAGGCGCGGGCTCTCCGGATGCGCCTCCCGCGCGCGCCCGAGCGCGTCCGCGGCGGCGCGCAGATCGCCGCTCCGCTCCGCCGCCTCCGCGAGCAGATCCAGCAGACGCGCGTCGAGACCGACCGTGTGCAGCGCGTCCTCGAGCAGCCTGCGCGCTTCCGCCGCCTCGCCCTCGCGCAAGTGCGCCTCGGCGAGCAGCAGCACGCGATCGCGGTCCGACGGCGCGCCGTCGCCGCGCAGCAGCTCGCTGCGCGCCTGATGATAGTCGCCGGTCCACACCAGGTGCTGCGCGCGCGCGACCGTCGCCGCGCGCCGCGCCGTGCGCCGGTCCTGCCGTCGCTGGCGGAGGTTCCGCCACCCGCGTGTCGTGGCCCGCACCGTGGTGAATGCGCCGACGACGCCGCACCCGACCGCGAACGCGGCGAGCAGCACGCCCGCGAGCGGCCACGTGCGCGGCTCGCCGGGGCGAAGGTAGACGTCGACCGGGTGCGCGTTGAGGAACAGCACGTACCCCGCGCCGCCAAGGAGGACGACGGCGACGAACGCGCCGATCCAACGCATCAACGTCGGAAGCTCAGTGGTTCTCGGTGCCGGTCTTCTGGCTGCGCGCCTGGGTCTGGAACGGTTCGGGCAGCTCGACCCGTGGCGCACGCACCCAGAGTCGCTCGAGGTCGTAGAACTCGCGTACCGGGACGTAGAAGATGTGGATGACGACGTCGCCGTAGTCCATCAGCACCCACTGGCCGTGCTGCATTCCCTCGATCGAGAGCGGGCGCTCGCCCCCATCGCGGAGCGCGCCGTCGATCGCATCGGCGATCGCTTGCACCTGCGTGTCCGAACGGCCGCTACAGATGACGAAGTAATCCGCGATCGACGAGATCCGGCCGGTCTCCAGGACCACGAGGTCGTACGCCTTGTGATCGAGGGCGGCGCGGACGCATGCGAGCGTCCGGTCCCAGCCGCCGAGCCGGGTCAACGCGACGCGTCCTCCTGACGGTAGAGCCCCTGTGCGGCGATGTACTGCTCGACCGCAGGCGGGACGAGGAAGCGGATGGAGCGCCCGGTGGCGAGGCGCGCGCGTATCGAAGCTGCCGAGATATCGAGGGCCGTGATGGGCTGAAGCTTCAGCACGTGCCCCGATCGGTGGCGGAACGCCCCACTACTCGGGTCGTACCAGAAGGCCTCCCGAGCCGCAAGGGGAATTTCCTCGTGCGCGAGCGGCGCGAGCGCGGGCGGGCGCGTCACGACGACGACATCGCACAGCGCGAAGATCGTGGCGTGCTCTTTCCAGCTGTCGAACTCGGCGAACGCGTCGCGCCCGATCACGAACACGATCCGCGCCGCGTCGCCGAGCTCGGCGCGCAGCGCGCGCAACGTATCGACGGAGTAGGACGGGCCCGGGCGCTCGAGCTCGATGCCCGACACGCTGAAGCCCGGCACACCCGCGATCGCGAGCTCGAGCATGCGGCGGCGATGTTCGGCGGCGACGAGCGTCCGTGCCTGCTTGTGCGGCGGCACGGCGGCGGGGACGAAGCGCACCTCGTCGAGCGCCTCCGCCTCGCGCACCTCCTCGGCGGCGCGGAGATGCCCGAGATGCACCGGGTCGAAGGTCCCGCCGAGGATCCCGATTCCGCTCACGTGCGGATCTGGCCGCTCCCGAGGACCTGGTACTTGTAGGTGGTGAGCTCGCGCAGCCCCATCGGGCCGCGCGCGTGCAGGCGGTTCGTGCTGATGCCGACCTCGGCCCCGAACCCGAACTCGTAGCCGTCCGTGAAGCGCGTCGAGGCGTTCGCGAACACGCACGCGGCATCGACCGCGGCGAGAAAGCGGCGCGCCGCGGCGTAGTCCTCGGTCACGATCGACTCGGCGAGCTGCGTTCCATGGCGGGCGATGAAGGTGACCGCGTCGTCGAGCGATGGGACGACGGCGATGCTGAGGATGAGGTCGAGATACTCCGTGTCCCAGTCGGCGTCGGTCGCCGCCTTCACCTCGGGTGCGAGCGCGCACACGCGTGCATCGCCGCGGACCTCGCAGTCGTGACGGCGGAGCGCCGCGACGATGCGCGGCACGAACGCCGGCGCGACCGCCTCGTGCACGAGCAGGTTCTCGATCGCGTTGCAGACGCTCGGGCGCTGCACCTTCGCGTTGAGGACGATGCGCTCCGCCATGTCGAGGTCGGCGCGCGCGTCGACGTAGACGTGGCAGATGCCCTCGAAGTGCTTCACGACTGGGATGCGGCTCTCCTCCATGATCGTGCGCTTCAGGGTCTCACCCCCGCGCGCGATGACGACGTCGATGCGGTCGTCGCGGCGGAGAAGCCCGCGCGTGACGTCGCGCCCGCCCTCGACCAGCTGGATCGCCGCGCCCGGGAGGCCGGCGGCTTCCGCCTCGGCGCGCAGCGCGGTGGCGATCGCGCGGTTGGTCGCCTGCGCCTCGGAGCCGCCCTTCAGCAGGACCGCGTTGGCGGTCTTGAGGCAGAGCGCGGCCGAGTCCGCGGTGACGTTCGGCCGCGACTCGTAGATCGTCAGCACGACGCCGATCGGGACGCGCACCTGCGCGATGTCGAGCCCGTTCGGCCGCCGCCACGCGGCGATCGTCTCGCCGACGGGGTCGGGGAGCCCGGCGATCTCCTCGAGCCCGCGCGCCATCGCGTCCACGCGCTTCGCGTCGAGCGTCATGCGCTCGACGAATGCGCCCGTCTCGCCCGCCGCGCGCGCGCGCTCGACGTCTTCTTTGTTCGCGCGCAGGATCGCGGCCTCGTCGCGGCGGAGGCGGGCGGCGGCGGCGCGCAGCGCGGCGTCCTTCGTGGCCGACGACGCGCCCGCGAGCCCGCGGGCCGCGGCGCGGGCGTCCGCGGAGAGCGACTCCACCAGCCGCGCGGCGTCGGTCGCGTCCATCGCCCTCGAGTCTAATCCGGGGAGCGCTCGATCGCTACCGAGCGCGGACTCACGTCCGTGCGAAGGGCAGGCTCGAGAACCCGTGCACGTTGCTCATGTGGACGCGCACGGCGCGCCCCTCGTCGACGGCGTAGCGCGGGAATCGCTGCGCGAACTCCTCGAGCGCGACCCGCGTCTCCAGGCGCGCGAGGGATGCGCCGAGGCAGAAGTGGACACCTTCGCCGAACGCGATGAGCGTCTCGATCCGCCGATCGATGTCGAACCGATCCGGATCGGGGTACACGCGCTCGTCGCGGTTCGCGGACGCGATCAGGATGAGCATGCGGGCGCCCTCGGGGACCTTCTGCGCGTACCACTCGACGTCGCGCATGACGGTCCGTGCCGCGTACTGCGCAGGAGCGCTGTGGCGGAGCACCTCCTCGACCGCGCCCGGGATGCGCGCCGGGGCGGCGAGGATCTTCGCGTACTCCTCGGGGTGACGCGCGAACAGGAGCGCCGCGCTGGCGAGGAGGCGCGTCGTCGTCTCGCTCCCGGCGGCGCCGAGCAGGGAGCAGAAGCCGACGATCTCGCCGTCGGTGAGCCGCGTGCGCCCGGCGTCGGTGTCGATCTCCGCGTCGAAGAGCGCGCAGATGAGGCCGTCGTTCGGATGGCGGCGGAGCTCGGGCAGGAGCTCGTACCAGTAGCGCATGGCGAGCATCCCGGCTTCGATCGCGCGCGCCGGGATGTCCGGCGTGTCCGGATCGCGGTCGAGCGCCATGTCCGTCCACTCGCGAATCTGGTGGCGATCGCCCTCGGGGACGCCGAGCATCGTCGAGATGACGTCGGTTGGCAGCGGACCCGAGAAGTCCTTCACGAAGTCACCGCGACCGGCGGCGGCGAGTGAGTCGAGGTAGCGGACCGTGATGTCGCGCACGAGCGGCTCGAGCGCGGCGATGCGCTTCGGGGTGAAGACGCGGCTCACGAGCCGGCGCAGCCGGTCGTGCCGCGGCGGGTCCTCGAAGATCATCATCGGCGTCGCCGCGAGGTACGCGGGGTCGAGCCGCTCGAGCAGAACCCCCTGCGTGGAGCTGTACGTCTGCCACTCGACGAACGCCGTCATGACGTCGGTGAAGCGGGAGAGGGCCCAGAAATCCATGCGCTCGTTGCGGTAGAGCGGCGCGTGGTCGCGGAGCCAGCGATAGGTGGGGTAGGGGTCCTCGTGAAACTCGTAGGAGAACGGGTTCAGCTCCACGCGGCTCCTATCGCACGGAAGCCGGCGTACGAGAAGTCTGCTGCTGGTCGGCGACGTCGAGACCGGTACGAGGCGTTCGTCACGCGCTTGTCCTCGACGCCGTGTTCGTGCGCGAGCCGGACGGCACGCTGCACTTCCATCCGGTGGCGCCGCCGACTGACGACGACGTCCGCCGAGTCGTCGTGCCGGTACGGCGGCGACTCGAGCGCTTAGGGGCCTCACCGTCCCGTTTCGCCCGTCGCGTTTCGCCTTGACCCGCTGTCCCGCATCGTGCGACCGTGATCGTTCTCGACTTGGGAGGCCGCAGGAGGATGATCGTCGCCCGCGCTGACCGAAGGGGACGTGTGCCATAGGCCCTCGCCTCGACTGATCGTGCGTCGCTCCCGCCGTCTTCTCCTGCTCGTCGCCGCATGGCTTGGCGCCGTATCGGCTTCCGTCGCGTGCGCGGCGGCCGGCGGCTGGCCTGTCGACTGCTCGGACTCGCGCGCGGCATGCGCGGATGTCGCCGACTCGGACGACACGTTTGGGCACTATGTCGGGCACGACGAGCCGTCGCTCGCGTTCTATTCGAACGTCCCGAACTCGGGGAGCCACGTCCGCTGGCGCGTGACGTTGCCGAGCGAGCCGTCCGCACTCCCGCCAACCGGAGTTCGCACGTTCGAGATTGCGCTGACCTTCTGGTTCGGCATGGCGCTCTGCGACACCCAGTCGCACCCGTTGCAGGTGGCGACCTGCGCGCCTGCGAGCGACGGGAACATCACCGACCTCGCGCACCATCCCGGCACCGCCTTCATGGAGCTGCAGTTCTATCCGCCTGGATGGGTCCGGCAGCCGTTCGGCATGAGCTGCGACGACACGCACTGGTGCGCCGCGCTCGCCATTTTCAGCCTGGCGCGAAACCCGGTCACCGGCCAGACCCTAAACGCGCGCTGCGCGAAGCACCTCCATGGCGGTGTCGAGTCGACCAACTTCGCCTTCGTGACCAAAGACGGCCGCCCGCATGCTCCGCCCGATCCCCTAAACGGCCGCGCGAGCACGAGCGGCACGGTGGATCCATCGGCCGACTTGCTCATGGACGCGGGCGACACGGTCCTCGTGGCCATCGAAGACACGCCGAGTGGTGTCCAGGTGCGGCTCGACGACCTCACCACGCAGGAATCGGGGTCGATGACGGCGAGCGCAGCCAATGGCTTCGCGCAGGTCGTCTTCGCGCCGAAGCCCTCCCGCGACTGCCGGGTCGTGCCGTACGACTTCCACGCCATGTACTCGACCTCGTCGGAAGAGACGCGGGCCCCGTGGACGGCGAACGCGATCAACGTGTCGTTCGCGGCCGAGATCGGCCACTTCCAGCTCTGCAGTCGGGTGAATCCGCGCACCCATCGCTGCGTCGGCGAGGAGGGTGCGGGCCACGCCGACCGCGACGACAAGGGCTGCGTCCCGAGTCCGCCCGCGCCGCTGTTGGCCGGATGCATCGACCAGAACACGGGCTTCGATGGACCCTCCTACCAGCACGACTGGCCGAACGGTGACACGACCACCCGACCGACCCCATTCGTCGTGCAGAGCCCGCTCGGCGGAGAGGGGCTCAGCGACGGCTACGAGCGGATCGCCTTCGAGACGAATCTGCCAATCCTCGAGGCGCTTCACGGAAAGAAGAAGTTAACCCGCACGTCGCGCAAGTTCTGCGACATCTTGAGCGGCGGCAACTGCTCGCTCCTCCCCTCGACCGATCGTCACGAGCCGGCGGCGCTCTACCCGTTCTTCTCGCTCGGGGGCGACTGCGCATGGGCGATCGGCGATGCCGATCCGGCCTTCGCGATGAACGACTTCGGGGGCAACACGCAGTACGGCCACCCGATCCTCGTCCCTCACCTCTTCAAGAACGGGCGGGTCGTGAACGAGGCCCTCTTCTTTCGTGGCACGATCGATGCTCCGTGCACGCCGGTACCCTAAGCGTCGACCTTTCCGCGCCTGCCGGGTTGCGCTACGGAACCCGGCCCATGGCATCCCTGACGATCCTCCTGAATCCGCGCCGCCTCACGAAGACCTACCGGGACGCGCGCTCGGCCGAGGTCATGCGGAAGACGGTCGAGTTCTTCGAGGCCAAGGGCAAGAACCGCCTGAAGGCCGACTACCATGCCCGCGTCTGGTACGCAGACTTCCTCGACTTCGTCCGCCGCGAGCGGATCTTCGCCACCATCTCGACGCCGGCGGGCTACGGCGCGCCCGACGCGCGGTGGGACACCTGGCGCATCTGCGAGTTCGCCGAGATCCTCGGCTTCTACGGGCTCCAGTACTGGTACACGTGGCAGGTGACCGTCCTCGGCCTCGGCCCGATCTGGATGAGCCGCAACGAGGACGTGAAGCGGCGCACCGCGGAGCTCCTCGAGCAGGGTGCCATCTTCGCCTTCGGCCTGTCGGAACGCGAGCATGGCGCGGACATCTATTCGACGGAGATGACCCTCACGCCCGTCGGCGAGGGCCGCTACGTCGCCAAGGGGCGGAAGTACTACATCGGCAACGGCAACGAGGCCGCGATCGTGTCGACGTTCGGCAAGCTCGGCGGCCGCGGTACCGGCGCGGGCGACTACGTCTTCTTCGCCGTCGACCCGCGTCATGAGCGCTACGAGCTCGTGAAGAACGTCGTCGCGAGCCAGAACTTCGTCTCCGAGTACGCGCTGCACGACTACCCGCTCACGGAGGGCGACGTCCTCGCGAAGGGCCGCGAGGCCTGGGACAACGCCCTCAACACGGTCAACGTCGGCAAGTTCAATCTCGGCTGGGCGACGATCGGCATCTGCACGCACGCGTTCTACGAGGCGATCCACCACGCCGCGAACCGGCGGCTCTACGACATGCACGTCACCGACTTCAGCCACGTACGGCGCATGTTCGTCGACGCCTTCTCGCGTCTCGTGGCGATGAAGCTCTTCGCGCTGCGCGCCGCCGACTACATGCGCTCGGCGTCGTCCGACGACCGGCGCTACCTCCTCTACAACCCGATGGTGAAGATGAAGGTGACCACGCAGGGAGAGGACGTCATCAACCTCCTCTGGGACGCGATCGCGGCCAAGGGCTTCGAGAAGGACATGTACTTCGAGCAGGCGGCGGTCGACATCCGCGCGCTCCCGAAGCTCGAGGGCACCGTGCACGTGAACATCGCGCTGATCGTGAAGTTCATGCCGAACTTCTTCTTCGTGCCCGAGGATCTTCCCGACGTGCCCCGGCGCGACGACGCCGCCAACGACGACTTCCTGTTCGCGCAGGGGCCGGCGCGCGGGCTCGGCGCGATCCGCTTCCACGACTACCGGAAGACCCTTGCGGAATGGCAGCACGTTCCCAACGTCGGCGTGCTCGGCGAGCAGATCGAGGTCTTCCGCGAGATGCTCGCGACCGCGCCGCCCGACGAGGCGCAGCAGAAGGACGTGGACTTCCTCCTGTCGGGCGGCGAGCTCTTCGCGCTCGTGGTCTACGCGCAGCTCATCCTCGAGAACGCGCGGATCTACGGCGTCGACGCCGGGCTCGTGGACCAGATCTTCGACGTCCTCGTGCGCGACTTCTCCCGCCACGCCGTCGAGCTGCACGGGCGGCGCGCGAGCAACGCGCGCCAGATGGCGTTCGCGCTCCGCATGATCCGGAAGCCGGTCGACGACCCGACGCGCTACGACCGGGTGTGGAGCGAGATGGTCCTGCCGCTGAAGGACGCCTACGAGATGAACTCGTGAGCGCGGGTCAGGTCTGCGGCAGGACCCAGAACGCGACCGCCGCATAGTGCGCGAAGGCGGCCGTGATCACGAGCGCGTGGAAGACCTCGTGGTAGCCGAACACCTCGGGCGCGGGGTCCGGCCGCCGGAGGGTGTAGACGGCGGCGCCGGTCGAGTAGAGCGCGCCGCCGAGCGCGAGCAGCGCCGTCGGCGTCCACCCGACGCGTGACACGAACTCGGGTGCGGCGGCCACGCCCGTCCAGCCGAGAACGACGTACATCGCGGCGCTGAACCACTTCGGTGTGTCGTCGATCCAGAGCACGTGGATCAGTACGCCGACCACGGCGCCGACCCAGATGATCACGAGGGAGACGGTCGCGAGCCGGCTCGAGAGCATGAGCGCGATCGGGGTGTACGTGCCGGCGATCAAGCCGTTGATGGTCGCGTGGTCGAGCCGGCCCATCCAGCGCCGTGCCCGCAGCGACCACGTGACGCGATGGAAGAGCGCGCCGACGCCGAACTGTGCGACCAGGCTGAGGCCGTAGACGCTCGCCGCGATGGTAGCGCGCCCGGTCCGCGCAGCGAGGACGAGGGCTGCGGCGGCGGGAATCGACGCGACGAACGCGCAGGTGTGGAGAAGGCCGCGGAGGCGAGGCCGGAACGGCACGATTAGGCCGTCGGGTTCGTGCCGAGCACCACGAGGTCGTCGCGGTGGATCACCTCGTCGCTGCCCTTGTAGCCCAGGAGGCGCTCGATCTCGCGCGTGTGGACGCCCTTGATCTTCTCGAGCTCGACCGCGGTGTAGTTGACGAGCCCGCGCGCGAACTCGCGACCGTCGGCCGCGACGCAGCGCACGCAGTCGCCGACGCCGAAGCCGCCCTCGACCGCGCGCACGCCGGACGGGAGGAGGCTCCGCCCGCCCTTCGCGAGCGCGCGCTCCGCGCCGTCGTCGAGATGCAGCGTGCCGGCGGGCTTCAGCGTGTACGCGATCCAGTGCTTGCGGCGCGCGAGCGGGTCGCCCTCGGCGAGGAGCAGCGTGCCGAGCTCGGCCGCCGGGTCGAAGAGCGCGGCGAGGACGCCGTCGCGCGTGCCGTCCGCGATGATCGTCGGGATGCCCGCGGCCGCGGCCTTGCGCGCGGCGGCGAGCTTGGACGCCATGCCGCCCGTGCCGACGCCGCTCGCGGCCGGACCGGCGGCGCGCGCGAGCGCGGGGTCGTCGGCGCGCGCGACGCGGAGCGGGACCGCGTCGGGGTCGAGGCGCGGGTCGCGGGTGTGCACGCCGTCGACGTCGCTCAGGATGACGAGCAGATCGGCCTCGAGGAGGGCGGCGGTCAGCGCCGACAGGTTGTCGTTGTCGCCGAACTTGAGCTCCTCGACGGCGACCGTGTCGTTCTCGTTGACGATCGGCACGATGTCGAGGTCGAGGAGCGTGCGCAGCGTGTGGCGGGCGTTCAGGTAGCGCCGCCGGTCGGCGAGATCGGCGTGCGTGAGCAGCACCTGCGCGACGTGCCGGTCGTGCGCCGCGAAAGCGCGCTCGTACGCAGCCATGAGCCAGGGCTGGCCGACGGCGGCGGCTGCCTGCCGCCATTCGATTCGAGCCCGACGCTCCCCGAGCCGCGGCGCGCCGGCCGCGACCGCCCCGGAGCTCACCACGACGATCTGCCGGCCGGCGCCGATGACGGTCGCGAGGTCCGCCGCGAGACCACGGACACGCTCGCGACGGAGCCCGCTCGGTCCGGCGAGCACGTTGCTGCCGATCTTGACGACGGCACGCCTGACGCGGCGAAGGAGCCGCGCCTTGTGCGTGCGCTGATCGTCCGCGGCCGCGTCGCTCACAGCCCGGCCTCGAGCGGCGCGGTCTCGACGGCCTGCGCGCGCGCCGCGCGCACGGCGTCGCCGACGACCCGCACGAGCTCGCGCGTCCCCTCGCCGGTCGCTCCCGAGACCGCGTGGAGCTCGATCCCGCGTTCCGCGAGTGCCGCGCGCACGTCCGGGAGGTGCGCGCGCGTCTCCGCCAGGTCGAGCTTCCCGGCCACGACGATCTGTGGCTTCGCGGCGAGGTCCGCGCTGGCGAGCGCCAGCTCGCGGTTGAGCGCGTCGAAGTCGGCGAGCGGATCGCGCCCGGTGAGCCCGGAGACGTCGAGCAGATGCACGAGGACGGCCGTGCGCGCGAGATGGCGCAGGAAACGCGTGCCGAGGCCGTGGCCCGCGTGCGCGCCCTCGATCAGCCCGGGGACGTCGGCCAGCACGAAGCTGAAATCCTCGTCGACGCGCACGACGCCGAGGTGCGGCACGAGCGTCGTGAACGGGTAGTCGGCGACGCGCGGCCGGGCCGCGGAGACGGCGCGCACGAGCGTCGACTTGCCGACGTTCGGAAAGCCGAGCAGCCCGGCATCCGCGAGCACGCGCAGCTCGAGCCGGAGGTCGCGTTTCTCGCCCGGCAGGCCGGGCTCCGCGCGCCGCGGCGCGCGGTTGGTGGGCGTCGCGAAGTTCATGTTGCCGCGCCCGCCGCGTCCGCCGCGCGCGACGACCGCCCGCTCGCCCGCCCTCCGGAGGTCTGCGACGAGCTCGCCGGCATCGGCGTCGTACACGAGCGTCCCGGGCGGCACGCGCAGCACGAGCTCCGCGCCGCGGGCGCCGTGCTGGTCCTTGCCGCGGCCGTGCTCGCCGCGTCCGGCGCGGAGCTGCTGCGGGTAGGAGAGATCCACGAGCGTCGAGAGCCCCGGGTCGACGACCAGCACGACGTCGCCGCCGTCCCCGCCGTCGCCGCCGTTCGGCCCGCCGCGCGGGACGTACTTCTCGCGCCGGAAGCTGACGCACCCGCGCCCGCCGTCGCCGGCCTCGACGCGGACGCGGACCTCGTCGACGAACTTCATGCCCGCGGGCATCGTAGCGGATGCCCGCGGGGCGGGCCATGACGCGCGCTCTTGCGCGCGGCCTCCGCGCTCAGTGCGACGCGAACGCGGGTGTGATCGGCTCGACCGACAGGTGGGTCGCCAGCTCGGGCGCGATGGCGAAGTAGCCGCCCGTCAGCGTGTCGGCGAGGCCCGTCATGAGCCAGACGCCGGCGTCGATGAGGCCCATCGCGCCCCCGCCGAGCGTCAAGAGCGGCGTGAGGATGATCTTCCGCTTCACATCGGCGACCGGATCGTTCGTGGCGACCTGGGCCCCGCCGATCGCGGTCCGCACGGGCACGAGGGGCGCGTTTACGATCGCCGTCGGCCCGCGCAGGAGCGCGTCGGCGGTCCACGGCGGATGGTCTTCCGCGTGCGCGCGGGTCGCGCACGCGGCGAGCACGGTGACGAGGAGGAGAATCCGCATGGCGCGCGTATACAGTGTTATTCGCGCGCGATGCGAGCGTTCACACCCGGAGCCGTACCGGCGTCACGCCGTACGCGAAACGCTGGAATACGGACGCAGCCACCCGGGTCGCGATCCCGGTGCGCAGGAGAAGCGGGGCGACGACCTGCAGCACGAGACCGACCAGCGCTGTGCGGCCGAAGAGTACCCGTGGCGGTCGCTGTTGGAGATCCTGGATCTGGACGATCTCCGGGAGCCGCTCCGTTTCGATGCCGGCCGCGGCGGCGTCGATGGCCGGCGCGTCGCCCCCGCTGGTGAGGGCCGGGACGAGGTGGTTGGCGGCCACGATCGCGTCGCGCAGCGCGACGTTGATCCCCTGCGCGCCGACCGGCGACATCGTGTGTGCGGCGTCGCCCAGCAGGAGGACGCCGGGGACGCTCCAGCGCTCGACCCGGTCGCAGACGACGTCGAGGAGGAACGGCGACGTGATCCGGTCGCGCGTCGCGGCGAGGTGGGCCGCGAGGTCGGGCGAGACGTGGCGCTCCATCTCGGCGAGCCACGCGTCGACGCCGTGCCGGCGCAGGTCTCCGAACGAGCCCTTCGCGATGATCCAGCCGACCTGCAGGCGGCCATCGTACGACGGAAACGCCAGCAGGAAGTGGCCGACGCCGACGTAGGCGCGCGCGCTGCCGGGCGGGAGGAACGTGGGCAGGGGGATCTTCGCCCACACGATGTCGAAGGCCTGCGGCATGCGCTCCGCGCGCACGCCGGTCCGCGCGCGCACGACCGAGGCGCGCCCGTCGGTGCCGACGACGAGCGTCGCGCGCAGCTCGCGCGGTCCCGAGGCCGAATCCATGCGCACGCCGGCGACGCGCTCGCCGTCGCGGACGAGATCGCGCACCGTCGCGCCGCGCGCGAGCCGGAACGACGGAAAGCGGCCGGCCTCGGCGACCAGCATCTCGAGCATCGCGGGCTGCGACACGATCCGCGGCCCGGCGCCCCCGAGCTGCTCGGGCGTCACGCGGAACCATGGTCGCGGTCCGCGAAAGAACTCGACCCCCGCGATCGGCGCCTGCGGCACGCCGGCGAGCGCGGTCTCGAGTCCCATCTCGGTCAGCGCCGCGACGCCGCTCGGCATGAGGCCCTCGCCGCGGAACTCGCGTGCGAAGTCGGTGTGCCGCTCCATCAGCGTGACGTCGACGCCGCGGCGCGCGAGCAGGTAGGCGAGGGCGGCGCCGGCGGGCCCGGCCCCGACCACGACGACCCGCGTTTCCGGCATCGACGGACACCTACTCGCCACGTGGGTCGGACGTCCAGCAGTTGACGCCCGCCGCCCGGCGCGAGAAGGGTCGCCATATCGCCAGCGCCTCGCTCCCGAACCGCATCGGCCGTATCGACTGGCCCGCGATCGAGCGCGGTCTCGACGAGCACGGGTACGCGACGATCCCGTCGCTCCTGGCGCGCGACGAGTGCGCGCGGCTCGCCGCGCTCTACCGCGACGAACGCCACTTCCGGACGCGCGTCGACATGGCGCGCCATCGCTTCGGCGAGGGCGAGTACAAGTACTTCGCGGCGCCGCTCCCGCCGCTCGTGGCGGCACTGCGCGCCGGCCTCTACCCGCGCCTCGTTCCGGTCGCGAACCGCTGGGCCACGGCGCTCGGGACCGAGACGTACCCGCCGACGCTCGCGGCGTACCTGGCCCGCTGCGCGACGGCGGGGCAGCGTCGCCCGACGCCGCTCCTCCTCCGCTACTCGAGCGGCGGCTACAACTGCCTGCACCAGGATCTGTACGGGCCGCTCGTCTTCCCGCTCCAGCTGACCTGCCTGCTGAGCGAGGTCGACGAGGACTACACCGGCGGCGAGTTCCTCCTGGTCGAGCAGCGCCCGCGCGCGCAGTCGCGCGGCGAGGCGATCGTGCTACGTCGCGGCGACGCGATCGTGTTCGCGACGCGACATCGCCCCGCGAGCGGGACGCGCGGCGTCTACCGGGTGACGATGCGCCACGGCGTGAGCGGGGTGCGGTCGGGCGAGCGCGTCAGCCTCGGCGTCATCTTTCACGACGCGGCGTGATGGCCGTGTCGATTTGGGTATCGGCGCGGTGGAGGTCGGGCGGTTTCGAAACTCTATCCCGTCCCGCCGGTGCGTCGTTGATTCCGATCTGCCCGCTGCGCCGCCAGCCGACACGAAGCAACCACGTCGTCGGCTGCCGGACCGGTGCGGGATTGCGAGGCGCATCGACCCGATGACGCCATCCTCCGAACCATGCCCCAGAGGAGCAGGGGTCGATGCCGCGCCCGGTCACGTGATGCTTCCGGCCATTGAGCAGGACGTAGATCAGGCCGTTCCGCACTTCGCGGGGTGTCCGTAGCGCGCGGCAGTGGTAGCGGTCCGACCAGACACGACCGGCACGTCCGATCCGACGGTTGATCGCCTTAGCGAGGCGAATCCCCAGGCCTTGCATCCCACGTGACAGTGCGAATGTGCCGTCGGCCTCGACGAGCATGTGGAGATGGTTCGTCTGCACCGTGAAGTGAACGACGCGCAAGTACGCGGCAGAGGAGATGGCGAGCGCGCCACGAACGGCGCGGAAGATGCGGTGAGTCCGCAGCGACGGCAGCCCGCGCACGGCTCGCATCGTCACGTGAAGGGGAGGCGGTGGTCGTGGACGGGACGTGCACGGTGCGGCACTCCCGGCGTCGGTCCCGCAGGTTTCCTGCCGGCGCCCGCGCGGCGACCGCCCCAGGTGCGGAAGGGGAGGGTTTGCTGTCGGGTGGCGCGCGGCATCTTGATCAGGCATATATTATAGAAAGTCAGCAGACTTGTCAAGTCCCAGAGGAAGCGATGTGGCCATCGTGATCATTGCGCGGCTGACGGTTTCCCGTCCACGGGTAAATTCGCGAGGCGGATCGTCGCCGCCTCCTCCGCCTCGGGGGAGACGCCATCGCGCACGGGGCGGCGGCAACGGCGCCGCGCCTTCTTCGCCGGCACGCCGACCAAGTTTGCGCAGGACCACCCCGTGAACGGCGCGTGCCCATGAGATCCTGAACCTCCGGTGTGAATACCGTCGGTTCCGACGGGCGCTTCGGTGACGGGGTGGACTTGTGCCGCTGCCTCGCGGCGGGCGGCGCTACGCGGACGGGGTCGCCGGGACGATGCGCGCGCGCCGGCGGTCCTTGCCGAGGCGCTCGTACACGACCGTGCCGTCGACGAGGGCGAAGAGCGTGTAGTCGCGGCCCATGCCGACGTTCGGACCCGGGTGCACGCGCGTGCCGCACTGGCGGACGAGGATGTTGCCGGCGCGGACGCTCTCGCCCGCGAAGATCTTGACGCCGCGGCGCTGGCCGGCGCTGTCGCGGCCGTTGCGGGTGCTGCCCTGACCTTTCTTGTGCGCCATTAGGCGATCGCCGTGACGCGCACCGTGGTGACCGACTGGCGGTGCCCGCGGCGGCGACGGTAGTTCTTCCGCCGCTTCTTCTTGTAGACGAGAATCTTCCGGTCGCGGCCCTGGGCGACGATCTGGCCGCGGACGTGCGCGCCCTCGACGAGCGGCGTGCCGACGCGTACCGCGCCGTCGCCGGCGGTGAGCAGCACCTCCGTGAACTCGACCGCCGCGCCGACATCGCCGCCGAGGCGCTCGACGCGCACGACGTCGCCGGGGGCGACGCGATACTGCTTCCCTCCAGTGCGGATGACGGCGTAGGCCATTGAACCAGGGCGCACGGGCTTGCCGCGCGAAGCCCTGCTCTGTACTTGAGGGGCCCCGGAGTGTCAACCGACGACGCGACAACACGCCCGATCCGCGTGACGCTCTACACCCGCAACGACTGCCACCTCTGCGAAGAAATGCACGCCGTGGTCGACCGCGTCGCCCGCGACATCCCCCTCACCACGGAACACGTCGACGTGGACACCGACCCGGAACTCGCCGCCGAGTACGGCGCCGAAGTCCCCGTCCTCTGCGTGAACGGCCGCAAAGCCTTCAAGTACCGCGTCGACGAGCGCACCCTCCGCGCGCGCCTCGCCCGCGAGCCACGGTAGTGCTCCGCTCCGTGCGAGCAACGAACCAATGCCCACGATCGCGGTAGATGCCATGGGCGGCGACCTCGCCCCCGACGAGATCGTGAAGGGCGTCGCGCAGATCTCGCTCACGACCGACATCGAGACCGTCCTCGTCGGCGACGAGCGCCGTATCCAGGCCGTCCTCGAGGGCGTGTCCTACAACCCCGAGCACATCGCGATCCTGCACGCGCGCGAGGCGATCGGCATGGCGGAGGAGCCGCGCGAAGCCGTGAAGCGGAAGGACGCGTCGCTTCTCGTCGCCGTGCGCGCGGTCGCGGACGGCCGGGCCGACGCCGTCGTCTCGGCCGGCAACACGGGCGCCTGCGTGCTCGCGTGCGCGAAGCACTTCCGGCTCCTGCGCGGCATCCGGCGCGCGGCGCTCGCGAGCGTCTTCCCGCGCCAGCGTGAGCACCCGGGCCAGGACCGGTTCGCGCTCATGCTCGACGTCGGCGCGACCGTGCGCTGCGAGGCGGACGAGCTCGTCCAGTTCGCGATCATGGGAAACGCCTACGCCCGCCGCGTCTCCAAGGTATCGAGCCCCGCGGTCGGCCTGCTCAACATGGGCAGCGAGGACATGAAGGGCGGCGAAGCGCTGGCGGAGGCGCACCGGCGGCTGCGGCTCCTGCCGAGCATCAACTTCGTCGGCAACGTCGAGGGCAACGAGCTCGTGCGCGGGAAGGCGGACGTCATCGTGTGCGAGGGGCTGCTCGGCAACGTGACGCTGAAGCTCTTCGAGGGGATCTCGGAGGTGCTCTACGATCTCACCAACGCCGCGGGCGAGCGCCGGATCGCGTGGCGCTTCGGGCTCCGGCTCCTCGCGCGCGGCATCGAGCGGCTGCGCGCGCTCACCGACTACACGCAGTACGGCGGCTCGCCGATCCTCGGCTTCGAGCACCTGCTCATCAAGTGTCACGGCCGCTCGACGGCGCACGCGCTCGGCAACGCGGTGAAGGTCGCCGCGAAGGCAGTCCGCGATCGCGTGCCGGCCGAGATCGCGGACACGCTCGAGACGGCGCGATGAGGCTGCGCCGTCCGCGCGCCGCGTCCGTGCCGCCGGCGCCGCCCGTCCTCTGCCGCTGGGACCTCGACAAGACGTACCTGCGCAGCGAGTTCGACACGCTGCGCTCGCTCCTGCGCACGGCGTTCGAGAAGGCGGAGGACAAGGTCGACGTGCCCGGCGTCGCGGAGCTCATCAAGGTGCTGAAGGCAGCGGGCGAGCGGCACGCGCGCGACACGCGCGTCGTCTTCGTCTCCGCGAGCCCGCCGCAGATCGGGAGCGCGATCCGGAAGAAGCTCGCGCTCGACGGCGTCCCGTACGACGGGATCGTCTTCAAGGATCAGCTCGCGCACATCCGGCGCGGCAAGCTCCGCAACCTGCGCGAGCACGTCGGCTTCAAGCTCGCCGAGCTCCTGCGCGGCCGCCTGGACGCAGCGGCGGACACGCGTGAGCTCCTCTTCGGGGACGACTGGGAATCCGACTCGCTCATCTACTCGCTGTACGCCGACGTGGTCGGGGGCCGGCTGGGACCGGACCGGCTCGCGCCGGTGCTGCGCCGGGTCCGTGTCGATCCGGCGCTCGTCGACGAGGTGCTCGCGCTCGCCCCGCGCGCCGTCGCGGGCGACGTCGTCGTGCGCATCTTCATCAACCTCGAGCGCCGCTCGCCGCCGGCGGTGTTCCGGCTCTTCGGGCCGCGCGTCGTGCCGACGTTCAACTACTTCCAGACCGCCGCCGTCCTGGCGGCGGACGGCTACGTCGATCCCGAGGACGTGGCGCGCGTCGCGCGCGTCCTGATCGACGGTGCGGGGTACACGGGCCGGCGCCTGGCGAACTCGCTCGACGATCTCGTCCGCCGTGGACACCTGAGCGTCGCGGCCGCGGACGCGATCGCGCGCCCGCTCACGGCGGCGGGCATCCTCACGCCGGCGTTGACGCCGCCTTCGCGCTGGCGGCGGGCGCTGCTCGCAGTGCGCCGCCGGGTGGGCCGTGGCCGCCGGAGCGCCGAGACGGCGGTCTCGCCGCTCGCCGGGCCGCTCGACTACGACGCCATACTGGACCGGCTCGCCCCGACCGCCGTATGACGGACGGGCGATGAGCGCCGAGGAGTTCGTCGTCATCCTCATCACCGCGCCGAACGCCGAGGACGCGGCGCGCATTGGACGGACGCTCGTCGAGGACCGGCTCGCCGCGTGTGCGAACGTCGTCGGCCCGATCCGCTCGATCTACCACTGGCAGGGGACCGTCGAGGAGGCGAGCGAGTACCTGATGCTGGTGAAGGCGCGCGCCGCGGACGTCGATCGGGTCGCGACGCGGGTGCGGGGGCTGCACGCGTACGACGTCCCCGAGATCATCGCACTCCCGATCCGCGGCGGCTCGTCCGCGTATCTCGCATGGCTCGCCGAGTCGACCAGCCGCGAAAGCTGAAGGAGCCGGCCGCCCGTCCGCCGCTCGAGCGCGAGTTCTCGGCCGGCGGGCTCGTCTACCGACGGCGTGCGGCGGGTTGCGAGGTCGTGCTCGCGGGACGGCGGCACGCGCGCTCGCGCAAGATCGTGTGGACGATCCCGAAGGGCCACCTCGAGCCCGGCGAATCGTCGGAGGCGGCCGCGGTGCGCGAGGTGCGCGAGGAGACGGGGATCGAGGCGATGGTCGAGGACCGGCTCGGCGACGTCACCTACTGGTTCGCGCGCCAGGACGACGATGGACGGCCGGTGCGGATCTTCAAGCGCGTGCGGTTCTTCCTGATGCGCGCGACCGGCGGTCGGTTCGCCGATCGCGACGCCGAGATGGACGACGTGCGCTGGTTCCCAGTCCCGGATGCCGAGCGAACGGTCGGCTACGAGAACGAGCGCGCGCTCGTCCGGCGCGCCGCCGAGTTGCTCGGCGCGAAATGAGCCGGGCAGGGACGGGCGTCCCCGCCCGGCTGTGATCACGACTTCACTGCGAGGGCCGGTAGCTCAAAACGTCGCGCTCCGGCTGCAACTCGACCGGCCCCCGCTCCAAGCGGGCGGCCGGCTGCGGAGGCGGCGCGGGCTGGATCACGTCGGCGCTCCACGAGACGTCCGCCGGACACCACTGCCAGACGCCGAACGAGATGACCCGCGTCAGCACCGTCGGTACGCACGCGGTCCGGTCGACCTCGACCTTCTTGTTCACGAGCCGGTCGGCAGGGCCGCACTTGGCGAGCACGTCATCCGCCTTGATCTCGTTGATCTCTTGCGTCGGCATGCCGAGCCCGATGATCGGGATCGGAACGATCGCCATCATCGAGTTGTCCTGCCACTCGCTGCCGGAGCAGTGTGAGATCGTCGTCGAGTTCGGTGGCGGAGGCTGTTTGTCCTCGACGAGCACCTGTCTCGTGAGCGCGGTGCAACCGCTCAAGACGAGCGCCGTCGTGATCGCGAGCCCGAGTCTCTGCGACATCGCTGGTTCTCCTTTCCTGTCCCGGTACGCGAGCGCGGGCGCGCCAGAAAGGTCACGGCGCGTGCCTCGAACGCTCGCGGATCGTTACGCGACAGATCCTAGTGCCGCGCGCAGGAGGCGCAATACCCTAGCAGCATCGGGTGCGGAAACGCACCGAGGGCGGTCAGGATTCGTCGAGCGTGTGCTCGAGGAGCGCCGCGTTCGGCAGCATGCCGTGCAGGTTGCGGCGCACGGCGGCCAGCGCCGGACGCAGGTTGCGGAACGCGAGGCGTCCGCGCAGCTCGCCGAGGCCGCTGGCGTGCTCTTCGAGAAAGCGCGTGAGCACGGTGAGCGAGACGAGCTCGACGCCGCCCAGATCGATCACGATCCGCTCCGATGTGCTGCCGACGGCCCGGCGGACGCGCGCGACGAGCGTGCGTGCCGCGTGCGCGTCGACGGCGCCCTCGAGCCGGATCACGAGCGCGGCGACCGTCTCGTCGCGCATTGCGCGCGCGCGCAGCCAGGCGCTCCTGACCTGCTCGCCGCTCGCGTGCACGGCGCCGACCAGCGTCGACACGAACGTCACGCGCTCGCGGATGCGGATCGGCCGGGCGAGAGCGCGCGCGAGGCGCATCGCCGGCGTCGGCTGCGACGCCGGCGCCGCGACGATCGCGCGGCGCGCGCGGTAGTTCGCGACCAGCGCCGTCCGCGCCGCCTCGCCGATGACGCCCGCGCGGCGGAGGATCGCGCGGTGCGAGTAGAGCGCGCGCCGCGCCCACGCGACGCCGCCGTCCACGTCGCCCGCGCTCGCGCCGGCGGCCGCGGAATCGCGCACGAGCTGCGGAAAGGCGACGCGTCCCGCGATGCAGACGCGGACCGCGCGCGCGAAGACGCCCGCGTCGTCGCCGTCGCGCCCCAG
>Ga0070731_10001252_pt1 | contig 27200 bp, 19 predicted proteins | sample Coa_R1_2_FD_66448 | JGI IMG/M metagenome (GOLD analysis project Ga0070731, IMG submission 66448) | Surface soil microbial communities from Centralia Pennsylvania, which are recovering from an underground coalmine fire - Coalmine... | ecosystem: Environmental > Terrestrial > Soil > Unclassified ... | reverse complement strand
GTCGTCTGCGTGCTCGGCGAGGGCTCGGCGCAGTACGGGATCACCGCGCTGTGGACCGCCGTCGCCTACAGGGTTCCGGTCACCTTTCTGATCATGCGCAACGACGAGTACATGATCCTCAAGTGGTTCTCGATGCTCGAGCAGGTCTCCGAGGCACCGGGGCTGGAGCTTCCGGGACTCGATACGGCGGCGCTGGCGCGGGCCTACGGTATGGAGGCGCGGGAGGTGGCGGAGCCCGGCGAGCTCGCTCAGGCGCTGAGCGAGGGGCTGGCCGCCGAGGACGGGCCACGCCTGATTCAGGCCCGGGTAGCTTCGGGCATGTGGATGGAGTAGCCCCTCGTTCGCACCGGCCGCAGGCCGGCCTCTGCGACAGCTGCCGGCATCAGCAGCTCGTGCTCAACACTCGCGGCTCGGAATTCTCGCTCTGCCTGCGCTCCCGGGCCCAGCCAGAGCGCTTTCCCCGCTATCCACGGCTCCCCGTGGAGCGTTGCGGCGGCTACGAGCGGACCAGCGACTCGACCGAAGGGTCGGGACCTACTGCGGAGGCATCGGGGTGAGCGTCAGCACGGTGCTGCCGTCCTGCCCCTGCTGGGTCTTCTCGGCAAACAGGCCGTGGGCGGTGATCACACTGACCAGCGGGGCCTCGGCGGCCACCGGCATCTGGCCGACGCTCGGCGGGATCTCCTCGGGCAAGGTTCTGCGCAGCGGCTCCGCCAGATAGGGCCCGAGCTCCGAGCGATCGAAGGCAACCGCCAGGTCCAGGGGCTTGACGATCGGCTTGGACTGAGGCTTGGCGCAGATCCCGGTGCAGCCAACCAGCGTGTGGCCGGGGGGGAGGATGGCGACCACGTTCTGCGTGCCGCTGATGTATTTGAACGTGTACAGCGCCAGTTCCAGCGCCTCGCGTCGCAGGAGCAGTAGCCGCGCCGCGGAGGGCTGGCCCACGCCGATCGCACAGTCGCTCCCGCCCACCCCGCACAGGTTGTAGACGATCGTCCCGCTCGGGGGAAGCGGGAGCAGGCCCTGCGAAGACCCCGGTGCCGGGACCACCACCTGGAGTGGGTTGGCCGGGTTGTTGAGATTCACGACGGTGACGATCGCGAGCTGATCGGACGGGGTGGCGCGGTAGTAGGGGGCCAGGTAGTCGGCGATCTCCTGGGCGCCGGCGAGGCCGTCGTCAGGCGGTCGCCAGGCCGACCAGGCGGCGCCGCTGTTGACCACCCGGGGGCCGTTGCCGGAGAGGAGAACCGCCGCCGCGAGCGAGGCAACGGCGAGGAGAAACAGCCCTGCGGTGACCCAGCGGAAGCGGCCGGCGTGGCGGATCCGCGGCGCATGGGCGGCGCGCTCACGGGAGGCGAGCAGCTCGCCGCCTCCCCCGGTCACCGGTGGGTCGGCGACGTGCTCATGGGCGGGCGAAGACTCCGGATGGGGCCGCCGGAAGCTCATACCGTGGGCCAGGTGCTCTCGTCCATGATGTCGACCTGGGGACGCTTCAGGCCGACGTGGTTGAGAAGGTCGGTGACCTCGTCGCCGTAGATCTCCTTGCGCTCGATCAGGGCCTCGGCGATCTTCTCCAGGGGCTCGCGGTTGGCCGCCATCAGCGCGTATGCGCCCACGTAGGCCTGGCCGAGAAGCTGGGAGGCGGCACGGCGCTTGTCCCGGTCGCGCAGGACCGACGACACCGGATCGTCGCTCAGGGGGCTGCCTCCGCTGGCCCGGTTCATGATCGTCTCCCCGATCCGCTCCAGGCGTCTCAGGACCTGCTCGGTGCGCTCGTCGGGGTCGAGGCTCCCGCGGATGTGCACGGGATCCGCGCCCATCCCCCACATACCGACCATGAGGGCCGCGCGGTAGGTCGCGCTGTAGACGTCTCCACCCACTCCCTGGGAGTTCTCCCCGTAGAACACCTGCTCGGCGGCCATCGCGCCGAGGGTCATGATCAGGCCGCCGAGGACACGACTGCGGAAGTGCGAGAAGCGCTCGTCCTTCTCCATGCTCTGGTAGTGGCCGAGGGAGTTGCCGCGCTTGCGGATCGACAGACGCGTCGAGAGCACGTCCTCCTCGAGGTAGATGTGCCCGGCCGCGGCGTGGCCGGCCTCGTGGATGGCCACGGCGCGTGTCTCCTCGGCGATGTACTCGATGTTCTGCGCGGTCCCGCTCTCGACGGTGGTCATGGCCTCGACGATGTCCGACCAGGCCAGTTCCTGGCGCCCGTCGGCGTGGGAGTAGGTCAGCCCGAGCGAGCAGGCCTGCTCGATCATCGCCGGGGAATACCCGTTTGTGATGCGCGCCAGCTCCTCACGCCGGCGGTCGGTGTCGAGGTCAGGCTCGTGGGCGACCTTGTTCAGGTAGAGGTCGAAGATGTCGAGCCGGTCGTCCTTGGTCGGGGTGCGGAACCAGACGTGGCGGCCCATCCGGCCCGGGCGGATCAGCGCGGGGTCGAGACGGTCGATGGGGACGTTGGTCGCGCCGATGAAGAACACCTGTTCCTGGGCTGGCCCCGGTGCGGGGAGGCGCAGCGACAGGTTCCCGAGCTTGCGCGGGATCAGATAAAGCGCGTCGAGCAGCGTGTTGATCCGATTGGTGAGCGACTTGCGGATCAGCGGCGCCTCGCCGATGCCGTCCATCTGGACCAGGAGCTGGTTGAGGGCCAGGCCGCCATACCCGCCGCCCATCATGCCGGGGAAGATGTAGCGCTGGGTCCACTCCGCCGGCTTGGCCAGGAAGGGAGGAATCGTGGGCGCGCGCGGCTCCTGGCGCTGGGCGAACAGACGCTCCCGCCAGGCCCGCGTCTCCATGATCAGATCGCCGCTCGGGGTGGATGCCCCCCAAGGGCCGAAGAAGCAGTAATCCTCGAAGTCGGTGCTGATCATCTCGCCCGTCGCGCTGGTCATCTGCCCGCCGGCCATGCTGGCCCGGCGCATGCCCACAGCGTCGATCTCGTCGATGAACACGATGCACTGGCCGCCCCACTTCTTGGCCAGCTTCTTGGCCTTGCGAATCAGCCACATCACGACGATCACGTCGATGCCGATGAAGGTGGCGGCGAATCCGGAGCCGGGGATGGTCACGAAGGGACAGTTGAAGTTGGTGGCGATCGCCTTCGCGAGCATCGTCTTGCCGGTGCCGGGCGCACCCAGGAACAGGAGGCCGCGTTCACGCTTGCCGCCTGCCTGCTCGAACTCCTCACCCGACTGCCACAGGCGGACGACCCGAGCCACCTCCTCCTTGGGCTCCTCCTGCCCGCGCACGTCTTCCATCTGCACGCCCCAGTTGGCGTCCCCGGGCTCGTACCCGCGCACCTGCCTCAGGTTCGCGATGAGCAGCGGACCGAACAGGATCATGACGTTGGCGAAGAACAGGATGACCAGGCTGATGGCCAGGCTCGGGAGCTGGGAGCCGATGTTGCCCAGCCAGCTGAAGATGTGGCTGACCCCGCCGAGCCACGAGTGGTGACCGGCCAGAGCCACGATCCCCCCGACAGCGAAGATGAAGATCGCGAGGAAGATCGCCTTGCGGTAGATCGAGCGCCAGAACCAGGTGCGCCGGCGGGCGACCACATCCTCCTCGGCCACGTCACGAGAAACGCCGTACATGCTCGGCCAGGGGAGCACGCGGCGAGAGACCACGTCCACCAGGCCCCGGAAGGCGATCACACTCCCGACGGTGGCGAGCAGGGCCAATCCGAGGGACAGGCCGAGCCGGTCGTAGAGAACGACGAAGAACATGGGGCTCGTGAACAGCGCCACGGCCGTGGCCGCTCGACGCAGCCGTCGCCACTCCCCAGCAAGGCTCGTCGCGTCGATCCCGACGCGCGCGGGCCTACTCCTCTCCTCGGCGTAAGCCATGTCTCGCTCTGAGGGTACAGACCGCGATTGGCAAGGTAAAAGCCCTGAGGTGAACTGAGCGGGCTCTTGCGGCGCCAGGCCGCGTCAGAACCCGAGCTCAGCGCGCATAAACGAACGGCAGCTCGTCGGCGACCTCACGCAGCAGGGGCGCCGTGGCATCGCGGGTGGAAGGGGTCAGCTCCAGGCCGGCCGGCCACCGGATGGCCACGTCTGGATCGTCGTACTTGATGCCGCGCTCGGTCTCGGCTGCGTAGTAGTTGCTCTGTTTATAGATGACGTCCGCCTCGTCGGAGACGACGCAGAAGCCGTGCGCGAAGCCGATTGGGCAGTAGAGAATGCGCATGTTCGCGTCGCTGAGCGTGAAGCCCTCCCACTCGCCATGGGTGGGGGAGCCACGGCGGACGTCCACGAGCACGTCGAAGATCTCCCCGCGCGCGCAGCGGACGAGCTTGGCCGCACCGGCGCCGATCTGGAAGTGCATACCGCGGACGATTCCCCGCCGAGACCGGGAGTGGTTGTCCTGGACCATCTCCTCGATGATCCCGAGCTCGCTGAACCGGCTCGACCGGTAGGTCTCACAGAAGAAGCCGCGCTCATCTCCGATGACATCGGGCTCGATCAGGATCGGCCCCTCGAGCCGCGTCTCGAGTGTGCGCATCTGTCTAGTTCAGGCGGGCGGTGCCGGAGCGCCTAGGAGAGGTTGACCGCCACGTACTTGGTCTCCAGGTACTCCTCGATCCCCTCGTAGCCGCCCTCACGCCCGAATCCGGACTGCTTGATCCCGCCAAAGGGTGCCGAGGCATTGGAGACCATCCCCTGGTTCAGGCCGACCATCCCGGTCTCCAGCCGCTCGACCACGCGCAGCGCCCGCTTCAGGTCGCGGGTGTAGACGTACGCGACGAGGCCGTATTCGGTGTCGTTGGCGGCGGCGATCGCCTCGTCCTCGTCGGCGAAGCCCTTGACCGGCGCCACCGGTCCGAAGATCTCCTCGTGCAGGAGCTCGGCGTCCTCAGGCACGTCGGTGAGTACGGTGGGGTCATAGAAGTAGCCGGCGCCGTCCCGGGCGTGGCCGCCGACGACGGCGCGAGCACCACGACCGATTGCGTCCTCCACGAGCTGGGAGACCTTCTGGCGCTGCTTGTCGTCGATCAACGGCCCGACGTCGACGTCGTCCTCGGTGCCGCGGCCCACCTTCAGCGAGCCCATCTTCTGCGCCAGCTTCTCGGCGAACTGGTCGGCCACAGGACCGGCGACGTGAAAGCGGTTGGCGGCGGTGCACGCCTCGCCGATGTTGCGCATCTTGGCCAGCAGGGCGCCCTGGACGGCGGCGTCGATGTCGGCATCCTCGAACACGACGAAGGGAGCGTTGCCGCCAAGCTCCATCGAAAGGCGCAGAAGGTTCCCGGACGCCTGCTCCATCAGCTTGCGACCGACCTCGGTCGAGCCGGTGAAGGACATTTTCCGCAACCGCGGGTCGGAGATCAACGGGCCTGTCGTCTCGCCCGCCGACGACGCCGTGACGAGGTTGAGCACCCCCTCGGGGAGCCCGGCTTCGGCGAGGATCTTGGCCAGCATCAACATCGACAGCGGCGTCTGCTGCGCCGGCTTGACGACCATCGTGCAGCCGGCGGCGACGGCGGGGCCGATCTTGCGCGTCCCCATGGCCAGCGGGAAGTTCCACGGCGTGATGAGCAGGCAGGGACCGACCGGCTGCTTCATCGTGAGCACCCGCCCCTGGCCGTTCGGCGCGACGGCGTAGCGGCCGTCGATCCGCACCGCCTCCTCGGAGAACCAGCGAAAGAACTCGGCCGCGTAGGCGATCTCGGCCTTGGACTCCTTGAGCGGCTTGCCCATCTCGAGCGTCATCAGCAGGGCCAACTCGTCCTGGCGCTTGACGATCGCTTCGAAGGCGCGGCGCAGGATCTCGCCTCGGTCACGCGGGGGGTGATTGGCCCACTCGGGGCCCACCTCGACGGCGGCATCCAGGGCGGCCTTGGCGTCGTCGGTCGAGGCGTCGGCGACTTCGACGAGTGTCTCTCCGGTCGACGGATCCTCTACCGGGATCGTGCCCTTGGCGCCGTCGCGCCACTCGCCGGCGATGTACAGCTGCTTGGGGACCTCGTCGAGGACCCGTTGCTCTTCGGGTGCGGTGATCGTGCTCATGGCTAGACCTTACCCAGGAGCGGGAGTTCAACTAGCTCCGTGGTCGTTCTCGTAGCCGGCCTGGATGACTGAGCAAGGCCCTGGCGAGCCAGTCAGCTCGCCAGGGCTCTGTTTCGGCCGTTACGCCGCCTGGGCGAGGGGGGCGGGTTCCAGGGCGGTGCCCAGGACCTCGTCGACGGTCATCGCGAAGTGGAACTTCATGGCGTCCCGGACCTCCTCCGGCACGTCGTCGAGATCGCCGCGGTTACGCTCCGGGAGCACGACGTCAGTCAGGCCTGCGGCGTGCGCGGCAAGCACCTTCTGCTTGACGCCGCCAATCGGCAGGACTCGGCCCTGAAGCGTCACCTCACCGGTCATGCCGATGGTGTGCTTGACCGGCCGGCCGCTCAGCAACGAGGCCAGCGCCGTGACCATTGTCACTCCCGCGCTCGGACCATCCTTGGGGATGGCGCCAGCCGGGACGTGGACGTGGAACGAGCGCTCGTCGAAGCTGCTCGGGTCGATGCCGAGGTCCTCGGCGTGTCCGCGGACGTACGAGAGCGCGATCTGGGCCGACTCCTTCATCACGTCGCCGAGTTGACCCGTGAGCGTGAGACCGGAGCCGTTGCCCTGCATCGCCGTCGCCTCGACGAACAGAACATCGCCACCCGTACCGGTGACCGCCAGACCCGTCGCGACGCCGGGAACCGCGGTGCGGATCGCCGACTCCTGGAAGTGCTTCTGGCGCCCCAGCGCGTCCCGGACCTGGTCGAGGTCAAGCGTGACCGGCGCCTCGGCTTGACCCGAGGCGATCTTGGTGGCGGTCTTGCGCAGGAGCGTCCCGAGCTCACGCTCGAGCTGGCGGACACCCGCCTCCCGCGTGTACTCGGTGGCGATCGTGTGCAGCAGCTCGTCGGAGATCGCGACCTCCTCCGGCTTCAGCCCGTTGCGCTCCACCTGCCGCGGCCAGAGATACCCGCGCGCGATGGCGACCTTCTCCGAGGTGGTGTAGCCGTCGAAGCGGATCACCTCCATCCGGTCGAGCAGGGGGCCGGGGATGGTGTCGGCCATGTTGGCCGTGGCGATGAACATGACGTTGCTCAGGTCGAGCTCCACGTCCAGGTAGTGGTCGCGGAAGCTGTGGTTCTGGGCCGGGTCGAGGACCTCGAGAAGCGCCGCGCTGGGGTCGCCGCGCCAGTCGGCGCCGACCTTGTCGACCTCGTCGAGCATGATCACCGGATTCATCGTCTCGGCGTCGCGCAGGGCGCGAACGAGGCGTCCCGGGAGAGCGCCGATGTAGGTACGCCGGTGACCACGGATCTCGGCCTCGTCCCGCACGCCGCCGAGCGACATCCGCACGAACTTGCGCCCTGTGGCGCGGGCAATCGACTCGCCGATCGAGGTCTTGCCGGTCCCGGGGGGCCCGATCAGCGTGAGGATCGCGCCCGAGCGCTTGTCCTCGGTGATCCCACGGTCCTGACGGAGCTTCTTGACCGCGATGTACTCGACGATGCGGTCCTTGACGTCCTCGAGTCCGGCGTGATCGGCATCCAGCACCTCCCGCGCGTGCTCGGGATCCAGACGCTCCTCCGAACGCTTGCTCCATGGCACGGCGATGAGCCAATCCAGATACGTCCGGATGACCGTCGATTCGGCGCTCTGCTCGCCCATCCGCTCCAGGCGCCCAAGCTCCTTCTCGGCCTGCTCACGGACCTCATCGGGCATGCCGGCTTCCTCGATCTTGGTGCGGTACTCGTCGATCACCGAGGCGTCGTCGTCACCGAGCTCCTTGCGGATCGACTCCATCTGCTTGCGCAGGAAATACTCGCGCTGCTGCTTCTCGGCACCTGACTCGACGTCCTCCCGGATCCGCTTGCGCACCTGGAGCTCGGCCAGCCGCTCCCGCTGCAGCTTGAGCGCGAGCTCGAGCCGCTCGGTCACGTCGAGTGTCTGGAGGAGCTGGGCCTTCTGCTCGTAGCCGAAGTCCGGGGAATAGCCACTCGTGTCGGCCAGGGCGCCGGGCTCGGTGATGCTGCGAACGAACGCCGCCACGCGGCCATCGTCACCCCGCAGCTCGAGGATCTCCTCGACCACGGCGCGGTACTCCCGCTCGAGGTTCCGAGTGCGGCCATCGACGGGCGTCTCATCAGGGCGCTCTTCGACCTCGACGAACAGCCGCCCGTCGGGGAGGGTGTGCGCCGCTCCCGCGACGCCTCGGTGCAGTCCCTGCAGGGCCACGGCGCGGGCGCCGCCGGGCAGGCGAACGCGGTCCGCGACCTCGGCCACCGTGCCGACGCTGGCGAACTCGCCGTCGTGGCGCGGGACGAGCAGGACTCTCTCCTCCTCGCCAACGTCCACCGCGAGGGTCAGCGACATGCCCGGGAAGACCACGGCGTCTTCCAAGGGGACAAGTAGAAGTCGACTAGACATCAGAGAAATCTTTCACTTTCGATAGTTGCTTACGCAAGATAAGTCAAGGATACCACTGCAAGCCTGCGTGTGGGGGGTCGAATCTAAGTCTGTGTGACTGAGATTAGCGGGTGGGGCGGGGGGAGCAGCCGGTTCCTTCGGAGGTTCTTCGTTGGGTGCTGCGGTCCATTGCCGGATCCGGGGCTCGCGGGGGGAGAGGGTCGAGGAAGAGCGTTTGTGAGCAGGGTGGAGGGGCCGTACCCTGGGATCAGGGTGGGGGGTATCTCGGAGCAGGGTGGAGGGGCGGTATCTGGGATCATCCCGCCATGGCGCGGGACCCCATGCGCAGCGACCAGGAGCCGGCCCACGACGTGCTGGCGGCCGAGGCTTTCGCGGTTCCGGCACCTGACCCGCAGCTTCGCCACGGTCCGGTTGAGCTGCCCGACGATCCGAGCGGAATCGCTGAGCCGCACGACATCCTCGCGGCGGAGGCATTCGCGATGCCGGTGGGCAGGCCCGCGGCGGGCGCCGGGGTTAGCCGCGGCCCGGCCGCGCGCCGCTGGGCGATTCTGGGTGCCGCGGGCCTCGGCGTGCTGACGCTGCTCCGGCTACGGCGCCGGGGCTGAGGCGAGCTGGGCCGCGGTCGGGGTCGCCTGTCGCTCTGGGGCGCGGTCGGGGTCGCCCGTCGCTCTGGGGCGCGGCCGGGGTCGGGTGTCGCTCTGGGGCGGGGTCGGGGTCGGGTGCGCCGTGGATTGGCGATCGGCGAGGGGAGTTGGGGCCGTCTATTTGATCGCTACCCGCCACGCTGTCGCCCGGGAGGCCGTGCGTGGCGACTTGGGATCGGTTATCGATACCTACCCGCCACGCTCGTGCTTAGGAAGCCGTGCGTGGCGAGTTAGTGTCGGTATCCGGCCAGGCCCGCCCGCCGGCCCCGGCCCGGGCGAGCGGCCCGCCCCGAGTTCCTCAGCGACGCTCCCGAGCCCCCCGGCGGGGCGGCATGAGGTCTGTGATCGTCCCGGCCGCCATCTCGGCCGCAAACGCGACCGTCTCGGTCAGCGTCGGGTGGGGGTGGATGGTGAGCGCGATGTCCTCGGCGTCGGCGCCCATCTCCAGCGCGTGGACCGTCTCCGCGATCAGCTCGCCGGCGTTGACGCCGACCATCCCGGCTCCGAGCAGGCGGCGGCTTTCGGGCTCGAACAGGAGCTTCGTCAGTCCCTCCTCCCGGGCCAGTCCGAGTGCGCGACCTGAGGCCGCCCACGGGAACGCGGCCTTCTCGAAGGCGATGCCCTGTTCGCGGGCGGCGGTCTCGGTGAGTCCCATCCAGGCGACCTCGGGATCGGTGTAGGCGACGGAGGGAATGGCTCTCGGGTCAAAGTCTGCGGAGGCATCGCCGGCGATGACCTCGGCAGCCACCTTGCCCTCGTGCGTCGCCTTATGGGCGAGCATCGGGCCGCCGACGATGTCGCCGATGGCGTGGATCCAGGGGACGTTCGTCCGGAGCTGATGGTCGACCCGGATGAAGCCCCGGTCGTCGACCTCGACTCCAGCCGCCTCGGCTCCGATCAGGGCGCCGTTGGGGCGGCGGCCAACCGCGGCGAGCACGCGGTCAAATACAGACGTCTCGCCGCTCGAGAACGTGACCTTGATCCCCGCCTTCTGCGGTGTCATCTCGCCGACCTCGGTCTCCAGGTGGATGGCCTCGTAGCGCTGGCTGATCCGCTTGCGCAGCGGCTCCACGAGGTCAGGATCACAGCCCGGCAAAAGCTGGCCCAGCAGCTCGACGACGGTGATCCTGGACCCCAGGGCCTCGTAAACGGTGGCCAGCTCGAGACCGATGATCCCGCCACCGATCACGAGCAGGCGCTTGGGCACCTCCTCCAGCGCGAGGGCACGGGTCGAATCGATGATGCGCGGGTCCTCGGGAAAGCCGGGCAGCGTGACCGCGCGTGAGCCGGCGGCGATGATGCAGTGCTCGAAGGAGATCGTCCGCTCCCCCACAGCCACGGTATGCGGCCCGGTGAATCGCCCTTCGCCGTGCACGACCTCGACCCGGCGCTGGCGCGCCAGTCCGTCGAGGCCGCTCGTGAGCTTGCCGACGACCGACTCCTTCCACTCCCGCAGGCGGTCGAGATCGAGCTTCGGGCGTCCGAACGTGATTCCGCGATCGGACATCTCCTCGGCCTCAGCGATGACTCGGGCGGCGTGCAGAAGCGCCTTGGAGGGGATGCAGCCGACGTTGAGGCATACGCCTCCGAGGCGGCGATGCCGCTCGATCAGGACCGTCTTCAGCCCGAGATCGGCGGCGCGGAAGGCCGAGGTGTAGCCGCCGGGACCGGAGCCGAGGACCACAAGCTGGACGTCATAGCCGGCGCCGTCCTCAGGAGGGGGCGGGGGCGCCGTCGGCTCGCTGGCAGCGGTTGGCGAGGCCGGGCGCGAGGCCTCTTCTCTCGGGGCGGCGCCGTCTGGCTCGAGCGTGAGCAGCACACTGCCCTCCGAGACGCGGTCGCCGATCTTGACGCTCAGCTGTTTGACCACACCCGCCGATGGCGCGGGGACATCCATCGTCGCCTTGTCGGATTCCAGGGTGACGAGGGGATCCTCGGGGGCCACCTCGTCGCCGGCCGCGACGTGGATCTCGATCACCGGGACGTCGGTGAAATCGCCGATGTCCGGCACGCGGACCTCCATCAGAGAAGCGCGCGGCGTAGGTCGCTGAGAACCTGGCCGAGGTACACGACGAAGCGGGCGGCCGCCGCCCCGTCGATCACCCTGTGGTCATAGGAAAGCGACAGCGGGAGCATCAACCTCGGTGAAAACGCCTCGCCGTTCCATACCGGCTTGGTGGCCGCCCTGCTGACCCCCAGGATCGCCACCTCGGGCGCGTTGACGATCGGGGTGAAGGCCGTCCCGCCGATCCCTCCGAGCGAGGAGATCGTGAACGTGCTGCCACTCATATCGGCCGGGCCGAGCTTGCCCTCACGCGCCTTGGCGGAGAGCTCGGCGAGCTCGCGCGCGATGTCGAGAAGCCCCTTGCCGTCGGCGTTCTTGATCACCGGCACGACAAGGCCTCCGGGAGTGTCGGCGGCGAAGCCGATGTTGTAGTAGCGCTTGAGGATCAACTCCTCGCCGTCGAGCGAGGAATTGAAGTCGGGAAACTCCTTCAGCGCGGCGACCGAGGCCACGACGAGGAACGACACCATCGTCACCTTGAGGCCATCCCGAGCGCGCTCGTCGTTGAGCTGCCGTCGCCACGCCTCGAGCTCGGTGATGTCGGTCTCGTCGTGCTGGGTGACGTGTGGGATCATCACCCAGTTACGCGCGAGGTTCGGCGCGGAGATGCGCTGGATTCTGGACCGCGGCACCCGCTCGACCGGGCCGAACTTCTCGAACTCGAGCGACGGCCACGGTGCCAGGTCGAGACCGCCGGGCGCGCCCGCCGGGCCGGGTCCCGGCAGCGCGGCCGAGCCCCCGGCAGCCGCCCGCTCGACATCGTCCCGCGTGATCCGGCCCTTGCGGCCGGTCCCGCTGATCGACGAGAGATCGACGCCCAGCTCACGCCCGATCCGCCGGACGGAGGGGCTCGCGTACACGGGGCCGCCGTTCCGGGGAGGTCCGGGCGGGGGAGAAGCACGTTCGGGCTCCGCGGCGTTCGAAGCGTCGGATGCCGTCTCGGCCTCCACCGCGCTGGCCACCGAATCCGGAGCCTCGGCCTCCTCCGGAGCCCCCTGCGAGGCGGCGCTTGCAGCGGCCCGAGAGGCCCCACCATCGGCGTCCGGCGTGATGGTTACCAGGGGCGTGCCCTGGGAGACCCGATCGCCCACCTTGACCTGGACCTCGCCGATCACGCCGGCGAAGGGCGCGGGGACGTCCATCGTCGCCTTATCCGATTCGAGCGTGACCAGGGGGTCGTCGGGACCCACGCGATCGCCCGGCGAGACAAGGATCTCGATCACCGGCACGTCGGCGAAGTCGCCGATGTCGGGGACTTCGACCGCTACCGCGCTGCCCGTCGTCATACGGTCGTGGGCAGGGGCGCCTCGGGGTCGATCTCGTAGCGCTCGATGGCTTCCTGGACGCGCGCCGGCTCGATCACGCCCTCATCGACGAGCTCACGCAATGCCGCGACGGCGACGTAGTGACGGTCGATCTCGAAGAAGCGCCTCAGGGCGGAGCGGAAGTCACTGCGGCCGTAGCCGTCGGTCCCTAGCACGCGGTAGCGCCCGGGCACCCACTGCCGAATCTGGTCGGCGAAGGTTCGGATGTAGTCGGTCGAGGCGACGACCGGGCCTTCTCGGGCGCCCAGCTGCTCGCTCACATAGCTCCGGCGCGGCTCGGACTCGGGGTGGAGCATGTTCCAGCGCTCGATCTCGAGCCCCTCACGCCGCAGCTCGGTGAACGAGGTGACGCTCCACACGTCGGCGGCGACGCCGAAGTCCTCCTCCAGCAGCGACGCGGCGGCCAGCACCTCGTTGAGAATGGTGCCCGATCCGAGGAGTTGTACGTGAGGGCCGTCGACGGCACTCGGGCGGAGCAGGTACATGCCGCGGAGGATCCCGTCCTGCGCGCCCTCCGGCATCGCGGGGTGGTGATAGTTCTCGTTCATCAGCGTCAGGTAGTAGAAGACATCCTCCTGCTCGCCGACCATCCGCCGCAGGCCCTCATGGATGATCACCGCGACCTCGTAGTTGAAGGCGGGGTCGTAGGCGCGGACATTGGGCACGACTGAGAAGAGGACGTGGCTGTGGCCGTCCTCGTGCTGTAGCCCCTCGCCGTTGAGCGTGGTCCGGCCGGCCGTGCCCCCGAGCAGGAACCCCCGGCTGCGGCTGTCGCCGGCGGCCCAGATGAGATCGCCGACGCGCTGATAGCCGAACATCGAGTAGTAGATGTAGAACGGGATCATCGGAACCCCGTGCACGCTGTAGGAGGTGCCGGCGGCGATGAACGAGGAGATCGAACCCGCCTCGGTGATCCCCTCCTCGAGGATCTGCCCGTGCTCGTCCTCCTTGTAGAACATCAGCTGCTCTGAGTCCTGAGGCTGGTAGCGCTGGCCGAAGGGCGAATAGATGCCGACCTGGCGGAACAGGCCCTCCATTCCGAAGGTGCGCGACTCATCCGGGACGATCGGGACGACGTGGCGACCCAGCTGCTTGTCTCTGAGCAAGGCAGCGAGGACTCGCACGAAGGCCATCGTGGTGGAGATCTCCCGGTCGTCCGTCCCGGTGAGCTGGGAGCTGAAAAGCTCGAGCGAAGGCACGGGGAGCGAGTGCTCGGCACGCCGCCGCCGCACCGGCAGCGAGCCCCCGAGAGCGTCACGGCGCTCCCGCAGGTAGCGCATCTCCGGTGAATCGTCAGGCGGCCTGTAGTACGCGGCATTGCGCACCTGCTCGTCGGTGAGCGGCAGATCGAAGCGATCCCGGAAGGCCATCAGCGCATCCTCAGTCATCTTCTTGGCCTGGTGGGTCACCATCTGGCCCTCGCCCGAGGCGCCCATCCCGTAGCCCTTGATCGTCTTGGCCAGGATCACGGTCGGCTCCCCGCGGTGATCGACCGCCTCGTGGTAGGCCGCGTAGACCTTCTGTTGGTCGAGTCCACCCCGGTTCAGGAGCCAGATCTCCTCGTCTGACATATGGGCGACCCGTTCGAGCAGGACCGGATCCTTACCGAAGAAGTGCTCTCGCACGTAGGCGCCGTCACGCGACTTGTAGGTCTGGTATTCGCCGTCGACGGAGTCCTCCATCACCTTGAGGAGCCGGCCGTCGGTGTCCTCGGCGAGCAGCGGATCCCAGCGCGAGCCCCAGATCACCTTGATCACGTTCCACCCCGCGCCGCGGAAGTCCGACTCGAGCTCCTGGATGATCTTCCCGTTGCCGCGCACCGGGCCGTCGAGGCGCTGGAGGTTGGCGTTGACGACCCAGATGAGGTCGTCCAGGCGTTCGCGGCCGGCGAGGCCAATCGAGCCCATCGTCTCGGGCTCGTCGACCTCCCCGTCGCCGATGAACGCCCACACCTTGCGGCCCTCGGTATCGACGAGGTCGCGAGCCTGGAGGTACTTCATGAAGCGCGCCTGGTAGATCGAGGTGATCGCCCCGAGTCCGAGCGAGACGGTGGGGAACTGCCAGAAGTCGGGCATCAGCCAGGGGTGGGGATAGGAGCTGAGGCCGCGGGGACGCGATACCTCCTGGCGAAAACCGTCCAGCTGCTCCTCGGTCAAGCGCCCCTCGAGGTACGCACGCGCGTAGTTACCCGGCGATGAGTGACCCTGGAAGTACACGAGGTCGCCGCCGTGATCCGCGCTCGGGGCATGCCAGAAGTGGTTGAAGCCGACCTCATACAGCGTGGCCAGCGACTGATAGCTGGCGATGTGGCCGCCGAGCTCCGAGGAGGCCTTGTTGGCGCGGATGACCATCGCCATCGCGTTCCAGCGGATGATCGACCGCAGCCGGCGCTCGACGGCTGGATCGCCGGGCAGCTTGGCCTCACGCTCGGGGGGGATCGTGTTGACGTAGGAGGTGTTGAGGCTGGCGATCGGGCCGGTCCCGGCGTGCTGGGCGCGTTCGACGACGCGCCGCAGCAGCTCACGCGCACGATCAGGTCCGTCGTGCGCGACGACGGCGTCGAGCGCCTCCAGCCACTCGCTGGTCTCCACCGCGTCGAGGTCAGACCCGTTGGACGACGCTCCGTTGCTGCTCAGTGCCTCGACTCGCTCCGCCATACCTATGCGATGGTACGCCGCGTGCCCCCCTCAGATGAAGAGCTCGCATTCGCCGGACCGGCCGCGCTCGCGGCCCTGGTCCGCGAGGGCGAGATCCACCCCAGGGAGCTCGTCGAGCTGGCGCTGCGCCGGATCGAAACGCTGAATCCGCGCCTCAACGCGTTTCGCGTCGTGCTGGCCGAGGAGGCGCTGGCGGCCGCCGAGCGCGTGGGACGAGACGGCGCCCTGGCCGGCGTTCCGGTGGCGATCAAGGCCGACACCCCGGTGGCCGGCCAGGTGACGACGCGCGGCTCACGCAGCCACGGGCCAGCTGCGCAGGCGGACGCCGAGATCGTTCGCCGGCTACGCGCGGCAGGAGCGGTCCCGATCGGGATCACAAATGTTCCCGAGCTGATGATCTTCCCCTGGACGGCCAGCGACGCCACGGGGATTACGCGCAACCCCTGGGATTTGACCCGCACCCCCGGAGGCTCCTCGGGTGGATCGGCGGCGGCCGTCGCGGCGGGAATGGTGCCCTGTGCGACGGGCTCAGACGGTGGCGGCTCGATCCGGATCCCGGCTGCCTGCTGCGGCTTGGTGGGAATGAAGCCCAGCCGCGGGAGGGTGGCGATGGCGCCGGCAGGGGAGCACTGGCTCGGGTTGAGCACCCTGGGGGCGCTGGCTCGCACGGTCGCTGACAGCGCGCTGCTGCTCGACGTCATCCAGGGTGCCGCCGCCGGAGACACCTACGCCGTCCCGCCCTACGAGAGGAGCTATCTCGACGCGGCGGCCACGGCGCCGCGCCGGCTGCGGATCGCCGTCTCACGCAAGCCGCCGACGGGTGTGATCGCGCCGCTGGGCGAGGATCAGCGACAGGCCTGGGAGGCGACGGCGGCGCTCCTGAGGGAGTTAGGCCACGAGGTGATCGAACGAGATCCCGCCTACGGGGCGGCGCTGTTCACGTTCACGCAGACCTGGCTGCGCGGGATCCACGAGGACGCGATGACGGTGCCCGATCGCTCGAAGCTCGAGCGATCGACACGCCAGATGGCGGCGGCGGGCCGGCTCGTCTCCGCGTCGCGCACGGCCAGGCTGCGAGGGGAACTGCGCGCCCGCGCCACGGGGCGGATCCTGGCGCTGTGGAACGAGGTCGACGTGCTGATGACGCCGGCGCTGGCCAAGGCGCCGATCGCGGCCGCGGGGGGCCACGGGCGCAGCGCGCCGGTCGCGCTCGACATGTCATCGCGCTTCACGCCGTGGACCTCGGTGTTCAACCTCACGGGTCAGCCGGCGATCAGCATCCCCGCCGGCTTCGGCCGGGAAGGCCTTCCCCTGAGCGTGCAGCTGGTGGGACGGCCCGAGGCCGAACACACGCTGTACTCGCTGGCGGGCCAGATCGAAAGCGCGAGACCGTGGGCGGAGGCGACGCCGGCCGTGGCGCGGGAAGCCGTGGCCGCTCCCGCCTGCCAGGGCTAGGCGAACGTCTCGCGGGCCAGGGCCAGGAACTCCTTCACCGCCGGCGGGTGACGGCGCTCCTGGCGCCAGGCGAGGGTGATGTCGCGCGACAGCGGCGGGTCGGTCAGGGTGGCGAGGGCGACCTCGGCGCCTGGCGCGATTGCGTCTGACCAAGGCAGGATGGCGACGCCCATGCCGCGGGCCACGAGCCGCCGGATCCGCTGGCTCTCGTTTGATTCGAGCTTGATGCGGGGCTCGAAGCCGGCCTGGACGGCGGCCGAGAAGAGGAGCTCCCGCAGCCGGGCCCCCTGGCGGTAGCTGATGAATTCCTCGTCACGGAGTTGGACCATCCTCACGCTCGGGCGACCAGCGAGCCGGTGGCCCGGGGGGAGGAGCACCACGAGCTCCTCAAGCACGAGCTGATGCAGCGCGAGGCCGTGGCTCTCCACACGCTCGGTCACGGATAGGAAGGCGAGATCCAGCTCGTCGTCCCGGATCATCCGCGCCAGGTCCTCGCTGGCTTCCTCCCGGACGGTGAGGCCGACGCCGGGGTGGCGCTCATGGAACACGGCCAGCACGGCGGACAGATCCACCGGTCCCATCGTGTGCATCGTCCCGACGGTGACGTGGCCGATCTCCATGCCCTTCGCCGCCTCGAGCTCGGCGTGGGCAGCCTCGAGCTCGGAGAGGATCCGCCGCCCCCGAGCGACCAGGAGCTCGCCGGCCGGCGTGATCTTCACCTGGCGCGTCGTCCGCTCAACAAGGGGGATTCCCACCTCGTCCTCGAGCCGGCGGATCTGCTGAGACAGCGCGGGCTGAGCGATGTGCTCGCGGGCGGCGGCCCGCGTGAAATGACGCTCATCGGCCAGCGCGACCAGATAGCGCAGCTGTCGGAGATCCATAAGCAAAGCCTATAACGGGCCTGGAAATCCCGTCTTGGACATCTAAAACGGAGACCGCCATCATTCCCGCACACCCTCTCCTCCCTCATCGCGCCCCGCCGAACCGGCACATTGCCCTCGCCGGTTTCCCGGGGCGCGATTCCTTTATGGTGAGGGCATGGGAACGCTTCACGTCTCCGCTGAGCGACTGATCGACGGTCCTCCGGACCAGGTCTACGCGTATCTCGCCGACATGCGTGAGCACCACCCGCACTTCCTTCCGCCGGCGTTCTCTGATTTCGAGGTGGAGAGCGGCGGCGTCGGGGCGGGAACGGTCACGCGGTTCAAGCTGAACGCCGGCGGGCGCACCCGCAGCTACCGCATGCAGGTGGCCGAGCCCGAGCCGGGACGCGTCCTCACGGAGTCCGACACCGAGTCAAGCCTCGTGACCACATTCACCGTCGAACCGAATGCTGACCGCTCGCGGGTCGCGATCTCGACCGCGTGGGAGGGGGCGGGCGGGATCGGCGGCTTCTTCGAGCGGACATTCGCCCCGCGCGTGATGAAGCGGCTCTACGAGGACGAGCTCGAGCGGCTGAACCAGTACGTGCGAGAGCAGACGGCCAGCGCCTGAGGCGCGATTCGGTCGCTCCCGCCCGGGGTAGTCCCACGCCCCGAGGTTTACCGCAGCAAGGAGGAGAGAAATGTCGGCTCTCGCAGAAGGACACGAGCTCGGGACGATCGAGACCAACATCCCAGCGCGGCTCGATCGGCTCCCCTGGTCTCGGTGGCATTGGCGAATCCTCATCGGTCTGGGGACGGTCTGGATCCTCGACGGGCTGGAGGTAACAGTCGTCGGGTCGATCGCAGGCGCGATCTCGGCCAAGGGGAGCGGGATCAACATCTCGTCCGCGGAGATCGCCGGCTGGGCGGCGTCGATGTACGTGGCCGGCGCCTGTGCGGGCGCGCTTGTGTTCGGCCGCCTGACCGATCTGTTCGGGCGAAAGAAGCTGTTCATGATCACGCTCGGCGTGTATCTGGCGGGCACCTTCGCGACGGCGTTCGCGTGGACGCCGATCTTCTTCTTCGCCTGCCGGTTCGTCACCGGAATGGGAATTGGCGGCGAGTACAGCGCGATCAACTCGGCGATCGATGAGCTGATTCCGGCCAGGCACCGGGGGCGGATCGACATCCTGATCAACGGCACATACTGGGCGGGTGCGGCACTCGGCGCGCTGCTCTCGGTGGCGGCGCTGCACATCTTCTCGCCGCTGCTCAATTGGCGGGTCTGCTTCGGGCTCGGGGTGATCCTCGGTCTGGCAATCCTGATCGTCCGCCGCCACGTTCCCGAAAGCCCGCGCTGGCTGTTCATCCATGGGCGTGAGCGCGAGGCCGAGGAGGTCGTCCAGGACATCGAGCGCCAGGTGGTGGAATCGACGGGAGCGCAGCTCGACGATCCGGACGACACGATCGCGATCAGGCAGCGTAAATCGCTGGGTCTGATGGAGGTGGCGCGCGGGATCGTGCAGAGGTATCCCAAGCGGACCGTGCTCGGGCTGGCGCTGTTCATCGGCCAGGCCTTCCTCTACAACGCGATCCTGTTCGGCTACGCGACCATGCTCGCCACCTTCTTCAAGGTGAGCACGGCCGACGCGCCGTACTACCTGGTGGCGTTCGCAGCCGGGAACCTGCTCGGGCCGATCATCCTGGGGCCGCTGTTCGACAGCATCGGGCGCAAGCCGATGATCGCGGGGACGTACATCCTGTCGGGGATTCTGCTGTTGATCACGGGGTACCTGTTCAAGCAGGGACAGCTCAGCGCGACGACGCTGACCCTCGGCTGGTGCGTGGTCTTCTTCTTCGCTTCGGCAGGCGTCAGCGCCGCGTACCTCACCGTGAGCGAGGTGTTCCCGATGGAGACCCGAGCTCTGGCGATTGCGCTCTTCTACGCCGTCGGCACGGGCATCGGCGGGATCATCGGACCCCAGCTGTTCGGCCCGCTGGTGGCCAAGACGAGCCGCGGCCCGGTGTTCGAGGCCCTCGCGCTGGGCGCGATCCTGATGATCCTCGGCGGCATCGCCGAGATCCTGTTCGGGGTCAAGGCCGAACGCCGGCGCCTCGAGGGGATCGCCAAGCCGCTCACCGCGATCGAGAGCAAAGTCCGGGACGTCGCACAGCGCACTCCGAGGAGAGCTACGACGCAGGCCGCGACGTAACGCTGCCTCGCCTTCGTCAGCGCGATCGTCTGGCTACAGCAGCCGGACGATCGCGCTGATTCCCACGGCCACGATCACGAGCCGCAGGACGAGCGGGGAGAGGCGGCGTCCCTGACGGGCGCCGACGATTCCTCCGAGCACCGAGCCGCCGGCGATCAGGCCGGCCGGGCCCCAGGAGACGTGAGCGACGATGGCGAAGATGATCCCGGCGACCAGGTTGACGAGCCCGGCGAGGACCACCTTCAGGGCGTTGATCCGCTGGAGGTCATCGTCGAGGGCGAGTCCGAGGATGGCCAGGAGGAGGATCCCCTGGGCCGCTCCGAAGTAGCCGCCGTAGACGCCGCTGAGGAAGACGCTCGCGCCGGCCAGGGGACCCGCGGTGTCGTGGCGGCGCCGGCGCGACGTGAGGCGCCGGTTCAGCCACGGCTGGATCAGGATCAGCACGAGCGCCACGGCGATGAACGCGGGGACGATGGCCTTGAATGCCGCGGCCGGCAGCGTGAGCAGGAGGACGGCGCCGGTGATGCCGCCGAGCAACGAGCAGAGCGCCAGCGGGAGCAGGCGCCGACGCTGCCCGTGCAGTTCACGTCGGTAGCCGACGGCGCCGGCCACCGATCCGGGAACGAGACCGATCGTGTTGGAGACATTCGCGGTCACCGGCGCGTAGCCGAAGGCGAGCAGCGCCGGGAACGTGATCAGGGTGCCGCTTCCGACGACCGTGTTGATCGTGCCCGCCGCCATCCCGGCCACGAATATGGCCACAGCATGCAGCGGGCTCACGCCGCACAACCCTAGTCGCCGGACCCGCGGCCAGGCGGCTGCCAGTCCGGTCCCGGCCGAGCGGCCGGCCCGAACGGGCGCGGCCGCACGGCCTTCAGACCGAATCCCTACTCCACCGGGATCTCGCCGTAGACCATGCCCAGGTCCATTCCCTGGCGTCGACGCGCGACGCGTGAGATCAGGTAGATGGCCAGGGCCAGGGCATAGAGGCAGCCCATGTAGATCAACGACGAGCTGTGGTTGACGCCGTACGCGCTGTCGGAGAACCACTTGACCAGCGCGAACACGAGGATCACCCCAAACAGCAACGCCGCCACCGTGATCACCGGGAGCCCGAGCACCCGGTACTTGGCGATCGGCGAAGCGTTGTAGATCTCGGGCTTACGCCAGGGGAGGATGCCCGCGGCCACGGTCGTGCCGAGGAACGTGATCGCGATCACCAGCGTCGCATCCAGGGTGTAGCTGGCGAACTTGGGGCTGTAGGCGTAGAGGGCGCTGATCGGGATCGAGGGGATCAGCATCAGCGCCAGCGCCCCGTAGGGGACTCCGCTCCGGGACACGCTGGCCGCCCACTCCGGCAGCACGCGGTCGAACGCGGTGGCGAAGACCACGCGGGTCGAGGAGAGGAAGACCGATCCGACCCAGCCGATGAACCACAGCGTCAGCAGCAGGATCAGGATGAACTGCCAGATCCGGGCACCGAGGATGAAGGCGGCAAAGGTGCCGGGGTAGGGCACGACGCCGAGCGGACCGGTCGAGTAAGCGAAGTTGGCCGCCTCATACCAGTGCCAGCCGAACGTCTTGGCGAAGAGGAGGAAGAAGATCGCCGCCAGCGCGGTGGTGAAGATCAGCGCCCCGCCCATCGCGTAGATGTTCTTGCGGAAATCCGAGGCCCCGCGCACCTCGCCGTAGAGAGTGGCGCCCCAGTTGGACCACAGGTTGAAGAACATCAGCAGCGGGAGCAGGAGCAGCACGCCGCTGACGTTGAACGAGCCAAGGTTGGTGGGGGTGTAGCCGTTCGTGCCCGCCTTCAGCGTCGCCTGGTAGGCGTTGCTCCCGGCCCCGGGATAGAGCTTGTGCGCCTGCGTATTGAAGTCGTGAACGAAGCCAGACTTGGAGGTGGCGAGCAGGGCGATGGCCATCACCACCAGGCCGACCAGGCCGCCGTAGAAGCAGAACTTCTGGATCCGGGCGTAGGTCCGGATGCCGAGGGCGATGAACAGGGTGGCCAGCAGGGCGGTGATGATCGAGGCGACGAAGGTTCCGGTGTGGCCGACCCAGAAGGTGAGGCCGCCGTGCCACCCGACGATCGCCGATAGGGGCTGGAGGACCTGGGTCTGGAGGATGTTGGCGTAGATCGGGACCCAGTGCCAGAGGATGAACCACCATCCGCAGACGGCGAGCACGAACCCGATCCCCCCGCCGAGGACGCGACTCATCCATACGTAGTCGCCGCCGGCTCGGGGCATCACCGCAATCAGGGCGGCGTAGGTGATGGCCTGGAAGATCAGGTACGCGCCACCGACCAGCACCGCCCACAGCAGGCTGCCGTTGGCGACGGTGGCCGGCGCGAAGGCGAAGATGTACCAGCCCAGCGTGACCAGGTTGATCGCGAATGTGGCGTAGATGAACGCATCCCGCACCGACCAGCCGCGGACCAGCCCGGTGGCCTTGCGGACGAAGACGGCGCGCTCTTCAAATGGGGTCCCGGTACCTGGTGCAATCGTTGCCATCTGCGGTTATCCCTCCTCCGTTGAACACCGGCTGACGATCACTGCGCGTCGCCTAGCCGCTCGTCAAAACGAACTTCTTGACCTGTTTTCCGCCCTCGATGTCGATCACCGCACCGAGCAGCTGGCCCTGTTCATAGGAGCTGCCAGGGTTGATGCAAAGGGTTCGGCCGAGTCGCTTGGTCCCCCGCGCCTCGTGGATGTGGCCGTGCAGCGAGAGCGCCGGCTGGTAGCGCTCGATCGCGTCGCGGACCGCGGTCGAGCCGACCGGCTTGACGGCATGGCCGGCGTCCTTGAGATCCATCTCCTCCGTCAGCTCCGGAGCGTCGTCAAGCCCGGTGCCATAGGGCGGACAGTGCAGGCTGAAGATCGTGCGCTCGGCCGGCGCGGTCACCTGTGAGGCCATGCGCTCGATTCGGTCGGCCAGCTGCGGCTCATCCTCCTCGCGGTAGGTGTCCCAGGGGGTGCGGTTGGCCCAGCCGCTCGAGGCCATCTGGTAGCCGTCGAGCTCGAGCACCCGCCCCTCGCCCAGCTCGACCGTCTTGGCCTTGGCGATCACCTCATCGACCTCGAGCTGGTCGTCGTTACCAGGGCAGACGAAGCAGCGAATTCCGGTTCCGGCGAGCTTTTCGTCAGCCAGGTCCATCCAGCGCTGCACCGTGGCCAGCATGTGCTCCTCGAACAGCGCGTGCCACTTGGGCTCGTTCTGACTCAGCTCGTGAAGCTCCTCCGGGGTCACCCGGAACGGGTAGTAGCCGCGGCGGATGACCGCCTGCTCGAAGGCCGCCACCTGGTCCTCGCCGACCAGCGTCTCGCGGTTCTCGAGCAGCGTGGCGTGCCAGCGGCCGTCGCCGTCGTCGATGATCGGGACGAGCGCCTTGCCCGTCATGTCGCCGCCGAGGATGATCACGTCCGCCTGGTAGTGCTTGCCGCTGTTGAGGAACTTGCGCCAGCACACCTCGGAGCCGTGGACGTCGGTGGCGAAGAAGATCCTCACTGCTCGACCTCCTCTGGGAGCTCGTACCAACGCTTGCGCTCGCCGATCTTGGCCCGGAGCTTCCAGCCCCGGCTCTTGGGCGCGTCCTCGATCCGGCCGAGCACGCTGCGCAGCCGGTCCGCCACTCGAGCACGCTCGCTCTCCGGCAGCGGGTACTCACCAAGCATCTGCTCGCAGCGCGTGAGGTTCGCGGTGATGGTCCTCCACAAGCCCCAGTCCTCACTGCACAGTTCCGCGATTCGCTGCGCGTTGACGGCGTCCTCGTCGTGGTCGGCGACCTCGTGGCCGTGGAACAACAGGACGGTGTCCCGAACGTCCTTCTCGTTGAGCTGGACGATCTGGAGCTTGGTCAAGAGCAGTTCGGCCAGGGGGACCGTCGGGTCGCCGGGGCGCAGACGGTCGCCGAACGGGATCTGGTGGCACATCCGGAAGGAGCCCACGAACACATCGACCTGCCGTCCGTTCTCGTTGTCGTAGAACAGCATCCGCTCCTTGCCGTTCATCGCGTTGAACACGACGTGGGGCTCGTAGCCCGCCCCGCGCAGCAGCTTCTGAGCATCGCCACCCCGCCCCTTGGGCACGGCGAAATCGAGGTCCTTGTAGGGCCGGTCGAGCGGTGCGGGCACCTCAGGGGCGTGGATGCGCACCGCCACGCCGCCGAGCAGGGCGAGCGTGCCGCCGTCCGAGGCGGCGATTTGCAGCAGACGCTCCCCCTCTTCGACCACGTCGGCGAGGATCGTGGTCATCAACCCTCCGCTTCGGCGGGCCGTGCCTCTCGCATTCCCTCTCCTCGGGGCTCGAACCCCGGTCCGATCCAACTTATATATCAGACCCCGCATGGCGTCAATGGCCGCGAAGCTGGCGGGAACGTTGCCCCAGGGGTACCGCCCCTCGGTACTAAATGCGCAAGGTTCCAGGCTCCGGGCTCGCCGGGCCTCCAGCCGACGGGCCACGGCCGCCGGGGCCGGGCTCGCCGGGCCTCGCCGCCGGGCCCCGCCGACGGGCCACGGCCGCCGGGGCCGGGCTCGCCGGGCCGGGCCGCCGGGCCCGGCCGCCGGGCCCCCCGGCCGGCTGCCCCGCACCTCAACGACCGCGTTTGCGCTTCGCCCGGGCCCGGCCGGCCGCCCGACCTGACCCGCGGGCTGCCACGCGGGCGGGCGTGGGGTTGGACAGAGCCGCCGCGCGCCGGCGCCGCTGCCGGATCCGGATCGAGGCTCCGATCCCGGCTCCGATGAACAGCGCCCCGAAGTAGAACGGGCTCACCAGCAGCATCACCGCGATGCCCAGCATGGCCAGCCAGATGGCCGGCCTCCAGTCACGCCAGTCCCCGGTCATGGGTGAATTATCCGCGCTCGGCGTGCCCGGCTCACGACGTGCCAAAGCTGAGCTGCGAGGCGACGTGCTTCTGGATCGACGCGACGGCTCGGAACGCCTCCTTGAGGTGGCTTCGCGTCAGTGGTGTCAGGCGTGCCGGATCGACGTGGTCGTCGGGCGGCTGGCCGGCGCGCAGCTGCGCGCTCTGGTGCTCGACGCGCAGCGCGGTGATGAGCATGAACGCGTCCTCCAGGGTTCGCGCGTCGCCCTCGGAGAGGATTCCCGCCGCCCCGGCGCAGCGCAGCCGCTCGGGGGTCGAGGCGCTGGTCACGCCGGCCGCCATGCCCGCCCAGCGCGCGAGATCGATGATCGGGATGACCCCACCGTGCTTGAGATCGAGCTGCCCGCGGTGCTCGCCGCTTGAGTCGACCACGAGGCCGCGGAAGAAACCGGTGGGCGGGCGCTGCGAGAGCGCGAACCGGGCGAGCAGGCGCAGCAGCGCCGGGTTGCTTGGCGCGAGCCGGAACGTGTCGGCCACGGGGGTGCCCGTGTGAACGCCCCACACCGGGCGGCTATCGACAAGGACCGAGGTGAGGATCAACGCCTTCTCCTGGGTCGGGTCGGCGATCCAGCTGCGGACGACGTGCTGCCAGGAGGCCAGCGACCGCACGAACAACACGTCCGAGGCCGTCGCGCCGTGGCGGTCGGCCTGAAAGCCGCAGGCCTCGAGCCCCTTGACGACCGAGGTGGCGAGGGCGTGGAGCCGCGGCCTCACCTCAGCCTCGGGGGCATCGCCGAACCAGACGATGGCGCTGTCGACGTCAGAGCTGGGGAGCGCCTCCCGCCGCGCCTGGCTGCCCAGGGCGAGCCAGGCGAACTCGACGCCCGGCTCGCCGACCTCGTCGATGGCGAGCTCCAGGAGGCGGCGGGTGAGCGCGTCGACGACCACCGAGTAGACGGCGGCGATGCTGGCCGAGGCGATGCGGGCATCGTGCATCGAGATGACGGCGAGCCGCAGCTCACGCGCCACGTCGAGCAGCGCATCGGGGGTTTGTGCCAACGCGATGCGCCGCCGCAGGAAGAATGGCGAGCGCGTCTGCGCCGCCGCCAGGTCGATCTCCTCGACCACCCCGAGAATCTCGCCGGTGACAGCGAGCACCGGAACGTGGCGGATCCCACGGTCGAGCATCTCCAGGAGCACGTCGCCGGCGAGGCGATCCGGCGCGGTCGTGTACGCCGGCGCCGTCATGGCTTCGGCCACCGGTTCCTCACCGGTAAGGCTGCCCGCGACGACATGGGACCGGAGGTCGCGGTCGGTCATGATGCCGAGGCGCCGCTCGCCGAGATCGACGACCACGGATGTGGCTCCCGCCGAGTTCATGCGTCGGGCCGCCTCGCGGATCGGGGTCTCGGCTGAGCAGACGACCGGCTCGCCGCGGATGAGGGAGCCGACAGGCTGAAGCGGAGGCTCGACCTGCGGCTCCGCCGAGGCGACTGTCCCGGCCTCCGCGGCCCACGGCTCCAGCAGGGAGCGGGCCAGGAAGCGCAGGCCCGCCGGGCGGGCGAGGGAGCCCTCCGCCACATCGGCCGGGATCCGATAGCAGAGGGTGTCCTCGACGGCGCGCGCTTCGAAGCCTGGGGGCAGCCCCGAGAGCATCGAGGAGTGCCCGAACAGTTCGCCCTCCCCGAGAAGGTCGAGCAGGCGGCCGTCGGCCAGGATCTCCACCGCCCCGCTCCGCACCACCCGGAGATGGGCGACCGGCTCGGCGCCCTGGAAGAAGATGGTCGAGCCGGCGGTGGTGAATTCAGGTTCGGCGGCCGCGGCCAACCGCTCGACGTCCGCCCGCTCGAGGGCGTCGAACGGCGGATGTTCGAGCAGGAAGCGGACGATGTCGGGCGCCGCGGTGGCGCTCACCGCCCGGACCTGGCGATGCGTGGAGGCGGGCGGCGACGCTCCGCGGCCGCCGCGCCATAGCGCGCTGAGGTCGCTACTCCCCAGCGCGCCCTATCGCGCTCATGGTGCGGCATCTCCGAGCGGCGCCGGGACGGGCTCCATCGCCGTGACGCGCGGGATGTCGGCCCGGTGCTCAGCCAGCACTCCCGCGGGCTTCTTCACCTGAACGGTGTAGTAGTAGATGGCGCCGATGATGTACATGGCGCCGATGAACAGGACCGCGGCCCACTTGAAGTACCAGTGCGTGGTGCCGAGGTAGTTGTAGATCGACGCGCGCGGCCACATCAGGTCGATCACGACCAGCGTCTGGTAGACGACGGCGATTGTGTTGACCGGCAATCCCCAGCGTCCCATGGAGAAGTAGGGGCCATGGTCGGGTTTGGGCCACTCTCCGCGCAGCCGCCGGCGCAGCATCGGCACCGTCACGCCCATGTAGCAGATGTAGAACATGATGATCGCGATCGCGGTGATGGCCGCGAACGCGCTCTGGTTGCCCACGTTGATCGCCGCCACTGCGATCGCGAGGATCCCCGTGACGAGCGCAGGGACGATCGGCACCTTCCGGTGGCCGGAAACGCGCGCGACGGCTGACCCGAAGGGCAGCTGGTTATCTCGGGCCATCGAGAACAGCATCCGAATCGTCGCGGTCTGGACGGCCAGGCAGCAGACGAAGATGGCGATTCCACAGTCGGCCAGGAAGATGTTGCCGCCGGTGTTTCCGAAGGCTTGCTTCATGAGGTAGGGCAGGCCAAGCAGCCCGATGTTCTTGTCGGCGACGTTCTT
>Ga0070731_10001251_pt1 | contig 27212 bp, 24 predicted proteins | sample Coa_R1_2_FD_66448 | JGI IMG/M metagenome (GOLD analysis project Ga0070731, IMG submission 66448) | Surface soil microbial communities from Centralia Pennsylvania, which are recovering from an underground coalmine fire - Coalmine... | ecosystem: Environmental > Terrestrial > Soil > Unclassified ... | reverse complement strand
GACCCAGATAAGCCGTACGGCGATGACGGTGAAGCTTACCAAGAGGCCGTAGAGCACGTAATCGCGCACGTGCGGCACCAGCGTAACCAAAATCGACGGCAGCTCCAAGCCGATCAGCAAAAACGCGAACGCATTGAGGACGAATATCAGAAGCCGCCAGACCGACGTTGCTAGAACGCGCGACTCGGAGTCCATGAAGGTTGAGGATCGGCGGCTCAGGATAATCCCTGCCGTAACTGCGGCAAGCACGCCCGAGACGTGGAGCTCTTCTCCCGCGAGATACGCGGTAAAGGGCGCCAGCAACAGAACCACGCTCACGATGAGCGGGTCGCCGAAACCGACGCGCATGATGTAGCGCAGCACGCCCTCCAACAGGAACGCGAGCAAGACTCCGATCAGCATTCCACCGGCGGCGACGACCACGAACGCGACGCCCGCGCGCCCCAGCGAAAAGCTCCCGGTGATCGCGGCCGCCAACGCGAACCGGTAGAGGACCAGCGCCGTCGCATCGTTTACGAGACACTCTCCCGTAATGACGGCGACGATGCGGTGCGGGATCGCCAACCGTTCGAAGATTGCCTCCGCGGCGACGGCATCGGGGGGCGACACGATGGCGCCGAGCGTAAAGGCCAGCGGCCACGTGAATTCCGGAAGCGTAAAGTGCGCGACCGCTCCGACTGCCGCCATCGTCACGACGACCAACCCGATTGCATAGAGCGTAATCGGGCGTGCATTGCGCTTGAGGTCGTACCAATCGGTCGACCACGCGGTGCCGAAGAGCAGCGGTGGAACGACCAGCAGAATGATGAGCTCGGGGTCAGGATTGGGCCGCGGAATATTGCGCGTAAACGCCAACAATACTCCGCCGATGACAAATGCGATCGGATACGGTATCCGCAGCCGCTTTGCCAGCACGGCAAGTACCGCCGTAACCGCTAGGAACGTGATGAGAACGAGCGCTTGTGTCACGGCCGCCGGCTAAACGGCGTCGATCGGTTCGCCTACGGCGCGCAAGTCGAGCGCGTAGCCCGCGACGACCAGATAGACTTTATCGGCACGTTTTGCAAGGCGCTGGGCCATGCGCCCCATCGCGTCCCGAAAGAGCCGCGCGGCGGCCGCCACGGGCACGACGTCCCAGCCGATCTGCTCGCTGACGGCGACCACGTATGCGGGCGAATCGAGCATCGCATCGACGAAGGCGGCGGCTTCTTCGTCGAGCTGTGCTTCGAGTACGCTGTAATCGACTTCGAGCAGATCGATCCGCGCGGCAATCTTTGCGGCGAGCCAGGTTCCGAGCGCGTCGACGACCAGACACGTTGCCGCTTCGGCTTTGCGAAAGAGGTTGAGTTGAGCGTCGTCGGTCATCGTCGCGGTCTCGACGGTCGGCCACTCCGCGGGACGATCGCGCACGTGCCGCACCAGCCGCGCGCGCCACTCAACGTCTTCGGTCGCACTGGCAGCTGTCGCAACGTAGGTTACGGCGCAGCCGCTTTCGCGTGCCAGCCGAACGCCGAAAGCACTTTTGCCCGAGCAGACCGGCCCGGTAATGAAGACGACCGCCATCGGCGATCTTCATTCGACTCAAAGCAGCGTGGCGCCCCGCCGCGACGAAAGCTGAAGGATGCTGTTGAATGGCGCGAGCATCGTGATCGGTGTCGCCATCATCTTAGCGGCTCTTAACGACGTCTTCCAATCGGTCGTCATGCCGCGCGCCACGGGACGGCGATGGCGCGTGAGCTTCTATGTCTGGCGCTGGGTGTGGCGAATCTGGCCGAGCGCGGCGTGGCGGCTCTATCCGGGTGACGACGACCGCCGTGAAGACTTGCTGGCGGTCTTCGCGCCCTTCATGCTCATCGCGCTTTTCGCGATCTGGGTGGCGCTGCTGATTCTCGGTTTCGGGTTCGTGCTGTGGGGCCTTCGCGCCGGCATCGCACCCGCTGATCGGTCCTTCGGCACGATGCTTTACTTCGCCGGAACGTCGGTCTTAACGATCGGGTATGGCGACGTCGTCGCGCGGGCGACCTTGCCGCGTTTCTTCTCGGTTGCGGCAGCACTCGCGGGCCTCTCGTCGCTGTCGATCACCACCGCCTATCTTTTCGCCATTTTCGGCTCGTTCCAAAACCGCGAGACGTTTGTCGTCTCGGTCGCGGCGCGGGCCGGCACCCCAGCCAGCGGCGTCAACTTGCTCGCGATCGCCGGATACTCGCGCACCAAAGATGACCTTTCGGCCTTAATGATCGACGCGCAACACTGGGCCGCTGCGGTGATGGAGAGCCATCTCGCGTATCCCGTGCTGGCATTCTTCCGCTCGAGCCACGACGAACAGTCGTGGATCGGAACGCTCGGCACGCTGCTCGACGCCGCGACGCTCTTGATGACGACGGTGGACGGCGTGCGCGACGGTCAAGCGCGCATTTTTTACAACGTGGGCCGCCATGCCGCGCGCGACTTGGCACGCTACTTTCGCGTTGGAGATTTAGAGGAGAGTGCCGGTATCGAGCGCGCCGAGTTCGAGCACGCCTGCGAACGATTGTCGGCCGCCGGGTACACGCTGCACGATCGCGACGATTCGTGGCAGCGGTTTGCAGAGCTGCGCTCCGGCTACGCGAGCCGCCTGAACGCGCTCGCCGCGTTCTTTCAAATACCGCCGCTGCAATGGATCGGTGACCGCTCGGCCATCAACGTTGCTCCACATGGAGAACTCAAAATCCGTGACCTCGATCGTAGCGGTGAAGAAAGCGCTTGACGTCATCGATCGGCACGGCAAAGCCGATGCTGCGCTCTTCGTCAAACCGCGACTCCGCTACGCCGACTACGTCGCCGGTATCCGCGATGAAGACCGGCGCACCGCTCTCGCCGGGGACGATCGACAGCGTTACCTCGAGCGCATCTTTGCGCACCGACGAGAGGCGTCCGCTGTCGAGCGACGTCGCCAAGCCGAGGCCTTCATCATCGAATTCGTCGGGAATCGGATAGCCGAGTAAGCCTACCTCGCGTCCCACTTCCCCCTGCAGATGTGAAGACGTGCCGAGTGAGATCGCCGGAAGCCTCCGTCGCGAGACGCGAAGAAGCGCGAGATCGAGGTCGTCGTTCTGTGCGACGACGCGCGCGGGCGCGTGCCAGCGGTTTTCGATCGTAATATGCAGGTTCCACGCGCCCTCGATGGCGTGCTGCACCGTAAGAATATCGCTGCCCCAATCCCCGGAAGCGACGACGAATCCCGTCGCGTACGCATCATCATAATGGTCCTTCTTGCGCTCCGGAGGGACCCGCATCGATAAGAGTACCACGGCCGGCCGCAGTCGACGCACCGTGGCGACAAACGCGTCGTCGGAATTTCGGAAGCAGCCGGCAACAAACGCCAGCACGACGATCGTCGCGATCGTACGAAGCATCATACGAAGCATTCGACGAGTGCCCCGCGTAACGCATCCAGCCCCGCGCCGGTCTTTGCGCTGACGTATAGGGCATCCGATTGCGCAATGTGTGGGACGCCGAGATCGCTCTTGTTAAAAACTCGCAGGCGCGGCGCTCGATCGAGCTCGAGTTCGTGCAGAATGGTTTCCACTGCCCGGCTTTGGCGTGGCCATTGCGGGCTGCTCGCATCGAGCACGTGCACCAGTAAATCGGCGTCGCGCAGCTCTTCCAGCGTGGCGCGAAACGCGTTGACGAGATCGGCCGGCAGATCCGTGATGAACCCCACGGTATCGGCCATGCGAACGTAGGTGGCGGGCGCAAGATAGACTCGCCGGATCGTCGGATCGAGCGTCGCGAACGGACGATCCGCCACGTACGCGTCGCTTCGCGCAAGCGCATTGAGCAACGATGATTTGCCGACGTTCGTATACCCTACGAGCGCGACGAGTCGCTCCCGATGCGGCGCCGACCGCCGCACCGCGCGTTGCTGCCGAACGTCGGCCAAGACTCTGTTCAGTACCGCGATGCGCGCGGCAATGCGGCGCCGATCGACTTCGAGCTTGGTTTCGCCCGGACCGCGCGTACCGATGCCGCCGCCCAACCGAGAGAGGTCCGCACCCACGCCGATCAAGTTGGATTGACGGTAGCGCAGCTGCGCGAGTTCGACTTGCAGCTTTCCTTCGCGGCTTCGCGCGTGCCGCGCGAAGACGTCGAGAATCAGCATCGTCCGGTCGACGATCGGCAGCGGAATTACTTTTTCGAGATTCTTACGCTGGCGCGGCCGCAAATCGTTGAGCACGAGGAGCAGGCCCGCGTGAAGCTCGTCGGCGATCTGCGCGATCTCCCGCGCCTTTCCACTTCCAACGAGCGTCGCTGGATCGACGCCTTCCCGGCGCTGAACGATTCGCTGCAGCACGGTTGCGCCTGCCGCTTCCGCCAGAGCTTCGAACTCCGCCAGCTCCGCTTCGATCGACTCTGCGTTAGCGCGCGTCTCGACCGCGACGACGAGCGCGCCGTCGCTCAGCGCGCGGTTGCCAACGGGCGTATTCGATCGATGAGCCATTGAAGACCGTCGTTATATGATGGTCCGGGACGCTCGATGAGATCGGGATTGACGGTATAGACGCGCCCCGTGCGGACCGCGCTCAGGCTGCGCCAGGGCTCGCGATCGAACGACGCCTCGAGATGGATTGCCGAGTCGGCAACGAGTAGGTCCGGCTGCCGGCGGACGAGTGCTTCGGGGCTATACTCTCCGTATGCCGTGCGAAGATCGTTTGCAGCATTGCTTCCACCCGCGAGTCCGATAAGCGTCGTGATATAGGAACCTTCGCCGGCCGTCCAAATCGGGCCGCTTCCGAGCACCACAAAGACGCTCGGTTGCCGCCGATAAGATTTCGTTTGCGCGGTCAGCTGCGCAGTGCGGCGCTGCAGTCGCGCAATGGTGGCTCGGGCCTGCGGACCGCGGCCGGTGAGCGCACCGAGCATTTTGATGTTTTCGAATATGCTCGCGTACGAATCATCGGACAAAAAGACGACGCGCAGATGAGCGCGGCGCAACGGCTCCGTTAAACGCTCCTGGGCCGGAATACCGATGACGAGACTCGGGCGCAGCGCAACGATTGCTTCTGCGTCAACGCTCGAGGAATCGGCGACCCGCGGTAGCGAATTTGCCTGCCGCGCATCGGTGAAGGCAGATACGCCGACGAGCTGCGAGCCTGCGCCGATCGCATATAGGTCGTCTGCAAAGGACGGCACGAGTGTAACGACGCGTGGAGGGCCGGCCGAAGCCGGCGCGAGCACGCACCAGAGCATCGCAATGACCGCAAACCGGCGCATCACACGGCGTTACGCAAGAGGGAAGGCGCCGACCTTTGCGCAATGCCGTATGCAACACGTTTGCGCGGGGAAGCCGGTGTGAGGCCGGCACGGTCGCGCCACTGTATGCGGGAAACCGCGAGTCAGGATACCGTCGCAAACGTCGTAACCCGATCCGCCTCGCGTCAAGGAAAGGATTGCGATGTTCCCGATACTCTTCGCGGCCGTTGCCGCCGCGCAGTCACCATCACCATCACCGTCGCCGGCCGCCGTGCCCGAGATCGCACACGTCGTCACGAGTGACCGCGGCACGGAAGCCGCCGCGCGCACTACCCGGACCACCTACGTTGTCAGCGCGGCGCAGATCGCGCGCGACGGCGACCGTACAGTAGCCGATGCAATTGCGAACGTCCCCGGCGTCGACGTGATTCGCTATGGCGCCTTCGGTGCCGCGGCAACCGTCGGAATTCGCGGGAGCTCCGCATCGCAAGTCTTAGTCTTGATGGATGGGTTGCCGATCGCCGGCACTCAAATCGACGACGTCAATCTCGAGCAGATCGGCGTCGCGGGCGTCGACCGAATCGAAATCGTCGAAGGCGGTGGTTCGACACTCTACGGTTCGGGCTCCATGGGTGGCGTCATCAACGTGATCACGGCGCAACCGCAGCCGATAAACGCGACGCTTTCGACCGGGTCGTTCAACGAGCAGACGTACCTCGTACAGACGCCCTATCTTTCATTTCAGCGTACCTACGCCACGAACGATTACTCCGTGGAGAACGCGCCAAATCGCGCCAACGCACAGGCCGCAATGACGTCGCTTGCGGCGCGTTATCAACATATGATCGGTGCGCTCGACGTCACCATTTCCGGCGATCTGCTCGACGCTTTGGCCGGCGCTCCCGGCGAGCTCGGATACTTTTCTCCGACGAGCGAGCAAGGCAACATCAACCGCAACGTCCGCCTTGCGATCACGCACAGCGGTGCGCGCGCGACCACCTCGCTCGAGCTCGGGGCGTCATCGCAAGATCTTTCGTACACGTGCGACACCCCGGTCGATGCGAATTGTCCGAACTCAGCGTATCCGACGCCCGGCCCTGGAATGTCGTCGAATCCGCCGTATGGGCAAGTACTCGACGATGCGCATTGGATGGCGAGCTTTCGCAACATCGTGGCTTCGGCGAGCGAGCGGCTCGTCTACGGTATCGACGCGATGCGCGGTATTGCGCGCGTCGATCAAGGAACCGGAGGCGGCTCCTCGCAGGCAGCAGATAATGCGCCGGTCTTCGATCCGTACGCACAGACGGCCGCGTACGTGCAATCGCAGTGGTTCGGTAGTAACGGCGGAGAGTTCTATGCGGGCCTGCGCGGCGAGCGCGATGGGGGTCTCGGAGGCGCCTATTCGCCGTCAATCGGCGGCATCGTGCCGTTCGGCGCAGCCGTGCAACTCAAACTCAACGCAGCGACGGCCTTTCGGGCGCCTACCGCCGAAGAGCTCTACTACCCCGGATTTTCGAACCCGAACTTGGCGCCCGAACGAATGGGTGTCGGCGACGCGACGCTGGTCGCGCCGTCGTTGTGGGGCGGCGTCCGATTCGGCTGGTTTACGACCGGCGGCTCAAATCTTATCGTCTCGCCACCGCCGTACTACATTCCCGAGAACGTCGGACACGCATCGATTCAAGGACTGACCCTCGGGGTCGCAACGCCCGTACAGCACGGTTACGCAGCGACCCTCGACGTCACGAATCTTTATCGCGCGCAAGATCTCGATACCGGCACGCGACTCCCTGGACGAGGGCCAGTCTTCGCCGTGAGCTTGGGATTGCGCTATGCCGCGCCGCAGGCAGGCCGCTTCGACGGCTTCGGGATTCTTACACACACTGCGGGCCCGCAAGAAAACGCCGATCCCTACCTGGCAACGCAGTACGCCGCGTACGAACCGTCGACGTTCACGCAAGTTGACGCGTACGCAGCGTATCGCATCGCCACGCATTTGCTCGTCGCGCTTCGCGGGTACAATCTCGGCAACGACCGTTATGCGATCTACGCCGGCTATCCGATGCCTGGGCGTTCCTTCACGCTCGAGTTGCGCGGCCGTTGAAGTCGATCGCCGCAGTCGCGCTCGTCATGCTCGTGCCGGCTGCAGCGGCGGCGAGTCTCTTGGTCGGCGGAACACCGCTTTCGGTCGCGCAGATCGCGAGTGCGCTGACGCATCCGCATCGAGCCGATACTTTCAACGTCATCGTGTGGCAGCTGCGTCTGCCCCGCGTCTGCATCGCCGCGACGGTCGGAGCCGCGTTGGCGCTCTGCGGCGCGATGCTGCAAGGCATGCTGCGCAATCCGCTGGCCGATCCGTATCTCACCGGCGTGAGCGCGGGTGCAGCAGCAGCGATCGCCATCGCGATGCTTGCCGGAGTCGCAGCGCCCGCGATTCCCGCCATCGGTTTCATTGCCGGTCTGGCCGCAGCACTCTTGGTTGCCGGCCTGGCACGTCGCGGCAGCGGCATCGATGCGAACCGCTTGATCCTCGCCGGCGTATCGCTGTCGACGCTCTTTGCTGCCATCGTGACACTTGCCGTGGTTCGCGCGCAATCGAGCAACTATGCCGCTACGATCGTAGCGTGGCTCGCCGGTTCGATCGCCGGACGCGGCTGGCACGACTTAGTTACGACCGCGCCCTATCTCGTATTGGGCGCGTTGTTTGCGGTTCTCTCGATCGCGCCGCTCAATGCCCTACGCGTCGGTGATTTGCGAGCTCGCGCGGTCGGCGTCGACGTCGAGCGCGCGCAGTGGCTCATCCTCGCCGGCTCCTCACTCTTTGCCGCAAGCAGCGTCGTGCTGGCGGGTCTCGTCGGATTCATCGGATTGATCGTGCCGCACCTCGCGCGTCGGATCGTCGGTTCCAACGCCGGCGCGCTCCTGCCGGCCTGCGCGGCGATCGGTGCCGCGCTCTGCATGGTTGCCGATGCCGTTTGTCGCAGCATCGTCGCCCCGGCGGAGTTGCCGATAGGAGTCTTGCTCGCGTTCATCGGCGTACCAACGTTTCTCTATCTTTATCTTCGGCCCGCGAGCGCAACGCGAGCTACGCGCCGATGATCGAGCTTCACGATGTCGCGCTCGACGTCGGCGGCCACCCGCTGCTCTCGCGGTTGAGCGCGCGCATCGGTGCCGGCGAATTCGTCGCCGTGATAGGACCTAACGGCGTCGGCAAAACGACGCTGCTGCGTTCGCTCGCGGGTCTGCATCGCCACGCCGGCGGTGCGATGCTGCTCGACGGCGTTGCCATCGATGCAATGTCCGCGCTCGAACGCGCGCGCCGTATCGCATTCGTGACTGCCGACGACGTGATGCTCGACGCTCTTGCGGTGCGCGACGTCGTCGCAATCGGACGCTTTCCACACCATCGCTGGTGGCAATGGCGCAGCCGCGAGGATGATGAGGCGGCGGTTGAGCGAGCGCTGGCATCGGTGGGAATGGACGATTTCTCGGAGCGCCTCTTTGCCACGCTCAGCTCGGGCGAACGCCAGCGCGTTTGGATCGCGCTTGGACTGGCCCAAGAAACGCCGATCGTCCTGCTCGACGAGCCGACGAGTCATCTGGATCTGCGCGTCGCGCACGAGATCCTCTCGCTGCTGCGCGGCCTTGCGTCGAGCGGAAAGGTCGTCGTCTGCGCGCTGCATGACATCAACGAGGCGGCGGCATACGCCGACCGCATTGCATTGCTCGGCGACGGAACGTTGCTTGCGATTGAGTTTCCCGAAACGCTCCTCGACGACGCGCGGCTCGACGCCGTCTACGGCATTGCGATGGAACGAATCCGACTCCCCGGCGGCGGCTTACGAATCTACGCTAGACAAGGTCGGAAGCTACGGGGCAGCGCTTAGTGATGCCCGCTCGACATCGAGCGCACGTCGGAGCCGAGCACCCAACGCGTAACGCCGCGCTGCGGCCCGCTCGAGATGACGACGCCGACGGCGTCTTCGGGTTGCGCAAAGATCGGGGACTCGATGTAGGCGGCAACGCAAGAGATAACGGTGGCACGCGTTCCAGGGGCAACCAGAACGGAATGCGGCAGCATCGCCTGCGCCTCGTCGAACGACGCACCGAAATACGCACGCAGACGGGCGCGCGAATCCCAAATTAACACCGAGGGATCGTCCGTCGTGCTGTAGAGCACGACCCGATCGCCGCGATGTGCCTTACAATCAGCCCGAGCGGTGGCCGGCGCGGCAACCCAGAGGACGACGAGCAGCAGCGATGCGACTCTATGCATAAACGCGCTCCGTATCCACGACTCGGATCGCGAGAATCGCTAGGTCGTCGCGCGGGCGTGCCCCGCCGCGCGCACGCGCCGCATCGACGAGATCGTCGGCGAGTTCCTGCGCGTGCGGCCCGGCTCCCTCGATCAGCTCCATGGCGCCGACGCCGAGTAGCGGCTTTCCGTCGCGATTCCGGACCTCGGTCAAGCCGTCGGTGGTGAGCACGAGCGTATCGCCCGGATCCAAATCGATGCTCTTGGAGTAGAAAGGCTCTTCCATCACGCCCACGACGGGCCCCGTGACCGACAGCTGTTCGACGCCATTACGACGGCGCAGCCACGCGCAATCGTGACCCGCGCTGCCGTACTCCAAGCGGAACGTCGCCGTATCCAAAATGCCGACGAACATCGAGACGAAGAGGTACGGATTACCGACCGCCTTGGAAAAGGCTTCGTTGAACTCAGAGAGGATCGATGCCGGATCGGAGTGTCGCAGCGCGATGGCGCGAATCATGAACTTTATGAATGCAGTGAGAACCGCTGCGTCGACGCCCTTTCCACTGATATCGGCAATCAGAATCAGCGCGCGGCTGCTCGAGAGCCGGTAGACGTCGAAGACGTCGCCGCCGACCGCGATCTGCCGCGTGGCCGAAAGATAGGCGCTTCCAACCTCACAGTGCGGCAGCGGAACCGACTCGCTGCGAAACGCGCGCTGCAGAATTTCGGTGATCGTACGCTCTTCTTCGAGCTCGCGATTGAGCTGCGAGCGATACGTATTGAAGAGCAGCGCCAGCATCCCGAAGACCAGTACCCAGAAGGCGCGGACCCAGGCGGAGCGATTGAGCTGCGACTGGGTGCTCGCAACGAGCCGCGCCTCCGTTGCAGCAAGTGCCCCTCGAACGTCGGCCACCGTGCGCGTTTCGTAATCCGCAAAAAGCTTATTGCGCTTGTCGAGCTCGACCAAATGCCGGCGCGGATGTCGAAGCAATGGATGCGCCACTTCGGAGCGCCAACGCGACTGCAGCTCACGGTAGGCACCGAGCAGCACGCCCGCACCGGCGAGTTGCTGATCGTGAAGGATCCCGCGAATGACGGCTTCCTTCGCGTCATAACCTGCGGCGGCCTCGCGATACTGCGCAACGTAGAACGGATCGCGCGTCAACGAATAACCGCGCAGGGAGTTCTCTTCGTCGATCTGCAGACGTAAGAGTTCCTCGAGCTCGATTTGAGCTTGCTGAATCTGCGCCTGACGCGCGAATGTGTGGCCGATCTCCTTGCGCGTTTCGAACGCTCCTTGGACCGCGAAAGCGAGCGTGACGAGAAGAAACACCGTGATTAACAGCGTTCCCGTGATGTTCGCGAGCGGCTGATTCTTCACAAAGGCGTCACGGTCGCGCGGTCGAAGAAGCGCAGGCTGTGCGACTCGACCCCACGATTTTCAAGTCCTACGACGTCCGTGGGGTTTATCCGTCCGAGCTGAGCGACGACGTTGCGTACGCCATCGGACGCTGCTTCATTGCGCTGCTGGGGGTGGCGCCCTCGGATAGCGCGCGCGCGAAGGTCGCCGTCGGGCGCGACATGCGACGCTCGGGGGAGAACCTTTGCGACGCGTTCGCGCGCGGCGCGTCCGAGGCCGGCGCCGACGTCGTCGACATCGGCATGGTCTCCACGGACGCGCTCTATTTCGCTGTCGGTAAGTTCGCGTTCGACGGCGGCGTGATGATTACGGCTTCGCATAACCCGGCACAGTACAATGGTATGAAGTTCACCCGTTCGCAGGCTCAAGCGATTTCGCTCGACACTGGCTTGGCAACGATACGCGATCAGCTGCTTTCAGGAGAGTTGCCTCCCAAGAGCGCTGCGGCGGGGACCGTCACTCATCGTAACGTTTTAGACGATTTCGCGCAACACTGCCTATCGTTCGTGGACCGTTCCAAGATCAAACCCTTCACGATCGCCGTGGACGCAGGGAACGGAATGGCGGGGGAGACCGTGCCGCACGTCTTCAAAAGCCTGCCCTGCGAAGTAGTGCCGCTCTACTTCGAGCTCGATGGAAGCTTCCCGAACCATCCTGCTAGCCCGATCGAGCCCGAGAACATGATCGACTTGCAGGCCGAAATTCGAAAGCATGGCTGCGACCTCGGCGTCGCCTTTGACGGCGACGCCGATCGCATGTTCATCGTCGACGAAAAGGCCGGCCTCATCGACGGCAGCACCGCAACCGCGCTCGTTGCGCTCAACACCCTCAAAAAATATCCCGGCGCGAAGATCCTTTATAACCTGATCTGCAGCCGCAGCGTCCCCGAACTCATCGAGAAGGCCGGCGGCGTTCCCGTGCGTTCCAAAGTCGGCCACTCCATCATCAAGGCGGTGATGCGCGAAGAGGACGTCGTTTTCGGGGGCGAGCATAGCGGACATTTCTACTTTCGCGACAATTGGTACGCCGATTCGGGCATGATCGCATTGCTGCAGTGTTTGGAGCTGTTCGGCGAGGCCGGCGCGCCCGTGAGCGCCGTAATCGCGCCCATCGATACGCGGTTTCGGTCCGGCGAAATCAATAGTCACGTTGCCGATATCCCGGCGAAACTCGTTGCCATCGAGGAGCGTTATAAGGATGCGCAAATCGATTACCTTGACGGCGTCACGATTTTGTACCCCGACTGGTGGATGAACGTTCGTCCGTCGAATACCGAACCATTGCTTCGACTCAACGTCGAGGGCGACACGCGAGCGCTGATGGAGCGGCATCGCGACGAAGCCCTGTCACTGATTGGGAGTTGATCGTGGCTACAATGTTGCTTGGCCCCGCCTTCATCGCGGTGGGAGACGGAACGTCAACGTTCGGACGGCTTGCCGTCGAAGATGGACGCATCGCAAACGTGCTGCCCGCGGATGGCCCTTCGGATTACCCGCTGCCGTCGGGCAGCAGCATCGCTCCCGGCCTGATTGACGTGCACACCAACGGCGCCGGGGAGTACCTCTTCAATCGCGATCAAGGTAACGCTCTGGGCCCGGCAGGTGCCGCATACGCCGCACGAGGAGCGACCGGTTTCGTCGCCAGCGTGATGACGGCGCCGTGGGAATCGATGCTGCACGCCGCCTCCGAGCTGGTCGAAGCGGCGAATCAACTCGAGGAAGACGTCCCGGCCGGCGCGCGGTGCTTAGGAATTCATTTCGAGGGGCCGTTTCTCAATCCGAAGTTCCGGCGCATCCACCGGCACGAATGGCTGCTGCCCGCAACGCACGCGCGAGCGCAGGAGATGGTCGATGCCTGTAAAGGCGGCTGTCTGATGGTCACGATGGCGCCGGAGGTCGACGGCGCCGGCGACGCGCTGCGCGTCTTCGTAGAGAACGGCGTCGTCTGTTCCGCGGGACACACCGGCTCACGATACCGCGAAGGCATGCTCGCAATCGGCTTGGGTTTCCGCTCGCTCACACATGCGTTCAACGGAATGCCGCCGCTCGACCATCGCGATCCCTCGATTTTAGCGGCGTTCATTCAAGACCGGCGCACGCTCGTGCAAGTCATCTGCGACGGTTTCCACGTCTCGCCCGTCATGATCGACATTCTGCACCGAACGCTCGGCGATCGCGTCGTTTTGGCGACCGACAACATGCCCGCCGCCGATCCCGGCTATCACATCGAAGGCGGCGTCATGCGCTCGGCAGACGGCACCATCGCCGGGAGCGCGCTGAACATCGATGAGGCGCTGCGTAACTATATGTCGTACGCACAGATCCCGTTTGCTCAAGCAATCGTCGCCGCGACGTTCGCGCCGGCACGGCTGATCCGCCACGACGGCGAGATGGGTCGCATCGCCCGCGGTGCACGCGCCGATCTCTCGTTCTGGGATAAGGATTATACGGTGATCGCTACGATGGTGGGCGGCCGCTTCGTTTACAACCGGATGGAGGTCGCCGTTTAGGGGACGGCGACGAACTCCTCGTCGGTAGCTTCGGAGCGCGCTGAACGCTGAAGTGCCGAGCGTAGCATGGCAATCGCCGTATAGAGCACGACCAGGACTACGAGCCCCCGCACGTACGTGAGTGGGAGCGACTTGACGATGAACGCGGCGATCAAAACGCCAGGAATACCGCCTAGCGTCAGACCCAACGCCGCGCGCATCGAAAACGCCTCGTACCGGATGAAGCGCAGGCTCGCGATAGGCATGAGAAAGGCGCACGAGCCCATCATAATCGGAAAGGCCGCCTTTGGATTCATCCCGAGGAGGCTAACCAGGATCATGCACGGCGCGTACATGCCGATGCCGATCGTCATGAGTGCGCCGAGACAAAAGCTCGCGGCGATTCCAATCGCCAGATGCGTGCCGGTAAGTCCGAGTGCATCGCCGGTCAAGCCGAAATAGCTGCCGCGCAAAATGCTCAGAAGGAACAACGCCGCCGCGGTCAGCAGGGCGATACCCATGCCGATCTGCACGTATCGCCGCGGAAGCCGCGAAACGACACCGGCGCCCAGCCATGCACCGGCGACCGCGGCGACGATCAGTGCGACGAGCGTAAGCGGAACGACGCTTATGATCAGGATGTAGATCCACGCTTCGACAATCGTCGGCAGCGTGTGCCCCACGTTGAGCGTTCCGGGTATCCGTTCGTCGGGAACGAGCCGCAAAAACTTCAAGAGCGAAGTCGTCGGCGCGAACGACCCTATTCCGAGCGTATCGAAGAAATTGGTAACGAATCCGATCGCCGTCTCGATCGGCTTCGGCCACTCTGCCTTCAGGCGTCGCGACGCGAGGAAGAGGGCGACGATAATGACGGCTCCGACGACGAAAAGGCCGACGTGAAGGATTATTTGGACGGTCATTCCGTCAGTCGATACGCCCATAACTCGCGGCGGCCTGCCGGAAGCGGCGCGCGGCCGTTACGAGGCGGCGAGTTCGCGCGTAGCGGCTGCGTTAAAATACGCGGCGCGCGGATGATGCATCACGATGGCGGCAGTCGACTGCTCGGGGACGATTTGAAATCCTTCCGTGAGCGTGACGCCAATTGCCGCCGTTGCATCGAGCAGCACAAAGACGGCTCTGTGTTGTCCCAGGTCCGGACACGCGCCGTATCCCCAAGAGTACCGCTTTCCGCGATCTTCGGGCAAGCCGAGCTCGCGCCGGACGCGGCGATGCGTATACTCGGCAAGCGCTTCGGCCGCTTGCACCGAAAAGCCGTGCAGGAAATACGCTTCGCTATACTCCGCTCGCGACTGCAGCGACTCGGTTCGACGCGTTGCGTTGCTGCCGACCGTTACGATTTGAAGCGCTACGACGTCGGAGGCAGCGCCGTCGTTCGGCTCGCGCAGATAATCCGCCAAGCTCAAATGCTCGCCCCCGAGCTGGCGCGGAAATGTCAGGCGCACAATTTCTCGCCGGCGGTCGGCGGGATCATACAGAATCACGTCGTTGCCCAGTCCCGCTGCGGGGAAATAGCCGTAGACGGCACGCGGCTCCAGAAGGTCGCCACGCGACGCCTCATGCTGATAGCGTCGCAGACGCGGCTCGAATTCCTCGGCGACGAGCCGGTCGAACTCCACTCCCTTGCTATTCGAAGCGCCCCACGATAATCGATAGAGGCTGCGCAGATCGAAACACTGCCAAAGTTCTTGGAGGTCGACGTCGCGTATCACGCGGGGTCCCCAAAATGGCGGTTGCGGAACGACCGCAACGTCGCCCTTTACTGCCGAGCGAAGAGCGACGCCCGTAGTCGCCGAGACGCGGTGACGTTCGCGTTGCGCAAACGCGTCGTGCTTCGCCCGTTCGAGCAGCTCGAGGCGCCGCCGGTCGTCGCCGGTGATCGCGTCCATGAGGTCGAGCCCTTCGAAGGCGTCGCGTGCGTAGAAGCAGCCGGGTTCAAAGAATCGTTTGCCGTCGTCGAGCAGCGCGATGCGCCGGCCGAAATCGCGGTTGATCGCCGCACCGCCGATAATGACCGGAAAGCGCAGTCCGCGTGCCTCTTGTTCTTCCAGACAGATCGGCATTTGCTTGCTGGTCGAGACCAACAACGCCGATAAGCCGATCGCGTCCGCGCGTACCTCGACGGCCTTTTCCAAAATTGTGTTGACCGGTACTTGCTTGCCGAGATCGTGCACCGTGTATCCGTTGTTGGCGAGAATCGTGTGGACGAGATTCTTCCCGATGTCGTGCACGTCGCCAAAGACGGTTGCCAGGACGACGGTGCCCTTCGTGGTGCCCTCGCGCCGCTCGAGAAACTGCTCGAGGTGAGCGACGGCCTTCTTCATCACTTCCGCGCATTGCAACACGAACGGCAAAATTAGCTCGCCACGCCCGAAGCGATCGCCCACGTCCTTCATTGCCGGCAGCAGAATCGTATTGAGTACTTCAATAGGCGTATGCCGCTGGAGCGCCTCGTCGATCTTGGCTTCGATACCGTCTTTGCGCCGCAGCAGAATCGCCTGATGTATGCGCTCCTCGATCGGCAGATTGTCATCCTGACCCTTCGACTCGCTTCGCTCGCTCAGGACGCCGCTTCGCTCCGGCGCTAATGAATTTTCAAAATGCTCGATCAAACGCGTCAGGGCGTCCGGACGGCGATTGAAAACGAGATCGTCGCAAAGCACGCGGACTTCCGGATCTACCTCGAAGTAGGGCACGATCTCTTTGGGGTGCACCAGCGCGCAATCAAGACCGGCTTCCACGCAGTGATGCAGGAAAACCGAGTTGAGTGCGGCGCGCGCCGCTGCCTTTAGCCCGAACGATACGTTCGAGATTCCGAGCGACGTCAGCGTTCCGGACAGCTCGCGCTTGATCGCACGAATGCCCTCAATCGTCTCGATCGCGGACCCAGCAAACTCGGCCTCGCCCGTCGCCAGCGTGAACGTCAGCGCATCGAAGATCAGCGCGCCTGCCGGCAGTCCATACTCGGTGACTGCGATGTCGTAGATGCGTCGCGCAACCTCGGCTTTCCGATCGGCGCTCTTCGCCATGCCATTCTCGTCGATCGTCAGCGCGATCACGGCCGCACCGTGCTCGCGGGCGAGCGGCAGGACGGCATCCATTTTGGCGCGGCCCGATTCGAGATGCACCGAATTGACGATCGCGCGGCCTGGATAATTCTGCAACGCCACCTCGAGCACGCGCGGCTCGGTGGAGTCGATCGCGAGCGGCGCTTCAATCGCTTGTGCGAGCCGCCGAACGACCTGGCGCATCTGCTCGTCTTCGTCCGCGCGCTCCGTCAGCGCACAGCAGATGTCGAGCACGTGCGCGCCGCCTTCGACCTGCTCGCGAGCAACGAGGGTTACGTCGTCGTAGCGATCGTCCAAAAGCAGACGCTTGATCTTGCGCGAGCCTTGCGTGTTGATCCGTTCGCCGACGATCAACGGACGCGGCTCCTGTTGCAGCGCGATCGCCGTGATCGCGGATGCCGCTTCCTCCGCAAGCTCGGGGCGAGGGCGAGGCTTGCGCTCGACTTGCGCCAGCACCGAGCGCAGGGCCGTGATGTGATCCGGCGTCGTTCCACAGCATCCGCCGACGACGTCGACGCCGAAGTCACGCACGAAAGCGGCAAGCTCGGCCGCGAGCTCCTCCGGAGTCTCGGGATAAATAGTTTCGCCTTGCGGCCCCATCAACGGCAGGCCGGCGTTGGGAATCACGCTGACGAATGCGCGGGACCGCTCGCAGAGGTAGCGAATCGAATCGCGCATTTGCGCGGGACCGGTCGAACAGTTCAGCCCAATCACGTCGACTTCTAGCGCGTCGAGCACCGCGCGAATCGCTCGGATGTCCGTTCCCAACAGCATGCGGCCCTCGGTAATGAGCGTCGGCTGCGCCTGGATCGGCACGCGACGCAGACCGCGCGCGAACTCTCGGCGAATACCCGCAACCGCCGCCTTGAGTTCGAGCAAATCCTGCATGGTCTCGAGCACGAGAAGATCGACACCGCCGTCGACGAGCGCGCGTGCCTGTTCGGCGTAGACGTCGCGCAGCCGCTCGTACGTCACGTTTGAGAGAACGGGATCGGACGACGAGACGAGCAAGCCGGTCGGCCCCATCGATCCGGCAACGAAACGCGGGCGCTCGCGGGTAGAAAGCGCATCACATGCTTCACGCGCAATTGCGGCGGCACGGGCGTTGATATCGTAGGTCTTTTCGCCGAGCGAATACTCCTCGAGCTTTATCCGTGAGCCGGTGAACGAGTCGGTCTCTACGACGTCGGCGCCTGCGGCCAGATACGACTCATGGATAGCCCTCACGATTTCAGGCCGCGTCAGGACGAGCGCCTCGTTGCAGCCAAGATATGTATCCCCGCCGAAATCGGCGGCGGAGAGTTCGAGCGCCATCAGTTGCGTCCCCATGGCGCCGTCGAAGAGCAGCACCCGCTCGCCGAGCAGGCGCAGATATTCAGAGGGCGACGCGAATCTCTCCGACGGCATGTCCGGCCCGATTATACACGTTCGGGTGGGCGAAACGCTCGAGAGCCTGGGCTTCTGCGTCGTCCAGCGCGCCGAGCCGGCACAACATCGCAATCGAGGACGGTCCGCGCGCGCGCGACGCTCCATCGAGCACTTTGGAGGCGTAACCGAAGGCGCGGGCGATGGCGCCGACGCCGTGTACGCCTTCGGCGCCGCCTTTCGATAGGATGCGTCCCTCGGTCGCGGCCATCAGTTCCGTGTCGAGCTGTCGCTTCCCGGCGACGTACTCGGGATGGGCAAGCATCGCATCCCGTACAACCCGCAGCGCGCGAGCATCGGCATCCGAGACGTCGTCGAGCGTCGCGAGGCGCGCGAACGACCGCGCGGCGTTCCGCAAACCGGTCGCATAGACGGGTATCCCGCAACCGTCTATGCCGAGCGGCCACGTCGCCGCGTCGTCGTCCGAAACGCGCGCACAGAACTCCAAGATTCGTCGTTGAGCCGGATTGGCGGCGCTCAGATACGTCGCCGCATCGGCGCCCATGATCTTGCACAGCGCTAGAATGCCCGCGTGTTTGCCCGAGCAATTGTTGTGCAAAGCGGTCGGCGCGGCACCCTCACGGCGCAGCGCCTCCGCAGCGGTTTCGTCGTACGGCCAATGCACGCCGCACTGCAGATCGGCAACGCTCATGCCGATCTTATTGAGAATCGAGAGCACGGCTTCGACGTGCATCGGTTCGCCCGAATGCGAAGCCGCCATCACGGCGACTTCACGGCCGTCCAGACCGAACGCCGTGTCGCCGCCGGCCGCGATCACCGCGGCCGCAATGAACGGCTTCGCCGCCGATCGTAGGTAGACCGGAGCATCAACGTGACCGGCGGCGTCGAGCACGCGTCCTCGCGCGTCCGCGGCGCAGAACGCAACCCGATGAGCGGATTCAACCAGGTCACCGCGTGTTACCTCGACAACGAGTTCAGTCAAACCAGTGCGGGTTCGACGATCGTAGCTTCCTGCTCGGCGAAGACCGGGTTGCTCAGATAACGCTCGCCCGTGTCGCAAGCGATCGTTACGATCGTCTTGCCGCGCGATTCGGGACGCGCCGCTACTTGGAGCGCCGCCCAAACGTTGGCACCACTCGAGATACCGACCAGCATGCCTTCCTCACGCGCGAGGCGGCGTGCCGTTGCAATGGCGTCAGCGTCCGTAACGCGAATGACTTCTTCATAAATGTCGGTGTTGAGGACCTTGGGCACGAAGCCGGCTCCGGTGCCCTGAATTTTATGCGGTCCCGGTTTGCCGCCGGAGAGCACGGGTGAAGCATCGGGTTCGACCGCGATCAACTTCACACTCGCTTTTCGCGATTTGAGCACCTCGCCGACGCCGGTGATCGTCCCACCCGTTCCGATCGCCGACACGACGACATCCACAGCGCCGTCGGTGTCGCGCCAAATCTCTTCGGCGGTCGTGCGGCGATGAATCTCCGGATTTGCCGGATTCTCAAACTGTTGCGGCATGAAGTACTTGGCGGTCGCGCCTGCGACGATCTCGTTGGCGCGACGCAGCGCTCCGGGCATGCCTTCCGCTCCCGGCGTCAGAACGACTTGGGCGCCGTACGCCTTGAGCAAGTTACGGCGTTCGATCGTCATCGTGTCGGGCATCACGAGAATGAGCGGATAACCCTTAGCCGCCGCAACGAAGGCGAGTGCGATTCCGGTGTTCCCGCTCGTCGGCTCGATAATCGTCATTCCGGGAAGCAGCCGGCCGTCGCGTTCGGCTGCTTCGATCATCGCGACGCCGATGCGATCCTTCACCGAGCCGGCCGGATTGAAGGATTCCATCTTCACGAGAATCGTTGCGGGAAGATCGCGGTTGAGCCGCGGCAATTTCACCAGCGGCGTGTTGCCGAACGTATCGGCCAAATTATCGTAAATTCGTGCCATAGTACCGTCGTTAACCCCGGCTCGGAATCGAACGTTTCACCCCGCGGCGCTACGAGCCGATGTCCCAGAGCAGTCCAAGGTCCTTCTTGGAAAAGGACCGGAATGCGATCAGCGTTTCGGTGCTCAAGATGCCTTCCAATGCGGCGACGCGCTCGGTGACGAGATCGTTGAGCTGTTCGTGCTCGCGTAGCCGGGCGATCGCGATGAGATCGAACGGCCCGGCAACGGAATACACTTCGGCGATGCCGTCGATGGCGAGCAGATCGTCGGCGATCGTTCGCAGCCGCGGCCGTTCGACGTTCATTAAAATAAATGCGGTGACCATCGCTACGCAGCTCCTATCGGCACGGCCAGCACGCCGCTGCAGTTGGGGCATCGATCGTTCATCGTTTGCGCGCAGTTCGCACAGAACGTGCAATCGTACGAGCACACGCGCGCTTCCGTCGCGTCGGACAACGCGCGGCCGCAACGCTCGCAGGAGCCTTTCATCTCGAAGCCTATATGCCGCCGGTCGCGGCCGCCCCTGGTACGACGCAAGGGAGGCATCGCATGAAAGCTGTGGTTGTCGAACATCGCGGTGACGCCGGCGCGCGGGCTACTTGTTCTTGAAGCGGGCGACGCGCTTTTCGTTGTACGCGGCGAGACCTTCTTTGGCGTCTTCGCTCTTGAAGAGCAGCGATTGCAGCTCGCGTTCGAGCGCGAGTGCGTCCTGCAGCGGAAGCTCCGCACCGGTCTGCACGCTGCGCTTGATGTGGCCGACGGCCATCGGGGCCTTGTTCGGCGAACAGAACTGCTTGGCGTAGTCGAGAATCTGCTCGCGAAAATCCCCGGCGCTGCCTTCGAAGAGATCGTTGATCATGCCCCAATCGTGGGCTTGTTCATAACTGACCGTCTTACCGGTCGCCATCATTTCGATGGCTCGTGACTTGCCGACGAGCCGCGCGAGGCGCTGCGTACCGCCGGTCCCCGGCAGAACGCCGAGAGCGACTTCGGGGAGACCGATCTTGCCGGCATCTTTGCGCGCGATGCGGATATCGGCGGCCATCGCAATCTCCAAGCCGCCGCCGACGCAGTGCCCGTTGAGCGCCGCAATCACGAGCTTCGGCGTTTGCTCCAACCGCTGCAGCGTCTCGTTAGCGTGCAAGCAGAACATATACTTGAATTCGGGCGTCACTTGATTGAGCATCCCGATGTTCGCTCCCGCCGAGAAGAATTTCTCGCCTTTGCCGGTGAGAACGATCACCTCGACGTCGTGGTCGAAGCGGGCGTCCAGAATCGCTTCGTCGAGTTGGCGCATCATCTCGTGCGTGTACGTATTGGCCGGCGGATCGTCCATCTCGACGATCGCGACGTGTCCGTCCTTTGAGTAATTGATGACGCGCTTCCCGTCGAACGGACGCGTTTCGCGCCCGAACGGCGTTTGCGCCACTCCGTTGACCGTCGTGCTCATGCCAAGCTTCCTTTCGGTGCGATCCAGTTAGGGTCTTTAAAATATTCTTTGAGGCTCGTCTCGTCGGCCTCGGTCGGAAGAACCGTCGGCGCGTACGCCTGCCATTCATCCTCGGTAAGACGGCGGCCGTCCACAGCGTAGCGGCCGCCGGCAAAGTCGCCAATCTTACGGTTGAAGCGCATATCCGGCAAGTACAGCTTCGTTTCACTGGGATTGATTTCGTTCACGCGTGCGACCGTCCCGAGCGCCTCTTCGTGGAACTGCGTGCGTGCCCGCTCGTTGAGGTGTTCTTTGTCGGGATGCTCGGCGGCCTTGTCCTCGTCGACGCGACCCTTGATGCCCCAAGCATACGCCCACTGCGCCGAGCCCGAATGATCGGTTCCGAAGAGATCGAGCGAACCGGAAAACCACTTGTTGTAGTACTTCTGCTGCAGCTCGACCGGAATGACGCCGGCCTTGGCGATGCGCCGCAATCCGGTGATGCCGGTCCCCATGTGAAACGACTCTTCACGCAGCATCGGTCCCATCGATGCTGCGAGGGGCGCAAAGCTCGAGTGCGAGAGCATCGTAAGCTGGAACTTTCCGTCGCGATCCATGAAGTTCGTGTACGCGAAGAAATCGAGCCAATGGGTCACATCGTCGTTGAATGCATTGAGCAGGCGGTTCTTCTTGCCGAACGCGCGGCGCTCGAGCATCTTCTGCGCCTCGATTTTCCCCTCGCTGCCGAAGTGCTCGACCATGAGATGGCACATTTGGTAGCCGTGACGGGTTTCTTCGACCATGATGCGGACGAGCGATGCAAGGTCGTACTCGCTCGGTGCGTTATTGACAAGGAATCGCTGCTGCTCGTTTGATGCAAACTCGGTGTCGCCTTGGTAAACGACCATGTTGAGCACTGCATCGCGCATGCGCTGATCCGGGATCTCGCGCACCTTCTCCCAGCGCCGATCGCCCTTAAAGTCGCCGAAGAAAATCTCGTTGGTCGGCAAGTCGCCGTACTTCGCTTCGAAGGTATAGCCGGGCATGAAACGGTCGACGAGCTCGCGGTCGAGACCGATGTCTCGACGCCAGTCGTCGAGCATGGAGATCCAGTCGTCAAAGGTCGATATGCGGTTCATTGCAGCCTTTCGCTGATATGACGGATTTTTGGCGGACGGAGGGAATACCGTCATACTAGATGGCGGCCGAAGCGAAGTCAAGCCCAAATGCCTTACGGGCTGCGCGAAGCGCAGTCCTGAGCGAACCGCCAAAGCGGCGAGCCGAAGGAGCCGAAGAGCGCCAAGTTGCGCGTCCCAATTCCTTTATCTTTACGCTCTATGGCGACATGGTCGCGCGGCGGCAGAGCGACGGCTCCCTCTGGATCGGCTCGCTCATCCGGCTGATGGCGCCATTCGGAGTGACGCCCGCGGCCGTTCGCCAGGCTGTCTCGCGCATGTCGCGGCAGGGATGGCTTGCCGCCAGCCGTCTGGGTAACCGGGCGTACTATCGCGTCACCGAGCGGGGCCGCCGGCGCATCGAGGAGCTCAGTCCGCGCATCTACGGCCCCGTCATCGACTGGGATGGGCGATGGCGGCTGCTCAGCTACGCGATCGGCGAGGCGAACCGCAAACGGCGGGAGCGCTTGCGGCAAGAGCTGTCAGCGCTGGGCTGGGCCCAGCTCTCCCCGAGCACGTGGATCTCTCCGTCGGATACGATCGTCGCCGCGCGCGAGGCCGCACTCGCAACCGGCACGCTCGACGCCGTCAACCTTTTCACCAGCGAGTACCGCGGGCCGATGAGCGACCGTGGGCTGCTCGAGCGTTGTTGGAACGTTGAAGAGATTGCGCGGGCATATCGAGCCTTCATCGCACGATACGAGCCGCGGCTTCGCCGCGAGCGCGAGCGGGCGGATCTCAGCGATGAGGCGGCGTTCGTCGAGCGCCTTTGGCTCGTGCATGATTATCGCAAATTCGCGTATGTCGATCCGGGGCTACCCAGCGAACTGCTTCCGGCTCATTGGCCCGGAACGAGCGCCGCCGCACTCTTTCGGGAGCTCTATGCAGCGCTCGGCGCCAAATCACAACGTTACTTTCATCTTTGCGCGAAGGGATGAAACGGGGCCGCGAGCGGCAGCGTCGAACTCCTGGCGCCCATGCCGAAACGCTTGCTCCTCGCGCTCGCCGTCGTTGCGGTCGTCGTTTCCGCCGCGTGCCACAGCAGCTCGAGCACGACGCCGATACCGTCCGGCTCGCCGGTTTCACCGAGTCCCAACCCCTCCGTGACGAGGGCGAAGGTTGAGGTGACGGTAGCGGGGACGCCCGCGCCGCAGGTTCCAGTGGAAATTTCGACGCCGAGGAATCCGAACAGCCCGCGGCCGGGAAGTCCGTTCCTTACGAAACCCACCGACAAGAAGGGCGAGGTGCGTTTCAGCCACCTCAAACCCAGCAAAACCTACTGCTGGCTTGCGAAAATCTCTCCGAGCTTCAAATCCTCGGAGTGCGCCGGGTGGGAAGTTTGGCAGACCTCCGTCATCATGCTCGGCAATTAGAAACCGAGTTGATTTTGGTGCAGCTCTAGGAGCCGAGGGGCGACCCTTCGACTTCGCTCACTAAATCAAGTCGTTTCGTCGTCGTGTAGATGCAGGTGACATCCATCTTCAGCTTCCGATAGAACGTCGCGCGCCTCCGCAAGCACCGCCGTCGATAGCGGACGGCTCGGCGGTTCGACCGAGCCTTCTTCCGCGAGAAAATCCACTTCGCTCCAGTCCTCCCACGTCTCGAGCGGCTCGTCGTCTGCCGAGGCGGGAAAGCGGACGCAGAATCCCTGATCGATGTGAAGGCCTACGACGGTGACCTCGGTCCCACGCGGAAAGTAGGTACCGTCTTTCCAAAGAGTACCGTATGTCGTGCTGTAGCGGCCGCCGATTTTCAGCGGTTCGTCCATATCTGAGCTATACCCCGAACGGATCCATCGGTTTCTCGCCGATATACGTGAGCACGCTCTTGGTTTCGGTGTAGAGCCGCATCGTCTCCATACCGAGCTCGCGGCCGTACCCGGATTGTTTGTAGCCGCCAAACGGAACGCCGGGAAAGACCGCGTACGGCGTGTTAATTGCGACCGAACCACTGCGTATGCCGCGCGCGACTCGATTGGCGCGCCCCACGTTGTTCGACCACACGCTCGCCGCCAAGCCATACTCGCTCGCGTTCGCAAGCGCGATGGCTTCGTTCTCGTCTTCGAATCGGACGAACGTTGCAACCGGACCGAAGACTTCCTCGCGGGCGATTCGATGCGTATGCTCCGCTTCGAATGCGGTAGGACTCCAGAACATTCCGGACGCAAGCGCGTCGTCGAGCTCGGGCGGTGCGCCGCCCACAAGCTTTTTCGCACCCTCTGCGACGCCGATCTCGCAATATTCTTTGATCTTTTCGAATTGATCGCGCAGGGTGATAGCGCCGATCTGCGTCGCCGGATCTTCCGGATTGCCGACGCGCAAGCGTGCGGCTTTCTCGATAAACTGTGAGACGAAGTCATCGAAAATGCTGGACTGCACCAAGATACGCGTGCGTGCCTCGCAGCACTGTCCGGCATTGTAGTAAACGCCGTAGAGCGCTCCGGCAACAGCTGCCCGGAGATCCGCGTCGTCGAAGACGACCGCCGGCGACTTGCCGCCGAGTTCGAGCGTCACTCGTTTGAGCGTTTTGGCGGCAACGCCGGCGACGCTCTTGCCCGTTGCGGTGGATCCGGTGAATGCAATCTTGTCGATGCCGGGATGCTCGACCATCCACGCGCCGACCGGATTGGTCGCGCCCGTGACGACGTTGAGGACGCCTTCGGGTACGCCCGCTTCGAGTGCGATATTGCCGAGTTCAATAGCGGAAAGCGGCGTTACGGAGGATGGTTTTAGAACTATGGTACAGCCCGTCGCCAGGGCCGGCGCGACCTTCCACGACGCGAGCAAGAGTGGAAAGTTCCATGGGACAATGGCGCCGACGACGCCAACGGGCTCGCGGACGGTGTTTGCAAGGTAGGTCGGAAGCGGCGGCGGCAGCGTTTCACCATAATTCTTGGTCGTTGCGCCCGCGTAGAACTCAAAACAATCGACGATCGCGCCGAGCTCGCCTTTGGCAGTGGATATAGTCTTGCCGTTGTCGCGCACTTCCATGAGCCCGATCGCATCGGCACGTTCGGCGATGAGCTGAGCGACCTTGTAGATTATTTTGGCGCGCCGCGATGCTGCCATCGTCGGCCAACGCCCGTCGAAGGCGCGTCGTGCCGCCGAGATCGCCGCATCGACGTCTTCTCGCGAGGCGTCCGCAACGTCGGCGATCTTAGCGCCGGTTGCCGGATTGAAATCCTCATAGACCGCACCGCCGGATGCGTCGCGCCATTTTCCGCCGACGAGGAGCTGCGTCTTCGCGAGTGTCGAGGTCGGGCTCGAAGTCATGTCGTTGGCTTCAACTCCATTCGCTCGAATACCGTTGCGATTCCCTGACCGACGCCGATGCACATCGTGGCCAGGCCGTACCGTCCATTGCGGCGGCGCAACTCGTGCAGGAGCGTCGTCGCGATGCGCGCGCCGCTCGCACCAAGCGGATGGCCTAGCGCGATCGCCCCGCCGTTGACGTTAGTGGTCGAAGGGTCGAATTGCAAATCGCGCATGCACGCGATCGCCTGAGCAGCAAAGGCCTCGTTGATTTCAACGAGATCGAGCGAAGAGAGCGAAACGCCGGTGCGGCTCAACGCTTTGCGTGTCGCGGGAATCGGTCCAAGCCCCATGACGTCGGGCGCGACGCCGGCCGATGCGCCGCCGACGAAGCGCGCCATCGGCGAGAGTCCAAGACGCTTCGCCGTTTCGGCTTCGCAGAGCAACAGCGCTGCCGCACCGTCGTTGATTCCCGACGAATTCCCCGCCGTTACGCTGCCCTGGGGCTTGAACGCCGGTTTGAGTGCGGCGAGCGCCTCGAGCGTCGTTCCCGGGCGCGGATGTTCGTCGCGCGAAAACAACGCTTCGGCGTCAAGCTGCGAGCGAAGCGGTACGGCGACGATCTCGTCGTCGAATGCGCGGCGCTGCGCGGCGGCTTTGTACTTCATTTGCGATTCGAGCGCAAAACGGTCTTGCTCTTCTCGCGTGATGCCGAACTGCTCGGCGACCTTTTCAGCCGTCTCGCCCAGCGAGATCGTCCACTCCCGCGGCATCGCCGGATTGATCATCCGCCAACCGAGCACCGTGTCGAACAGCTGTTGCTTGCGCTCGTACGCTACGTCGCTCTTTGGGAGGACGTACGGTGCGCGCGTCATCGATTCGACACCGCCGGCGATCACAAGGTCGGCCTCGCCGAACGCAATCGCCTGCGCCGCCGAATTGATTGCCGAAAGACTCGATCCGCAAAGCCGGTTGACGGTAACGCCGGGGACCTCGAGCGGCAATCCCGCCAGCAGCGATGCCATCCGGGCGACGTTGCGGTTATCCTCGCCGCTCTGATTTGCGGCGCCGAAATAAACATCGTCGATCGCTGCCGAATCGACGCCGGTTCGCTCGACGATGGCGCGTATGACCAGCGCCGCGAGATCGTCCGGTCGAACGGCTGCGAGCCGGCCACCGTATCGTCCAATCGGTGTGCGCAGCGCGTCGATGACCCAAACCTCGCGACTCACTCGACTGGCTCCTCGGCTTCCGGCTCGGGCGCCACGTCGAGCATCCAGAGCGATCGATGCGGGGCGAACGCGTCGCCCTCCGCATCGGCCAAACGTTTCAAAATGCGAGTGATGCGCGCTCCCGAGATCTCGCGGCCCCACGCCACCGGACCGATCGGATAGTTCGCGCCCGACTGCATCGCGGTGTCGATGTCGTCCGGCGAGGCGACGTCCTCGGCAACCGCAATCATCGCCTCGTTGACCACCGAGCCAACGATTCGTCCGAGAAAAAGTCCCGGCGAACTCTCTACCAAAATCGCGCCCTTGCCGAGCCT
>Ga0070731_10001250_pt1 | contig 27216 bp, 16 predicted proteins | sample Coa_R1_2_FD_66448 | JGI IMG/M metagenome (GOLD analysis project Ga0070731, IMG submission 66448) | Surface soil microbial communities from Centralia Pennsylvania, which are recovering from an underground coalmine fire - Coalmine... | ecosystem: Environmental > Terrestrial > Soil > Unclassified ... | reverse complement strand
GCGGGACCTTCTGGATTTGGCCCGGTTCGAGGAAGGTAGCTTCCCGCCAATGGCGAACGGCCTCTTGGTCAAGGCCGATTTTGGCTTCGACTACGGCCAGGTGCGCGTAAACTTCGGCGCGCGGCGCCAAACCAATAGAAGCCGAAAGAACCTTGATGGCTTGCTCGATCTTGCTTTCTTTGAACATTAGCCACCCGTAAGTGTCCAGGTATGTGCTGAACGAGTTCTGAGAATTGATCGCGGCGGACATGGTACCACTTCTAGATGAAGCCCCCATGGATTTGGCTTGAGCGAGGGCTCTGTTTATATAGGACTCCGCGAGGTCGTTCTCCTGGTCGCATTCGGTGAGATAGTAAGCGGCATTATTCAGTAGCGCTGAGGACGGTTGGGCGCCAAGCGCCGCGTCGATCTGCTGCCGGGCGTTCTCGGTTTTACCCTGGCACACGCGTGCAATGGATAGATTTAGCCGTTGCTGAGCATTGTTCGGCTGCGCGCGGAGTGCATTGGACGCCGCTTCCGCCGCTTCTTCCCAGCGCCGCGCATGTATCGAAGCGCGCGGCAAATTCGCTGTGGCATAAGAATCACCCGGATGTACCTCGAGTTCCTTTCGTAAGCTAGCGACGGCGGTTTCCCAATGCCCCATCCGCTCTTGGACGAGGCCGAGGTTGTTGTAGGCGTATGCGTCCTTCGGGCTCAGGACGATCTGCTGCTCATAAGCGCGTTGTGCCTCCTGCAACTTCCCCAGGGCGGCCAAGGCACGCCCGAGATTGTTCCATGCAAAGGCGTCGTCCGGATGCGCTTCAATAGCGCGTTCAAACAATTGCCGGGCTGCTTCATACTCTCTCTGCTGATAGGCCAGCGTCCCGAAACTATTAGCCTGCTCCGGCCGAACGGACCTTATCCATGCCGAGGAATCGGTGCGCTGAATACGTCTCAATTGAAACGCGCTTTGTTGATCTTCGCGGACGATCTTCCAAAACGACTCGAGTTCAGTCCTATTCAGAGCGGGCGTGGGCGCCTGCTTAAATTGCAATTCACGCGTTATTTGGAGTTGACCATTCTCGCTTTTTACATTGGACTGGTACCTCGCGAACTCTGTTTCCGTGGTCGTGTGAGCATTCGAACTTAGCGCGAATCCTGGCGGAATCGCCAGATGAATTTCCTCGCGGAATTGACCGACTCGCTGGTTCTCTTCCGGCTTGCTGGCGCCGAGCGCCGCAAATGGAACGAGATCAATCCTGATTACGTGCAGCCGCTCAATCGGAAGGACGAAATAATCCTCAAGAATTGGAACACGGACTTGAATAGGCCGCTCTGGACGGTCGGCGTCCGTCACCACCGGCGATGATGCCAATTGCCGATTTTGAATGAATGTCCAAACAGTGAGCGGGAAGCGACAGCGGTTGTGTCTTTCCGAAATGCCTCGCGATACGGCGAGGCCCACACACCGTTCGCGACAACCACGACGCTCGCCTCTAGGACGCCTTGTGCGTTGATCGAAGCATCAAGCTTTGCGTCAACACGGTCTGCGACCTGCGCCCGACACAAACCAGCGAGGACTACTCCTCCATAGAGCAACCGAACTCCATTATTGGCCGCGAGCATCTGCCCCCCACGTAAGTTTATCCAATTCTTTCCGTTTCACGATTTTCCGGAAATAGGCGAGACTTCTGTGAGGATGGGGGCGATAATGCGCGTCAAAGTTGGCCGACTAACCTATTCTTGTTCTTCCCAACGTTATCGGTTAGGTTGCACTCGGTCCGACGTATTGCTCGGACAAGGCCAAATTGATGGCTTTATTCAGTTCGCACGCTTCCACCGCCGTTGCCCGAATCGCGGGCAGCACGCTCGCCGTGATAGCGCAGGCGACGGCTGCCTGGTCTTGCTGCGTGTCTTATTCTGTTATTGGGTGGAAGAGAACTATGAAAAAGCTTTGGCTGACCGGGTTGCGCACGACTTTGATTTTGATCGCACCGAGCTTTGCGGGGGCACAGAGCGGCGGAGTTCAAGATGGCGTCAAGCTGGGAAAGGTTTACGTCACCGGCGAAAACCCTGGCATTCGCTTGCTCGATAAAGAAAACGGCATAGTTCTCACTGCCGTCAGCTATTGGCGCATTATCTGGAGCCCTGTCGGGCCTGGACATATCTGCTATGTCACTACGGGTGACGGAAAAGCGCCCGGCGACCTGCGCATTGCGTTTGTCGACAACCGAAAGCTGAACGAGTTCCTTACCCAGCAAATTATGTCGATTCTGGACAGCACGGTTTCGCAGCGCCCCTTTACGACAGTACAGGCGAAGTTCGACGACCCCGGCCAAGGGACGTTCAGCGAGTCCGGGGAAACCATGAAGGAACGAAAGGTGACATTTAAGTCGGACAAGTACTCCGTCGCATTGGTCTGGCGCGATTTCTACGAGCCTTTTCAGTTGGACACGCCGGTTGCCGGGGGGCGGAACCCTTTCGGCGTCACGTCGCTCTTTATTCCCGCGAAGAGCGCTGACGTCGTCATTAACGGCAAAAAGGCTGCCGGCAACGTTTACCCACAAAAGCGCGGACCGGCACAGAGTAGTAGCGCATTCCTGGCGTTTTCCGAGAGTTGGGTCAAGTGATCGTTGGGACTCGCAAAGCATGACCTCATCGAGCTTCTGAGCGAATCCGGTAGTTATTCATTTGTAATTCTCGGGACAAGGGCCAGTCGCCGTGGACGTATCCGTCGTCCATTGCGGCGCCAGATTCCGCCGCTGCCCCCCCGAATGCGCGCCGATGTGGGACGTGATCGGAACTTTCGATTGGCGTTCAGCGAAAGGCCGTCTAGCGCTCACGCAGCGCCTCACCCGACGACCCAGCAAGTCGGATCCTAGCGTTTGCTCAAAATCTCCAGCGCCTTAGCAAGGGCTGGGTCCCTCCCAGCCGCAACATCGGCGCTGGCAAATACTGGCACGTAGACGTCAGGAGGAATCCCCAGACCGTCGAATGCAGTTCCGTCCGCCGTTCGAAAAACTTCGTTCGGCAAACTGAAGGTCCATTTGTTGGGCAGCCGCCGGTCGAGGACATCAGAGAACACTCCCTGGGTGTTCTCTCCGATCCGCGTTACGTGGGGAGTACGACCCATTAAAGCCTGTGTTAACGTTTCGCCCGCGCTAATGGTGAGCGGGCCGGTCAGCTCGACCACAGGCCCGTGAAACCCTGGCCGCGAACTCTGCATGACCACGCTCGCGTCGCCAGCCGTCCATGGATTGCCGTCGAGCGGCTCAACGCGCGCAAATTTCGTGAATGCCAGATACTCGCTCGTCGCAAGGCGGGAGGCAATGACAATTCCATACGGATCGCTTCCGCCAAAGTTAACGCGCAGATCGAGAACCAGAGCCTGAAGTCTGGGATCGGAGAAGATTTTGTCCAGCGCCTTTTCGAGGACAGCCAGATCGGCATCAAATCCCCCGTGCCTTGTATAGCCGCCCTCCGCCAGAATCCTAAGATATCCGGTCGTCTTGGTGATATGACCGTACTGAAGTTGACCATGGGCAAATTTCTTCAGGGGACTGTGCAAGTAAGCCCGTTCAGTAACCGCCCACAAAATGGGCATATCATTCCTCTTAAAGCTCTCCTCCGATTTGCCCTCGGTAAGCTGGTAGCCACCCTGCCGAAAGCCCTCGAACTCTCGCTTCAAATTTGGCGCGCTGATGCCGGTGTGGGCGTCTTCGAAGGGCCTAATCATCGCCTCGAGAATGTCAAAAAGTGCCGCCGGCGTGGTGTCTGGGGTCACCTTGGGACGGTAATCGGCGACGACTTTTTTCCAGTCTGTCTTTTTCAGGCCAAAGGAGATATAGTGCTCATCGAATGTGCGAGCAAATACCTCGAAATTGTCGAGAGGAGTGTTCGGCGTCAACCTGTCACACATCGAGGGAGTCTTCTGCAAGCGGTTCAGGTGAATGTCCGACGCGGAGCCTTCGAAGTGCAGTGATCGATAATCGTCGCCAACACCCGCCCGGAAGAAGAAGAGGTTCCCCTCATTTGACTTAAACGTTGCCTCGCGAGCGGGAACGTGGACGTCCTGGAGTCTGGCCGTGAACCCGGCAACGCAAGTCGTCGAGGTAACCTGGAACGACTTCAGCAGGCGCCCTTGGATCTGGAATACAAATCCGTATCCGTGGCTGCGCCACACCCCGTCCAATGATGCCGCCAACGTGTTCGTGACGAGCGTAAAGGCGCAGGTGAATAACATCCAGATTTGGAAGAACCTATGCATTTCGAGCGGTCCGGCGCCCTCCTCCAGTCTATGATTTCGCGAAGAGTTCATCCCATACGCCGACCCGTCCCCGATTGTCCTTCCATGGCCGCCCGACGGGCGCTTTCTCGCGACCAGAATCCTTGCCGGTTCGCCTTACACTGTCCCTTGCGCTTGCCAAGGCACTATTTCGCTGTGCACGGTGCGACAAGACTGTAACCGATGGAGATACACTGATCGTGATGTTGTCCGGGCGCCTCGGGATGTCGCTCCTGCTCGCCGCGACCGCGCTCGGTCAAAGCTTCGAGGTGACGTCGATTCGGGCATCCGGCGCGAAAAGCATTCGGGGGAGCGAGGGTGGGCCCGGCAGCAAGGACCCGATCCGTTATACGTTTGGCCGGGCGAATTTGCTGGACCTCCTGGTCGTCGCGTTCGACGTCGAGGATTTTCAGGTTTTGTCGAAATTGGCGTTGGATCGGGACGAATTTGATCTGATGGTCAAGATCCCGGCAAACACCACGCAGGACGAGTTTCACCTCATGCTGCGAAACCTTCTGGTCGAACGGTTCCAAATGAAGTTCCACACAGAAACTAGAGAATTTCCGGCATTTGAGATGGTGCAGGCTAAAGGCGGAGCGAAGCTTGGAACCGAGGCCGCGTCGAGACTGGCGTCCGACGTTGATTCTCCTCAGCTGGACACGGAAAAACCTGGCCTGATTTCTTGGAATTCCATGAGCCGCGGCCATCTGGTGACTAGAATTCGGGGCCAGCGGCAGCCGGTATCGCGACTAGCGGAAATCCTGCGGACCGCGGGGCCGCGTCCGGTTGTCGACAGGACTGGACTAACGGGTAAGTACGATTTCGCGATGGAGTTCTCAACCGAGTTGGCGAATGGCGCTGCCGACAGCGCGGCGCCGTCAGGCTTGCCCGATCTGAATACCGCGCTCCGAGAACAGCTCGGGCTTCGGCTTGTCGCGAAGAAGCTCCCGTTCGCCGTTGTTGTGATTGAGTCGTTCGATCGACGACCGACCGAAAACTAATTGGAATTGTAGCGGCGCGATTTCAAGCCTAGCCCTGCACCTTGGCGTACCCTTTTTAAAGCGCCACGTATAAGAACAGGACGGCAAACCGCTTCACGTGACGAATAATCGGAAGTCGTGAAACTTCTCAGGTGGAAACTCCTAGTGCGCGTCCGAGGTCGTTACAAGGACGAGGTCGGAAAATAGCCATAACACTCGATCTTTGGCGCACGGTCATCAGACAGCCGAAAAGGCAATCAGAAATACCGTGGTCTGAATGAAGGTTTCTGAAACTTCTTACTTTCCAATGCCCATTCTACTTGCTCAAGAGATCATCGCGGGCGTTTGGGTTTCTAGTTACTGGAATTTCACCGGCGACTTGGGGTCGTGATAAACGACTTTGCCAAGGAAGAGCGTGCCTTCACAGTGCATGTCCTTTAGCGCTTCGCCTTCGACCTGGTAAGGGTTGCGGTCCCAGATAGCGATGTCGGCGTCTTTGCCGGTTTCGAGGCTGCCGATGCGGTCGTCGAGGAACATCTGGTGCGCGGCCCAGACCGTGTAGCTCTTCAGCGCGTTGTGGATGTCGATGCGTTCTTCGGCGCCGAACACGTCAGGCCCATACAGACTTTTGAGGGACTTGCGAACGACCATCTCCCAGAGGCCGAGGCGCGGCGCGAGCGGCGTGACGTAGAAGTCCGAACCCGAGGCCCACTTGAGCCCCGCATTGAGATAACTCTTCATCGGTTCGAGGCGCTTCGAGCGCTTCGGCCCGTAACTGGCTGAGAGGCCGTCGCCGATGTAGTAGAGGAACACCGGCTGCTGCTCAGGCGTCGCGGCATCGTATTTTTTCTGCAGCGCCGCCATGGTGGCTATGGCGTGATCGGTCGGCTGATTCGCATGGATGACGGAGTGGCGCAGGCCGACGGTCGGCTTGTCCTTCAGAACTTCCGCGTAAGTATCCACCACGTAATCGATCGCGCGGTCGCCGATGGCATGGATGCCCATGTGCACGCCCGCGTTGTGAATCAGGCGCACCTGTTCTTTGAAGACACCAGGATCGGTGGTCGGGTAGCCGTGGTTGCCCACGTCAGTATCCCCATAGTTGAAGCTCCACTCGTCGTACTCCCACGATGTGCGCGCGACGGCGCTGCCATCGATATAGAGCTTGATGCCGCCGTCGATGAGCACGTCGTCTTCGGGACGCGCGGGCGCGTGCGGGTACTTCAGAACGTTATCGACTGCGCGCTTCGCCGAAGCGACCGTGTTGCCGCCGCGCCAGAGAGCGAAGAGGTGGGCGTTGATTTTATTCTGCCCGCGCAGTTCTTGATAAATCGACCAGTCCTGCTCATCGATGCCGGGATTCTTGAGACCGGTGAGGCCTTCTTTGTTGGCCTCGTTGATGAGATAGAGGAGGCCATCGCGCTCCTGCTCGCGAGTGTAGGCGGGGATGAGCTTTGTGATGGGCTCCATCGCCGCGCCTTCCTTAATAATGCCGGTGGGATTGCCGTCGCCATCCTTTTCGATGGTGCCGCCCTTGGGGCTCGGCGTGTCCTTCGTGATCTTCGCGAGCTTCAGCGCCATCGAATTGGTGACCGCGAAGTGGCCGGTGGTTTGGCGCAGGAAGACGGGATTGTTCGGCGCGGCCTTGTCGAGATCCGAAGCGTGGGGATACTGGTGCCCGGCGAGTTTGCCTTCATCCCAGCCGAACCCCTGAATCCATGCGCCCGGCTTGGTTTTTGCGGCGCGGGCGCGCACGCGTTCGACTACTTCATCGACGGAGCGCGCATCATTGAGATCGACCGAATAAAGGCGATCCGCACCCATCAGATGGATATGCGTATCGATCAAGCCAGGTGTCGCAGTGCGGCCCTTCAGGTCGACCATCTTGGTCGACGCGCCCTTGGTCTTCATAACCGCGGCGCTGGTACCGACGGCGAAGACTTTGCCGTCTTTGATGGCGATGGCTTCGGCGACGGAATCTTTTGCGTCGACCGTGATGATCGGACCGTTATAGAGGATGGTGTCAGCAGTCTGGGCGAAGAGACCGCCACAGAGGAGCGGCAGGGCCGCGAGGCTCGAAAGAATGCGCATTGGGATTACTTTACCAGCCCTGGAATGGCGCTCTTGCGCAGACAGCGACGCCCGTCGCCCTCGTGATCGCCGATGGTCGAATCGCTGCCGCCGGTTCCGCCGATGCACTGTACCGGGCAATGCGATCCGAGTGCCGGGCGAAGGCCGTTGTCTTATCCCTCGGCAAGCCCAACGTTCCTCTGGTCGACGAAAAATGCTGCCTTATTCGATTTGTTTCCGAATGGTGTGGTCGGCGTCCGGGAAATGGGCGGCGATCCAGCCGATTTTGTTTTCAAGTGGAGCGAGGCACGCTCTTCCTTGGCAAAGTCGTTTTATCACAACTCCAAGTGCAGGCCGGGGTTGCCCCGCTGGACGCGCTTCGCATGGCGACCATAAACGCTGCCCGATGGCTTGGTGCGGATTCGACCGAGGGCGCGGTCGAAAAAGGCAAAGTAGCCGATCTGGTTCTGTTGCGTTAAGTCATACCCGAGAAATTGAGTCGAGTCTTCGCGGGTGGCAGATATTGTTCCCGATCTGATCTCGATGCCATGCTGCGCCAAGTCGAGGACCGCGCGTCCGCGGCCCGTCGTCAGCCGCCGCACTGACGCGTTCCGCCAGCGTTCTAACGCGCGCTCGAAGAAAGGCAGCGGAGCCTGATCCAGGGCCCGAAGTCTTTGAGGATGGATTATCAGTCTCGCTCATTACGGCGTGGCCATTTATTATTCGAGGAGTCAGTGCGGATGTTCGCCGGAACTGAAGACCTTCTCCATAGCGGCGAGGACTCTGGTCATCTGTTCCGGCGTCGAGACATCGAATACTTTCGGACTTAGAGGCTTGAGGGTGGCCTCCAACTGATCGACGACATATTGCGACGGTCGATTGCGAGTTACGGGACCGCCCATGCGCGAACCCCGGCTACGCCCGCCGAGCTGGGAGCCAACCGGAACAACGGGCGCGGCCGGGCGGTAACGGATATAGAAGACGTGGCAAGCCGTCAAGCCTTCGAGGGCAATGGGCGCCAGGTCCTCGCCGGATTCGAAGGCCACGGGCGCGGTCAACACGACCAGAACGCAGGGTTGTTCCGAACTGCGGAGAAGGCTGCGTACCTGAGAAACGAAGAATCGGGCTTCATGATGGCGCTCCGACAGCGAGCGAATGTCGATGGACCCGGTATTCGCTTCTCCCAAAGATGCCTTCAAGCGCGGCCAATCGAGGTCGCGCACCTCGTCTTGCTGGAACACGACGCGCCGGCGGGAAAGATCGAGCAACTCCACATGCGCCGAAAGCGAACTCGAGCCGGTCTGTAAGATTGCTTTGAGGGTAGGCAGCAAAGCTGCCAGATCCCCGCTCGGGGCCGGACGCGATCCTGGTACCGGCGCTGAAAGAGCCATGTTGAGAATGACGTTCATTCGGGCGTGGGAATGAACGGAGGCTGCCCACTGCAACTGGCCATGAATGTCGGGAAGATACCAACTGTCGGGCGATTCCTGGTTGTTGACAAATTCAACGGGTGGCAGATCGCGCCACAACCCCTGCAGAAGTTCGTGAGGCGGCGCCACGCGGAACTGCGCTTGGCGCGCGCCATGCTCACCCGTGGCCGTATCGAGGATGACCACAGCAAGCCGGAAGTCTCCGGGCAGAAAGAACGCACGCTGAGAGAATTCAAGGTACGCGTTCTTGATGTTCTCGTCGAGCTTGTTAAGTTCTATGTGGCTATGGTCCTGATAGCGCGTCCCATCGCCGTCTGTAATTTGGACAAAGAACATCAACTGGCCATTGCCCCGACGGCTCTCCAGATCCCGCCCGTCCAATTTGATTTCGACGTGCGCCATGAGTCTCTGGTGAAAGGAGAGTTCGGCACGCGGCACGCTTGCCGTCCAACGGAAGGGAGCCTGCTCGCGTTCGCCGAGCCAGCGATCGAAGGGGATCTTTTCAAATGCCGGATCGAGCGTACCGGACGATCCCGCCACTGAGACCACGCTGAGGAGGAGGAGTACGAAACTGCGGACCATCTAGTATGATCATCGACCTGAATCTTATCGCATTGCAAACTGTAGATTCGTCGCGTCGATAAACGATCCGTCTCAGCACAAAATGCTGTGCCATCAGCCTGTAAGTACCGCGAATATTTGTCCTCCTTGTCGCGTCGAGATGCCCCTTCGAGAACCAGCCGGCACAACTCTCACGGTCTTTGTTCTAAATTAGTCGATCGCTCTCCCAGGCTTTCGGAGCGCATTCCATCCGGTGTGATGATCACGTTGGCCCGGTAGGCCCGAATCTTGGCTTCCCCGCATCCATTAAGGTCTTTTTCTTGCGGTGTTACTTCTTCGGAGGAACTGGTTTGGTTGGACCAGGCGGTGGCGGAAGCGGCGCGAGATCATCATAGCCGCGCGAACCGTCAGGTCGAATGGGTCCGGGTCCCGGGCCGAGATGATCTCGATCCACGTTGTTTTCACTGCAGGAATATTCGGCGAGAACCTGCCCTGGCTTACCCGCCAGCCATGTCCGCTGATAGTTAAAAGGTTTTGTGTAAAACTTCGGATCTTCAATCAGAGTTTCCACGTGAATATGATCTGCGTCGGGCCGGGTCCAGCGTTCAACAACATGAAGAGCGTCGCTGTGGGGGTTCGCGTTTTCGTCGATCCAGACCTTTTCGCCCTTAAACGCAATCGAATCGATAACGAGGACGTCGCCTTCCCAATGGCCAATCTCCTCACCGAAAAACGATGGGTCCGGATCTTCAGAGTGCTTGCGCCCGTCTGTTGGGATCAGACGGTAGTAACTGTAAAAGTAAAGGAACGCCACATATTTCGGAGTTTGGAGCACCATGAACGGCAGGCCACTGGCGTTGTGGCGGGGTGTTCCGCCGATAATGCAGAGGGACTCGGGATCGATTGTTTGCATCAAATTGTACTGGAGCGCCGCTGTACCATCAGCGGTAAGCGGCAGCTTGAAACCGGGCAAATCCTTGCCTATATTGCCCACCGGCTTCGTCTTGCGATCGCCTTGCCAAAAGCCGGTTAGGTCAGGATGGCCATCCGCAGTGCGCGGAGCCGGTTTGGAGGGTACCTTCGGTTCCGACGAGGTCAATCCCTGGTATTCGTTTCCGCCGGGAACTTGGGCGCAAGCGGCGGCTGCTGCAAATAAGCCCAGAAGTGCAATGTTTCCATGCAAGGATTTGACATTCATAGCAATCTCGATCTAGTATAGGTATATTAAAAGCCAGCGTCAAGGATACCAACGACGTCCTAGGGGACTAGTTGTGAGGTTGAAGACGATGTCAAGATTTAATCTTAGTGACAATAAGAAGATTCTTCGGCACATAAACCTGGGCCGACTTGCGGTTATTGCGATCGCTGCAGTTCTTGGTTTCTTTCCGCTGAAGGCGCACCATTCTTTCGCGGCGGAGTTTGACGGTCACGCAGTTATCCGCCTCACAGGAGTTCTTACAAAGGTCGATTGGTCCAACCCCCACACTTATTTCTATGTGGATGTGAAGGACGAGAACGGCGCGATTTTGAACTGGGGATGCGAGGCGGGCTCGCCAGGCGCTCTCTCTCGGCGTGGTCTGAAGAAGATTGACCTCAAGATCGGCGACACAATCGTTGTCGACGGTTATCGCGCCAAGGACGGTTCACGGCTGGTGGATGCGCGTCGTGTCACGTTGTCTGATGGACGTACGTTATTCGGCGGGTCGGCGGGCGATGGCGGACCGGGCGAACGACCCAACCAACAGTAAGCGCAATCTCATTTTAGACGCGCTCTACGTTCCGGCCAGGCAGACGCGAGCCATTCTGCCACAATCGATATCGAGGACCCGCCCGGGCCGGCATAAGGTCACGATCGACCTGGTGGACGGCAACCACGAGCTGTTTCCGGGATAGTCCAAAACTTTGACAGGGAAACACTGGAGGGAGACGTCATGAAAAAGGGTTACTGGGTGGTTGTCTATCGATCGCTCTCGGACGAATCGGCCGTGAAAGCCTACGCGTCATTGGCAGGGCCGGCCATTCAGTCGCTGGGCGGACGTCTGCTGACCAGATCGGCCAGCCGGGTTCAGCCGCACGAGGCCGGATTGCAGCAAAGGGCGGTGCTGGTCGAATTTGACAGCTACGAGACCGCAGTCGCGGCTTATGAAAGTGAGGCCTACGGAAAAGCGCTCAAGGCGCTCGGCTCCGGAGCGGAACGCGACTTTCGCATCGTCGAGGGAGTTTAGGACCCTCTCTTACGGGATGGGAGGCAGTTGTATTCTTTCCAAACAGACTATTTGCAGAGCCCCGTTCAAATAACACCAGCAACCGCCCCCGGACATAGCTGTAAAGTCGCCGTTGCGGTAGTTGGCGCCTCTCGCGGCCAGATGCGTCGGGAGGTCGATGGATGCTCCGCTTTTTGATTGGAAACCCATCGATCTCAGGGACCGCCAGCACTGATTGCAACGCTTGCATGGCAGTGTCTCAGGGTTGATAATCAGAGGACCCGGAGCAGGGTTCACGGCGCCTATCAGTCGACCGTTCCATTGGAGGGGTCCGAGGGACCGTGCGAAATGAAAGAAGCGTACGGAGGCCCGCCGGCCTGCATTTTTCGCCTGCTCAAGGGCAAGGAGGCACGGCTCCAGGAGCAGCGAGCTGTCTATGTTGACCCCACGCCGCATCAGATGGTGTTTCGTTGCCGCATTTACGACTGTCATTCCAGGCGCGTTTGCACTCAATTCAGACCCACTCGGGCCTTCAGGCTATGTGCGTACGACCTTCACAATCGAAGACGGACTTCCCGACAGTGTTGTGAACGCAGTCGTCCAGTCCCAGAATGGCTATCTCTGGGTCGGAACCCAGGGAGGACTGGCGAGGTTTGATGGGCAACATTTCACGCTAGTTCGCCTTCGCGGCGAGCATTCTCGGGAAGTATCGGTGAATGCGCTGGTCAGTACGCCGAATGGCGACCTGTGGGTTGGAACCGATTCCGGCCTTGCTCACGTGCCGAAGACGGCCGTGGATCATTTCGACAGCAAACTCGTGAAGCTGTACCATCCGGGAGCCGGACTTGGTGATCAGATCATCTGCCTCCTCCTCGGCCGCGAAGGCTCCCTATGGGTCGGAACAAGCCGCGGGCTGTACCTGGTGGATCACGACAACGTTGTCACCGCGATTCCAGACGAATGGATCAGCCGGATCGAGAAAGCGCCCAACGGCGATTTACTGATCATTACCAGCGAAGGATACGTCTCTCATCAAGTTCGGACGGCAAATTCATCCGCAACGAATTCACTGGGCAGCAGGTTCGCTGAATGGGCCGGTTCCCAACTTATTCCACATCCCGATGTTTCGCGCCAACTGGGGGTTAAAGAAAATCAAATTTTCCAGGTCTCCGAATTTCACACCGGCGAAACGTGGTTCTGCACTCCCGCAGGGGTCGCGCGCCGCGTGAACGGCTCCTTCCAGCGTTTGTCCCCTTACGGAGTCTCACTCAAAAATCCCGCCTATCGTGTGTATGAAGATGTTCAGGGCAATGTCTGGGCCGTTACCCAAAAGGGACTGTTTCGGGTCGCAGGCGATCATCTCGAGCCGTTTGATCTCACTTTACTGGCAAGGACCATTTACTGCGATCCGGAGGGTGACCTGTGGATTGGAACTGGTGACTTAGGTTTGGTTCGCTTTAGAAGGCGCGCCATTCGAATGTATACCCAGGCCGATGGGTTACCGAACGACAACGTGGAGACGATATTATTGGGCCACGACGGAACTCTCTGGGTAGGCAATGCCTGCGGCGGGCTATCCAAGTTCGACGGACAACGCTTCACCACGTACAGCGAAAAGGATGGATTGTCGAATTCCTGTGTGTGGAGCCTCGCGGAGGACCGCCATCATGACATCTGGGTTGGTACGTGGGGCGGTGGTCTTTTTCGTTTCAGTGGTGGACAGTTCACTCAGTACTCGATAAAGGAGGGGTTCCCCAGCGTCGTTGCCTTATCGGTGATCGTGGCCCAAGATGGATCTCTCTGGGTCGCGACGAAAGCAGGTCTGGCCCATATGCAGAACGGGCATTTTCGAAACTATTCGATGGCCGATGGGCTCTCGAGCGATCGAATTGCATCCGTGTTTGAGGATCGTAAGGGCGTCATCTGGGCGGGGACGAGTGCCGGCATCGACCGCTTGGTCGGAGATCGATTTGAACCACTTCGAGGAGCTGCGGATGTGAGCGATGTGCCCTACAACTCGCTGCACGAAGACTCCTTTGGCAATCTTTATGCGCTCTCCTTGACAAACGGTATTAGCAGGATTGCGAACGATCGCATCTTTAATATTCACCGCACTATGGAGGTCTCCGGGATGGCTGAGGGTCCCGGGCACGACCTTTGGTTTAGCGGCAGGCAAGGCATCTCCCGAATTTCGGGAGAGTCCCTTGCGCGGGCGGAGGCAGAGAGTAATTCGCCGCTGGATTACACCTCCTTCAGCCGCGACGATGGCTTGAATTCTCGGGAGTGCAGCCTTGGACAGCCGAATATCGCGATAGCCCCGGAGGATAAGCTTTGGATTGCGACGCGGACAGGGTTAGGGATGTTGAGTCTCAAACAGCGTATACAGCCTGGCCACAGCTCCCCAATCTTCGTAGACGAGGTGGAAGTCGGGCAAGACAGGCCAACACCAGGCAGCAGACTCGTGCTGCATCCTGGCGCATATCACGTCGCCTTGCACTTTACGGCCGTTGAGTTAGCCTCACCAGAAAACGTACGCTTGCAATACCGGCTCGATGGGGTGGATCCGGATTGGCTTGACTCAAACGGCGCTCGAGTCGCAATCTACACGAACATTCCCGTAGGGACTCACTCCTTCCACGTGCGCGCCTCAAACGGCGACGGAATTTGGGACCGCTCCGGCATCAGCTACGAGATCACACAGGAACCCTATTTCTACGAGACTGGCTGGTTCCGCGCCTTGATCGCCGTCCTCGTTCTCGCGGTGGCTTGGGGGCTGCACCGGCTTCGGCTGATGTACTTGACAGAGCAGTTCAACGCTCGCCTGGAAGGGCGCGTGAGCGAACGGACGCGAGTCGCGCGGGATTTCCACGATACGCTGCTCCAGAGCTTTCAAGGTGTGCTAATGAAGTTCGACTCGATCAAGTACATCATCCCGGATCGCCCTACCGAAGCAGTGGAAGCGCTGGACAGGACCATTGAACAAGCGCGCGCGGCGATGACGGAGGGCCGGGCCGCCGTGCAGGCGCTGCGCTCCTCGACGATCGTCGCCAATGACCTTGCCGGCGCCATCGCGACCTTCGCGCAAGGGCTGGCTGCAGATCAGGCCGGCAAGGATTGTCCTGAGTTTCGTCTGTATGTAGAAGGAAAATCCAGGGACATCCCTCCGCTGGTCCGGGACGAGATCTACAAGATCGGCTGCGAGGCCCTGCGCAATGCGTTCCGGCACGCGCAGGCGAAACGGATCGAAGTCCAAATCCGGTATGACCCACGGCGGTTTCGGTTACAACTCGTGGACAACGGGAAGGGCATTGACCCGGAGGTCTCAACGCCGGAGGGCGCGCCGGTCATCATGGGTTGCGTGGGCTGCACGAACGGGCCCAAGTGGCCGGAGCGAAGCTCTCGGTCTGGAGTCACGTCGCTTCCGGTACCGAGATCGAGCTGACGATTCCCGCCGCCATCGCCTACACCAGATCGGCTCCGGCGGACCGGTCAATCTCTCGAGGAAAAGGAGCTGGATAAAGCTATGAGCGCGTCGCCAGACTCAATCCGAATTCTCGCCGTCGACGACCCGCTGGAAAAAAAGAGCGAGTCGGCCTGGCTGTCGGTCATTTCCACGAGCAAACATCGCGCAACTTTACCACGGTAACTCCGTAAAACTCGCGCGAGAGTCCCGCACGATTGGCCAGAGCGCCACACGGCTCCCTCAGCGACCGCGTAGGCACTGGACCCGGCCAAAACCGGCACACCCAGACTGGCCGTATTGCCAAGAACCAGAAACCAATCCAACGTATCGCTGTAACTCTTGCCCCTAAGTGGGCGAAACATCCTATCGATGGCGGTCACCGGGGACGTTCTTCTCGAATCTGATCATGTACTCATCATCCTGACGACCGCGGCTACCCTGCACGCTGACGGCAAGACAGCGGTAACGACCGCGCAGGACACGGCCGAGGCGTTGCCGCCTCTCGCAGGCAAAGGCCCGTACTGGTTATTTAGTCTGTGCCTGATCGGCGCCGGTATGCCCCGTCGCCTGTGGCGATTCGGATGTCGATCGATCCCGGATGACTTCAACCAACCTCTCGAACCAAACGAGTTGGATCTCATCGGAGACCGCGCTTTCGACTGCGTCACCGCGCACCGGACCTTACCGCCGGAGGTGAGACGCAACTACATCGCCAAAGACGTTCAATCGACAGGGCTCGCATCCCGGAATCGACAACTCCTGGATCATCGGCGGCTCGGCAGAAAGAGCGCGGATCTGGTCGACGGTTTGGGCCGCGTAGCGCAGTCTCACGATATCTTCTCCAGAAGTCTCACGCCACAACGAAAAAATGAGCGCTCCTCCGGGTGGAGTATCGTCGGGCTGGTATCCGGGCAGTTGCCAGTGAAGCGCTAATAGCCCCGATAGATTCGACAGGTTCGTGTCGTGCCCTGAAATTACCAGCACTGAATCGCCGGGCCGACCGATGGACCGGGGCACGGCCGTTCCAGTTTCAGCTTGTTTCAACGACTGTAAAATCGCCAAGAGCAAGTTGGCGCCGCGATGTGCCAGGTACGGCGTCCGACGTGTTAGATCCGCGTAAATGGCGTGGATCTCCAGCACTTGAAACAGATTCTCCTTGGTCAGGCGTCCCCATCCCGGATTTGGCTCTCCGTTGGCATATTCAAGCAGCAGATTTTCACTGAGGGTGGAACCGGTCGCGAAAGGGCCTCTGAGGACGTCCGTTGCCGGGCTGAGGGGCCGTTTGCTGGCCGGCCCGAGAATTGCCTGCAAGGCGTCAAAAGCTGCCCGATGGTGTTCCAGAAGCTTGGAGTCGAGCCGTTCCTGCAGGGCTTGTTCGGCAGCCTGGGGGTCCGCCTTGAAAGTGCCGGCGAACAGTGGATCGGATTTCCCATCGGGCTGTGAGGCCGTATTCACTCCGCATCCGGGCATGATTGATTCCGCGAGTGCGCGCCCCGTTTCGATGGTGCGCTGGTCCTTGTCGGCATAAATACGGATGCGATCTGCATCCTCGCAGTTTGAATGGATCAGATTCTCAGATGTAAGCCAGGTACGATAATAAGCTCCCATCACTTGAATCGCCTGGCGTCCGTGGGGCGTTAGGTTCCCTGGCGGGGCGCCGAAATCGGGCCAGGGCTCCGCTGAATATTGGTTGAGCCTGCTCATCTCCCACGTTGGCGAGCGCACGCCATGCCTTGTGACGATGACAACGTATTTCAGTTGGGCATCGGCGGCGATGCACGGACGCGCGGCTGGACCCGCTCCAAGAACAACCCATGCTCCAAGAACGGCAATGCTATTTTTCACGATTGAAGTTGTAGCGGAGACCGGCGGAATAGGTTGGCTTATAGTATTCGCGCTGATTGACGAAGACCTGACTTCCGGTGTAGTAACCGAAGACCTCATCGGTTAGATTCAGTCCGTATACGACCGCTGAAAAGCCCTTGCCGAGGCGGATGCTGGCTTGCGCGTCGAGCTGAAGGTGCGGAAGCGTGTACACGTCCCCCGTCGGGCCCTTCGGACCGAGGCCACTGACATCGGATGCCGTCTGATATTCGTACTGATAAATGCAAGCTCCATTGTAGGAGTAGCCCACCCGGATAGAGAAGCGCCCGCGATCCCATGTCGGACTCACGTTCCAGCTATTCGGCGTCTGGCGTTGGAGCCCCGGGCTGTCGGGGCGGCCCGGAATGTGATTGATCGATGATGAGGTCCAGCTATAGTTCGCCAGCATTCCCAATCCGGCTAAAGGTCCAGGAAGGAACGCGAGACGTTGCTGATAGGCGATCTCGAACCCATATAGATTTGCACTGCCGGCGTTGATCCACTGCGACACCAGATCGCCGGCATAAATCGAACTGGCGAGGCCCGTGTAAGATGTACTGATCAACGTGTCGCTGAGTTGCTTGTAAAAGAAACCGGCCTGAAAGATTCCGGCGGGTTTCAGATAGTGTTCGTACAGGAGATCGTAGTTGTTGGCGTGCTCGGGCTTCAACCCCGGATTGCCTTCGGCGACGGTAGCGGGATTACTGGACTCGTCCTCGGTGATGTAGGGAACCAACTGATAAGGGTCCGGCCGAGCGATGCCCCGGGCGTACACGGCGCGCAGCGCGGATTCCGACGTGAGCGAATAGCGGACGGAAAGGCTGGGCAGCGCGTCCACATAACCCGGATTGTTGGTCACTGGCACTGGCGTTCCGCAGCCGGTCGCCGTGGCGCAGTTGGAACTGCCCGCGGGGAAGAGCGTCACGTTGTAACCCAGGGTGTTCATTTGCGTGCCTTCAAAGCGAACCCCAGCGACGACGTGGAATCGACCGAAATCCATCGAGTTCATCAGATACCCAGCAGAGATGCGCTCGATTAAGTCGAACTGATTCGGATAGCCCGCAGCGGCCGTTTTATAGCCGTCCAGAAAATTCGACAGATTGGACAGAGTGAAATTCTGAACGGAAGTGAACGCCGATACCGGGCCGAAATGACCGCCGAAGTAATCGCCGTTGAAGAAATTGTTGCTGCTGAAATTGCTAAGGAACATGGTCATCGGATAGCTTGCAGCCTTCCAACCGTCATAAACATCTTCGGTCGCGTTCTGATATTTGTGACCGTTACGAATTTTGAAACCGAACTCCAGAATGCCGTAGTGTTTGCCAACGTGATACGTCTGCGCGTAGGAGGAGGCCGCCGTCAGATTGAGCTGAGCAGTCTGCCCCGTAGACGTGGTGATGTCCTTGAAACCCCAATCCGAAGCGTTTTGAAGAGGCGTATTCGGCCCATCGCAATTGTTGCCAAAGTGAGGAACGGTAAGGCTGGTCTGGGCGGCGGGATTGTAGCCGCAAGTCAAAGATGGTCCGATCCACGAAAAATCAGCCTTTGGATTGCCAGCCGAGTCGAGTTCGTAAGAGCGCGACACCGAAACCTCCCAGGTCCACATCGCCGCGGGGAGCTGTTTCTTGCCTCCGAGGCTGACGCTCATGACCGAAACATCGGGGCGCTTGTTGGAAGTGTAGAATTTTGGCGCACCGTTGGAGACCGGCTCGTAATACCATTTGTCACCGTAGTCCTGAAGATTGGAGTACAGGCCTTTCAGATAGATGTTCGAGAACTGGCTGAATTTGTAATCGGGAGTGCCCGCAAAGCCCCAACGATTGCGGTAATAACGATACTCGCGAATGGTGTTGTTATCGTAGAGTGGCTTCGCGAAAGTGGACGCGGGGTCAATTGCGGGCTGTTCGTTATCGATTCCGCGGCCGTTATAGTCGTAGGTTCCGCCGAACAGAACACCCAGCTTCTTTGATTTGCCGAAACGATGGCCGGTGGTGGCGCCCATCTGCTCATTGCGGACGCCGCCCAGAATATTGTTGTAACCGCCGATTCCGTAAGCCGAGAATGTGGGAAACTCACCGGCCGTTTTCGTTTTCAAGTTGACCGATCCCCCGATCCCATCGCCATCGATGTTCGGGGAGAGAGTCTTATTAATCTCGACGGACTCGACCAGATCGGCTGGAATGACGTCGAGCCGAATCTGGCGCACTCCGGGCTCGGGAGCAGGAATGCTGATCCCGTTGACCATCGTGTTGGTCAGGCGCGGCTCCGTCCCGCGAACTTGGATATACACGCCTTCTCCTTCGATTCGCTCCAGTGTGACGGAGGGCATCCGCCCGAGTGCATCGGCGACGTTGGCGTTGGGAAGGGACGTGATCACTTCAGCAGGCAGCACTTGAAGGATGTTGTCCGCCGTTGCGGTGCGGTTGATGGCTTCCGCCTCGCCCCGAGGCCGCTCCGCGGTCACCAGGACCGATTCGTTAGTAGAATTTACATCCATGCGTGCTTCCACCGTCTTGGTCTCGCCTGTCGAGACTGTCAGATCCGTGGCGAAGGAATTGAATCCCACGTAAGAGACCGAAACTCTATAGCTGCCTGCCGGGATGTCGGCGAATCCAAACGCTCCCTGCGCATCGGAAGCGGCGGACAATCCGGTGGGTTCGAGTTGGATCTTTGCCCCCTGCAGGATCGCACCCGAGCTGTCCACAACGCGTCCAGTGATAGCAGAACGGCTCCCTTGAGCGTTGAGTGCATGGCCCGCAAACGCGCTGAATAGAGAAAGGACGAGGAAGCACCCCGAAAACTTAGACGTTGCTCCCCCAGGAAAATGCTTTGACATGAGTAAGTCTCCTACATACTCGCCATTCGCGAGCGATGCGATCCAGTGTTCTGGCCCGGTTATGAAAGGAGATTAGAGCAGGAGGGTCTAAAGAAATTCTAAGGAAATGGCGCGCGCGACGTCAATTTTTCAAAAAGTCACAAAGGATTCATGTTTGTAACGCATTATGAACGATATCAAAATCCTCGTAGCGGAAGACCAATCCAAAACCGCCGATCTGATGCGGCGAGCACTCGAAGGCGACGGACATTCCGTGTTGGTCGCCTACGACGGCGATCGCGCGCTGAGTTTAGGTAGGAGTGCGGACCTCGACGTCATCCTTCTCGACTTGATGCTTCCGCGTCTGGACGGTTTTAGCATCCTCAAGAAACTGCGGGAGTCCGAGCTTCGGACCGCTGTGATCATCGTGTCCGCGCGTGATACGCTCACGGATATCGTAGATGGGTTGGACGCCGGCGCCGACGACTATCTGACGAAGCCATTCGAACTGGATAACCTTCTCGCTCGCGTCAGAGCCGTCGGGCGGCGCGCCCCCGAAGCGCGGCCCGCAGAGTTGACGTTCCGCGACTTGCGCCTGAAACCCGCCACGCATGAGATTCAACGCGGCAGCCGAAGCGTGCCGCTCACCCGAAAAGAGTTCGCGCTGTTGGAAGTTCTGATGAGACGCGCGGGAGCGGTTGTGCCTAGAGAGGTCCTGCTGGAAGAAGGCTGGGGAAGTGAATCGGACCCAAGCGGGGCGAATCTCTACGTGTTCATCCGGTCTTTACGCTCCAAGATCACCCATTCCGGAGAAATCGAATTACTTCACACGGTGCACGGTGTCGGTTACTCGATTCGGAGCGAGGAGCCTTGATCCAGCGGCGTTCCATTTCGTCGCGTCTGACCATCTGGTATTCCGCTGTGTTCTTCGCCGGACTCGTTCTTTTTGGCGCGGTGATGTGGCTGGATCTGGAGCATACTTTGATGGCGGGCCGATCCCGCACTCTGGACAGACGCGCGGACCGGCTCGGCGAGTTGTTGCGCGAAATCCGCCAGGACCCACCTTTGGAACGCGCCAGCAAATTTCAGGCGTTCGCGGAAGCGACGGGCGGAGGGTTGATCCAAGTCCTGCGAGCCGATGGGACTCGCCCTTTTCCGTCCCCTCCCGCGGCGGGCGGATTTCCGTGGCCCAAGATCGCGCCGGGCGATGGTGAACAATTTCGAGAAGTGGGTGTTTTCGGACAGCAGTACCTTGTGTTGATTCGTTCGTTATCGCTGGAGTCCGGGCCGCTTGTGTTATACGTCGCCGCGCCACTCGAAGGGAATCGTCCGATTCTGCGCGCTTTTTTGGCAGGCTTGCTCTGGACGATCCCGGCGTTGCTCGCGCTTTCTGCGTTGGGTGGTTACATGATCAGCCGGCGGGCGCTTAAGCCGGTGGACCAGATTACGGCAGCTACGCGTTCGATCAGCCTTTCGAACCTGTCGGAAAGACTGCCGGTGCCCGATACACGCGATGAATTGCAACGGCTTTCGGAAACCTGCAACGCGATGCTCGATCGACTGGAAACGGCGGTTAACGAGATCAAGCGATTCACGGCGGACGCGTCGCATGAACTCCGCAACCCGTGGTCATTCGTACGAACGCTCGCCGAGGTTTCTTTACGCAGTTCGGAAGCCGATCCGGCAAGCCGGAAGGCATTCCAAGAGATTGTCGAAGAAAGCAGCAAGGCCAAGCGCCTGCTGGAAGATATGCTGACGTTGGCCCGTGCCGATGCGGGCAATGCTCAATTGGCCTTTGAGCCAGTCAATCTGGCCGAGTTGGTAACAACGGTATGCGAAAAGGCGCGCTTGTTAGCTACAGCCAGGCAGCACACCCTCGTCCTCTCTCTGGAAGGCGAATGCCACCGTCCGGTCTGGGCGGACTACGCCAGTCTTCGGCGTCTGGTGTGGATTCTCTTGGACAATGCCGCAAAGTATACACAAGCGCCAGGAAGCATCAAAGTTATGGTGATGGGTGTTGCAGACCAGGTACTCGTTTCCGTCGAGGATAACGGCTGCGGAATTCCGGCAGCCGATGTACATCGTATCTTCGAGCGCTTTTACCGGACCGATCCGTCGCGAAGTCAGGTGGAAGGCACGGGTCTGGGTTTGGCGATCGCGAAGTGGATCGCCGACGCGCATCACGCACGTCTAACGGTGGAAAGCAATGAATCAACCGGATCTTCCTTTCAAATCGGTTTTCCGGTCTTGGCCGAGATACCTTTCCAGCCCCGCCTGGCAGAGTATCCGCAGGCTCGAAATCACGTTACTGTTCCTGAACTTCGATAAAGGAAGGCATCACCGGCCGATAATGCCCATTACTAATCTGATCGAGGGTGGAACGCAGTCCCCGAATTCGCCGCGCGTGCGGGCGTTTACTTGAAAGTATTTTAGTCTGCTTGCGGGTACCCTGATTTGTTTTTGTGCAAACCTCATTTTGTACACATCATGTCGTTGATTCAGTACATTTTTTCTCTCTGAAGAGCGGCGCAACATTGCCTATTTGCAATAGTAAGAGTATGGCCTCGGCCGAAGTTTTTGATTTTTCGGGAGTCGAAGCATCACCGAACCCGGCGATCCCTCGGAGGTAGTGCTCTCAAGGTGCGTCCCGAAATTCGCCTCGCTTGTTGTGCCGCATCGCAGTCGCGTCAGCGCACGTTCTCTACCTCCCTCGTTTGGAACGCTTACGAGGGTCGCAAAAATCGCGCCCGTTGCGAGGTGCAGCGATAACCTCCCTGCTTTGCCCCGTCGAAGGAAATCGCAGGCATATTGGCGGCGCCCCGAGCGCGGCCCATCCGACTACCGGATCGCGATGTGCCGCGGAGATGATCGAGCCTAAATTACGGTAGCCAGTTTCGTCCGGCTCTTTCAGGCAATTTTCAGGATGACCCTTCATAATTCGGCGATGAAAATTCGGCTCGCGCTGACTCCACTGCCACTTAATTCTCGGTCGGCGCCTGCCAAAGCTCCGCATCGAAACTCAATTGAAACCATTCTGTTATTAGCTATTAATAATTGGCTCTTATCCTAAGCGCTTTTCAAGTTAATTCTATTCCCCGTTTGATGGAGCGTCCATACATGTTCACGAAACTCACTCTCTCTCGATACGCGGTTGGTCTTGCGACTCTCGGTGCTCTCGTCTCCGAGGCCTCGGCACAATCGTTTCCCGGTTTTACTTCCGGAAATATCGTTGTTACTCGCAGCGTATACACGGGCGACGCTACAACAGTCACCGTTGGGCAGCCCCTTCCCCCAGTGTGTCCCGCGACCGCGGCTTGCGGAACCGGAAAGGCAACCGATAACGGCGCGTACCCATCCATCGGCAGCACCAACAACGTTTGGAATAACGACGCCGTCGATGGCAGCTTCGGAATCACATCGCCGATTTTCATCGATCAGCTCACACCTGCCGGAACAGTGGTGAACACGCTTCCAGTCCCGACTAGTCTGCTCACCACCAGCTTCAGCTCTAAGTCCGAACTGGCGATCAATCTTTCGCAGGACGGCACAGCATTGACGCTGGCCGGCTACGTGGCTCCGCCGAATACCATCGACGTATCGAATTCCAACTCCCCGGGCGTCTACGATCCGACTAATCCGGCGGGGAGCAGCTACGCTCGGGCCGTCTTGCAGATTGGCGGCAACGGCACCTTGCAAGTGACTCAGACGAACGCTTACAGCGGCAACAACGGCCGGGCCGCGATGCTTGCAAGCGGCTTCTACTACCTCGCCGGCAACGATAACAACGGAAGCGGTACGCCGACCAATATCACGACGTCTACCGGGGTCGAGATCGCCACCCCCGGCCAGTCCGCGACGACCACGCCGACCCAAGTTGGCACATTCTCCATCACTCAGTACAACGATCCGACCACCGGCAAACCCTACGCCGCCGACAAGGCCGGCAAGGACAACAATTTTCGGGGCCTGACCATTTTCAACAACACGCTCTATGTCACCAAGGGTAGCGGCAGCAATGGCATGAACACGGTTTATCAGGTAGGCTCCGCCGGGACCCTACCGACACTCGCGACCGCCGCGAACGCTCCCATCACGGTTCTCCCTGGGTTTCCGACCTCCCTTGCTAAGAGCGCCACAGCGACATCCATCTATCCGTTCGGAATCTGGTTCGCAAACGCGACCACGCTCTATGTCGCCGATGAAGGCGACGGCGTCGCCGCCGATGCCGCCACGGCGCCTAACGCCGGCCTGCAAAAGTGGAGCCTCGTTGGCGGGACTTGGCAGCTCGACTACGTTTTGCAGAAGGGCCTGAATTTAGGCGTGCCGTACACGGTTCCCAATTATCCGACGGCGCTGAATCCCGCGACCGACGGTTTACGCAACATCACCGGCAAGGTGAACAGCGACGGCACGGTAACCATCTGGGGCGTGACCTCAACCGTTAGCGCCAATGGCGATCAGGGCGCCGACCCGAACAAACTGGTGATGATTACCGATACGCTCGCCAACACAACGGCGTCAAGCGCGGCTAATGAACAATTCACGATCAACAAGAGCGCCGCGGCTGGAGAAGTTTTGCGCGGAGTCGCGCTCGCGCCGGCGGCTACGTCGACGATGCCGAACGTGCCCTCCGTTCTCTCCATAGCCAACCCCGGAGCCACTGCGATCGCGCCCGGTTCGCTGGCCGGAGCCAACGGCCAAGATCTGGCGGCGGGATATCCGGGCCCAATCTTCGGTCTGCTTCCACTCTCATTCGACGGAACGTCTGTCTCGATCTTGGATTCCACCGGCTCCAGCTCGATCGCACCTTTGTTCTATGTGTCGCCGAACGAAGTCGATTTTGAGGTTCCGGCAAGCGTAGCTCCTGGGACCGCTAAAGTCGTCGTCACCAGCAACGGGACCAGCCAGACGGCCGGAAATATTCAAATCGCCGCTGTTGCGCCTGGACTGTTCACTCTAAACAACTCCGGACTCGCGACCGCATATGCCATTCGCATTTCGGGCACGAATCAGATTGTCGAATCCGTATATACGACCAGCAGTGCAGGCGTGGTCACGGCGAACCCAATCAACCTGGGTGCGGCGACGGATCAGGTGATCCTGGTTCTTTACGGCACCGGAATCCAGGGCGCCGGTGCTGCAAATACCACAGTTACGATCAACGGAGTCAATGCGCCCGTCCTCTATGCAGGTCCCGCGCTGAGCTCGCCCGGACTGGACCAGGTGAACATCCAAGTTCCTCCGTCGCTGGCCGGAAAAGGAAATGTGAACGTCCGGCTGATAGCGGCGGGCGTTGCGGCGAACCCAGTTCAGATCACGATCCAGTAAAGCGCAGGGATCAATGTCCGGACATTTTGCCGCCAGCTTTCAACATCTATCTAAATCAAGGGGGGGCAATACGACCTATGCAGTATTTTTCGAGATATGGGACTAGCATTTTCGCGATCAGTCTCTTGCTGTGGGCAGCGGGGCTGAACCAGCTTCAGGCGCAAGCGGGCGGAACGCTATCCGGTACTATATTCGACCAAGCTGGAAAGCCGATCCCGGCAGCCAGCGTTGACATCAGAAATGAATTGACGGCGGCTTCCCGCACCATCACCGCCGATAACGACGGAAGGTTTTCCGCAACCGACCTCACACCCGGGGCCTATTCAGTCGTCGTCGCTGCGCAGGGTTTCGCTTTGGCAACGCGCTCCGGCGGGCAAGTCCTCGCTGGCGCGACGCTCGACATTCCCATCACAATGTCCGTTGAGGGCGTCGCGACTCAAATCACCGTGAATGAATCCATTTCGATTGCGGCGGCGACCGCTCCATCCGGGAACACACTCGAGGCGGTTTCGGCGAAAACCGAAGTCAGCAGCGAGTTCATCAAGAATTTCATGTCACCCCTTGCTGACTACGCCGAGTACGTCAATCTCGCGCCCGGTACTTTCAGCCTCAATCCGAATGGAATCGGCCTCGGTCAAGGCAAGACCTTTTTTCGTGGTTTCCAGGATGGACAGTACACCATGACGTTCGATGGAATTCCCTTCGAAGACACGAACAGCCCGACACACCATTCCTGGGCGAATTTCCCTAGCGGCTGGACCGATGCAGTCGACTTCGACCGCAGTTCCGGGCTCTCCTCGAATTTCGGCCCCACCAACTTCGGCGGATCGATCAATCTACTTTCACCGCCATTGTTTCCGGATCCTGATATTCGGGCCACAATCTCCTACGGCTCCTGGAACACCCGTCTTCTGCAACTTGACGCCGATTCGGGCTTCTTTGGACCCGGCAACAAAAGCAGTTTCCTTATGGACATTCAGCAACTGCTCTCCGACGGATACCAAACTTATAACCGTCAGAAACGCGTGGCTGGCTACGGCAAGTATCAATACCGAATTTCCAACAAGAGTTCGCTGACGCTCTACGGCGGCTTGGTCGACATCTGGACCAATACTCCGAACACGACCAACCCCACGCGCGCTCAGGTCGCGCAATTCGGCGACAACTTTCTGTTGGACGGCACTCCGTTCCTGTCCAGCGGCGCACCGGACCCCTATTATTACGGCTACAACTTTTACCACGTGCAGACCGATTTCGAATACGCGTCCTACAATGCCGATCTGGGCGACGGATGGAAGTTCGATACCAAGTTGTACACCACCCGCTACTGGAACAAGCAGTTTTACCAGAACGGCACGACGGTCAACCTGAGCCCAGCCACGCCGAGCGGCGTGGACAAGCTCAACGGATACCGGCATGCCGGAGACACGGCGATCTTGAGTAAGCAATCCAAGTGGGGCATCTTCCGTACCGGACTATGGTACGACTGGGCGTACACCGACCGTTATCAGATCCCCTCCAATGTCATCACCCAGCAGGACACGCCGTTCGGGAATTTCCACGAGCATTTCATCACGCAGTCCACACAGCCGTTCGCTGAATTCGAATGGCACGCGGCGCCGAAATTCGTCGTCATCGCGGGCGTGAAGGTCGCCAACTACTCAATGGCGCTTAATCAATACCAGGACAATGGAAAGATTGTAGGCTGTCTGGGTGGAACCTTGGTCAAAGCCACGACCACGACTCCGCCCTTATGCATCGGCGGCGCTGCATTTGTTAATCATCGCATCGACTACAACAACTGGTTACCGAATATTGCGGCCCGTTACTACATCAAGAGCAACTGGTCCGCGTACGCTCAGTTCGCTGAGGGCAGCATTATTCCACCAAGCAGCGTCTTCGACGTTCCCAACGCGCAGGTGACGGTGCCGCCCAAGCCGACCGTCGCCAAGACCTATCAGATCGGCAGCGTGCTCAAGCACAAACGGTGGACTCTTGATGTGGACGCGTACTATGTACACTTCCAGAACGCTTACACCAGCTATACTGATCCGACCGATAACAATGTCTATGCCGTGAGCACGGGCCCCACCAATACGAAGGGAATTGAAGCGGAGAGCAACATCGTCATCGGTTGGGGAGTTTCGCTCTACGTTAATGGGTCGCTTGGCTCCGCCAAATATCAGTCGGGTGCGTCCTATCCAAACGGAGGCGAGTGGGTGGCCAACACCCCGAAGA
>Ga0070731_10001249_pt1 | contig 27228 bp, 18 predicted proteins | sample Coa_R1_2_FD_66448 | JGI IMG/M metagenome (GOLD analysis project Ga0070731, IMG submission 66448) | Surface soil microbial communities from Centralia Pennsylvania, which are recovering from an underground coalmine fire - Coalmine... | ecosystem: Environmental > Terrestrial > Soil > Unclassified ... | reverse complement strand
CGGGCCTTTGTGCACAATCGATTGTGCCAGCGGCGTGCGCCGGACGCAAGCCACGAAGAAACGTGTGACAATCGATGCTCCGGAGAACGCAAGCTGCCTTCGCGATGCGCAAGCGCAAATCGACGATCTACGATCTTGCCGAGCTCGCGGGCGTATCGGCATCGACAGTGAGCGCGGTGCTGAGCGGCAACTGGAAGGAACGCCGCATCGCCGAGGCGACCGCGAAGAAGGTGCAGCGTCTCGCGACCGCGCAGCGCTACACGGTGAATCGCCAGGCGAGCGGTTTGCGCCGGAACCGTTCGGGGCTGATCGGCATGATCATCCCGATGCACGACAACCGCTTCTTCAGCGGCATGTCGCAGGTGTTCGAGCGTCTCGCGCGCGAGCGCCACTGGTATCCGATCGTCGTCAGCACGCTGCGCGATCCGGCGCTCGAGCTCGAGACGGTGCGCACGCTGATCTCATATCGGATCGAATACCTCGTCGTTGCCGGCGCGACCGATCCCGATTCGGTGAGCCGCGTCTGTCGTGGGCACGGCGTCGCGCATGTCAACGTCGACCTGCCCGGCACGAAGGCCGCCTCGGTGATCAGCGACAACTACTGGGGTGCGCAGCAACTGACGCAGGCGCTGATCGATCGCTCGCAGCCTTCGCGTGCGCGGTCGCGCAACAAAGCGTATTTCGTCGGCGGCATCGCGAGCGATTACGCGACGAGGCGGCGGATGGAAGGCTTCGCCGATGCCGTCACGGCGCGCTTCGGGCACGTCGATCGCGATCAGATCGATGCGTGCGGTTACGAGGGCTCGCTCGCCGAAGCGGCCGTGAGAGCGTTGCACGCGCGGCTCGGCGACCTGCCGCGTGCGCTTTTCATCAACTCGACGATCGCGCTCGAAGGCGTCGTCCGGTTCCTGAAAACGCTGCCCGCCGACGAGCTTTCGCGCTGCGCGTTCGGCTGCTACGACTGGGACCCGTTCGCCAGCGTGCTGAGCTTTCCGCTTCTGATGGTGCGGCAGAACGTCGAGGGCCTGCTCGGCGAGGCGTTTCGCATCATCGACACGAAGTCGTTTCGCGAGAAGCGGTTGATCGAGATCAAGCCGGAGCTTTTGTTCGCGCACGACGCCATCGACGCGGAGAGCAGGGCGCCGTCAGTCGCGCGTGCGCCGCTCGACGTGGCGTGACGCACCGGCACGGCGACGATGGTCAGCCGTTTCCCGGCATCAGCGTCAATTCCGGCCGCGGCTTCTCACGCAGGCTGCCGTCCGGCAGCGTCACCGCGCATTCGGTGAAGATGCGTGCAGTGCACGCGGCGCACACCGCCGAGTCGAGCTTGCGATAGATCGTCGCGAGCGCGCGGTCCTTCGTGATGAACACGTTGTCGCGCCCGATCGTATCGAGATAGCCGCCGCGGTCGAGAAGCGCGAGCACCTCGGGACGCATCTTGCAGAGACAGAGCGTCGTGCCCGATTCGCGGAATTGCGCCGAGAGATTCGCGAGAAGCTCGCAGCCCGCGGTGTCGATCAAATTGATCCCGGTGCCGATCAGGAGCACGTGGCGTGCGACCGGGCATTGCGCGCGCCGCGCCTCGATCTCGTCGCGAATGTGCTCGACCGAGCCGAAGAACAGCGCGCCGTCGATGCGCAGCATGTCGACCTGCGGACAGAGCAGCGCGTCGGTCGCGACGCGACGAAAGCGTCGCTGCTGCGACGGATCGGGCGTCACGCGCAGCACCAGCGGATGCGTCGCCCGGTTGAGGTAGAGGAGCAGCGAGGCGAGCACGCCAACGAGGATCGCGACTTCGAGCCTGATCGTCAGCGTCGCGATGAACGTGATCGCGAGCGCCAGCGCATCGGCGCGACTCGTGCGCCAGACGCGGCGCATCGCGCCGGCGTCGATCAACCCCAACGCGACGATGAACAGGACGCCGGCCATCGACGCGATCGGCAGATAGGTCGCGAGTGGACGCACGACCAGCAGGATCGCGAGCAGCAGGAACGCCGAGAACACGCAGGCGAGCGGCGTGCGCGCGCCCGCTTCGTAGTTCGCGCCAGTGCGATTGAACGAGCCCGACGTCGGATAGCTCGACGTGAACGCGCCCGCGATGTTCGCGAGTCCCTGCCCGATGAATTCCTGGTTGCCGTCGATCCGCTGACCCGAGCGAAGGGCGACCGCGCGCGCACTCGAAATCGCTTCGGAAAGGCCGATGACGGTGAGCGCAAGCGCGATCGGCGCGAGCGTCTGCCACACGTGCAGCGACATGTCGGGCACCGAAACCGGCGGCACGGCCGAGGGCAACGCACCAATGGTCGGCACCGTCGCAATGCCGAAGATCGAAAGCGCGGCGGCAAAGAGCGCCCCCGCGACAATGCCGGTCAGCATGTACGGCACGCGCGGCAGCAGCCGCCGCCCGGCGATCGACGCGACGAGCGTGAAGACGCCGACGGCGAGAATCGCGGGCTTGGTGTCGCCGAGATGCGTGACGAAATCGCGCAGGCCCAGGATGAAGCTCGCCTGCTGCGGCACGTCGATGCCGAAGAAATTGCGAAGCTGGGCGCCGATGATCAGAAGGCCCGCGCCGGCGGTGAAGCCGATCACGACGGGATTCGAGATGAAATTGACGAGCGAGCCCAATCGCGCGAGGCCGAGGCCGAGCTTGATCAGGCCGACCATGAGGTTCAGCGTCAGCACGAACGCGACGTAGGTCGGCGAAAACGGTGCCGCGAGCGCGCTCACGGTCGCGAACACCATCAGCGACGTGGCGTTCGTCGGTCCCGACATCAGATGCCACGACGATCCCCATAACGCGCCGACGATCGCCGGAAGCATCGAGCCGTAGAGGCCGTACTCCGGCGGCATGCCGGCGAGCGTCGCGTACGCGACGCCTTGGGGAAGGACCATCACCGCGGCGACGAGTCCCGCGAGGAGATCGGCGCGAAGCGTCACGCGATTGACGCGATGACGCCACGCGAGGAAGGGGAAGAGCTTCAGCGCGAGCGGGGGCACCGGGGCGTCGGTCTGCGGCGTTGGCCCGTGTCGGGCAAAGCCCGCATGTTACCGGTCGATGCCGGCCGCCTGGCGCGAACCTCGCGCGAAGCGGCCGGCACGCGCTTGCAACCTGCCGCTACACCTTCCCCTTCCATGGCACGAGCAGCCGCTCGATCTGGCGCATCAGCAAGTCGAAGCCGAACGCGAACAGGCCGATCACGACGATGCCCATGATCACCGTGTCGCTTTGCAGGTATTGCGCGGCGTTCAGCACCATGAAGCCCAGGCCGCGCGTCGCGGCGACCATCTCGGCCGCGACGAGCGTCGTCCAGCCGAACCCGATGCCGATGCGCATGCCGGTCAGGATCTCGGGCGTCGCGGCGGGAAGCACGACGTGCCAGATGATCTGGAAACGCGACGCGCCCATAGCGTACGCGGCATGGATCTGCTCGATGCCCACCGAACGTACGCCCGCACGCGCCGAGATCGCCATCGGCGCGAAGATCGCGAGAAAGATGAGCAGGATCTTCGAGAGCTCGCCGATGCCGAACCAGATGATCATCAGCGGCAAATAGGCGAGTGGCGGCAGCGGGCGATAGAACTCGATCGGCGGATCGAAGATGCCGCGCATGATGCGATTGGTGCCCATCAGGATGCCGATCGGGATCGCCGTCACGCACGAGAGGAAGAACGCGCCGAACACGCGCATGAGGCTCGTCGCCGTGTGCTGCAAAAGCGTGGAGTTCGCGACGCCCTCGGTGTTGGCGAGCACGAACTTGTCCCACACCGCCTGCGGCGAAGGCAGGAAGAGCGGCTTGATCCAGCCCATGTTCGTGATCAGGAACCAGAGGCCGATGAGCACGAGCGTCGTGATCACGCTGATCGTCGTACTGCGTCCCTGGCCCGGCGCGCCGTAAACCTGTCCCGGCGCCGCGGCCTTGCTTGCGAAGAGGCGCATGAAACGGCCGTGAGGAGGAATCGCGGCGGCTGCGGGCGCCGCGACGCCGCTTACGCGAGGTTCGATGCTAGGCATGGGTCAACTCCTTCGCATGCTCGCCGCTTCGCTCGTCGCCGTAGATGATGCCGAGCACCGTTTCGCGCATGCGGATGAAATCGGGACTCGACTTGACCGCGCGCGCGTCCCTGTTCTTCAGGAAGCGGCGGTTGAAGTCGAGGTCGTACGTATGCGTGATGCGTCCGGGCCGCGGTGACATCACGATGACGCGCGTCGCGAGGAACAGCGCTTCCTCGACGCTGTGCGTGATGAAGAAGAACATCTTGCCGGTCTTCTGCCAGACGTCGAGCAAAAGCTCCTGGATCGTCTCGCGCGTCAAGGCGTCGAGCGCCGCCATCGGCTCGTCCATCAAGAGCGTCGCCGGGTTGCAGGTGAGCGCGCGGGCAATGCCCACGCGCTGCTGCATGCCGCCAGAGAGCTGGTAGATCATGTGATTATGAAAGTCCTGTAAGCCCACGAGCGCGAGGTTGCGCTTGGCGACTTCACGCCGATCGTTCTTCGCGCTTCCTTGCAGCCGGAGCCCGAACTCGGTGTTTTCCATCACGCTGAGCCACGGCAGCAACGCATGCTTCTGGAACACTACGCCGCGATCGGAACCGGGGCCGCTGATCTTCCGGTTTCCGAGCATCAGCGTGCCTCGCGTCGGCGACAGGAACCCGGCCATCAGGTTCAGCAACGTCGTCTTGCCGCAGCCCGACGCGCCGAGCGCGACGACGAAGTCCCCTGAATTGACCGTCAGGTTGATGTTGTCGAGCGCATGCACCTGCTCGCCCGGCGTGCGGCCGGGAAACACGACGCTGACGCCGTTGACGTGCAGGGCCTCGGATTGCGTAGCCATGATGTTCCTCGCGATGATCCGGTGAAGCGCGGCCGGTCGGCTGAAGTGAGACGGTGCGCTGGGCGATTTGCGGATCCGCGACGTGCCGGACGGCCTTCCGGCACGTCGCGAGTCCCTGCTACTTCTCCGCGTCCTGCGCGTACTTCGCGGTAACGTAAGAACTGTAGTCGGGCAGAATCTTGTTGATCTGGTGCTGCGATTTCAGAAAGTCGGCGCTTTCGGTGAGCGCGCGCACCGCCTTGCTGCTCTTCCCGCCCAGCCACTCGGGCGATGCCTGTTCCTTGGCGTCGGGGTAGCTCAGCAGTTTCAACGCGTCGGCGTCATCCGCCGGTTCGCCGCCCACGAGCTTCGCCATCGCCTTCACTTCGGGCGAGGTCGCCGTCCACTTCGCCTTGTTGGCGTTGTAGTCGGCGTACGCCTTCGCGAGCACCTTCGTGAAGGCGATCATGAAGTCGTTGTGCGCGGCTGCCCACTTCTTGTCCGCGATGATGCCGTCGAACGTCGGCACGCTTTTCTCGCCCACCTCTTCGGACGTGATGATCGTCTTGCCGGTCTTCAGGATGGTGGTCAGCGCGGGCGGCCAGACATACGCCGCATCGATGTCGCCGCGCGACCACGCCGCAACGATCTCCGGCGGCTTCATGTTGAGGATCTGCACCTTCGACGGCGGGATGTGCCAGATCTTCTCGAGCGCGATCAGCAGGTGGAAGTGCGACGTGGATACGAACGGCACGGCCACCTTCTTGCCGACGAGATCCTGCGGCTTGTTGATGCCCGAGCCGTTTCGCGCGACGAGTTGCTCGGACTTGCCGATATTGTCGAGCACCCAGAACAGTTCGACGTCGACGCCGTTGCTCGTCGCCGCGGCGATGCCCGTCGATCCCAGCACGCCGATCGGCACGTCACCCGACGCGAAGGCCGCGCTGATGTCGCCTGCCGACGTGAACTGCCGCCAGCTGATCTTGTAGCCGGTCGCCTTCTCGAAGCTCCCGTCCGCGATGGCCGCGGGGAAGGGCCCGACGATCGTCTGGTAGCCGATCGTCACCGTCTTGTCCTGCGCGTGCGAGGGGGCGCCGGCAAGAACGAACGGCAGGACCACGGCGCCTGCCAGCGCCTTCCATCTGCTGCTTCGAACATTCTTCATGCTCTCTCCTCCGGAAACGTCGTGGGGAACCTTACGTGGCGCAACATGAAGCGCGCGCGGCGCTTCCCGGTATCGTAATCCCATTGGTCGCTTGCGCGGCGTCCAACTCGCCGGCTTTCGGACAACGCGGTCCGCCCGCCAGTGGCGACGATACTGCCCCTGCCCTCATGGCGCGGTTAGAGCCAGTTGCGGGCAATCGCTTGCGCCACCACAGATTCGTTCCCTGCAGAGGACGCGGGCGAATGCGCGTCTAACCGATGAATCATTCCCTATGCAGCCATCCCCCGAACGGCAATAATCACCGCTGGCCACATGAAACGACCCCCACGCTCGGTCCGACGATCCTCGTGCTTCGCACTCGGCATTCGCCATCGGGCGGCCCGTCGGATTCACTGGACTACCCTTCGCGCTTCGGGGCAGATTCGCGCTTGGGACCGCTTGGCGCGCTCGCTCGCTGCCTTCGAAGGGAGAGCAGTCATTCACTCGGGGCGGCCCGGCGCGACTGACGACGCGAATCGTTCATGACGGCGAAACCGACGGCGGCCATGTGGGCGCAACTCTTCCGCCGCTTGCCGCACGGCGGCATCAGCCTGCAGGCGCAAATCCGGCAAATGCTCGTGTCGGCGGTACTCGACGGCCAGCTTCCCGTCGGCGCGCCCATTCCGTCGAGTCGCGAGCTCGCCGATCAATTGCACGTCGCGCGCAACACCGTCGTGCTCGCGTATCAGCAGCTCGTCGACGATGGCTTTCTCGTCTCGCGCCAGCGCAGCGGCTTCTTCGTCAATCCGCAAGCGGTGGCGCGCCGCGTCAAGCCTGCCGCCCGCGACGCGACGCCAACGCCGAAAACGTCGGTCGATTGGGCGCGACGCTTCCGCTTCGAGCCGTCGAAGCAGCGCAACATCGTCAAATGCAGCGACTGGCAGAAGTACCCGTACTCGTTCCTCTACGGACAGTTCGATGCGACGCTGTTTCCGACGGCCGACTGGCGCGAGTGCTGCCTCAAGGCGTTGAGCGTGCTCGACATCCGCGACTGGGCGCCCGACCTGATCCTCCGCGACGATGCATCGCTCGTTGCGCAGGTTCAGGCGCGCGTTCTCCCCCGTCGCGGCGTATGGGCGAGTCCCGACGAAATCGTCGTCACCGTCGGCGCTCAGCAGGCGCTTTATCTGCTCGCCGATCTTTTGATGACGCCGGACACCGTCGTCGGGATGGAGGACCCTGGCTATCCCGACGGCCGCAACGCGTTCGCGAGCCGCGCTGCGCAACTCGTCGCGCTGCCGATCGACGAGAATGGGCTCGTGCTCGGTCCCGCATTGCACCGCTGCAACTACATCTATGTCACGCCGAGCCATCAATGCCCGACCACCGTCACGATGCCGCTCGAACGCCGCGAAGGCCTGCTCGCGGCGGCTCAGGAGCACGACGCGATCGTCATCGAGGACGACTACGAAAGCGAGAATCGTTTCGACGCCGATCCGACGCCCGCACTCAAGAGCCTTGATCGCAACGATCGCGTCATCTACGTCGGCAGCCTTTCCAAGACGTTCGCGCCGGGGCTTCGCGTCGGCTACGTCGTAGGTCCGGCTGCGCTGATCCGCGAATTGCGGGCGCTGCGACGGCTTGCGCTTCGCCATCCCTCCGCGTACATCCAGCGCGCGTTCTCGCTGTTCCTCTCGCTCGGCCATTACGATGCGTTGCTGCGACGCCTCTCCGGCACATACCGCGAGCGCGCCACCGCATTGTCGGCAGCGCTCGCGACGCATCTGTCGCAGGCGCGGTTCGTCCCGATCTCGGGCGGCGCATCGTGCTGGGTCGTCGGCCCGTCGTGGCTCGACGCATCGGAGCTCGCGCGACGCGCGCAATCGCAGGGCGTTCTGATCGAGCCCGGCGAGGTGTTCTTCATGTCCGAGACCGCAGGACGCAACACGTTTCGTCTCGGCTATTCGTCGATTCCGATCGATCGCATCGAGCCCGGCATTCGCGTGCTCGGGGACGTCATGCGCGATATGGCGCCTGCCGTCCGTTTCGCTTCCTGAAGGGCGAAACGGCCGCCGCATCAGCGGTCGGTGTCAGGGGTCGGGAGTTGCAACGCGACAGGTTCGCGCCACCGAAGACACCGGTGCGCCCGACAACTGCCAACTGACTTCTGGCTGGCCCATGCAAATCCCCGGAACTGGTGCTACAGCCGCCTTTCGCACAGGCATAGGCTTCCGCCATCCAATCCGGTTCTTCGCGATCGACACGGCGAACCGGTCATGCGGAATGCAAAGGAGAGCCAAGGATGGCGAGCGAGCGCGGCAATGCGGTGACCGAAGCATTTTTGCAGGCGTTCACCGATGCGTGGAATCGTCACGACATCGACGCGCTGATGGCGGCGATGACCGACGACTGCGTGTTCGAGGGCGCGGCCGGCCCCGACGCTTGCGGGACGCGCTATGCGGGCCGCGAGGCTGTCCGCGCGGGTTTTGCACAAGCGTGGAAGACGTTTCCGGACGCGCAATGGACGAACGGGCGCCATTTCGTCTGCGGCGATCGCGGCGTGTCGGAATGGACGTTCGTCGGCACGAAGGCCGACGGTACACGCATCCACGCCAACGGTTGCGACATCTTCACGTTCCGCGACGGCAGGATCGCCGTGAAGAACGCGTTTCGCAAGGATCGTCCGCCGCTTCCCGCAGCGCCGAGATGAGCGGGGCCAGTGCTCGCCAAGGAACAGATGCCATGGACATGAAAGTCACCACACCCGCGCGTGCGCCCTACGATCCGCAGTACGACCCGCTCGTCGCGCACGACCCGGGCCACGGGCGCGAATACGCGCCGACGTATTGGGTCGCATCGGCGGGCACGCCGCCGCAGGACGACGGTCCGATCACGCACGACATCGACGTCGACGTGGCGATCGTAGGCTCGGGCTTCACCGGCCTTTCGACCGCGCTCTTTCTCGCACGCGAGCACGGCATTCGCGCGACGGTACTGGAAGCCAATCGCGCCATATGGGGCTGCACGAGCCGCAACGGCGGCCAGGGCCAGAACGCGAGCGGACGCCTCTATCGCTCTCAGTGGATCAAGCGCTGGGGAAAAGACGTAGCGCTGAGGCTCGACGCGGAGATCAGGCGCGGCTTCGAGACGTTCAAGGGACTCGTAAACGAGTTCGACTGCGATCCGCAACCCGGCGGGCATCTGTATCTTGCGCATCGTGCGAAAAAGATGGCGTTTCTCGAGAACGAAGCGCGCGTCATGCGCGACGTGTTCGGCTACGACACTCAGATCCTCTCCGCCGATACGGTGCGGCGCGAATACGTAAACGACGCCGAAGTCGCCGGCGCGATGCACGAGCCGGACGGCATCGGCATTCACCCGCTGAAGCTCGCGTTCGGCTACCTCACGAAGGCGCGCTCGCTTGGCGCGAAGGTGCATCCGTCGAGCCCCGTGCTCGACTGGGAAACGCGTAACGGCGTGCATCACCTGCGCACGCCGGGCGGCATCGTACGTGCGCGTGCCGTGGCGCTGGCGACGGGCGGTTACACGTCGAACGCGCTCAATCCGCTCGTCGATGCGCGGCTCATGCCGGTCCTTTCGAACTCGATGGTCACTCGTCCGCTGACGCAACAGGAGCTCGACGCGACCAATTTCCGCACGAAGCAGGTCATCACCGACACCCGCACGCTGCGCTTCTACTATCGGCGCCTTCCCGACAATCGCCTGCAGATCGGCAGCCGCAGCGCCGTGACCGGCGCCGATGCGCCGAACGCGCGGCACATGCAGTTGCTGATCGACGGCATGAATCGCAAGTTCCCGGCGCTCAAAGGCATCCAGATCGACTTCTCGTGGTGGGGCTGGATCGACGTTTCGCACGACATGATGCCGCGCGTCGTGCAACCCGATCCGCGCCAGACGATTTACTATGCGCTGGGCTATGGCGGCAACGGCGTGTCGTTCTCCGCGCAGGCCGGGCGGCGAATGGCCGAGCGCATCGCCGGCAAGCGCGATCCGGTGCTCGATCTGCCGATCTACGACTCGGCGCTGCCGCTGCCGATCGCCTTCAACAGCGTCGAGTCGCGCGCATTCACGCCGTTCCGGCGCTTCGGGCAGCGGATGCTGTACCACTGGTACTACCTGAGGGATGAGATCATCTGAGTCGGACGCGCATCGCGCACGATTTCCGGACAACGCATCGCATTGAAAGAGGAGCAAACGATATGGGCAAGCCCGAAACAGCGCTTCACCGCAGCGTGGCCAGCGGACCGACGAAGATGACGCCGTCGGAGGCGTTCGTGGAGACGCTGGTCGCCAACGGCGTCAAGGACGTTTTCGGCATCGTCGGTTCGGCGCTGATGGATGCGCTCGATCTTTTCCCGGCCGCGGGCATTCGCTATATCCCGGTCGTGCACGAGCAGGGCGGCGGGCACATGGCCGACGGCTACGCGCGCGTGTCCGGTCGACACGGCGTCTGCATGGCACAGAACGGTCCGGGCATCACGAACTTCGTGACGTCGATCGCCGCCGCGTACTGGGCGCATTCGCCGGTGGTGATGATCACGCCGGAGGCAGGCAGCATGGGAACGGGTCTCGGCGGCTTCCAGGAGACCGACCAGATGCCGATCTTCTCGAAGATCACCAAGTATCAGGTCAACGTCAACAACTCCAAGCGGATGGCCGAGCTGACCGGCCGCGCGTTCGATCGAGCGATGCTCGAAATGGGGCCGACGCAAGTCAACATTCCGCGCGACTTCTTCTACGGCCCGGCCGAATTCGAGATTCCGGAACCGATCCGCATCGAGCGCGGACACGGCGGCGAGCAGTCGCTGAACGAAGCGGCGGAGATGCTGGCAGCCGCGAAGTTTCCGGTGATCGTGTCGGGCGGCGGCGTCGTCATGTCGGGCGGCGTCGACGCGAGCGTCGCGCTCGCGGAGTTGCTCGGCGCGCCGGTCGTCACGAGTTACCTGCACAACGACGCGTTCCCGTCGAATCATCCGCTGTGGTGCGGACCCCTCGGCTATCAAGGGTCGAAGGCCGGAATGAAGCTCATCTCGAAGGCGGATGTCGTGCTCGCGCTCGGCACGCGGCTCGGGCCGTTCGGCATGTTGCCGCAGCATGGTCTCGACTACTGGCCGAAGAACGCGAAGATCATCCAGGTCGATGCCGATCCCAGGATGCTCGGGCTCGTGAAGAAGATCTCCGTCGGCATCTGCGGGGATGCGAAGGCCGCGGCCGAAGCGCTTGCTGCACGTCTTCGTGAACGCCAACTCGCGGGCAACGCCAACCGCGATTCGCGCAGCGCGGAGATTCGCAACGAAAAGGCAGCGTGGGAAAAGGAATTGAGCGAGTGGAATCACGAGCGCGACGCTTACAGCCGCGACATGATCGCGAATGCGAAGGAGTTGCATCCGCGTCAGGTGCTGCGCGAGCTCGAGAAGGCGATGCCGGACGACGTGATGGTGTCGACCGACATCGGCAACATCTGCTCGGTCGCGAACAGCTATCTGCGCTTCAAACGCCCGCGCAGCATGTTCGCGGCGATGAGCTTCGGCAATTGCGGCTATGCGTTTCCGACGATCATCGGCGCGAAGGTTGCCTCACCCGATCGGCCCGCGATCGCTTACGTGGGCGATGGCGCATGGGGCATGAGCTTCGGAGAGCTCCTCACTTGTGTGCGCGAGAAGATCCCGGTCACCGGCATCGTGTTCAACAACCGGCAATGGGGCGCCGAGAAGAAGAACCAGGTCGACTTCTACAGTCGTCGCTTCGTCGGGGTCGACCTCGAGAATCCGAGCTTCGCCGCGATCGGCCGCGTGATGGGCGCCGAGGGACAGGTCGTCGACAAGCTGTCGGACGTCGGACCAGCGCTCGCCGAAGCGTGCAGGGCGCAGCAAGGCGGGAAGACGACGGTGCTCGAGATCATGGTCACGCGCGAGCTTGGCGATCCGTTCCGGCGCGATGCGCTTTCCAAGCCGGAACGCTTCCTCGACAAGTACAAGGCGTACGTTTGAAATGAAACGACCGCCACGCTCGCTGTCCTCGCAATCAGTGGCTTGGGGCGGCCCTTCGCCACTGACGCGGAGCATCGGATGGCCATGACTTTCGACGACACGGGGAGCGGGGCGCAGGCTGGTTCTCCCCGTGCCGCCAACGATGCTCGCATGATGCCCCGTCCTCATCTCGACGCGATCGTCGAGCGCGCGGTCGCGCTCGGGCCGGCGCGCGTCGCGGTGGCCTATCCGTGCAACGCCAGTGCGATCGAGGCGGTCGTCACCGCGCAAAGCAAGGGTCTTGCGGAACCGATCCTGGTCGGGCCACGGCGCAGGATCGAATCGATCGCCGAGCAGGGGCAGTTCGACATTCGCGATATGCGGTTCGTCGAGACAGGCGACGATCCGGTGTCCGCGGCGCAGGCCTGCGTCGGCCTCTGCCAGGACGGCAGCGCGAACCTGATCATGAAGGGAAGCCTGCACACCGACGAGCTGCTCGCGGTCGTCGTTGGCAAGGACAGCGGGCTTCGCACGCAGCGGCGCATGAGCCATGCGTTCGTGTTCGACCTGCCCGATTACGCGGGCCCGTTGCTGATGGCGGACTGCGTCGTCAACATCAACCCGACGCTCATGGAAAAGCGTGACATCACGCAGAACGCGATCGATCTCGCGCATACGCTCGGCATCGAGCGTCCGTACGTCGGCATCCTCTCGGCGATCGAGACGATCAACCCCGCCATTCCCGGAACGATCGAAGCCGCGGCGTTGAGCAAGATGGCGGAGCGCGGACAGATCGTCGGTGGCATGGTCGAAGGTCCGCTCGGCTTCGACATCGCGATCTCGATGGAGGCCGCGAGGATCAAGGGCGTCGACCTGCACGGCCGGGGTCGTCCCGACATCCTGATCATGCCGAATCTCGAAGCGGGCAACATGCTCTACAAGCAGCTCGTCTATCTTGCGCACGCCGAATGCGCGGGCATCGTGCTCGGCACGCGCGTGCCGGTCGTGTTGACCAGTCGCGCCGATTCGCCGCAGGCACGGGTGGCCTCGGTCGCACTGGCGGTGCTCCAATCGCGAGGCCGCCCTCCGGGCAACGCCGCGGCGTAAAACCGTTCGCGGATCGCGCGAATACAGAGGATCCGAATGATGAAGCGCGTGCTCAAGACCCGCTATCTGATCCTCGGCGTGCTGTGCGCGATGTATTTCATCGCCTACATCGATCGCGTCAACATTTCGGTGGCGGGACCGCTGATACGCAAGGAGTGGGGAATCAGCGCGACCGAACTCGGGCTCATTTTCTCGGCCTTCGCCTATCCGTATGCGGTGATGCAGATCGTCGGTGGCTGGCTTGCCGACAAGTACGGGCCGCGGCGCGTGCTGACGGTGCTGAGTCTCATCTGGGCGGTGTCGACGATCCTGACCGGCTGGGCGTGGGGCGTCGCATCGCTGATCGTGTTCCGCTTCCTGCTCGGCGTCGGGGAGGGCGGCGCCTTTCCCACCGCTACCCGCGCCTTCACGTACTGGATGCCGGTGACCGAGCGCGGCTTCGCGCAAGGGATCACGCACAGCTTCGCCCGTCTTGGCGGGGCCGTCACGCCGCCGATCGTGCTCGCGGTTGCGATCGCCTACGGCTGGCGGGAATCGTTCATCCTGCTCGGTGTCGTGAGCCTGGTCTGGACCGTCCTATGGGTGTGGACGTTCCGCAACACGCCCGCGGAGCACAAATGGGTGAAGCCGCGGGAGCTCGCGGAAATCGGCGTCAATACCGCGGACATGAAAAGCGCGGCCAAGGGAAAAACGCCGTGGAAGCGCATGATCGAGCGGATGTGGCTCGTGACGTTCGTCGATTTCTGCTATGGGTGGTCGCTGTGGGTGTTCCTGACGTGGCTGCCGTCGTATCTCAAGGATGCGCGCGGCTTCAACCTCCAGCAGATGGCGCTGTTCGCGACGCTGCCGCTGATGGCCGGCGTGATCGGCGATACGCTGGGCGGAGTCGTGTCCGATCTCGTGCTACGGAAAACGAAGAGCCTCAAGCTCGCGCGGCGCGGCCTTCTCGTGACCGGCCTCGTCGGAGCGCTCGTCTTCATCCTTCCGGCGATCTACACCGCGGTCCCGATCACCGCGGTGTGGTGCCTGTCGGCGTCGTTCTTCTTCCTCGAGCTGACGAACGCGGTGCTGTGGAGCCTGCCGATCGACATCGCAGGCAAATACGCCGGCACCGCCGGTGGCATGATGAATACCGGCTTCGGCGTGGCCGGGATGATCTCGCCGGCGGTCTTCGGCGTACTGATCCAGTCGACGGGGAGCTACATCGTGCCTTTCGTCATCACGGCGGCGTTGCTGCTCGTGGGCGCCGTATGCGCGCTTTTCATCGATCCGACGAAGCACATCGACGTCGAGACGCGGGCACCCCAGTTGAGGCCGAGCTTCGCGAAATGATTGCAGTCATGACCCGGAGCAGGAACGCCTCGCATCACGATCAACGGAGTTCACCATGGCAACGTTAGCCGAAGCGCGCCCGACCGCGAATGCGCAAACGAAGGAGCTGGTTTCGGGCCTGGTCCGCCGCGCGCGCATCGCGCAGCAGGCCTATGAGCGCTACGACCAGGAACAGGTCGACGAGGTCGTGACGGCAGCGGGTTGGGCGATCGTGAACCCCGGGCACAACGAGCTGCTGGCCGACCTCGCCGTGGCCGATACCGGTCTTGGCAACGTCGGCGACAAGATCATCAAGAATCGGCGCAAGACGATGGGACTGTTGCGCGATCTGAAGGGAGCGAAATCGGTCGGCATCATTGCCGAATACCCTGAGCGCGGGATCGTCGAGATCGCGCGGCCGGTGGGCGTCGTCGGCGCCGTCGTCCCATCGACCAATCCCGGCGCGACGGCGGCCAACAACGTGATCAATGCGTTGAAGGGCCGCAACGCGGTGATCCTTTCGCCCTCGCCGAAGGGCAGCAGCACGGCGACGCGGCTCCTCGAGTTCATTCATGCCGAGCTCGATCGCGTGGGCGCGCCGCGCGATCTCGTGCAGCAGCTTCCGGCGCCCGTCACGAAGGAGATGACCGGCGAGTTGATGCGCCAGGTCGATCTGGTGGTCGTTACCGGATCGCAGAGCAACGTGCGCGCGGCATATTCGAGCGGGACGCCGGCCATCGGCGTCGGCGCTGGCAACGTGGCGGTCATCGTCGACGACTCGGCGGAACTCGCCGCTGCCGCCGACAAGATCCTGCGATCGAAGACGTTCGACAACGCGACGAGTTGCTCGTCGGAGAATTCGCTGGTGATTCTCGATGCCGTCTACGGGCCGATGATCGACGCCCTGGAAAAGGCGGGCGGCGCGATGCTCAGCGTGGCGGAGAAGGCGTCGCTGCAACGCTGCATGTGGCCCGATGGCAAGCTGAATCCCGCGATCACGGCCAAGTCGGTGGCGACGATCGCAAGCCTCGCAGGCCTCGATCGCTGTCGCAATGCGAAGTTCATCATGGTCGAGGAAACCGGGATCGGCAAGGACTACCCGTTTTCGGGGGAAAAACTGTCGCTGGTGCTCACCGTCTATCGCGCGCGCGATTTCGCGAACGCCTTCGACATCGTGCGCGAGATCTATCGCTACCAGGGGGCGGGACATTCGGTAGGCATCCATACGCAGGACGACGACCACGTGCTGCGGCTCGGTCTCGAATTGCCGGTCTGCCGTGTCATCGTCAACCAGGCGCACTGCTTTGCGAACGGCGGCAATTTCGACAACGGCCTGCCGTTCTCGCTGTCGATGGGATGCGGGACGTGGGGCGGCAACTCGATCTCGGACAATCTCAACTATCGCCATTTCCTGAACACGACGCGCATCGCTCGCGTGATCGCGAAAAACGAGCCTACCGAAGATATGCTGTTCGGCGCGTACCGCGCGAAGCACGGGATCTAACGCCATCTGGTTCGAGGCGCCATGCAAACCGTGCGCGACTACATCGATCGCCAGGCCGAAGCCCGGCCGGACGAGCCGTACCTGATCGCCCCCGAAACAGGTCGTAGGCTCACGTACCGGCAACTGAAAAGCGATGCCGAACGTCTTGCCCGCCGCCTGCACGAGCTCGGACTGCGCAAGGGCGACAAGGTGACGCTGATGCTGCACAACGGCTACCAGACCGCCGATCTGCTGCTCGGCGTCATGTACGCCGGCTTCGTCGTCTCGCCCATCAACCTGCTTGCGCAACCTTCGCAGCTCGAATACGTGCTCGGGCATTCGGATACGCAGCTCGTGTTCGTCGCCGCCGAATATCGCGCGCGCCTCGAGGCAGCGCTGACAAAGGTGTCGCGCCCCGTCTACGTGTTCGTGATCGATCCCGATGCGCCGAGCATCTTCGAGGGCGAAGGGCTCCGCGACGCCGCGCCGGCGCCGGTGTACGAGGAGGACGATGCGCTGCTCATGTACACGTCGGGCACCACGGGCGTCCCCAAGGGCGTCGTGCTTACGCACCGAAACGTCGTCGCGGGAGGCGAGTACACGAGCGAGGCGCATCGACTGACGAGCCGCGATCGCGTGCTCTGTGCGCTACCGCTCTATCACATCAACGGACAGATCGTCACCGCCGTCGGCCCGCTCGTGCACGGCGGCAGCGTCGTCATGCCGCACCGCTTCAGCGTCTCGAACTTCTGGGAGCTCGTGTCGGAGCATCGCTGCACCTGGATCAACGTCGTCCCGACGATCATTTCGTATCTGCTGAACAGCACCGATCCGCGCGCTCCCGAAAGGAAGCTGCACCTCGAGCAGGTGCGCTTCGGCCGCTCGGCGTCGGCGCCGCTGGCGCCGTCGCTGCACAAGGAGTTCGAGCACAAATTCGGCATCAGCGTCATCGAGACGATGGGTCTCACCGAAACGGCGGCGCCGGCATTCGCCAATCCGCTGGACGCGTCGCAAAGAAAGTACGGCAGCCCCGGCAAGCCGTTCGGCAACGTGGCCAGGATCGTGAGCGTCGAAACCGGTGAAACGCTGCCGCCTAACCAGGCCGGCGAGATCATGATCCGCGGCGACAACGTGATGAAGGGCTACTACAAGGCCGCGCAAATCACGGCGAAGACGCTCGAGCCGGACGGCTGGTTGCATACGGGCGACCTCGGCTATTGCGACGAGGATGGCTTCTTCTTCGTCACCGGCCGGCTCAAGGAGCTGATCATCAAGGGCGGCGAGAATATCGCGCCGCGCGAAATCGACGAGGCATTGCTGAAGCACCCGGCCATCCTCGAGGCGGCCGCCGTCGGCATTCCCGATCGCGACTATGGGCAGGAAATCATGGCGTGCGTCGTGCTGAAGCCGGATTACGAATGTTCCGAGCAGGAGCTGCGCGAGTTCTGCCGCACGGAGCTTGGCCGCTACAAGACACCGAAGCTGATCCGGTTTGTGGACACCTTGCCGAAGGGCCCCTCGGGCAAGGTGCAACGGCTGAAGCTGCTCGAATCCACGCGGACCGCCGAATGAGGCGGCCCTCTCAGACGATCGAGGCACTGTCCGAGCCGGCGAACGAACTCGAAGTCAAGACGACGACGTGCTACATGTGCGCGTGCCGTTGCGGCATTCGCGTGCATTTGCGCGACGGCGACGTGCGCTACATCGACGGCAATCCGAACCATCCGCTGAACAAGGGCGTGATCTGCGCGAAGGGCGCGTCGGGCATCATGAAGCAGTATTCGCCGGCGCGCCTCACCAAGCCGCTGCTGCGAAAGCCGGGTGCTCAACGCGGAGACGGTGCGTTCACCGAGATCGGCTGGGACGAGGCATTCGCGTTGCTCGAGGAGCGGTTGCGCAAGATTCGCGCGACCGATCCCAAGAAGTTCGCGCTCTTCACCGGGCGCGATCAGATGCAGGCGTTGACCGGGCTTTTCGCCAGGCAGTTCGGCACGCCGAATTACGCGGCGCACGGCGGCTTCTGCTCGGTCAACATGGCCGCCGGGATGATCTATACGATCGGCGGCTCCTTCTGGGAATTCGGCGGTCCCGATCTCGAGCGCGCGCGGCTTTTCGTAATGATCGGCACGGCCGAGGACCATCACTCGAACCCGCTCAAGATCGCGATCTCCAAATTCAAGCGTGCCGGCGGCAAGTTCATCTCGATCAATCCCATTCGCACCGGCTATTCGGCGATCGCCGACGAATGGGTGCCCATCAAGCCGGGCACCGACGGTGCGCTTCTGCTCGCGCTGATCCACGAGATCATCGCGCAAGGTCTCTACGACCGCGAGTTTCTCGTTCGCTATACGAACGCCGGGCAACTGGTGAACCAGGATGCGGATAGCAACGACTTCGGCCTGTTCGTCGCGGACAGGGACAGCGACGAAGCCAACCTGGCATATCCGCAGAACAAGCTGTGGTGGGACCGCTTCACCGACGCGCCGGTCGCGACGCATCGCGACGGCGCGGATCCGTTCCTCCTCGGCCGCTTCGTATTGCCCGACGGCACCAAGGTCGCGCCCGCATTTCAGTTGCTCGAGGAGCGGACGACGCGCTACACGCCGGAGTGGGCGAGCGGCTTGACCGGCATTCCCGCAGCGACGATTCGCCGTCTCGCGTACGAGATGGGCGTGACCGCGCGCGATCACAAAATCGAGCTGCCCATTCCGTGGACCGACAGTTGGGGACGCGAGCACGAAACGGTCACCGGCAATCCCGTCGCATTTCACGCGATGCGCGGTCTCGCCGCGCACTCGAACGGCTTCCACACGATCCGCGCGCTCGCGATCCTGATGTCGCTGCTCGGAACGATCGATCGGCCGGGCGGCTTTCGTCACAAGTCGCCGTTCCCGCGCGCGATCCCGCCGAGCGCGAAGCCGCCGAACAGTCCCGCGGCCGTGAAGCCGAACACGCCGCTCGCCGGCATGCCGCTCGGCTGGCCCGGCGATCCGAACGATCTCTTCGTCGACGACGACGGGAATCCCGTGCGCGTCGACAAAGGCTTCTCGTGGGAATACCCGCTGTCGGTGCACGGGCTCATGCACAACGTGATCACGAACGCGTGGCGCGGCGATCCTTACCGGATCGACACGCTTCTCATCTTCATGGCCAACATGGCGTGGAACTCGACGATGAACACCGTCGAGGTCCGCCGGATGCTGAACGACAAGGACGAGAACGGGGAGTACAAGATCCCCTTTCTTGTCGTCTGCGACGCGTTCCAATCGGAAACCACCGCGTTCGCCGATCTCGTGTTGCCCGATACCACGTACCTCGAGCGGCACGACGTGATGTCGATGCTCGATCGACCGATCTCCGAGTTCGACGGTCCGGTGGACTCGGTGCGCGTGCCGGTGGTGCCGCCGACGGGCGAATGCAAGCCGTTCCAGGAAGTGCTGATCGAGCTCGCGAGCCGACTTGGCTTTCCCGCGTTCGTCAACGCCGACGGCTCGCGAAAGTTTCGCAACTATCCCGAGTTCATCGTCCACTACGAAACCGAGCCCGGCTCGGGCATCGGGTTCCTCGCCGGCTGGCGCGGCGCGGGCGGCGAGAAGTTCATGAAGGGCGAGCCCAATCCGCGGCAGTGGGAGATGTACGCGAAGAACGACTGCTTCTTCCATTACGAGCTGCCGCCGTCGTATCGCTACATGCGCAACTGGAACAAGGGCTACCACGAGTGGGCGCAGCGCGTGCGCATCCGCCGCTTCGCCGATCCGATCCTCGTGCACATCTACTCCGACGTGCTGCAGCGTTTTCGCCTGGCGGCGCAGGGAAAGCGGCCGGGACGCCAGCCGCCCGCGCACCTTCGCGAACGCGTCGGGACCTATTTCGATCCGCTGCCGTTCTATTACGAGCCGCTGGAGGCGCAGGGCACCGATCTTTCGCGCTATCCGCTGAACGCGGTGACCCAACGGCCGATGGCGATGTACCACTCGTGGGATTCGCAAAACGCGTGGCTGCGACAGATCCATACGTACAACTATCTGTTCGTCAATCCGCGGCTTGCGCGCGCGCACGGCATCGACGACGGCGACTGGATCTGGGTGGAATCGACGTGGGGCAAGGTGCGATGCCTCTGCCGCTACAGCGAGGCCGTCGAGCCGGGCACCGTGTGGACGTGGAACGCGATCGGCAAGGCGAGCGGCGCGTGGCATCTCGAGCCCGGCGCGAACGAAGCGCGCGAGGGCTTCCTGCTCAATCACCTGCTCTCCGAAGAGTTGCCGGTGCAACCCGATGGCGCGCGCACGTCGAACTCCGATCCGGTTACCGGACAGGCGGGGTGGTACGACGTTCGGGTGCGGATATACAAGGCAGAGGCCGACGACGCGCAGATCACCTGGCCGCGATTCGAGCCGCTCGCGCCTGCGCCGGGAATGAAGGCCGCGCCGCGCGCGTGGCGTGCGTATTTCGCCGGTCGAGGACCGCATCGATGACGCAGATGGCGTTGGTGATCGATCTCAACGTCTGCGTGGGCTGCCATGCATGCGTGACGAGCTGCAAGGAATGGAACACATCGGGATCGGCCGGTGCGCTCGTCGACGACAACCCTTACGGCAAGGACCCGACCGGCACGTTCTTCAATCGCGTGCAGACGTTCGAGGTGGGCGAGTATCCGAATACGCAAACCGTGCATTTCCCGAAGTCGTGCCTGCATTGCGAGGATCCTCCTTGTGTCCCGGTGTGTCCGACCGGCGCGAGCTACAAGCGCAAGGAAGACGGCATCGTCCTCGTCGATTACGACAAGTGCATAGGTTGCAAGTACTGCGCGTGGGCGTGCCCTTATGGCGTGCGCGAGTTGGACGAGCGCCGACACGAGATGACCAAGTGCACGCTTTGCATCGATCGCATCTACAACCCCAAGTTGCCGGCGTCCGATCGCAAGCCCGCATGCGTGATGGCGTGTCCCACCAACGCGCGGCTCTTCGGCGACATTCACGATCCCGATTCGGAAGTCTCCGTCGCGATTCGCGAGCAGGGTGGCTATCAGTTGATGCCGGAGTGGGGCACGAAGCCGGCGAACCACTACCTGCCGCGCCGCAAGACGGTGATCCCGATCCGCGAGGATCAGCTCACGCGCGCCGACAATCCGCTGAAGATCGACGGCAAGCTGCCGAAGCCGGCGTTGAAGGAGCCGTCGCTCGACGACGTGACGTCATGGTGAGTGAGCGCTCCGCGCAATCGATGAGATAACGGCAGGCAGAATGAATCCGGCGCTTTCCGTGATCTTCTTCACCACGCTGATCGGCGTCGGGCAAGGGCTCTTTCTCGCGCTCTACTGCGCGCAGTTGTTGTCACTCGTTGCCGTTATCGCCGCACCTGCGCCTGGCTTCTATGCGCTGGGAAGCGCGATCGCGCTCGTCTTCCTCGTCGCCGGCCTGGCCGCGTCGTTCCTGCATCTCGGTCATCCGGAGCGTGCTTGGCGCGCGGCCGCGATGTGGCGCACGTCGTGGCTGTCGCGGGAGGTGATCGTGCTGCCGGCGTTCATCGGCACGGTGGTCCTCTACGGCGCGGCGCACTACATCGGCGGTGCGGCAGCGCCGCGCGGCATCTCGCTTGCGCTCGGCGGCATCGCTACGCTGCTATGCCTGACGCTTTTCGTTTGCACGGGGATGATCTACGCGTGCATCAGGTTCATGCAGGAGTGGGCAAGCCCGCTCACGCTCGCCAACTATTTCCTGCTCGGCAGCGCGTCGGGTTTTACGCTCGCCACGGCGTTCGCGTTCTTCTTCGCGGCCGATCTGTGGCCGATCTTCGCGGCCATCGCGGCGGCGCTGACGCTCTTCGCGTTCGTCTCGCGCGCGGCGTCGCTTCATCGCAACGCGCGAATCACGCCGAAGTCTACGCTGCAGACCGCGATCGGCGTTCGCCATCCGAAGATCGTGCAAAAAGCACAGGGTGCGATGGGCGGCTCGTTCAACACGCGCGAGTTTTTTCACGGCAAGCGCCCGGCGTTCGCGCGGTCCGTGAAATGGATCTTCCTCGTGCTGGCGTTTCCGCTGCCGCTGTTGCTGCTCGCCGGCGGGTTCGCGCTCGCGTCCGCCGCGCTGCTCGTTGCTGCATTCGCGGTTCAGTACGCGGGGCTGCTCGCCGAGCGGTGGTTCTTCTTCGCGCAGGCGAACCACCCGCAGAATCTCTACTATCAGGCGGTTTCGTAACCGGCGAAGCTGTTCCGCATAAAGGGGCCAGGCTCGATTTAATTGAACGAGGGGAGGCTCGCTGCTTTATTAATTCGAGCCTGGTCCCTTTACACGGTTAAATCGAGCCTGGACCCTTTAGCGCCTTCGCGGTCACCGGCCGCGCCGACGGTCATTGGGATCAAAGCGATGAAACCGTCTTGCGCAGGATGTCGACGATCGTGTCGACGTGCTGGCGCTCGGCGATCAACGGCGGCGCGACGAGCGCGCTGTCGCCCGTATTCTTGAGGTTGAGGCCGTTGTCGAACAGCCGTTTCTGCAGCGCGTTGCCACGCCGTCCAGGGACGCCGTCGGACTCGACGTCGATCGCCGCGAACATGCCGTAGCCGCGGATGTCGGTGACGTGCTTCGTTCCCTTGAGCGAGAACATCGCATCCTGGAAGTAGGGCGTCAGCTCGCGTGCGCGATCGAACAGGCCTTCGTTCCGATAGATGTCGAGCGTGGCGAGGCCCGCGGCGCACGCGGCCGGATGCGCCGAGTACGTGTAGCCGTGGAAGAACTCGATCGCGCCTTCCTGCGCGGCGGCCATCACCGTATCGTGCACGCGCTCGGAGATCGCGACGGCCCCCATCGGCTGCGCGGCGTTGGTGAGCGCCTTCGCCATCGTCATGATGTCGGGCGTCACGCCGAAGCTTTGCGCGGCGAACGGCTGTCCGGTGCGTCCGAAACCGGTGATGACCTCGTCGAACACGAGGAGGATGCCGTGCGTATCGCAAATGCTGCGCAGCCGCTCGAGATACCCCTTCGGAGGCACGAGGCAGCCGCTCGAACCGGCGATCGGCTCGACGAAGCACGCGGCGATGTTCTCGGCGCCGTAGAGGTTGACGAAGCGCAGCAGGTCGTCCGCGAGCTCGGCGCCCGTATCGCCCTGGCCCGGCTTGAAGCGGTTCGCGTCGAGATGCGTGTGGCGCATGTGCACGACGCCCGCGATGCCCGGCCCGTAACGGCGCCGGTTGTTGACAATGCCCGAAAGCGCGACGCCGCCGAAGTTGACGCCGTGGTAGGCGCGCTCACGCGAGATGAACATCGTGCGGCCCGTCTCTCCGCGCGCATGGTGATAGGCGAGCGCGGCCTTCATTGCCGTGTCGACGGCTTCGGAGCCCGAGTTGACGAAGAAGATGCGATTCAAATCGCCGGGCGTCAGCGCCGCGACGCGCGAGGCGAGCTCGAAGCTTTTCGGATGCCCGCGCAGAAACGGCGCGAAGTCGAGCTCGGAGAGCTGGCGGTGCACGGCCTCGGCGATCTCCTTTCTGCAATGGCCGGCCGCCACGCAGAACAGGCCCGATGACGCATCGACGATTTTGTCGCCGCGATCGTTGAAGTAGTACATGCCCTCCGCGCGCACGATCATGCGCGGTTCGGACTTGAACTCGCGGTTGGACACGAAAGGCATCCACAGCTCGTCGAGCGAGAGCGGCTTTTGCGCGGCTTGGTTGCGTAGCGTGAATTCCGAGTGGCCCATTTCAGGTCTCAGGTGACGGAGGTCAGGTAAAAGAGGTCGGGTAACAGAGGTTGGGAGGCGCCCGGCACGCGGGCTGCCCCTGCAATGGGCTCATCATATGCCTTTCCGGCGCAAGCCGCCCGTGCCGCAGGGAGCCGGATCGTCCCGCCATGGGCCAGTTCTTGACGCAGCACTTCGAGCAGCCAACCGCGCATGCCTGCGCCACTAGGCGGCGCCGGCCGGCGCGCGTAACCTTGCGCCCGTTCCATTTCGACTAAAGGAAGCGCATGCGGATCGGCGTCCCGAAGGAGATCAAGGTTCTCGAAAATCGCGTCGGCCTCACACCCGAATCGGTTCGCGAGATCGTCGCGCACGGTCACCAGGTTGTCGTCGAGCACAACGCTGGCCAGGGCATCGGAATGTCGGACGACCACTATCGTCGCGGTGGCGCCACCGTCGTAGGCACCGGGCGCGAAGTCTTCGATACGGCCGAGATGATCGTGAAAGTCAAGGAGCCGCAGGCGGTCGAGCGGGCGATGCTCCGTCCCGGACAGATCCTTTTCACGTACCTGCATCTCGCGCCGGATCCCGAGCAGACACGTGAGCTCGTCGCCAGCAACGCCGTGTGCATCGCGTACGAGACCGTCACGTCCGCGAGCGGCGGCCTGCCTTTGCTTGCGCCCATGTCCGAAGTTGCCGGGCGCATGGCGGTGCAGGCGGGCGCGCATTTCCTCGAGGAAGCCCACGGCGGCAAGGGCATTCTGCTCGGCGGCGTACCGGGGGTCGATCCCGGGAAGGTGGTCGTGCTCGGCGGCGGCGTCGTGGGTACGCATGCGATCCACATCGCGCTCGGCATGGGCGCCGACGTGTGGGTGCTCGATCGCAGTGTCGACGTGCTGCGGCGCCTCTGGACGCAGTTCGGTCGCCCGCTCGACACCGTCTTCTCGACGCGCGACGCGATCGAGCGCCACGTCATCAATGCCGACGTCGTGATCGGCGGCGTGCTCATTCCAGGCGCGTCGGCCCCGAAGCTCGTCACGCGCGCGATGATCGCAAAGATGCAGCCGGGCTCGGTTGTGGTCGACGTTGCGATCGACCAGGGCGGCTGTTTCGACACGTCGCGTCCCACCACGCACGCGGAGCCCACGTACGTCGTCGATGGGGTTGTTCACTATTGCGTGGCCAACATGCCGGGCGGCGTGCCGCGCACGTCGACGTTCGCGCTCAATAACGCAACGCTGCCTTTCGTCGTGGCGATTGCCGACAAGGGGTGGAAACGCGCGCTCGCTGGCGATGTCCATTTGCTGCGGGGCTTGAACGTCGCGTTCGGCAAGGTGACATGCGAGCCGGTCGCGCAGGCGCAGGGCTACGCGTGGACGGATCCGGCCTCATTGCTCGCGTGATTCCCTCGCCGGCCTGAATCGCTCGAACGCATTGCGAAGGCGCTGCTTGTACCTGAGCACGGATATCCGCGGATACTGCCCGCGCAGCGCCCGGCGAATCGCCGCATCCTCCCCGTTGTGTTTGGCGTCGACGGCGGCATCGATCGCCTCCCCATAAAGATGCTCAGCGTATCGAGTCACGGCTCGGTGTCGGCATCGCGGCGCATCCGCTCGCAGACTCGACCTGCATCCTCGCGATCGTAGCCCCGCATCTCGGCCACGACCGCATCAATCGTCATCGGCTGCGCGACGACACGCTTCCACGCAATCCGGCGCCTTGTCACGCGCTGCGCGCGGCGACGGGTACGCTACGGCTCGAAGGTGATGAACATCGCCGATGTCCACACCTTGGCATCGTCCACCTGGCGAGCGAGGAAATAGATCGGCCGGTGTCCGTGCCGGCCGTTCCCAGGCGACACTTCGAGCGTGCCGCGGAGCTCCCGTGGCATCGGCCGATCGGAAAGACGTTCGACGGCAAGGAACATGTCGACACCCGGCAGGTTCCTTCGGATGCTTCCGGCCGCGAGCAGCTCGGCGCCTTCTACATTCCACTCGAATCGGGGACAGTGCACGAACGGATTGCCGTCGAGCGGATTGCCGACTTTTACGTAACCGTCGATCGTGCCTTCGACACGAATCGATGCATTCGCAAGCCCGCCGACGTCGATTTCGATCGCATCTGCATCGCCATACGTGCCGCTCGCAAAGCCGATCTCCGTCGCGCTCTTGCGCCAGCAGCTTTCCTCGATGTGCTCGAAGCCGCGACCCTCGAACGCGTTGATGACGCCGTTCGCAACGCTGATCGTCCCCTTCCATTCGGCTGAACGGTAACGATCCTTGATTCGCGCGCCACCGAAGCGGAGACGGAACCTTCGCTCCGAGTAGCCATGCTCTTCGTGCAGGTTGCGCTCCCAGAACATGCCTTCGTCGTCGAATGCGCCGACGTGATCCCAGCCGGTGTCACCGAGGAAACGGTACTCGATTCGCGCCGCTCCGCGGTGAACGAATTCGTCGCCTTGGCGATACTGCCCGCATCGGGTCAATCCGACGGTGCGTTCTCCGGTGGTTGCCCACGTATGCCGGGCGCGAAGCGCGCGCGCAATGGACCGTCGATCCAGCCGCTCGGCAATGACACCGGTCACGCCCCCCTTCGTGCCGAACACCGCCGTACCCGGAACGCCGCCGCCGCAGCGTCCGCGATGCTCGTCGCCGGCGGCCGAAGCTCCGAGCTTGTAGCCGCGCTGCATCGCCTCCTCGTAGAGCCACCCGAAATGGCCCCACGATGAACCGATCTCGATCAACCGCTCGAGCTTCGGGTAGTGCCAGTCCAGGATGCAGCGGCGACCGCCGACGTGCGGAATCAGCAGGTGACCCTCCGGATCGTCGCAATACGCCGCCCACAGCTCTTCGAGCGGCCATGCGCCGGGTTCGATCGTGTCGCTGCCCCTCATGTCCTCGTTCCACTCGAACGAACGCACGTGCGTGCCGTCGGCGAGGAACGGGAATTCGGGCGTTCTTCCATGCAGGAAGACAACGTTGTGATCGCCGCCTGCGCAGGAGCTGCCACACCATTCGGTACCCGGAAACGCAACGAAGCTGCCGTCGCGGTTGATCTCCTCGATCAACGTCACCGTCCGGTCCCAACGCGCTTTCGTGATGTTGAAATCATTGTGTGCAAAAGCGAGGACGTCGAGCCCCGACACGTCGCGCCCATAGGTCAGGTTGTAGCTCGTGTCGTTCGTTCCGATCGTGTCGTCCGAGTGCACGTGCAAGTCTGCATAGAAAGTTCGCGGCACGTCGAGTTGAGAGTCGACTGTCACGTAGAACGTTGCGCTTGCGACATCGTGATAGTCGAGCAGACCCGTCGAGACGATGAGCTCGCCAGGCCGGTCGATCGGCAAATCATCGAGCGCAAGCACCGACCAGCCCTCGCGCGGCACGTCGTGTTCCTTCCGGTAAACGGGCTCGCCGTCGAGCGTTGCCGAGACTTCGAAGGCTCCCTTCGGAAGATTCCAGCACGTGTTGCCCCAAATGTCCTCGACCCGGGCGCGAACCATGGACCGCTCGCCGACGCGCACGAGGCGTGAAGCCGCCATCAGCACTTTCGCGGGTTTGCCCGGGACGATGTCGAAGACGATGTCCCCCGGCACCGCGGCGAAACGCGATGTGCCGAGCGGATCGACGTAACAGCGAAAACGAAATGCTTTCTCGACGAACGTCTGAACCCGCGTCCCCGGTCCCCCCATTCGTCGATCGCCAA
>Ga0070731_10001247_pt1 | contig 27262 bp, 27 predicted proteins | sample Coa_R1_2_FD_66448 | JGI IMG/M metagenome (GOLD analysis project Ga0070731, IMG submission 66448) | Surface soil microbial communities from Centralia Pennsylvania, which are recovering from an underground coalmine fire - Coalmine... | ecosystem: Environmental > Terrestrial > Soil > Unclassified ... | reverse complement strand
GTCTCGGACCTGGCGGCCGAAACCGGAGCTCAGCTCGGGCTGCCCCAAGATGACCTGCACACGCTCCGGCGCGCCGGGCTCGTCCACGACCTGGGCCGACTTGGCGTGTCGAACTCGATCTGGGACAAGCGCGGTCCGCTCGGTGCAGGCGAGTGGGAGCGCGTCCGCATGCACCCCTACCTCACCGAGCGGATGCTGCATCAGTCCGCTGCACTCGCCCCGCTCGCTGAGATCGCGGTGCAGCATCGCGAACGGCTGGACGGGTCGGGGTATCCACGCGGCCTCTCCGGCGGCGCGATCTCGCGTCGGGCGCGCATTCTCGGAGCCGTTGATGCATACCGGTCGATGTGCGAGCCACGTCCGTACCGGCCGGCGCTGACGTCGGACGAGGCCGCCGCCGAGCTTCGCGCCGAGGTGCGAGCGGGCCGGCTGGACGCCGACGTCGTCGATGCCGTGCTCATGGCGGCCGGGCACCAAGTGCCACGAAGGAGCGACCGCCCCGCCGGGCTTACCGCCCGCGAGGTGGACGTTCTGCGCCTGCTCGCACGCGGCCTCTCGAACAAGGAGATCGCGAAAGAGCTCGTCATCACGCCGAAGACGGCGCGCAACCACATCGAGCACATCTACGGGAAGATCGGCGCCTCGAGCCGCGTGACCGCGAGCCTTTTCGCCATGCAGCACGGCCTTCTCGGCTGAGCTCGAAGATGGGGCAATTGCCCCATGCGCTTCCGGCGAGCGCCGTCCACGATTCAGGTATCGCATCCACGACGAGAAGAGGCGACGATGAGTCTTCGCAGCAGGTTCTTCGCACTGACCTACGACCTCTCGATCGCCAAGGTCGAAAGGGCGGGTCTCCGCGCGCTTCGCGAGAGCCTGCTCGCGAATGTGGCGGGCCGGGTGCTCGAGGTCGGCGGCGGCACCGGGGCGAATCTCCCCTACTACGGCTCGACCGTCGAGTCGCTCGTCGTCACCGAGCCCGAGCCGCCGATGCTTCGAAGGCTCGAGCGCCGAGTCGGCGAACACACACGGCCGGTGACGGTTCTGCGCGCCCCGGCCGAGGACCTTCCCTTCGAGGACGACAGCTTCGACGCCGCAGTCTCCACCCTCGTGCTCTGCGGGGCAGCGACCAGCCGCGCGCCCTGCGCGAGCTCCGGCGCGTGCTTCGTCCCGGCGGCCGGCTCATCTTCATCGAGCACGTGCGCGCTGACGAGCCCCGACTTGCCCGGCTGCAGGACCGGATGAACGGCCTCAATCGCTTCATGGTCGGCTGCGAGTGCAACCGGGCGACCCTCGACACCATTCGTGCCGCGGGGTTCGAGGTGGAAACCCTCGAGCGCGCCACGCTGCACAAGGCACCGCGATTCGTGCGACCGCTGATCGTAGGAGTCGCGACCGCCTAGTCGTAGGCGCGTTCGGGCTCAGCCGAGGAACGACTCGAGCCGCGCGAGAAACGCCGGCTCCTGGAACAGGAAGGCGTGCGCCGCGTCGGAGTAGAGGACGAGTTGGGCGCCGGGAATCAGCCTCGCGAGCGTGCGGCTGTTGGCGATCGGGTCGAGCGGGTCTTCGGCTCCGTCCGCGACCAGGGTCGGGGCCGCGATGCCGGCGGTCTTGGCGCCCGCCGAGTCGGTTCCCGCCCACCAGAGGTCGACTGCGTGGCTCTGCGCGGCGAGGACGCCGGCCGGGACCGCCGCGGCGGGCGGCCAGCTCGAGAGGGCGGCGAGGTAGGTGTTCTGCGCGCTCTTCTCGTCGGCGGGGAAGAGGTCGGATATGACCTTCGCCGCGTTGCCGCTCTTGAGCGCGTCGATGGCCGACTGCGCGGGGCGCACCGTCCTCCCGTCGCCCGGGAAGGATGCGCAGAGGACAAGGCGGCGCACCTGGGAGGGATGGAGCACCGCGAGCGCCTGCGCGATCATGCTGCCCATCGACCAGCCGAGGACGTCGGCCCGCTTCAGGCCGAGCGCGTCGATCAGCGCGCTCGTCTGGTTCGCCATCCTGTCGATCGTGAGCTTCGCGAGCGGCGCGGTCCTGCCGATGCCGGCGTTGTCGAGCAGCACGACCCGGTGGTGGTCGGCCAGCGCGTCCGCGAAGCGGCGATCCCAGCCCTCCATTGTCCCGCTGTACCCGGTGAGGAGGACGAGCGGTGGGCCGCTGCCGATGGAGCGGTAGCCGACCGGCCCGAGCTTCGTGTCCGCGGTCTGCACCGGCGCGGAGGTGACGGAGACCGCATCGGGGACCGGAGGCGTCGAGCCGCCCTTCTCCACCTTGGTCACGGCCGCCTGGACGAACGCCCTCGCCGTCGCGATCCGGGGTGAACCGAGGTCGGAGTAGGCGACGTAGCCGCCGACGCCGCCCGCGTGGAAGAGGACAAGGTCGAAGCCGATCCGGACTCCGCCGAGCGTGAAGCTCCAGGCGGTGGCCGACGACGAGCCTCCGACGGCCGGGAAGGAGATCGGCCGTACGCTGCTTCGCACCTTGGTGCCGGCGAAGTCCAGCGTCGCCGACCGGCATTTCGCCATCGCGGCGGCGAGCCGCTGCCACGGCCGGTCGACGTTCTGTCCATCGGCGAGCACCTCGAGGAAGGTCGGGATCGAGCTGCCCTCCACGAACGACGCCACCTGGTGCTTCCAGCTCTTCGTGATGAGGGAGACGCTCGACAGGCAGGGCGCGCTCGTCGTCAGGTTCGGAGCCTTCGGGCCGCTCGTGGCGACCGCCGACCAGCCGGCGGGGAGGTCGGAGACCGAGAGCAGGTCGTGGCGCAACTGGGCCGACGTGCTCCGGCCGCCGCACCCCGACGACACGACAGCCACGGCTGCGAGCGCGACGCTTGCGGCGAGCAGCGACCGCCTCGGCGCGATCGCGTTAGTCCCGCGTCGGCCGCGGCGCGCCGCAGGCGCAGGTCCCGGGGTGGAAGACGGCGCCCCCACTTCGCCTACCGGCTCTGCTCCGCGCGCGCGTATCCGACCAGCGCGTTCGCGTGGCCGTGGCCGAGACCGTGCTCGGTCTTGAGCCAGCTCACGAGTTCCATGTGTCGCTCGAGCGGGCTCTGCCGGATCAGCTCCAGCCACTCCGCGACGGTCCTGCCGTACTTCTTCTCGATCGACGGGAAATACGACGCCGGCCCTTTCACCTTCTCGGCCATCGCGAGCTCCTCTCTCGGCTGCCACTGATTAGACGCTCAAAGGCGCACGAACTCATCGCTCGGACCGGAGCAGAGCGGAGGCAACCGACGGCAGCCACCTGTGACTCGAACGTCGGGGGGCGCGTTGCGCCTACGCGGTCGGCCGGAGAAGCTCTGATGGGCGCGTTGCTCCGACGAAGCCGAGCCCGACGCTCAGGTTGGCCAGCGGTGCGAGCTTGACGACGTCGCCTGTGTGCGGCGCTTCGATGAGTTGTCCCTCGCCGATGTAGATACCGACGTGCCCGGGGCCGTCCGCGTGCGGTTCGAAGAAGACGAGGTCGCCGGCTTCGAGTTGGTTCGGGTCGATGTGCGGGGTGGTGGCGTATTGCGTTGCTGCGTAGTGCGCGAGCGTCAACCCGAGCTGCGCGTACACGAACTCGACGAAGCCGGAGCAGTCGAACCCAGATTGGGGACTGCTTCCGCCCCAGAGATAGCGGACGCCGAGGTAATGCTCCGCGACGTCGACCGCGTCCCAGCCGACGGCGTCGGCGGAGGCAGTGCCTAGCGGGGTGCGCAGCTGGATTGGCTGCAGCGCAGCTCGGAGCCGTCGGATCGCGGCGTTCAGCGCCGCGATGTGTGCGACCCCCGATGTCGCGGCGGTCTGCAGCCGGCCCACGGCGTCGTCGAATGCGAACGGGTCGGTCGCTGTCGCGAGCTTCGACCGTGCGGCGTGCAGCCGGGACTCGAGGACGCGCTGCATGCGCTGCGCACGTGTGAGCTCCTGCCGGTCAGCATCGATCTGCCGCGCGATCGTCGCGCGCAGCGATGGCTGCACGACGATGTAGGACGGTGCCGCGGCCCGTGCGTTTCCCACCGGAAGGGAGAGAAGGGCCAGCGTCGAGAGAGTGACGAAAAGGCGTCGCACGCTGTTCCATCGGCAGGGCGCACGCTTCCCTTGACGCGTTTCCTTCGCGCCTTAAGGCCAACCGGATCCGCACTCGGCGACCTTGCTCGGCTTATCGTGAACGGGTGAGCGTAGACGCCGAATCGAAGGGACGCACCCTCGTTCGCCGAAGACAAGGGTCGGTGGCCAAGTGGCGCATCCTGGCGCTCGTCCTCGGCGCGACGTTCGCGTGCGTCCCCGCCGCGGGAGGCGCGGGCAATCCTCGCCGCCAGAGGGCGCATCTCCAGACCGAGCTGACCGCGGTGCAGGTGAAGCTGGCCCAGGCTCGTGCGCAGGAGCAGCGTCTGAACGGCGAGATCGGCGGGCTGAGCGCGGAGATCGGCAAGCTGGATACCCGGGTCGCAAATGTTGCGGCCCACCAGTCCGCCCTCCAGGCGGATTTGGCGCTGCGGCATCGACGCATCGACGCGCTCGACGCGCTCTACCGGGTGGAGACGAGCCGCGTCCACGATCTGGAAGCGGCATACCAGGTCGCGCTCGACCGGCTCGATACACGCTTGGTCGGGATCTACGAGACCCCCGAGCCAGGCACGATCGACCTCGTCCTGCAAGCGAAGAGCTTCCAAGATCTAACCGATCAGCTCACCTACCTGGGATTGGTCGCAAACGAGGACAAGTCGATCGCGCAAGCGGTCGCGGCCGCCGAGCACCGGGTCGTGCTCGCCCGGGCACGAACGGCGCAGGTCAAGCATCGCGTCGCCAACGAGGCGAACCTCATCAACGCCCGCCTGGAACAGGTAGCCGTCATCCACAACGAGCTCCTCACCAGCAAGGCGCGTCTCGCAGGCGCGCGACGGCACAAATCGCTCGTGTTGCTCCTCGCCCAGGCGCAGGAGCACTCGGCGATCGAGGAATCGAACGCAATCCAGGCGGCGAGCGCTCAGATCGAGGCGCGCATCCAAGCCTCCGAGCGATCCGACGCATCGCCGAGTTCGACGACGACCACGGACACTTCCGGCGCACCGCCTCAACCGACCGGCCCGGCCGCGACGCCGAGCCAGGCCGGCCTCATCTGGCCGCTACAAGGCCCGATCACCAGTCCATTCGGGCCGCGCTGGGGCGGCTTCCATCCCGGGATCGACATCGGCGTGCCGATGGGCACCCCGATCCACGCCGCAGCCGCAGGCACGGTCATCTACTGCGGCTGGGAGACCGGGTACGGCAACCTCGTCGTCATCGATCACCACAACGGCATCGCGACGGCGTACGCGCACCAGAGTCAGATCGCCGTGTCGTGCAACGAGGACGTCGCACAGGGCCAGTTGATCGGTTACGTCGGCTGTACCGGTTTCTGCACGGGGCCGCACCTCCACTTCGAGGTGCGCGTCAACGGGACGCCGGTCGACCCGCTCGGCTACCTGCCGTAGCGCTCGGCGCCTCGCGCCGGAGCACAGTCACTGCAGGCGCCGTGCAGGACCACCTCGTGTCCTTCAACGGCGAAACCGGTCTCGCGCTCGACTTTGCTCAGTGCACGCTCGAGCCCTGCATCGGCGAACGCCTCGATCTTGCCGCAGTCGTCGCAGACGAGGTGATGATGATGTGCCCCGTCGGGCTGGATGGGCTCGAAGCGGGCGCCGTCGGCACCGATCTCGACCCGCCGCACGTAGCCGTCGCGGGCGAGTTGCTCGAGAGAGCGGTAGACGCTCGCGATTCCGACCCGGCGATCGTGGGCTCGAAGCTGATCGAAGATCTCCTGAGCGGTAAGACAGCACGATTGCTCACCCAGGAGCTCGATGACGGCGCGGCGGGCCGCGCTGTCGCGGTGCCCCTTCCGTTTGAGCGAGGCGATCGTGACCCCCGCCCAGTCCGTGGCCGGTGAGGAACGCATCGCCTTAACGATAGCGTTTCTAATCACCACTAGCTAGAGAGAATGATTCTCGCTAGAGTTACCGACCTCTTTCGTCGTCATCGGTGGAGGTGTCGCGTGCGCTGGTTCGCAATGGTGGTTGGGGTCGGGGTCGTGTGCGCCGGCCTCGTTGCCGCGGTCGCGTCGGGGGAGCGTGCAGCCCCGACCAGCGGGAAGCTGCAGGTGGTCGCTGCGGAAAACTTCTGGGGCAGCATCGCCGCACAGCTCGGGGGCGCCAAGGTCTCGGTGCAGAGCATCATCGTCAACCCGAACATCGACCCTCATTCGTACGAGCCGACCGCATCTGACGCGCGCACGATGGCCACGGCCAAGATCGCAATCGTCAACGGCATCGGCTACGACAACTGGGCCTCGAAGCTGCTGGCCGCGAATCCGGTGTCGGGGCGGACGACTCTCGACGTCGGCGATCTGCTGGGCCTCAAAGACGGCGACAACCCGCACCAGTGGTACTCGCCCTCGAGCGTGCAGAGGGTGATTCGTGCGATCGTTGCCGACTACGACCGGCTCGACCCGGCCGACAAGAGCTACTTCGCCGCCCAACAGCATCGCTTCGAGGCCGTGTCGCTTGCGAGCTACAACCAGCTTCGCGCTGAGATCCGCAAGCGCTTCGCAGGTGTGCCGGTCGGCTACAGCGAGAGCATCTTCCAGCCGTTGGGAGAGTCGCTCGGCCTGAAGCTGCTGACTCCGTACACCTTCGCCAAGGCGGTCGCCGAGGGCACCGAGATCAGCGCCAAGGACAAGAAGACCGTCGACGCGCAAGCGCAGAGACGGCTGATCAAGGTCTGGATCTACAACAGCCAGAACGCGACGCCGGACATTCAGCGGATCAACTCGATCTGCCGCAGCCGCCACATCCCGATCGCAACCGTGACCGAGACCCTCGACCCTGCAACTGCGAGCTTCGAGCAGTGGCAAGCAGCGGAGCTGCGAGGACTCATGACGGCGCTGCACGAGGCAACCGGGCGCTGACAGATGCTTGCGCCTGAAGACGAAGAGACCGAGGCCAGCTCGAGCACTGCGCAGCCGGCCATCGAGCTGCGCGGTGTAACCGTGGCCCGTGCCGGTCGTCCTGTTTGGCGCGGCGCGAACGTCACCATCGAGCAGGGCGAGTTCGTGGCCGTCCTTGGTCCGAACGGGTCGGGCAAGTCGACGCTGCTCGATCTGCTCCTGGGTCTGCTCGATCCCGCCGAGGGCAGCGTCTCCGTCCTCGGCGGCAGTCCTGGAAGAGGGGAGCAGATCGGCTATCTGCCGCAGCGGCACGCCTTCGACCAGACAACCCGCATCCGCGGCGTCGACATCGTTCGCCTAGGTCTCGACGGCACGCGCTTCGGCCTTCCCCTCCCCTGGCAGAACGCGCACCGCAAGAAAGTCGACGGAGCGATCGACGTGGTCGGTGCGAGCGCTTACGCCCGGCGGCCGATCGGCGAGTGCTCCGGCGGCGAACAACAGCGGCTCCTGATCGCACGAACCTTGATCGGCTCCCCGAAGCTGCTGCTGCTCGACGAGCCGCTCGACAGCCTCGATCTGCCCAACCAGAGCTCGGTCTCCGCCTTGGTCGATCGCATCCGGCGCGAACGCCATATGACCGTGCTCCTGGTCGCCCACGACGTCAACCCGTTGCTCCCGTATCTCGACCGAGTCATCTACATCGCCGGCGGGCGGGTCCTCGCCGGGCGGCCCGAAGAGGTGATCACCAGCGAGACGCTGAGCGACCTATACGACTCGCCGATCGAGGTCCTGCACACCTCCGATGGACGACTGGTTGTGGTCGGACTGCCCGAGGCGCCCGCCCACCATCACGACCGACACGCCCACCCGTGAACCCCGCGCTGCCTTGGAACCTGGTCAAGGACGTACAGCAGCTGTTCGTCTACCCATTCATGGTCAACGCGATCGAGGCCGGCACCACCGTCGCGCTAATGGCCGCGGTCACCGGCTGGTTCGTCGTCCTACGCCGGCAGACGTTCGCCGCCCACTCCCTCTCGGCAATGTCGTTTCCCGGGGCAAGCGGCGCCGCGCTCGCGGGAGCCCCCCTGCCGGTCGGCTATTTCCTCGCCTGCGTCATCGCCGCGGGCGCGATCGCTACCGGATCTCGCACAGGGAACCGGCGGAACCCCTCTCAGCAGTCTGCAGTGATCGGCGCCGTGCAGGTAGTCGGTTTCGCGCTCGGCTTTCTCTTTCTCAGCCTGTACGGCGGCGTACTCGAGAACCTCGAGTCGCTGCTCTTCGGATCGTTCCTCGGCATCACGACGGGCCAGGTGCGCGAGCTGCTCGGTGTCGCATTCGGCACGCTCGTGTTTTTCGCCATCGCCGGCCGGCCGCTCCTCACCGTCTCGCTCGATGAAGTTGACGCAAGGGCGCGAGGCGCACCGGTGCGCATGCTCGAGATCGCGTTCCTGCTCGTGCTTGGACTCGCCGTCGCCGCGACCGCCCAGATAACCGGCGTCCTGCTGGTCTTCGCACTCCTCGTTGCACCCGCTGCCGCCGCGCGCGAGTTCACAGCACGTATCGGCGTAGGGATCGCCCTCAGCGTCGTCATCGGCCTGCTGGTCACCTGGGTTGGCCTCGGCCTTTCCTACTACACCAACTACTCGGTCGGCTTCTTCGTCACCAGCCTGGCCTTCGGCGTCTACCTGGTCTCCCGCGCTTCGCACGTTCTCGCACATAGGCGTGAAGCGCTCGGTCGCTTCGAAGCGGTCCGTGCCGCCGTGAGCTGATGCTGGCGCAGGACTTCATCCGTCTGGCCCTGATTGCAGGCACACCGATCGCCGTCGCCGGCGGAGCGCTTGGCTACTTCACCGTCCTGCGCAGCCAGGTGTTCGCCGGCGAGACGTTAAGCCACGTCGCCTTCACAGGCGCGCTCGCCGCGGCAGCGATCGGGATCGACCTGCGCTTCGGCCTCTTCGCCGCGACGATCGTCGCCGCCTTGCTCCTGGCCGCGCTTGGCGAGAAGGCGATGAGCAATGACGTGGCCATCGGCACCCTGCTTGCCTGGGTGCTGGGACTCGGGGCGCTGTTCCTCGATCTCTTCAACCGATCAGCGAACGGCGGCAACGGCGCGATCGCGGCGCGCACCCTGTTCGGCTCGATCTTCGGACTCAGCACAAGCGACGCCGAACTCGCGGCGATCATCGGCGGGGCGGTCGTCGTTGTTCTCGCACTCATCGCCCGGCCCCTGCTCTACGCGACGATCGACCCAAAAGTAGCCGCTGCCAGCGGCCTCCCCATAGCCGCGTTGAGCGCCGGCTTCCTGGCACTCGTCGCCGTCGACGCCGCCCTGACAACACAAGCCATCGGCGCCCTGCTGATGCTGGGCCTGATCGCAATTCCCGCCGGCGCCGCGCACCGACTCACGGCCAACGCCTACCTCGCGCTCGCGCTTTCCAGCCTCTTCGCCCTTGCCTCACTCTGGCTCGGCGTAATCCTCGCCTACGAGATTCCGTCCATCCCACCAAGCACCGCAATCATCGCCGTCGCCGCCACCATCTACGTCTACGCATTCGTCGCGCCGAGACGGAAGCACACGATCTCCGCCGACGACGGTTCAGGGGTCGGCATCACGCAACTCGGCTGAAGCCAGACGGGGATCGGTGCGGAAGGCGAGCCGGTATCGAGACCGCCGGACTTCTGAGAGAATCCCGGCGAGGTGCGCCGAGGGCTGACGTGGCTGCTCGTGTTGCCGGCGATCGTGGTCGGGTCGCAGGTCGCGCATGGGATCGCGTATTGGTGGGCGTATCCGGTGGCGAGCCTGCGGCTGACGATGCTGTCGGACAGCGGCCACGGCTACATGGCGTACGCGCCGGCCGCGCTCGGCTTCCTGGCCGGGGTGCAGCTGCTCGCGTTCGTCGTGGTGGTGACAGACAAGATTCGCGGTCGGCCGGTGCGAGGGTTGCCTGCGTGGGTGTTTCTGTTCATCCCCGAGATCGGCTTCACGTTGCAGGAGCACCTGGAACGGTTCTTCGCCGCCGGCGCGTCGGTCTTCCCGTGGTGGACGGTGTCGGAACCGTCGTTCTGGCGCGGCCTGGTGTTGCAGGTGCCGCTCGGTCTGGCCGCCTATCTGGTGGCGAGAGTGTTGCTGCGGACGGCCTCGGCATTCGCCGAGGTCGTTGTCGCTCGCCGGCGCGGTCAGGTTGTCTTGGTGCGCCTGCCGTCGAGGTCGTGGCGGCTCATCGTCGTGCTGTTGCCGCGGCTCGGGCCGCTCGCGGGGCTCGCTGCAGGTCGCGCTCCGCCCGTGCTCGTGTTGTAGAGGCCGTCGCCGGCTGGCGGCCGGCCTTTCTCGCGTACGACGAGCGCGGCGTTATGCCGCGCCGACCCGACCACCCCGTATTGAAGGAGTTGCGATGCGCAGAGTGGTTCTTGCTGCCGCCGTCGTCGGCGCCCTCGTCGTCGCCGCGTCGGCGTCGGCACACGCGCGGATGAGTCCGTCGGTCTCGCTGTCGAACGAGTTGCAGCTGTACAGCCTGGCGATCCCGACCGAGAAAGCGAACGCGTACACGACCAGGATCGTCCTCACCCTTCCGAAGGGGTTCTCGATCGACTCGTTTGTCCCGAACCCCGGCTGGAAGCGGGTCGAGCAGTCGACCGGCTCCGGCGACAACGCGGTGATCACACAGGTGACCTGGACGGGCGGTCACGTACCGACCGAGGAGGACTCCCTGTTCCAATTCCTCGCCCAGCCGGCGAAGGCGGGCACGTACACGTTCACCGTCCAACAGACGTATTCGGACGGGTCGATCGTGAACTGGGCCGGGCCGGAGTCGTCCGCCGATCCGTCACCAACGATCAAGGTTGTGAGCTCGGTCGGCGGCGGCGGAACCTCGACGCTGACGATCGTTGCATTGGTGCTCGGCGCGCTCGGCTTGTTGGTTGGTGGAATCGCGTTGTTCTCGCGCGGAGGGCGCGCACTGACGTGACGCGGGCTCGCCGGGTTGGTGTTGCGGTCGCCGTCGCCGGGGTCGCCCTCGCGCTGCCGGCGGCCGCGTCCGCGCACGCCTACCTGATCAAGACGGTGCCGGCGGCGAGCGTGATCCTCAACACGCCGCCTGCGAGCGTGCAGCTGACCTACGACGAGGCGGTCGAGCCTCGCTTCGCGATCGTCTCTGTCACCGACGTCGCGGCGCATTCGGAGACGACCGGGCCGGTGACGCGCTCGCCCTCCAATCCGGACACGCTCGTCGTTCCGCTCAAGCGTGTCGGCGAGGGCTGGTATCTCGTCTATTGGCGCGCGATCTCGGTGGACGGGCACCCCGTGCAGGGAGCGTTCACATTCGCCGTCGGCCCCAACGCCGGCCCCGCCCCGGAGTTCGCGATACCACACATCGCCGGCAGCGCCACCTCAACGCCACTGGTGATCCTGAAGTGGCTCGCCTTCCTGACGACGATGGCCGCGATCGGCCTGCTCGTGCTGCGCGCGCTGGTCGCACAGCCGCTCGTACGCCGCGTCGAGGGAACGACGCTTCGCGCGCTCGAGCTCGCCTTCGGCATCGCAGCAGTGCTGGGACTGATCGCGATCCCTGCGTATCTGGAGGAGGCGACCGCAATCGATTCGCTGCGGTCGTTCTGGAGCTTCGGCAGCGTCGTTCCGCTGTGGCGGGTGACCGCGTTCGGTCGCGGCTACGTCGACATCGAGATCTGCTTCGCGCTCTTCTGCGTCGCCGCCGCGGTCGCGATCTGGACCGACCGGCCGGAGCGTGAGCATCGTCCGACCGCTGCCGTGCTCGCGCTCAGCGGCACGCTCGCGGCCGCCGCCGCGACGCTCGTGCTCCCGGGTGCGGTCGGGCACGCGGGCCAGACCTCGCCGCGCGGTGTCGCAGTCCTCCTCGACTGGCTTCATCTCCTTTCCGGTTCGGTTTGGGTCGGGGGCCTTATCGGTCTGCTGGTCTTATGGCGAAGCCTCCCCGTCGCCACACGCACAGCGGGCTTGGTCGTCTGCGTGCCGCGTTTCTCCAACACCGCTTTCGTCTCGGTGATGATCCTGCTCGGCACCGGCGTCGGCGCATCCGTGCTGCACCTGCCCGTGCTCTCGGCGCTCTGGCTCACCTCGTACGGGAAGGTGATCCTCATCAAGGCCGGGATCCTCCTCGCCGCGATGGCGCTTGCCTCCGTCAACCTGCTACGCACCAAGCCCGGCCTCTCCCGCGCCGAGGTGGGCGAGGCATCGGCCCGCCTTCTCCGCAGGCTCGTCGCCGGCGAAGCAGTGTTGGTGGCGGGGGCGATCCTCGCCGCCTCGATCCTCTCAAGCCTCGCCCCGCCGCCCCCTGCATTCGCCGAGGAAGGCTCCGCGCTCGCCCGCGTCGGCCCCGGCAAGGTCGCCGCCACCGTGACCCGGGCCGGCTATGCGCTGCAGGTTCTCGTCGCTCCGAACAAGGCGGCCGGCCCCAACTCGTTCGGGCTCCGCCTCACCCGCGGCGGCAAGCCCGTCACCGGCGCGAACGTCACCCTCAGCTTCGCGATGCTCGACATGGAGATGCCCACCCAGGAGTACCAGCTCACCGAAACCTCCCCCGGCATCTACACCCGTAAGGCGCCCGCGCTCGTCATGGTCGGCCACTGGGCGCTGTCGTTCTCGATCACCCCCAAGGGCGGGCAGCCGTTCACCGCACTCGTCGTCGACCGCGCAGGCGGCTGAAGCACACCAACAAAGGAGCCTCCACCCATGACCTCCGCCCGCCCAGGTACCGCACTCGTCGCACTCCTCGCTGTCGCGATCCTGGCAGGGTGCGGCTCCGGCTCACACGGCGGCCTCACAACACCGACGGTGGCACCCGCGCGCACCTTCACCCTCGGCGATTTCAAGCCGTCAACCCCGATCATCGCCGGCCGCACGACGCTGATCTCGTTCACGATCCGAACGCCCAGCGGCGCACCGCTGACCGCCTACAAGAGCTGCTGCGAACCGCACGCCGGCGTCGACCTGATCATCGTCCGAAGCGACGACAGCCACGTCCAGTACGACGACACCGACAGCGGCCCCAACGGCAGGATCACTCAGCCGGTCGTCTTCCCCGCACCCGGGCGCTACCGCATCGTCGTCGACGCCTACCCGAAGCAGAGCGGGCCCAACTCACCGTTCAACTTCCAACTCTTCAAGTGGGTCACCGTCCGCGGCGCCTACCACCCCCAGCCTCTGCCGGCCTACCGGTCGACCCAGGTCGTTGACGGCTACCGCTTCCAAATCCAGGGCCATCCGCACCTGCATGCGATCCAGGCGAACTTCCTCACCATCCACGTCACCGACCCGAGCGGGCATAAGGTCGTCTTCACCACCTGGCGCGGCGCCTACGCGCACGCCATCTTCTTCCGCGCCCACTCGCTCGACTACTTCCACACCCACGTCTGTAGCCCGCACTCCCGTTACTGCTTCTCCGTCCTCGGCGGCGCGCGCGTCACCGGCAGCTCGCAGGCGCCGGGGGTGCTGAAGGTTGGCGTCCTGCTGCCAGCACCCGGAACCTGGCGCCTGTTCCTGCTCACCTACATGCACGGCCACATCCTCACCGCCCCCTTCACCCTCAGCGCCCGATGAAGACGAAAGCGCCGGCGCAACTCATCCTGCTCGGGGCATTCGCGGCGCTCGCCTGCGGCGCCGCCGCCGCGATCATCGCGATCCGCGTTCTCCACACCGTCCTCGCCGGATGACCCGGCCGCACCGACCGGCCATCGCGCTAACCGTCGCCATCGCTGCTCTCGCCGCGCCGAACGTCGCGTTCGCCCACGCCGGCAAGACCCCGCCCGTCGCCACCAACTTCACGGCCCGCATCACCCACCCCGTCCCCGGCATCCAGACCAAACCCGTCGACGGGGACCAGACCCTCTGGCTCAACGCCGGCGCCCACACCGTCACCGTCCCCGGCATCCAAGGGGAGCCCCTCCTGCGCTTCGACCATCGCGGCGTCTGGCTCAACCTCCACTCGCTCACAGCCCAGGCAGACCGGATCGACCGCTACGACCTCCGCCCCGACGCCAACCCGCAGGCGCAGCCGCTCTGGCACAGGCTCACGAGCACACACACCTACGAATGGCACGAGCACCGACTGCACCTCCTCGAGCCGCTGGGCAAAGGACGTGCCAAACCCGCGACGCTCGGCACCTGGACGATCCCACTCGTCGTCGACGGCCGACACGAGACACTCGTGGGCGTCCTCGACTACCAGCCGCCCCCATCCGCGGCCCTCTGGATCGGCATCACCGCCCTTCTCGCCGCCGCCGGCGCACTCGCCGCCTGGCGCAGCAGCCGCACCACCGTCGTTATCGCGGTCACCGTCGTGCCCATCGTCTGGGCATTGCGCATCGCACGCGAGCTCTACGGACGACCCGCCGTCCCCGTCATCGGCTGGATCGAGATCGCGATCACGTCACTGGTCGGAGCATCACTCCTCTACGGACTGCTTCACAAAGACCGCGCCACCCGCGTCTTCGTCGCGTTCCTAACCGCATTCGGCGCCCTCTACCAGGGCAGCACCATGTACTCCATCCTCACGCGCGCGATCGCGCTAACCCTGCTCCCCACAACGCTCGCGCGCGTCGGCGTCACGCTTGCACTCGCGCTCGGCGTCGCCGTACTCGCCGGAAGCTGGAACCCGCTCACAGACCGCCGACGCGCAGACGACGACGAGGACTTCGACGACGAAATGGAATCGACGACGCAGACCGAGGTCACCCACGCGCGCGCGACGTAGTCGCCGCCGCACCGCCGCCACCCACGCGACCCCAGCCACGACGATCAGGCCCGGCGCGATCCTACGGCGCTGCCGTCTTGTAGCCTGGCGGCCCGGCCAGAATCGTCGGAACGTACTCGAGCAGCTGGATACGACCGTCGAACGTGCGGCTGGCGACCATCTCGAGCGCGACATCCGGATAGTCGTCGTAGATCCGCTCCCGACCGGTGCTCCCCGTGATGACCGGAAAGACGACCACGCGGAAGCGGTCGACCAGACCCGCGTTCAACAGCGAGCGGCACAGGCTGATGCTGCCGATCGTGCGCATCGACTTCGAACCCGTGGCCTTCATCTCCCGCACGGCCCCGAGCGCGTCTCCACCCACCAGCTGCGTGTTCGCCCACGAAAGCGGCTCGCGCAGCGTGCTCGAGAAGACGACCTTCGACATGCCCGCGAGCACATCGGTGCCCGGCTCGCCCTCGGCGGCGAACCGCGACATTACGCGATACGTGGTCGCGCCCATCAGGATCGTGTAGCCCGCCTCAGGCTGCTCCCCCAGCCAGGCGAGGTACTCGGGCCCCTGAAGCCCCCACCAGCCCGGCCAGCCCTCCGCCGCGGCGTAGCCATCGAGCGAGGTGATGAAGTCAACAAGGAGTTCCGGCATCGTGGTCTCCCTTTCTTGGGGTCGGTAGCGAGAAACCTTTACGACATGCGGCGATGAGAGAACTCATCGCCGGGCACGTCCCATCCGGCGATCGGCCGCGCACGGAACGGCAGGCTCAAGGCTGCAGGAGCGTGGCGTTACAGCCGGTGGCTGGTCGCGGCCAGATGCTGGCGTAGCCGATTGATGAGGCGATAGAGGCGCGGCAGCGGTGGCAGCGCTCCCGCCTGGCCTGGCAGCCCGCTGGCACTGGCGGCGGCGAGGCTCACCGTGCTACGAAGCGGAAGGAGCCAGACATGCAACTGGAGCTCGGAACCCGCATCGAGTGCGCGGATGAGACGTTCGGGAAGCTGGTCGATGTCGTGATCGATCCGACCTCGAGGCGGGTCACGCACCTCGTGGTCGAGCGTGATCGCGATTCCTGGCTGGCGCAGCTCGTTCCTGTCGAGCTGGCAGAACCCGGCAGCGACTCGAACGGGGCCGTTGTCCTTCGGGCGACGGTCGAGGACGTGCGGCGGCTGCCGCCGGTTCACGAGGTCTCTTACCTGCGGCTCGACGGGTTCCCGGTCGACGATCCCGACTGGGACGTCGGCATCGAGGAAGTGCTCGCACTGCCCTACTACCCGGCGTACGGCCTCGAGCCGACACCGGTCGACTACGCCGTTTCGTACGATCGCGTCCCGAAGGGCGAGGTCGAGATCCGGCGCGCGAGCGAGGTCGACTCGGCCGACGGCCACCGGCTCGGTCACGTCGACGGGTTCCTGGTCGACGAGGACGAGTTGATCACGCACGTCGTAATCGAGCAGGGCCCACCGTGGGAGCGGCGCGAGGTCGCGGTGCCGATCGGCGCGGTCGCGCAGGTCGAGACCGACGCAGTGACCCTGCACCTGACGAAGGGCGAGGTTGCGGCGCTGCGGCCGGTCGAGATCCGTCGCTGGCCGCGGCCGGGCGAACATGGAATCCAGCGGCGGTAACGCCACCGCCGGTCAGCCCGACCTCGCCTCGGCTGCACGCCTGCCCGCGGCCGAGGCGCTCGGCGCGCTCGACTCGACCAGCGGCGGCCTGACCGGCGCCGAGGCCCACGCCCGCCTCGGACAGATCGGCCCGAACACTCTGCAGACGCACGGCGTCCGTGCCCTGGCGGTGTTCGCAAGTCAGCTGCGCAGCCCGTTCCTGCTCCTGCTGCTGGCGACCGCGGTCGCGTCGGTGTTCTTCGGCGAGCGGACGGACGCGCTGATCATCTTCCTGATCAGCGGGCTCAGCGTCGGGCTCGGGTTCGTGAGCGAATACCGCTCAGCTCGCGACGTCGACGCCCTGCACTCGCAGCTTCGGCACACGATCGTCGCCCTCCGCGACGGAAAGGAAACGGTCGTCGACGTGACCGAGCTCGTGCCCGGCGACGTGGTGCGGATCGGGGTCGGCGATGTCGTCCCAGCAGACCTGCGGCTGCTCGCGGCGAACGAGCTCGAATGCGACGAGTCGGTCTTGAGCGGCGAGTCACTGCCGGCCGAGAAGAACGTCGAGCCCGTCGCGGTCCCTGACTCGCCGCTCGATCTCCCGTCGTGCGCGTTCATGGGCACGGTCGTCCGCGCCGGAGACGGCGTGGGCGTGGTGGTCGAGACGGGCCACCGCACCGAGTTCGGCCGAATCGCGACGCAGCTCGGCACCCGCCAGCCGCAAACGGCGTTCCAGCTCGGCCTGCGCAACTTCTCGCTCCTGCTCGTACGTATCACGATGGTGCTCGCCGGGACGATCCTGGTCGTCAACCTCGCGCTCGGGCATCCGGTGATCGTGTCGATCCTGTTTGCGCTCTCGATCTCGATCGGCCTGACGCCGCAGCTGTTGCCGGCGATCGTCACCGTCAGCCTCTCGACCGGTGCGCGGCGGCTCGCCGAGCGGAAGGTGATCGTCAAGCGGCTCGTCGCGATCGAGGACTTCGGCAACATCGACGTCTTCTTCACCGACAAGACCGGCACGCTCACCGAGGGCCGGCTCAGCTTCGCTGCCGCCCTCGACGCCACCGGTGGCGAGGACGACTCGATCCTGCTCGACGGGCTGCTGTGCAACGACGCCGTCCTCCGCGACGGGAACGTCGTGGGCGGCAACGCGCTCGACCAGGCGCTGTGGCAGGCCGATGGGGCGCGCGCCCTCGACCTCGACTCGCAGCGCCGCCTGGCCACGCGGCCGTTCGACTACGAGCGTCGCATCGCCTCGACCCTCGTCGAAGCGACAGGCGGAAAGCGGACGGTGATCGTCAAGGGCGCGCCGGAGCTCGTGCTCGCGCGCTGTCGGCACGTTGCCGACCAGGCGCAGGCGGTGCTGGACGCGCAGTTCGCCGCCGGCAGCCGCGTCGTCGCCGTCGCCACGAAGGACGCGGCGGGCAAGACAACGCTGACGGCCGACGACGAACAAGGCCTCGAGCTGGCCGGGTTCCTCACCTTCCTCGACCCGCCCAAGGCCGATGCGGCCGCTGCGGTCGCCCGGCTGCACGAGCTGCAGGTGGAGGTCAAGGTGATCACCGGCGACAACGACCGCGTGGCCGCGAAAGTTTGCGCCGACCTCGGTCTCCCGGTGCGTGGGATCCTCACGGGAGCGCAACTGGATGCGCTCGGCGACGAGGCGCTCGCGGCCGCACTTCCCGAGACGACCGTCTTCGCACGGGTCACACCGGAGCAGAAGTCACGGGTGATCAACGCGCAGCGCGCGCTCGGTTCGACGGTGGGCTTCATGGGCGACGGCGTCAACGACGCCGTCGCGCTGCACGACGCCGACGTCGGCCTCTCCGTCGACAGCGCAACCGACGTCGCGAAGGACGCCGCCGACATCGTGCTGCTCGAGAAGGACCTCGACATCCTCGCCGGGGGCATCGGCGAGGGCAGGCGCATCTTCGCCAACACGATCAAGTACGTGCTGATGGGCACTTCGTCGAACTTCGGGAACATGTTCAGCGCCGGCGCAGGGTCGCTCTTCCTCAGCTTCCTGCCCATGCTGCCGACGCAGATCCTGCTCAACAACCTGCTCTACGACGCCAGCGAGATGACCATTCCAACCGACGAGGTCGACGACGAACAACTCCACCGTCCTGCCCATTGGGACATGCGGATGATCCAGCGCTTCATGCTCTTCTTCGGCCCGATCAGCTCGCTGTTCGACTTCGCCATGTTCGCGATCCTGCTCGTCGGCTTCGATGCGAGCGCAACGCTCTTCCGTTCGGGCTGGTTCGTCGAGTCGCTCGCAACGCAGAGCCTCGCCATCTTCGCTATCCGCACGCGTCGCGTCCCGTTCTTCCGCAGCCAGCCAAGCATGCCGCTCCTCGCCTCGACGCTGGCGGTAGTCGCGATCGGCTTCGCGCTGCCGTTCTCGCCGCTCGCGCACACGCTCGGCTTCACGCGGCTTCCGCTCGGGCTCGTCGGCGCGATCGTTGCGATCATCCCCACCTATTTGCTCGTGCTGGAGCTTGGCAAGCGGGTGTTCTACAGACACGTCGCGGAGGCCCCGCCGTCGCAGAGACGGCCGCACGAGCATCGCATCCGGCGCCGGGCGGCACGATGGAGCGGTCGCCGCGCGCTGGCGTGACGGCGGGTCGTCTCCGCCGCCTCCGCCCTTTCGCGTTCCTCGCGCTTGCCGGCATCGCGCTCTATGTGCTGCTCCCGAGTCTGCTCGCGGTGTTCGGATCGTGGCACTCGCTTTCGAACCTCGAGTGGCCTTTCGCGGTGGTCGTCCTCGGATGCGAGGCCGCCAGCTTCGTCTGCCTCTGGCAGCTCGACCGGATCGCGCTTCGAACGCGTGCCTGGCGGCCGGTGATCGCGGCGCAGCTCGCCGGCAACGCGGCCGGCCGCATCCTTCCCGGGGGCGGCGCCACCGCCACGATCGTTTCGACGTCGATGCTGCGGCAGGCCGGAGTCGATACCGGCGACGCAGCGGCGGCGTTCGCCACGTCCACCCTGTTGCAGCTCGCGACAACGTTCGCGCTGCCGATTCTCGCGCTGCCCGCAATCGTCGGCGGCGCGCCGATCGCCCACAGCCTCGCGACCGCTGCCTACCTCGGCGCCGTCGTATTCGTCCTCTTGCTGGCGGCAGGTTCGCTCCTCCTGTCGACCGATCGTCCGCTCGAGCTGGTCGGACACGCGGCGCAGTGGTTGCTGAATCGCACCGTGCGGCGGAACCATCCGATGACGAACCTCACGCAGGAAGTGATCGACGCCCGCGACTTCGTCCGGACGACGCTCGGCCAGCAGTGGTGGAAGGCGTTGCTGGCAGCGGCCGGCAATACCGGCTTCGACTACCTCGCCCTGCTGGCGGCGCTGCGGGCGGTCGGTGCGAACCCGCGACCTTCACTCGTGCTCCTTGCCTACACCGCGGCGGAAGTTCTCGCGCTCGTGCCGGTGACGCCCGGAGGGCTCGGTTTCGTCGAGGCGGGCCTCGTCGGAACCCTGGGCCTTGCGGCCGTCCCGGCCGCCGATGCGCTCGCCGCGACCCTCCTCTACCGGATCGTCGCCTTCTGGCTTCCGCTTCCCGCCGGTGGTGTCGCGTACGTTCTCTTTCGGCGACGCCACCAGGGTCGCAGGATTCTCGGCGACGCGTCGACGAGCACGATTCGTGCGGTTGCACTGTCGATGCGGCGGAAGTTCGAGCGGAGGCTGTAGCGCGACAGCTCGGCGATCTGACTGGCCATCTCCACGCCTGTGGGGCCGGAGCCGATGACGACGAACGTCATGAAGGCGGCGCGACGACTCGAGTCCTCCTCGAGCTCGGCCAGCTCGAAGGCGCCGAAGATCCGGCCGCGCACCTCGAGCAAGGAGAGGCCGTGTATGGGCTGAATGCCGGCGCCGCCAGAATGACCACGGGGCCGCGTGGTCGCCCTTGTCACGGCGGACACGCGACGCTCACGGCCGGATGTCGTAGGTGACGAGCGACCGCGGCGGCAGCGTCGCAGTGAAGGCGTTGTTGCTGACCGTGAGCGGCGGCTGTGCGGAGAGCTGGTGGGTTCTGTCCGTCAGGTACGGCTTCACGATGTGCGCTGAGCGCAGGCCCCGGAGCGAGAAGGTCGTGACCTGGCGGCTGTGGGTGCTGTTGAGAGCGACCACCGCGATCGTCCCGGCACTGTTGCGGAACGCGCTCGCATCGAGGCCTGTGGCACTCGTCGCCGTGCCGATACGCACGGCGTCCGGGCGGACGAAGCGGCTGTAGCTTGCAAACGCCCACAACCGACCAGAGGCGGAGACGTTGTTGCCCTTGACGTCGACCAGTCCGGTGTTGGGGCCGGTGATGGTCGTCGTGCTCGTGTTCGCGCCCCAGAGATAGAGGAACGCGCTGAGGTTCGCCTTCGTCAAGCCGGTGTAAATGTTCTGTGCCCACGTGATTCCTGACAGCTGTGAGCCGTCGTCCCAGGCTGCGTCGAACGGCCCCCTGTCGAACGGCGCCCACTCGGTCTCCCAAACGGGCTTGCTCCAGCCGCGCAGCGGCGAGTCGAGCGGGACGAAGTAGCCGTGGCTCGTGAACAATGCTGTCCCCGCGTTCGCCTGATTGTCGGTCTCGATTGCGGCTGCGTATGTTTGTGCGTAGTTCCAGCCGATGCTGGCGCAGCACTCGGCCCGCGTCGAAAGCCCTGATCGCGCGAGCGTCGCGCCGAGGATCGCCATGAAGTCGGCGGTCTGTGCCGGGCTCATGATCATGCTGTCTTGCGGAGGCGCGATCGTCGTCTCGTTCTCCGGGCCTACATAGCTGAGGGGTACACCTGCTACGGCATAGTCCTTCGCGTACTGCACGAGGTAGTCGGCGTACGCCTCACGCCAATCGCCGCTCTTGCACTTGGTGCCCGGTTCTCCGCACACCGTGCCGCCGCGGATGGCCGAGTCGTTGGTCTTCATGAACGCGGGCGCGCTCCACGCGTCCGCGAACACGTCCGTCACGCCGTAGTCGGCCTTGATCTGCTTCGCGAGCCACAGCTGTCCCTGATCCTGGCCGATCTCGGCGAGCGACAGATACGACGGTTTCGCGCCGGGGCTGCTCGGAGCCTTCGGCTCGGTCGTGAACCCCTTGTCGGCGCTGATCTCGTTGCGCAAGATCGTCAGGCCCGCCCCGTGCGTCGGGCTGTAGAGCAAGCTCAACACCCGCTTCTGCACCGAGGCCGGCGCGTGCATCAACGCCGTCGCCTGCCCGAACCCCTCCGACACACCAAACCCTTCGATGCGCTGATACCGCTTGCTGGCGTCGATCGTGATTCTGGCGTGAGCGTTCGCGCCGGTCGCGCCAGACGCGGCGGGTGTCGCATTCGCGGCAGGCGTCGTCTTCTCGAACCCCGGCGGGAGATTCCTCTGGCAGGCTTTGTCAGCGGACTGATTCCGCGGCGTATTGGGATCGAGGTCGCTTCCAGGGGTTATGTGGACATGAAAGGCGTACCCGCCACCCGGCGCAGGGACCGGGTTTGGGAAGTCCCGAATCCGGTGAGCGCGCATGCACTCTGCGTACCTCAGCAACTGCACCTTCGAAGGCTCGGACCCACCAGCCGAGCTCGATCCGCCGGGGGCGGTCGACCGGGCGATCGTGCCGACGCCCTTGTGCGCGGCCCCGCTCCCACAGCCCGCCGCGATGAGGCCCAAGCCCGCCAGCGCCGCCAGGACGCCCCCAAGGCCGGCACTCGCCTTGCTCACGCGCCCAAGTGTCGCACAGGGCCAGGAACCCGCTTCCAAGGGCCGCGTTGCGCTCGCCACACAGCCGTTCGGAGCTTGTTCAGTCGGACATTCCCACGACGCAGGCGCTGCTCCGGGCGACGAAGTGAACTCTGTCTGCGTTCTCGAGTGAGAAGGTGTCGCTCTCGCCGGGGACGAGGTCGAGCAGGAAGCTCGGCTCGTTCCACCGGTCGTCCTGGTCCGCGTTGATGTAGAACGGCACACCGCTGACCTCCCCCAGCCGGCGGTCGCCGGGGCCGAGGAGCAGCTCCCCCTCCTCGAGGCAAAGGGGGAAGCTGCCCTCGCAGCAGCCGCCGGAGAGGAAGAGCAGCAGCGGCCCGTGGCGCTCGCGCAACCGCGCGAGCTCCTCGAGTGCCGCGTGCGTGGCCGTTATCCGCTCTTCCGCCGGCATCGCTTCTAGAAGAAGCCCAGCGGCTTCGGGTCGTAGCTGACCAGCATGCACTTGGTCTGCGTGTAGTGGTCGAGCATCATCTTGTGCGTCTCGCGGCCGACGCCCGAGACCTTGTAGCCACCGAACGCAGCTCCGGCGGGGTAGAGGTGGTAGCAGTTCGTCCACACCCGTCCGGCCTGGATGCCGCGGCCCATCCTGTACGCCTTCGCCGTGTCACGCGTCCAGACGCCGGCGCCGAGCCCGTACATCGTGTCGTTCGCGATCTCGAGCGCCTCGGCCTCGTTCTTGAACGTCGTCACCGCGAGGACCGGGCCGAAGATCTCCTCCTGGAAGACCCGCATGTCGTTCGTACCCTTGAAGACGGTCGGCTGGAAGTAGAAGCCGTCCTCCAGCTCGCCGCCCAGGTGCGAGCGCTCGCCGCCGATCAGCAGCTCGGCGCCCTCCTGGTTGCCGATCTCGACGTAGCTCTCGATCTTCTCGAGCTGCGCGACCGAGACCTGGGCACCGATCATCGTCGACTCGTCGAGGGGGTGACCCTGCTTGATCGCGGCGATACGCTCGAGCGCCCGACCGATGAACTCGTCGTAGATCGACTCCTCGATCAGCGCCCGCGACGGGCACGTGCACACTTCGCCCTTGTTGAAGGCGTAGAGCACGAGCCCCTCGACAGCCTTGTCGAGGAACGAGTCGTCGGCGGCCATCACGTCGGCGAAGAAGATGTTCGGGGACTTGCCGCCGAGCTCCGTCGTCGAGGGGATGATGTTCTGAGCGGCGTACTGCATGATCAGCCGTCCGGTCGCGGTCTCCCCGGTGAAGGCGATCTTGGCGATGCGCTTGTTGGTCGCGAGCGACTTGCCGATCTCGCCGCCGGGGCCATTGACGACGTTGATCACGCCCGCCGGGACGACGTCCTCCAGCAACTCCATCAGCTTCAGGATCGACCATGGTGTCGGGCTCGCCGGCTTGATCACCGAGCAGTTCCCGGCCGCCAGCGCCGGCGCCAGCTTCCACGCCGCCATCAGCAGCGGGAAGTTGAACGGAATGATCTGCCCGACCACCCCGAGCGGCTCCTTGAAGTGGTAGGCGACCGTATCCTTGTCGAGCTCCGAGATCGATCCCTCCTCCGCCCGGATCGCCGACGCGAAGTAGCGGAAGTGATCGGCCGCCAGCGGAATATCCGCCGCGAGGGTCTCGCGCACCGGCTTGCCGTTGTCGAAGCTCTCCGCGACCGCGAGCAGCTCGAGGTTGTCCTCGATCGCGTCCGCGATCCGGTTCAGCACCTTCGCCCGCTCCGCCGTCGACGCCTCGCCCCACGCGTCCTTGGCGGCGTGGGCGGCGTCGAGCGCGAGCTCGATGTCCTCCGGCGTCGACCGCGGCACCTCCGTGAACGGCTTCCCGGTCGCCGGGGTCACGTTCTCCGAGTACTCACCCTGCACAGGCGCAACCCAGCGTCCGCCGATGAAGTTGTCGTACCGCTCCTTCAGCTCGACCGGACTACCGGGCTCACCCGGCGCGGCATACGTCGTTTGCTTCTCGATCGTCGCCATCTCGTCTCCTTTCCCGTACGCGTTCGACCACGTTTGCCGCAGTCATCGCGACTCTCGCCTGGGGTCCACTCCGTGGCATCGGCGGCGCCACGGATCAACCATCCGCAAGCACGCGTACCCAGGTGGCGAAGTTCGAGGACTGGAACTCCCGAGGTCAGATGATCCGTCCCGGTCGCTGCCCGGCCACCTTCTGGAAGACACGGACAAGCCGCGGGCCGAGTCGGCTGCGGCATTCGGCGAGGTCTACGGCCTGAGGACAACGCAGCCCCACCTGCGCCGCGCTACTGCAGCTGCCCGAGCCGGTCGCGGTATTCCTCGCCGCTGATCTCTCCACGCGCGAAGCGCTCGGCGAGGATCCGCCGCGGCGAGTCGCCGCCGTCGCTCGAGCGTCCATTCCGCCGCCAGAAGAAAGCGGCCACGATCGCGGCGAGGAGCAGCCAGAAGATCGGGAAGACGATCCACCAGTGGTCGTGGTGCCAGCCGTTCCCGCCGGCGAGGACGAGCGCAAATGTGTGCAACATGATTGTTTCCGTCACTCCTTCAGTCGTCTTGTGCGAGTAGCGGCCGCGGCGAGGCCTCGACGCGCAGCAAGCGGGCCGGCGCCGTCGGCAGCCACCAGTTCCAGCGGCCGAAGAGGGAGACGGCGGCCGGCACGAGCAGCGCGCGGATGATGGTGGCGTCGAAGAGGATCCCGGCGCCAAGGCCGGTGGCGATCATCTTCACCTGCGTCGAGGGGGCGCTCGACATGGCGAGGAAGCCGAGGAAGAGGATGAGCGCGGCGCTGGTGACGAGGCGACCGGTGCGGCCGATGCCGTTGATGACGGCGGTGTCGGTGGTGCCTGTGGCGTCGTATTCCTCGCGCATGCGGGAGAGGATGAAGACCTCGTAGTCCATCGAGAGGCCGTAGAGGAAGGCGAAGACCATCAGCGGCAGCCAGGACGGGATCGCCCCGGCAGCGCCGATCCCCCACAGCAGGTGCGAGCCGTAGCCCTTCTGCCAGACGAGCGTGACCACACCCCAGGCGGCCGCGATGCTGAGCACGTTCAGCAGTACCGCCTTCAACGGCAGGAGGAGCGACCGGAACGCGCGCGCGAGCAGGACAAAGGTGAGGAGGGCGAGCAGCGCGATCATGAGCGGGAAGCCGCCGTAGACGGCCGAGGTGAAGTCGCTGTTCTGGGCGACGATGCCGCCGACGTGGACGTCGGAGCCGAGCGGGTGGGCGGCGGTGCGCACGGCGTCGACAGCGGAGTCGCTCTCGCTGATGGGGATCACGTCGACGAGCGCCTGCCCGCCGCGGTGCCACGCCGGGCCGCTCGGTGCGACGGCGCCGGCTACGCCCGGCACGTCGCCGACCCGGCTCGCGAGCCTCGCAGCGGTGATGTTCGGCGTGAGGAGCTCGATCGGGGTGAGGGGGCCGTCGCCGAGACCGGATGATTCGAGACGGTTCAGCCCGATCTTGGCGTCGCCGCGCTGACTCAGCGTGTTGGGGTCGCCGGAGGAGGAGTCGAGGTGGAGTGATGTAGCCGCGAACGTGAGCGCTCCGAGTACGGCGACCGCGACGCCGGCCGAGATCCAGCGACGACGAACGACCGCACGTGCCCAGCGCGTCCAGAAGCGGCTCGCCCGGTCGTCGGAGCGTAGGTGCGGCCAGTCGAGCCGCGGCCCGAGCGACGCGAGGACGACCGGTAGCAGCGTGACTGCGACCGCGACGCTGACGAGCGGGATGAGCATGCCGCCGATGCCGACGCTGCGCAGGAACGGCACCGGCAGCACCACCAGGGACAGAAGCCCGATGGCCACCGTGGTGCCGCTGAAGACGACCGCGCGGCCGGCGGACGCAATGGCACGCTCGACCGCCTCTTCGCCCTCGTGGCCGTGTGCGCGTTCCTCACGCCAGCGCACGACGATGAGCAGCGAGTAGTCGATCGCGACGCCGAGCCCGACGAGCGCGATCAGGAAGCCGACGATGCCCGAGACCGACATGAAGGTCGTCAGGCCCCAGACGAGGAGGAAGCTCGTCATGATCGAGCAGAGCCCGACGATGAGCGGGACGAAGGCGAGCAGCGAGGCGAACACGAAGGCGAGCACGAGCAGGGCGCCGAGCCCGCCCAACACGCCTTCGGCAAGGAGGCCGAGCCCGCCCTTCTGGCCGCTCGAGGTGTTGAGCGCGTCGAAGCCGGTGACGTGCACCGAGCCTCCCTGTAGGTGCACGCCCTGCATCGCTCTGGCGACCGCCTTGGCAGCGGCTGGGTTCTGGCCGAAGCTGCCCGGCTTCGGCGGGGCGTAGGCGATCGCGAAGGTCGTTCGACCGTCCGCCGACACGAACGCGCGACTTCCGGTCGATGCGTAGGAAGCGAGCCGTACCCCCGGGACGGCGTTGCGGATGCGGGCGTCGATCCGCTCGAGCGTGGAGCGCACGGCAGGTGCCTGCACGGTCTCGTGCGCCGGGAGCGAGACAACGGCGACGATCGGTGCGCTGTTGCCGCCGTTGCCGAAGCTGCGCGTGATCGCCGCGTTCGTCTCGTAGCCCTGGCGGCCCGGCACCGAGTACTGGTCGCTGAATGCGTTGAACGCCTTGCCGGCGGCGAAGATGCCGACCACCGTCAGGAGGAGCCAGAAGCACACGACTGTCTTGCGGTGACGGAGCGAGAAGCGCGTAGGGCGTGCGAGCAGACGGCTGCCGTGGTGCAAGCTCGACATGCCGACCACGCTACGGTCGCGCACCCTCCGATCGAAACGCTCTCAGGGAGGAACTACGCCGTCCTCCCGCAGGGGTACCCCGATCCTCCCGCGGGAGGACTCCACGAGCGGAAGTGCTGGTTACCCTCGTACGCGGAGACGTTTGTGACCGCGCCCACCGCCACTGTCGGCCCCCGGGGGCTCAGCCGCTCGCCGCTCCTGCGTGACCTGTTCGTCGCTCTGGTCGCGTACGGCCTGACGCTCGCCGTGCTCGCCGGGATTCACGGCGCGCAGCGCCATCTCGACCCGGCCGGCGGCATCCTCGCTGCCGTCGCGTGCTTTCCGCTCCTCGCGCGGCGACGTTCCCCGCTCGGCGTCTTCGTGCTCTCCACCGCCGCGAGCGCGACCCTGAACGCTCTCGGGTACGGGCTCGGCCCACCCTTCGGCCCGACCTTCGCGTTGTTCTTCGTCGCCACCGACGAGCGCACGGAAGCGCGGATCCGGCAAACGGCGGTGGTCGTGCTCGGTCTGTTCGCGATCCACGTCGGCAGCACGCTGATCGCCCACGGCGGCTTTCCGACCAGCCCGATCCTGTTCGGGATCCTGGTCTGGGGCGGGGCCTGGGTGATCGGCGACCAGATCCGGCACCGCCGCCACCGACGCGCGAGCCTGACGCGCGAAATGGAACG
>Ga0070731_10001245_pt1 | contig 27294 bp, 28 predicted proteins | sample Coa_R1_2_FD_66448 | JGI IMG/M metagenome (GOLD analysis project Ga0070731, IMG submission 66448) | Surface soil microbial communities from Centralia Pennsylvania, which are recovering from an underground coalmine fire - Coalmine... | ecosystem: Environmental > Terrestrial > Soil > Unclassified ... | reverse complement strand
GCCACGTCCGGCAGTTCCGCCAGATTATCCACGGCGAAATGCCGGCCGCCGGTCTGCTCCGTTACCTCGCCCAGCAGCGCCGGACCGGAAAGTTCCTCCGGCGTCCGCCCGCGCGACGATACCGGCTCGAAAATTCCAATCGCATAAATCTGGACATCGGCTTCGCGAACCGCGTTCTTAACTTCGGTCTCGGTATAGCGGCTGGAATTGTCGCCGCCATCGGAGATGATCAGGATCGCCTTGCGCGGATTGCGCGCCTTCTTCATCTGATTCATCGCCATATACACGCCATCGAGCAGGGCCGTGCGTCCCTTGCTCTGCACGAACATCAGGCGATTCTGGATCTCTTCGGTGTCGGGAGTAAACGGGATCACCATTTCCGGCCGGTCGTTGAACTGGATCAAAAAAAATTCGTCTTCGGGATTGGCGGTTTTCATGAACTGCTTCACCGCCTCGCGCGATTTCGCGAGCTTGCTGCCCATGCTGCCGCTGGTATCGAAAACGATCCCCACCGACATAGGAGCATCTTCGCTGGAAAATTGCAGGATCTCCTGGTCGATCTTGTCTTCGACTAGTTTGAAGTTCTCTTTGTCCAAGCCCGTGACGAAGCGTCCCAGCGGATCGGTCACCGCGACCGGGATCAACACCATGGTCGTGTCGACGCGGATATTGGCGCGGCGTTCCACGACGTTGTCCGCCGTCTCAGGATTCTTCCCGCGGATGCGCGGAGCTATATGGGCCGGGTCGCCTTGCTGCTGCTGCGCGAACCCGGTGGTGGCGAAGGCGGTCGTGAGAACCAGCGCGGGCCAAAAACGCATAATCTCACCCAATCTGACCCTCAGTATAACAATGGAAGGGGTTGCGGGGCCGGTACTCTGAGCAGCGGAAACGTTAATCGGTGGGTGCGTAGTACCCGGTACGAAAAATCGCCCGCAGCGCCCCCAGGCCGGAGGTTCTTGCCAGCCGCACCTGCACTCGCCGGTACTTCCCGTCGCGGACCGCATTCTTCGGCGTGTACCCGAGCACGTACTGCTTTCGCAGCGCCAGCGCGATCTTCTCGGCGACATCGGGCAGCTCCGCCAGATTCCCGACCTCGAAATGCCGCCCGCCGGTCTCCACGGCCAGATCGCCCAGCAGCGCCGGCCCGCCCATTTCTTCCGATGTCCGTCCGCGCGACCCCATCGGCTCGAAAATCCCCATCGCGAAAATCTGCACGTCGCCTTCGCGAACGTTCTTCTTTACTTCCGTTTCCGTGTACCGGCTGGAATTGTCTCCGCCGTCGGAAATGATCAGGATGGCCTTGCGCGGATTGCGCGCCTTTTTCATCTGGTTCATCGCCATGTACACGCCATCGAGCAGCGCGGTCCGTCCCTTGGACTGCGAATACATCAGCCGGCTCTGGATTTCCCGGATATCGATTGTGAAGGGCATGGTCAACTCCGGGCGGTCGTTGAACTGGACCAGGAAAAACTCGTCTTCCGGATTCGCGGTTTTCAAAACCTGCCTCACGGCTTGCCGCGACTTCGAAAGCTTGCTGCCCATGCTGCCGCTGGTATCGAACACAATCCCCATCGAGAGCGGCGCGTCCTCATCGGAGAACTGCGTGATCTCCTGCTCGACTTTGTCTTCGTAAACTTTGAAGTTTTCTCGTTCGAGCGAAATGATGTAGCGCCCGATCGGATCGAGCACCGACACCGGGATCAGCACCAGCGTCGTATCGACACGGATATTCGGCTTGCGGTCGATAACAGTTTCGGGCTTCGCGTGCGGTGTGCTTCGAAACGTCTCTACGGCTTGCTGTCCCCACGCCGCCGCGATTAGCACGCAACCCAAAAGTGGCCGCATCACATCACCTGATTGCGCCCAAGTATATCAACATGCCGGGGCCCGCTTACTGGCGTGGGCGGTTCTGCGGCGGGTCCCTCCGCGTTCAGCGCCGAACCGCGCGGGCCGGCAAGCGGGCCTCGAATTTTGCACTCCAACCCTGGATCATTCGTACACCTTTGTGCTATCTTCGATTGTGCCGCTCCGGATTCTTGGCGTAATTCCCGCCCGGTACGCATCTTCCCGATTTCCAGGCAAAGCTCTCGTCTCTATCGCCGGGAAAACCATGCTCCAGCACGTTTGGGAGCGGGCCTCGCAGGCGCGTTACCTCACCGACGTAATTATCGCCACTGACGACGATCGCATTCGCGAAGCCGCCGAGTCTTTCAAAGCGCGAGTTTCGATGACGCGCTCAGATCATCCTTCGGGAACCGATCGTGTGGCCGAGGTCGCCTCGGCATCCACCGCGCAGATCGTCGTGAACATTCAAGGGGACGAACCATTGATCGATCCCGCCGCCATCGACGCCGCCGTTCTCGGCATGCTCGACCAGGAAGACATCGTCATGGCAACTCTGAAGAAGCGGATCGAGCGCCCCGAAGAGATTCACGATCCGAACGTTGTTAAAGTAGTCACCGATCGCGAGCACAACGCCATCTATTTTTCGCGCTCGCCGATTCCCTTCGTGCGCGACGGTTCCGCGACCTATTTCAAACACATCGGTCTGTACGTCTACAAACGAGACTTTCTGCTGGCGTATTCAGACTTTCCGGTAGGCCCGCTCGAAACGTCCGAGCGGTTGGAGCAATTGCGCGCTCTTGAAAACGGATTCAGGATTCGCGTGGTGGAAACGGAGTACGAATCGTTGGGCGTCGACACCCCCGAGGACTGGCATCGCGTCGCGGCGCTCTACGAAAAGCTAATGGTTTCTCAATAGATGACATCTCAATAACAAATGGCCAAATACATTTTCGTAACGGGTGGTGTGGTTTCCTCGCTCGGTAAAGGAATCGCCGCCGCCAGCATCGGATGCCTTCTTGAAAGCCGCGGTCTCAAAGTCACTCTCCAAAAATTCGACCCGTACCTGAACGTCGACCCCGGCACGATGAGCCCCTTTCAACACGGGGAAGTCTTCGTCACCGACGACGGCGCCGAAACCGACCTCGACCTCGGCCACTACGAACGCTTCACCCACGCGCCGCTCACCCAGGCCAATAATCTCACCAGCGGACGCATTTACGAGCAGATCATTTCCCGCGAGCGCCGCGGCGATTATCTCGGCAAGACCGTCCAGGTGATTCCGCACGTCACCAACGAAATCAAATCCGCTGTCCGGCGCGTTTCCACCGCCGCCGACGGATCCGCCATCGACGTTGTGATCGTCGAAATCGGAGGCACGGTTGGCGATATCGAATCGCTGCCGTTTCTGGAAGCCATCCGCCAGCTTCGCCACGAACTGGGCCGCGAGAATACTCTCTTCGTCCACGTCACTCTGGTCCCCTGGATCGCCGCGGCGCAGGAATTAAAGACCAAGCCGACGCAGCATAGCGTTAAGGAACTGCGCGCGATCGGTATTCAGCCCGATATCCTGCTGTGCCGGAGCGACCATGCGCTGCCGCAGGACATGAAGGAAAAAATCGCTCTGTTCTGCGACGTCGATGTAAACGCGGTGGTCACCGCTCGCGACGTTGACAGCGTCTACGAATGCCCCCTGGTCTTCGCGGAACAGAGCGTCGACGAGATCGCGCTGGAGCTTCTTTCCATCGACGCTGCCCCGCGACAGCTCGACCGGTGGAGCGAAATGGTCCGCCGCATGAAACAGCCCGCTCGGCAGGTTTCCATCGGCATCATCGGCAAGTACGTCGAATACGAAGACTCCTACAAGAGCCTGAAAGAGGCACTGCTGCACGGCGGCCTCGCGCATGAAGCCAAGGTGAACATCACCTGGGTCGAATCCGAGCGGTTGCGCTGGCCCTCCGTTATTTCCGAGCTGGAAGGCTTCGACGGCATCCTGGTCCCAGGCGGATTCGGGCGCCGCGGCGTCGAAGGGATGCTCTACGCCATTCGCTATGCCCGCGAATACAAGGTGCCGTACTTCGGCATCTGCCTCGGCATGCAGACCATGGTGATCGAGTTCGCACGCAACGTGTGCGGCCTCACCACCGCTAATTCGACCGAATTCGATCCCGCCACGGCCGATCGCGTCATTTACAAATTGCGCGAGCTGAAAGGCGTCGACGAATTAGGCGGCACCATGCGTCTCGGCGCATATCCGTGCCTGCTCAAAGAAGGCAGCTTCGCCCGCGCGGCGTACGGGAAAAAGGAAATCAGCGAGCGCCATCGCCACCGCTACGAGTTCAACCGTGAATATGAGGACATTCTTAAGAAACACGGCCTGCGCTTAACGGGCGAAACTCCCGACGGCGTTTACGTCGAGATCTGCGAGATCGGGGACCACCCCTGGTACCTCGGCTGCCAATTCCATCCCGAGTTCAAATCCAAGCCGCTCGAGCCGCACCCGTTATTCCGCGCATTCATCGGCGCGGCGCTGGGACATCAGACCGCGCGGACCGCCGGGGGGCTCCGGGAAATCGCAGTCAGCCGCTAAGATCCTGGCCACGAATGCACACGAATAAGCACGAATCGAACGGCGGATTCTTATTTGTGTCCATTCGTGTGCATTCGTGGGTTGCATGAAGATCACCGAAACCATCCACATTGGCCACGGCGCGCCCCTCGCCTTGATCGCGGGCCCATGTGTTATCGAAAATCACGATCACGTCCATTTCCTGGCCAAGGAAATAAAAAAGGCCGTCGGCCCGTTCATCTTCAAGGCATCCTTCGACAAAGCCAACCGGTCGAGCGTCACCTCCTATCGCGGCCCCGGTCTGACCGAAGGCCTGCGCATTCTAAAAACCGTTCGCGATGCCGGGTTCGCCGTCCTCACCGATATTCACGAGCCGTCCCAAGCCGCCCTCGCCGCCGAGTCGGCCGATATTCTCCAGATCCCGGCATTCCTTTGCCGCCAGACGGATCTCCTTGTGGAGGCCGGGCGCACCGGCCGCGTTGTGAACATCAAGAAAGGGCAGTTCGTCTCTCCCCACGACATTCGCCACGCTGCCGAAAAAGTCGCCTCCACTGGAAACGACAAGATCATCCTGACCGAACGGGGTACGTCATTCGGCTATAACAATCTGGTCGTCGATATGCGGGGTCTCGCGATCATGCGCGACTTCGGCTGGCCGGTAGTATTCGACGCGACGCACAGCGTCCAGCTTCCTGGAGCAGCGGGGACCGCGTCGGGGGGCCAGCCTCGTTTTATTGAGCCATTGGCCAAGGCTGCCGTCGCGGTCGGCGTCGATGGAGTTTTCATGGAGGTCCACGAAGCCCCTGAGCGCGCATTGTCGGACGGCGCCAACGCCCTCCGCCTCGATCTGTTGACTTCGTTGTGGCGCAAACTTCAAAAGCTTAACTTGACCGTTAATGAGTTTTGCACGCCTGTCCTCCGGGAAACGTCTAAACTATGAGTATGCAGGCCAAGAAGCGCCGTCGCGGCTTTTCGCTGATCGAACTTCTGATCGTTATCTCCATTATTCTGATCATCGCGGCCATTGCCGTCCCCAAAATGAACCGGCAGTTGATGCTGGCCCGTGAGCAGGCGGCCATCCGCCAGATCAATACGATCCACCAGGCCGAAACGCAATACTATTCGCAGTATGGAAGATACGCCCAGGCCCTGACCGAGCTCGGCCCGCCCGCGAGTGGCGCCGCTGGACCCGCAGCCGCCGATCTGATTCCGAAAGTCCTTTCGGACGGCAAGAACAGCGGCTATCTCTTTACTGTCACCGGCTCGCCTACCGGATATTCAGTGAACGCAAATCCGGAGGCTTTCGGAAGTTCCGGCGGCCGGACATTCTTCTCGGATCAGACGCTGGTGGTTCGCCAGAACCTGACCGCCGAGCCGGCCAACGCGAACAGTCCTGAACTCAGGTAGGATTCCCAGCCGCGAATCGCCAGCGCGCGATCGCGAAGCAGGCCCGCTTGTGCTTCGGCCAGTTGCAGGCGCAGTGCGTTGCGTTTGGCGACCGGATAGCACCGCTGTTCTGCCTGGGCGATCGCTACCGTCAGATGCCGTTCCGCTTCCGAGTAATTCCCTGCTTCCAGGCGACGTTTCCCTTCCACCCGGTGCTCATGCCGTTTCCGGTTCCACTCTTTTGTGTGCGGCGTAGCCCACGCCGCCAGACGTGTGGCGAGCAGGGACGCTTTCACGAAACCGTCACGAAGCCGCGGTAGCCGAGGCGCTTAGCTTCGCCGCCCGCTCGCGCAGCCAACTCGCTTCGCTTTTCTTGCGCAATTGTTCCAGCAGTTCGGCCCGGTGTTCCAGGTTCTCGGCCAGCTCGTGAACGCGTTCCGTGCCGCACGCCTCCCAGGTCTTTCCTGCGCGGGCGAGCTGTTCGATCGCTTCCTGATACCGCCCCGAGCACTCCTCCACATGCGCCAGCGTTTCGTAGGCGACCGCGAGGCGGGCATTCTTATGGCGCCGGAAGATGCCGATCGCCTCCGCCAATAATTCGCGCGAACGGGCGTAGTTGCTCCAGCCGATGTACATCCCGGCCAGGCCGTACTGCATCTCCGCCAGATCTTCGAGGTTCCCGCCGACCATGCGCTGCCGGCGCAGCAGCGTGCGCTCGTACAGTTCGGCCGCGCCATCGATGTCGCCGGCTTCCTCGAGCGAGCCCGCTAAAAGATGCAGATCGCGCATAGCTTCTTCGGAATCGTGGCCGAGGCGGGTTTCATGGATGCGCAAAGCCCGGCGCAGCAACCCGTGCGACACTTCGTAATTTCCCTGCGCGCGCTGAATGGAGCCCAGTTCGCTCAGCAGGTTCGCTGTCTCGATATCGTGCTCCGGCGTCTCTTTCTCGCCATCTTTCAGAGCTACCTGCTCGTGGAGCTTCAGCGCTTTCTCAAGCGCCGGAATCGCCTCCACCGAGCGCCCGTTCTTGTGGCGGGCGGTACCCAGTCGATGCACCCGGCGGGCCATGCGGAGTGGATCCGGATGCGGCATCGCGGCCTCAATCCGCACGCCTTCTTGCAGCGCGACTTCCATCGACGGGAAATTCTCGGCATCGTGGAAGACTTCCGCCAGGGCGTCCAGGCATTGCACGTATCCGGACGGATTCGAGACCCGGGCGGTATGCTCCAGAGCCGCGCGCACGGTCAGTTCGGCTTCGGCGACCTTGCTTTGTTTGCGCTGCGCCTCAGCCAATTGCAGGCGAAGGTGGATCTTCTGGACGGAATGGCCCCGCCGGTCGGCATCCGCAACGGCTTCGGCAAGGCACTCTTCCGCCTCCGGCCAGTTGCGGGCTTTGAGGTGCCGTTCGCCCTCCACGCGGCTGAGATTTCGCTCCAGGCTCCACTTGCTTGTCCGCGACCCGACCCGGGAGGTAGACCAGGTGGGCAACTGGGAGGACCAGCGAAATGAATTGAATAATCCGATCACTTTTTTGTGCCAGGTCGTTTAGCGAGCAAACGGGGTTTTGCTTAGACACACCCCGTACGCTGTATCGTCGACCTAGGGGCTAGACTTTAGCCGCCCTGGGCGCTTAATACTGGTAGTAAGGGGATCGCCCGCCATTGAAACTTATGACGGTTGCTCTCCAGGCGATTGCGCCGTAAAATAATGAGGGGACGTGTAAAGTGACGCCGCGCGAGAGAGAAGTTCTGCACGAAATCGTCGAGGCCTACATTGAGACCGGGGAGCCGGTCGCGTCACGCTCCATTGTGCGCCGCCGCCGCGATCCTCTGAGCGCCGCCTCCATCCGCAACGTGATGGCCGACCTGGAGGACGGGGGCTATCTTTCCCAGCCGCATACCTCGGCCGGACGCGTGCCGACCGAGAAGGCTTTCCAGAGTTACGTCCAATCGTTGCGGCTGCGCCGCTTGGCTGTGGCCGAACTGGAACGGCTGCGCTCGGAATTCGGACGCCTGGATACGGTGGAAGCCCGCGTCGAGCATACTTCTCGCACTCTGACCGAAATGACCCGAGGCGTCGGTCTGGCCGCCGCGATTCCGCAACTGAGTCCCGCGCTCGATCAGATCGAACTGGTGCCGCTGCCGGACCGGCGCGTCCTGATGGTGGTTGTGACGCGGGATCACGAAGTCCGCAACCGGGTTCTGACGCTGGATGAGCCGGTGACGCCGGACGAGCTCGGCTCGATCCGCAACTATATCAACCGGAATTTCTCCGGCTGGCAACTCGAAGCGGCGCGCCGCGAACTTTCCGAGCGCCTGGATCACGCGAGCGCGGCCTACGACGCGATGCATCAAAAGCTTACGCAGCTCTACGCCAAGGGATTGCTGGACATCGGCTCCATGCCCGAGGTTCACATGGACGGCGCGAGCAACCTGGTCGGCTTGGATCTGCATCTGACCAAGGAAAAAATGCGCGAGCTGTTCCGCGCCCTCGAAGAAAAGAAGCGCGTGCTGGCGCTGCTCGACCGGTTTCTCGACCACCCCACGGAAGAAGTCGCGGTGCACGTCGGCCTGGCGGAATCACATCCATCGATGGGCGAGCTATCGCTGATCGGACTCCCGGTGATCCTGCCGAATGGAATTTCCGCTGTGATCGCGGTTCTAGGCCCGATGCGGATGAACTACGGCCGCGTAATGAGCGCCGTGCAGCATGTGGGCCGGGCATTTCGAGATTCCTAAACGGCATTTTTCAAGCCGGATGTTAATCTAAAGTTTGGAGTGCATCCCGTGTCCGTCGAAAACATGGAAATGAGCGGTCAGGATCCCGTGGATGGTGGCGGCGAATCCACCACGGTTCAGGACTCACTGGCCGCGATTACCGCCGAGCGCGATCGCCTGATTGCGGAAAAGAGCGAACTTCACGACCGCCTGCTGCGCGGCCAGGCGGAGTTCCAGAACTTCAAAAAACGCACTGAGCGCGAGCGGGTCGAACTGTTCGAATACGCCAGCATGGAAGCGGTTCGGGTGCTGCTGCCGGTGCTCGACGATTTTGAGCGGGCCGCCAAGGCAGAGTCTTCCGACAAGGAATATTCGGCCGGTATCGAGCTGATTTATAACCGTTTTTACGAGGCCCTCAAGAAACTGGGGCTGGAGCCGATGGTTTCCCAGGGGCAGCCGTTTGATCCGCAGCTTCATCACGCCGTCGATATGGTGGAAACGGACGAAGCGCCTGACCACACAATCCTCGAAGAATATCAGCGAGGATATAACTTTAAAGGCCGGATGTTGCGGCCCGCGATGGTGAAGGTGGCCGTCCAGCCTACGTCGAAATGAGCGTAACGAAACGCGATTATTACGAGATCCTCGGCGTTGAGCGGGGATGCGAGGACGCAGCGCTGAAAAGCGCCTACAAGAAGCTCGCGCGCCAGTTCCATCCTGATCTGAACCCGGGCGACCACTCGGCGGAAGACAAGTTCAAGGAAGCCAACGAAGCCTATAGCGTTTTGAGCGATCCGCAGAAGCGCGCCGCTTATGACCGCTTCGGCCATCAAGGCGTTTCCGCGGCGGGCGGATTCGACGGCAGCGGATTTCCCGACCTGAGCGATATTCTGAGCGACGTGTTCGGCTTCTCCGACATGTTTGGCGGCTCCCGCCAGCGGCGCACGCGCGCACAACGCGGCGAAGATGTCCGCTACGATCTCGAGATTACTTTTGAAGACTCTATGCGCGGTCTTTCCGCGGATATTCAAGTCCCCCGTCTCGACGAATGCACCCGCTGCCACGGAAAAGGCGCAGAGCCCGAAGACGGCCTGGTAACCTGTCCGGTCTGCCGGGGCCGCGGCGAAGTGATTTATCAGCAGGCGTTCCTTTCGGTCCGCCGCACCTGCACGCAGTGCAACGGCCGAGGCCAAGTGGTTCGCCGTCCGTGCAAGGAATGCCACGGCGAAGGCTATCAGCGCCGGGAGCGCAAGCTGAAAATCAACATCCCGGCCGGCGTCGACAATGGAACGCAGCTTCGTCTGACGCAGGAAGGGCAACCGGGGGCGAACGGCGGTCCTCCCGGCGATCTGTTCGTGGTGCTCAAAGTTGCGGAACATTCAATCTTCGAGCGTCACGAGAGCGATCTGCACTGCACCATTCCGGTAAACATCGCGCAGGCTGCGCTCGGCGCTTCCGTCGATCTGCTGACCTTCGACGGTTTGCAAAACGTGAAGATTCCTGAGGGCTCGCAACCGGGCGCGCGGTTAAAGTTGAAGGGTCTCGGCGTCCCGCATCTGCACGGCAATGGGCGGGGAGATCTGTACGTTCATGTCGACGTCCACGTCCCGAGCAAACTGACGCGCGATCAGCGGAAGCTGTTCGAGCAGCTACGGGAACTTTTGCCTGCGGAGAATGAGCCGTCGGAAAAGGGGATTTTCGATAAGGTCAAGGATTATTTCCTGTAGGCCGCGTCGTGGTCCGCGTGGACCGTCAGAAATCGCAAGACATCGCCGTCCCGGTACGCGACGGCGCGTGACCGCCGGGTGACTCGCAGGCTGTAGATCCGCCGGTCATTCGGACCCGAGCGAGACTGAATAGCTTCCCAGTGAAGCCCGCGATCGCGGTAGAGCTGATCCCATTCCATTTGTTGAATCTTCCCGAGCGTCGCCAGAACGGCAAGTTGCTCTTCGCGCTCCAGGGCAAACCAGTTCTTTTGAAATTCAGGATTGTTCAGGTCGAGGACGACGCGCGCCATTCTAACGGCGTCGCTGGATACGCTTTTCGAACCCGCTGAGGTTGGTTGCCTTCGCTGGATTTTGTTCCGCCCACGCGATGGCTCGATCCAAGTCCCGCTTCACGCCTGGCTCATGCAGCCATAACTCGGTATCCGGAATGACTTGAGCCGTTTTCACCAGCCAGACGCCGGTCTCGATCTCTTCGACCGTTACCGTGCGGCCGGCGTTTTCCTTGCCAAGGGAGATCTGCCCGCTGGATCCTATGGTCTTGACTTGCGCTGGCACGATTGCATGATAGCATGAACGCACGAAATCAGCGCCCAGACCGCTGAATCTTCTCCCGAAGCACGCCGGCAAGGCTTCCGAAATCCTCTACCGCGACCTTCATCTTCCGCCGCCAGTTCGGATACTGCCAGGTGCTGCCGGGAAGATTCTGCTGCGCCGCTTCTCCGGTCAGGTCCTCCTGATTCACAATCGCCAGGGCGCAAGGCGTCGAAAGTAGAAAGCCGATCGGATCGTCCGCAAACCCGGCATCGCGAAGAGCATTCTGCAATCGCGCGGCCTCTTCGCGCCGGGATGCGAATTGCTCCTGGTACGCCGCGTCATCGATCAGCCCGGCTTTGCGGCGAGCCTCGATATCCTGCCCGGAAGCGAATCCCGAAAGCGTAGGAAGGTCGTGCGTGGTTGTTGAAGCCGCCGCCTGCGACGGATACTCATCCGGCCGCCGGAACGTTCCGTCGGGATTTCGTTCGAACCACAACACCCGGTATCCCAAAATGTTCGACTCGCCGAGCGCCTGGCGAACCTCGCCGGTTACCGTGCCCAGATCTTCACCGATCACGATAAAATCTCCGCGCACGCTTTCCAGCGCGAGCACGCCGAGCAGATTCTGCCAATAATCCTGAACGTAGGCTCCCTGCATCGCCGGCATGCCGTCGGGAATCCACCACAGCCGGAAAAAGCGCATCACATGATCGATCCGCAACGCCCCGCCGTGGCGGGCGTTCTTGCGAATCGATTGCGCGAACAATTCGTAGCCGTCCGCCAGATGTGCGTCACGGGCCGGCGGCGGAAAGGCCCAGTCCTGGCCGCCGGGCGAGAAATCGTCAGGCGGCGCGCCCACGCGGCAGCCGGCGGCATAAAAGGGACGGCTGGTCCATAAGTCCTCCCCAAAGCGATCGGTTGCGAGCGCCAGGTCGTGATACAGGCCGATACGCATCCCTTTTTCGAGCGCGTGAGCCTGGACCTCGGCCAGTTGGCGATCGATTTGCCACTGGAGAAATTTGTAAAACAGAACGTTGCGTTCTTGTTCCCGTGCAAACGCCGCGACTTGCGGCGAGCGCGGATCGCGATAAGCCTCCGGCCAATCCGTCCACAGCCAGAGGTTCGGATCGCGCCGGTGCATTTCTTCATAAAGGGCGCAGTAGACGGCAAAATCCTGGAGCGCCGCGCCTTCGGATTCGATGTGACGGTCGAATTCGCGGGAGCCACCAGCGTTGAGGAAGTCCTGGAACAGTTCCCGCAGTACCCGGAGCTTCAGTTCCGCTACGCGCTCGTACTCGACGAATTCGCTCGCGCGCAACGCTTCGATTTCCCCGGCGTCGACCGACGTCTTGCCGATGCGGTCGACGTCCAGGTAAATGAAGTTGCGATATAAGGAACACTCCGGCAGGTATGGGCTGGTGTTGTAGGGCTGCCGGTTGGGAATCGCGTGGAGCGGATTCAACGCGACGAATGCGGCGCCCGCGGACGCGACGGCGTCGACGGCCGCGTGCAAGTCCGTGAAGTCGCCACATCCCCAGTTGCGCGCCGAACGTAGACCATAGAGGCTGACCGCGACTCCCGCCATTCGCCCGTCAACTCCGCGGGCTCGCTTTGGGCAGACGATGAACTTCGATTCGCCGAAGATTTCCAGCTCGGGATCCTTCATCCAATAGACGCGAATCCGGTGATAGCCGAGCCGCAGAGGCGGAAGCGGGAATCGTTTGGCGAGGAATTCGCCGTCGCCCGCGGAGACTGTTTCGAGCGTCGGCAACTCGGGCAGCCAGAACCAGTGATGCTCGACGCCGCCGCCTTCCCAGGCGATTTCGAGCTTGACGGAAGCTCCCGCGCGATCAGTGGGCACACGCAGCGGAATCGAGTCCGCATTCTCGCGCACAACCACGGTTATATCCAGCGGACGCGACCAGCGATTCCAATGCCGGTGCTCGATCGCGTGGCTGATTTCGGGGTCGGTCTCGCCCGCCCCAAGCGACTTCAGAATCGCGCGCGCGACGGGATCCGGAGTGGAGTGGACGCGGCCCCAGATATCGGTGTATTCGGGTTCGATGCCGTATTCCGCCGCAGCCCGCCCAAGGACCGTGTTTTCCAATCACCCAGTTTAGGGCATCGCACGACCGTCGAGCGCCGAGAAACTATTTGTTACCGTTAAGCCCAACCTTCCGTGAGAAGCAAGTGAAGCGTCGTAAACGGACTCGGTTCGACATGATCGAACTCCATGAGGTTGGCTTCCTGGCGGGCCCACCATGGATCGATTTGTCCAACAACCTCTTTTGGAAAAATTCAGGGCGTCGGCGGAGCTGCAAAACGGCTCGATGCCAGAGTCTTTGTGCACGACGAAAGAGCCGCCATATCGGGTGATCTTCGCCTCATGCCGCTCGGGAACCGCCCGATACCCGGATGGTGGCAAGGATTGCCCGTGCTTTTTCAACAACCTCTCAGTGGGATAATAAAAGCGTGGAAGCAGATCCGAAATTTCAACTGAGCCAGCCTCCGGAGTTGTTCGCGCGCGCCGATCAGGAGGCCATTCCCGACGAATTCGGCGAATCGATTGTGACCACCACGATCGATAAGGCCATCAACTGGGCGCGCAAGAATTCCATCTGGCCGATGAGCTTTGGGCTGGCCTGTTGCGCCATCGAGATGATGTCGATGATCGCGTCCCGCTACGACATTTCGCGATTCGGCGCGGAGGTGATGCGCGGCTCGCCGCGCCAGTCCGACCTGATGATCATCGCCGGCCGCGTCTCGAACAAAATGGCTCCGGTGATCCGGCGGCTGTATGAGCAGATGCCGGAGCCAAAATGGGTCATCTCAATGGGCGCGTGCGCCACTTCCACCGGCGTATTTTCGAATTATGCGCTGGTGCCGGTGAATCAGGTGATTCCGGTGGATGTGTACGTCCCGGGTTGCCCGCCGCGGCCGGAACAGTTGATTTACGCAATCATGCTGCTGCAGAAGAAAATCGAACAGGACACGAACGTAGTGGCGAAAGTCCTGAATCTGGCCTGATATAAGCCGTTCATACTTACATCCCCGTCGCCGATAAGCCCGGAAGAGAGGGATTGTCACGCTCTTCTCGGGAGGTGGATTTGAACATTTCATCCATCGGCACTCAGTTCAGCGCGCCGGCTGAGCCAGCACCGGCTCGCCAGGTGAGCGACGAACAACGCACACTCATCAATGCCGTCAAAGCGGTAAATGCCGCCGGACTGTTCGGGCAGGATGACCAGCTCACGTTCGTCGTGGATCAGCAGAGCAAGCGTATCGTGGTGCGTATCGTGAACCGTGAAACCGGCGAATTGGTCGATCAAATTCCCGAGGAATATGTGCTCCAACTGGCCGAAGAGTTAAAGGGAAAGTGAATTCCTACTTGCATGGCCTATAACATTCAAAATAAATACCTGGAGAACGAAGTCCTACAGGCCGACCCCGTGAAGCTCATCCGGATTCTCTATCGCGGCGCCATCGATGCAGTCGACGCAGCGCGGGTGCACCTGCGCAACGGCGCCATTCGCGAACGTTCCCGGCAGATCGGCCGGGCTCTTGCGATTGTCCATGAGCTGTTGCGATCGCTCGATCACACACGCGGCCGCGAAATCAGCCGGTCCCTGGCGGAGCTGTACGTCTATATGACCAAACGCCTGATCGAAGCGAACACGCTGCAGATCGATGAACCGTTGGCCGAAGTGAGTCATCTTCTGGCGACGCTCCTCGAAGCGTGGACCTCGGTGCCGGCGCCTGCCGTTATCCCCGAGGCGCGCGAAGCCGCCGGTTGCCCGGTTTGAGTCCGGTTAACTAAGTTCCGTTACCATGGGAGGAGCGCATGTCCGAGCCTTCCCCCGCGGTCGAGGTCGACAATCTCCGGAAGGTTTACGGAAACAAGGCGGCGGTCGACGGGCTCAGCCTGACCGTTCCGCGCGGCTGCTTCTTCGGATTTCTTGGGCCCAACGGCGCGGGCAAGACCACCACGATCAAGATGCTGATGGGGCTGGCGCCGCCGACCTCGGGCGCTATTCGCCTGCTGGGGCTTCCGATGCCCGAAAGCGCGCTCGAAATCAAGCAGTTGATCGGGCTGGTTCCCGACGAATCGCTGTTGTTCGATCATCTGACCGGCGGCGAATTCATCGAATTCGTGGGCCGCATTTACGGACTCGAACGCGGCGTAGCCCGCGCGCGGTCCGGCGAATTGATGGAATTATTCGAGCTATCGGACGACGGGCGCAAGCTCATCTCCGAATATTCGAAGGGGATGCGCAAGCGGGTTGCCATGGCGGCTGCGCTGATTCATCGTCCGCAGCTTTATTTGATGGACGAACCCTTTGAGGGCGTGGACGCCGTCGGCGCGCGCCTGATGAAGGATATTCTGCTCGAACAGGTCCGGCACGGCGCGACGATTTTTCTCACCTCGCACGTGCTCGAAGTAGTGGAGCGCCTGTGCGATCGCGTAGCCATCATCAACGACGGCAGGCTGGTTCTCGAACGCTCGATGGCCGAGCTGCGGGAAGGCAGGGAGACGCTGGAAGACACGTTCGTCCGCGCGGTAGGCATCGATCGCACGGCGGAAACTCTCGATTGGTTGTAATGCCGTGATGCTGAAAGCCCGCGCCATCTTATGGGCCCAGTGGCGGACGCTGCGGAACTCGTATCCGTTCGGAGGAAACGGCTGGACGGGGTTGATCGGCCTGTTGTGGTACGGATTCTGGGTCTTGGCCGCAGTCGCCGGCGGGCGCCTGATTGCCGACCCTTCCAGTCTGCCGCTGCTGAAAACCGCGCTGGCCGGCGCGATGCTGCTCATGTTCTTGTACTGGCAGGTGGTGCCGCTCCTGATGGCCGCCACCGGCTCATCGCTCGATTTGCGGAAGCTCCAGGTGTATCCCATCGCGGTTTCGGAGTTGTTCGGCATTGAGGTAATGCTGCGCGTCACAGCCGCGGTGGAAATGTTGATCGTGCTCACAGGGGTCGGCGCGGGCCTGGCGCTGAATCCCTCGCTCCCGTCGTGGAGCGTTCTGGCGATTGTGCCGTTTATCCTGTTCAACCTGTTTCTGGCGGTGGGCCTGCGCGATCTGTTGATGCGCGTTCTGGCGCGGAAGAGGATTCGCGAAGTCGTGGTGATCCTGATGGTGATGGCTACGGCGGTTCCGCAGGTTCTGCTTTCACGCGCCGCACCCGCGGGGAGCAGCCGACTGCGGTTTCTGATCACCGGCGATTCCTGGCCGGGATGGCCCTGGAGCGCGGCGTCGAACCTGGCGCAGGGATTTCATCCGATGGACTCCGCCGCGATCCTGGTCGCCTGGACCATGGCCGCCGCACTGTTCGGATACTGGCAGTTCACGCGTACGCTGGCGTTCGACATGGAAGCCGCGGGCGCTCGCGATACGGGTCCGAAGCGAAGCCGTGGATTGATCGAGAGCTTTTTCAATCTCCCTTCCCTGCTGTTTTCCGATCCGCTAGCTGCGCTGATCGAGAAAGAACTTCGTTCGCTGGTGCGCTCGCCACGGTTCCGGCTGGTGTTTCTGATGGGATTCACGTTCGGCATCATGGTTTTCATTCTGCCGATGTCGGTTGGCCGGGGACGTTTTTTCGGCGGGAATTATTTGACGGTGGTCAGCGTCTACTCGCTGCTGCTGCTGAGCGAGGCATGCTTCTGGAATTCGTTCGGATTCGATCGCTCCGCTGCGCAGATCTATTTTCTGGCGCCGGTTCCGTTTGCCAGGATTTTGATCGCGAAGAATTTGAGCGCTCTCCTTTTCATCGCCCTCGAAATCGGCGCGGTTACCTGCGTGTGCCTGTTGATGCGCATGCCGCTGAGCCTGGAAAAAGCCGCTGAGGCCTACGCGGTCACGGGCGTGGTCACCATCTTTCTGCTGTGCGCCGGAAATCTTCTTTCCATTCACCAGGCGCGCGGAGTGAATCCGAATGCACAGTTCCGCGCGAAAGCAGCGGGGCGCGTGCAGGCGATGCTGGTGTTCATTTACCCGATCGCGTTCATTCCGATCGGTCTCGCATTTCTGGCACGCAGAGTTTTCGATACGGACTGGGCGTTCTTCGGCGTTCTCGCATTCGATGCGCTGGCGGGATTGGTGGTGTATCAGGTGGCGCTCGAATCGGCCGTCGCCGCCGCCGGAAGGCTGAAGGAATCGATGATCGCGGCGTTGTCTACGAACGAAGGTCCCATCGCGGGATAGAGGCCGCGCCGAGCCGCGAGCCTATCCCGCAGCCAGCCGAAGCTGTTTCGCTTCGAGCGCCAGCAGCGCTTCCTTGGTCGGCAAGCCTCCGCCGAATCCAGTAAGCTTGCCGTTCGATCCGATCACCCGATGGCATGGAATCACGATCGGAATCGGATTCGATCCATTCGCCGCGCCCACCGCGCGCGAGGCTTTTGGATTCCCGACGCGCTTCGCCAGCTCGCCGTAGGAAATCGTCTCGCCATAGGGAATCTCTTGTAATCGATTCCATACGGTCCGCTGAAACTCGGTGCCTTGGGGTGTGAGAGGCAGATCGAACAGACTGCGCCGGCCCGCGAAATATTCGCGTAGTTGACGCAACGCCTCCGCCACCGGGCCGCGCGTGGATTCCTGCCAGCCCGGCTCCGGCCGACGGGCTTTGCCATTGTCCGGAAATTCGATCCGATGGATCCCCTGTTCGTCGCCCGCAATGAGCAGCGTTCCGATCGGTGTATCCAGGTAACTATAGTTCATGATGCCCTTTCCATAAATACATCGCGGCGTATGCGCGCCACGGCCGCCAGGCTTCCGGAGTCCCGGCCGCGCGCCGCAGATGCAGATCGCCGGCGGGAAACGCGTCCGGCTCGCCCAGCCGCATCGCGATGTATTGCGCGGTCCATGGCCCGATGCCCGAGATCCGCGTGATCTGCTTCTCGAACTCATCCGGATCGAGCGAGCCATCGAAGGTCACTTCCCGGAGTGAGACGGCTCGCGCGAGGTCGCGGATCGATTGCGCCCGCTGCCGCGTAACGCCCACGCTGGTCAGATCCGCTTCGGCCAGCGCATCCGCGGCGGGAAACAGCATTCCCTGGGGCAGGCTCGATCCGAACGCGGCCGCGACGCGTCCCGCCATGGTGGAAGCGCCTTTCACGCTCACCTGTTGTCCGAGGATCGCCCGCACCGACATCTCGAATCCGTCCCAGCATCCCGGCACGCGCATTCCCGGAAACGCGCGAACCACCGATTTCAACTGCGCGTCGCGCCTGAGATGCCCGCCGACTTCCGACGGGTCCGCGCCGAGATCGAAAATCTTGCGCACACGCTCGACGATGCGGAACAGGGCCGAGGGATCGGGATATTGGATCTGAAGCTCGAGATAGTTTTTGTCCGCGACCGGCGCGACCGTGATGGTTCCGGGCCGCCCGTCCATGGAAATGCTGCGGGAATACTCGCCGGGCGTTACCGTTTCGACGCCGGGAATGGCGCGGGGCGCGAGAAAATCGATCAGCGATCGCCAGTCGTACGGCGGCCGATATCCCAGCCGGAATGTATAGTGCCCCGCTTCGTGGCCGTTCGCGTCACGCTTGTTTGCCAGGCGGAGTTCGTGCGGGGTTCGTCCGTACAGCTTCTGAAAGGTCGCGTTGAATCGCCGGATGCTGCCGAATCCGGCGGCCATCGCGACCTGGGTCATGGGCAGCCGCGTCTCATCGATCAGCTTCTTGGCGAAGTGGATGCGTCGCGTCTGCGCGACGGTCACCGGAGAAGCGCCCAGATAGCGCAGAAACAGCCGCCGTAAATGCCGCGAGCCGATCCCCAGCCGCTCCGCCAGCGTTTCCACGCCGGCATCGTCCAGCGCGCTTTCGCCGATCAGCTTGAGCGCGCGCGAAACCGTCGCGGACGTGCCGAGCCATGCAGGCGTCCCCGGCGAAGCTTCCGGACGGCAGCGCAGACACGGCCGGAACCCCGCTTCCGCGGCTGCGGCGGCGGATGGAAAATAGCGGACGTTTTGCTCCTTCGGTTGCGGCGCGGGACAGATGGGGCGGCAATAGATTCCGGTCGAGGTGACGCCGATGAAGAATCGTCCATCAAATCGCGGATCCCGGGCTAACCTGGCTCGCTGATAAATCCGGGTATCCATCCACAGCCATTATGGCGAACAGCGGGCCATCCGGCTGGCCGTTTTCGGACCTGTTCGCAGAAGGGGTTTTTGATGAGGCTTCGGGACCCTCAGCACGGATCCGCGCACGACGATGAGCGGGCCTGCTGTCTACAACTCCAGCTTCCCCAGATACATCATGTCGTGCAGCGCGAACTTTGCTTTTACGTCCATCGGCCCCAGCTTGGTTACGAACGTCACCTGCTTGTCTTCCAAAGTGATCAGATCGTTGCGCTCGAAATAGAATAGCGTCCCGGCGATCGCGGGCGGACCGTTCTGATATCCGATCTTGTTCAGATAAATGAAGTCGCCCTTCTTCTGAAGCTTGGTGTACTGCTTCAGCATGTCGAGCCGTTGTTGATACTCGGACTCGCCCTCGTCGTTCCCCCGACGTCCCAGCATCGGTAGATCGCCGCTGACGCACAGGATGTAGTTTGCGGCCGGATCGTCCTTCGACTGGTTGTGAAGCGCTTCGCGCAGCGGCTCCGCCGAATCCCAGCGCACGATGGCTTTGTAATGCCCTTGAGGCGCCGTACTCGGATCCGGAATCGCGCCGCGTGTGCCGCTCGTCCCCATCCGGCGATTCATGCCCCCGCCGGTGGCGCGCGGCGCTCCAATCCCTGCCGGCGAGTTGTTCTTGACTTCAGCGTCCTTTGCCCAGGGCGACTTGGTGAGCAACTCCTGGCGTTCATCGTCCGTCCAATCGGCTGGCTTTTTGTCATTCCAGAATTCTCTAGGCGGGTAGCCGAACGCGGGTATCCCCATACCGAGTAGCAGCGCGGTGCGACGGGTCATAACTAGATGTGGAGACGGCAAATGGCAGGGTCGAGTTACGAGCGCGGCAAGACTTCGTCGCTCAGCGCCGGAAATTCGCCTTGGATTTTCAGGACTGTTCTTTGTTTGCCGAGGGTTACCTCTGGTCAAGAGATTGCCAAGGTAACCGGGGAAGAACCAGAGAGGGAGCACTGCGTTGTCTACATCGGCATCTACACCGGCTATAGCCCTGAAAGAGGTCGTGGAAACTCGCGAAACGGTCCGCCGCCGGCTGGATGTGTTCGTACTCGCGGGAATCGTAGTCGCCATATCGGCGACCGTCGCCGGAATCGCCCTTACGGGAGTGAAGCCCGCTTACTTCCTACAGCCGACGGGAGCGTTGATCGTCCTGGGCGGCACTCTGGGTGTCACGCTGATCACGACGCCTCGCCAGGCGCTGTTCAATTCGGCGCGACGCGTCTTCGGCCTGATCTGGACCAGCGAGATGAATCGCGCCGACGTGATCGAGGAGATCGTGGGCTATGTCAAGACCGCGCGCAACAAAGGGATTCTGGCGATCGAGCCGTTGATCCCCAAGGTGCAGGACAGCTTTCTGCGCGAAGCCCTGTGGCACACCATGGACGTGCAGCAGCGCCCGGCCTTGCAAGCCCTGCTCGAAACGAAGGTGCGGTTATGCGAGCGCCAGGGAGAAGCCGACGCGAAAGCGCTCGAAGTGGCGGGCGGGTTCGCGCCGACCATCGGCGTGCTGGGCACGGTGGTCGGCCTGATCGATGTGCTGCGTCAGTTTTCGAATGTCTCCGCGGTTGCCGCGGGAGTGGGAACGGCCTTCGTATCCACGATTTACGGCCTCGCGCTGGCCAATCTGATTCTGCTGCCGGCCGCGCATCGCATCCGTTCCCGCGTCGCTGAAACTTTCGAGATGCATGAGCTGATGATGGAAGGCGCGCTGTGCCTGTTCGAGGGCATCCATCCTTCGCTGGTGCGCGAGCGGCTGAACGCGTTTCTCCGCGAAAAGCATCCGCAATGAAGCCGAATTATCTTCTGGCCGACAACTCCGGCCAGCGCGACCGCTGGACGGTCAGCTATATGGATGTCCTGACCATCCTTCTGATCTTCTTCGTCGCCGCCGCCGCGAAGACGATTCCGGTTCCTGCGCCGGTGAAACCAGCCGAGCCCGTCCGCCAGCCGGTGAAAATCGAACCGACTCCTCCGCGTCCACCCGATCCGCCGTCGGCGCTGTCCAACGCCCAGAAACTGCTCGAGGCCAGCGGCCTCGATGCGCATCTGGAGCAGCGTGGTCTGGTTATCAGTCTCCCGCAGGCGGTTCTTTATGCGTCGGGTGAAGATCGCGTGACTCCAGACGCTCTGCCGACGGTCGGAAGAGTCGCGCAGGTACTTCGGGAACTGCCGAACCGGGTGCTCCTGATCGGGCACGCCGATTCGGTGCCGATTCATAACCAGCGTTTCAAGAACAATTGGGAGTTATCCGCGGCGCGCGGGCTGCGCCTGCTCGAGGTGCTGCGAAGCCGCTATCACATTGACGAAACCCGGCTGTCGGTTTCGAGCGATGGCGCCAATCGCCCCACCAAATCCAACGAAACCGCGGAAGGCCGAGCCAACAATCGCCGCGTGGAAATCGTCGTCGTGGATGAAACGGTCGATCTAAATGAAAAACCGCCCACCGAAGCGAATCGGTGAGCGGTTCTTGAAAAACGACCGTTCTCGCGTTACGCCATTACCTTCGTAAACGCGGCCTTGAACTTGTCCATTTCGGCCTGAGTACCGACCGACACGCGCACATGCTGCGGCCAAGCCGGCCACAACCTGCCGATGATCACATTTTCCTTGGCCAATGCAGTCACTACCTGACCGCCCGGACGCTTCACGTTGACCATGAAGTGATTGGCTTCGCTCTTGGTGCACTCGTAGCCTTTGGCATGCAGGAATTCGAGCGTGTTCTCGCGGATATCGGCGTTGATCTTGCGGCGCTCCGGAACCACGGTCTTTGACTTCAGGCTCGCCGTGGCCGCGGCCATACCGGTGATCGGCGTGAATCCGACTCCGTACGGTTGAAGCTTCCGCAGCAGATCCGGACGCCCCATCGCGATACCGGCTCGGATTCCGGCCATCCCGTAAACTTTCGAGAAGGTGCGCAGCACGATGACATCTTTGTCCGCGGCGACCAAGTCCGTGCCGGACTTGATCAGCGTGGTGAAGTGCATGTAGGCTTCATCGAGAAGCAGGATGCAGCCCTTCGGCATGTTGGCGACCACGTATTCGACGTCGGCGCGCGAAGTGAGCGTGCCGGTCGGATTGTTCGGGTTGCAAAGGTAGATGACGCCCGTATTGGCATCCGCCTTGACCATAGCCTGAACATCGTGCGAATGATCCTTGCGAAGGGGAACGCGAATCACTTTCGCGCCGATGAAACTGGCGCTACCAGCGCCGGCTTCGTATCCCGGATCCGCCATCACAAAGGGCCGGGTCGGCGAGGTGAAGGCGCACACCGTGCGGTGCAGCGGATCGCTGGAGCCGGCGAAAGCCTGGACATAATCCGTCTTCAGCCCTTCCTGCGCGGCGGCGATCTTTACAAATTCGCCGGTTTCGTTGTGAGGCTGATAGCGGCCGCCGAACTTCGCCACCGCGGTGATGGCTTCGAGCGCGTCGGAGCAGGGCCCCAGGGGATTCTCGTTGGAGCTGATGCGCACCGCTTCGGCGGAAAAATCGCCGCGAACGGCGCGTTGGGCAAACGCGGCCTCATTATAAAAAGGAAGAGCGGCCCCGGCCGTGAGGACACTTGCGATTCGTCCCAATTGCCGGCGACTGAAGCCGCGAGAAAGCAGGTCGTTCTCGGCGGCGGATGACAGAGATGTTTGCATTTCGGAATCTCCTCGCTGAGGTGAAGGATAGACGAATAGGAGCCAGAAGTCAAAGGAGCGCACAGACCGGGGCGGCATCGAACCGCGCACCATAGTGAGCGGGCCACGACCCTTTTTCAAACTCTAATTCTTCGAAAAATAACCGTGCAGAGGCTCTCCGTCGTCCCGCTCTTCCCGTGCGTCGTCGATCCGGTGCAGCATTTCATTCAGATCCTCGAACCATTCGGTCCGAAGATCGAACAGGTACACCCGTGGCGCCAGGTCGAAGGATAGTTCGATCTGGCAGGTGAATCCGCCATAAGCCCGCATTTCGCGCAGCCGCATTTCCATCGCCCGGCGATCTTCGCGGCCCAGGCCGGATTCATTCAACCGCTCCATTGCCTCGTCGATCACCTCCACCGCGAATTCGTTGGCGTACAACGTGACCAGCCGCACCCCGGCCGCCTCCGCCGTGGCGAGAAAGGTTCGATAATCCGGGTGCCTTTCGACATTCCAATACACTGCCGGCTCGTCGTCTCCGCGCGGAGCGCCATGAAAAACGGCGATTCCGTGCGATTCCAGATAGTCCTGGATCTCGGAGCGCATGCTATCAAGATTGATCTTCATTTCCGGGGCCACTACAAGAATATCGTGACCGCGGCCGGGAGAGCGATTATTTTACGCGGATCGAGCCCATCATGCCGCCGTCCTCGTGCTCCAGGATGTGGCAATGATACACAAAGGTTCCCACAATCTCAGGATTGCGGAAATCCATGCGCAGTTTGACGCTCGGATACGGACCCTTGCCATCCCAGTAGGGCAGATCGACGGTGTCGCGGATCATCGGTTCGACACCATCTTTGCCGTCCCGAGCCATTACCTGGAAATGGAGCTGATGGATATGAAACACATGCGATTCCTCAGCCCGGTTTTCGACGATCCAATCCTCGACCGATCCATGAGCCACCGTGATGTCCGGATGTTTGAAATTCATGTCGAACATCTTCGGCTCGACGCCTTCTTCGGTAATGAAATATTCGATGGTTTTCGGATCTTTGCGCTGCTCGGAAAAATACAGCCGCCGCTGCCGGGCTGGCTTTAGATCGCTGAGTCCCTGGAACCCCGCGGGCTGGCGCGAGGCCGCCGGCATGGACGCAATTCCGGCCACACTCGCCGCGGCGGAAATGTTCGCCAGCACGCGATACGGATTGGCCTCGCCCTCCGGCCCCCGCTCATAATTCAAAGCGACCAGTTGTCCCCACACGCGCTCGGGCGGTGTCGTGACGATAAACTCAGCCCGCGCGCCGGGGCCCAGCAGAACATGCGATCGCTTGGAATCGCCCCCCACCGCCGAACCATCCATTGCGATCAGTTCGATCTCCTGTGGATCCCGTATATCCTGAATGATCGCGCCGAAACGGACCTGCAGATCGAAATATGTATCCGCCGACGCGTTCAGCACGCGCCAGAACTGGCGTTCGTTGGGGCGCACCCGGATCACGGCCGGCCGGTAGACCGGAAATTGCACCTGCACGAAGTTGATCGAAAGGTCCTTACCCTGCTCGGTGTTCTCGTCGTCGTCCTTCGCGCCGGAGGGATTTTGATCGCGCAGCACCAGCACGCGCTCCGGCAATCCGGCGACTTGCGGCTTGACCTGCTCGATCCCCTCCACGATCAGCGCCCCCGAAGCTCCTCCGAGCACTTGCGGCTCGGTGAACCCATGCGGATGCGGATGATACCAATACAGACCCGGCGGCTGGCTCAGCGGGATCTTGAACCGGTATTCGAAGGGAGGATCATTTGGCTGCACCAATGTCCGCAAAGTCTCGTCCTGATGACAGGACGGTGGAAGATCGAGTCCGTGAAAGTGGAGATTTGTAGAAGACGCCGACATCGAGCCCGTTGTACAAACACCACCATGACTGTGCACTGGTTCGCCGGCGTGCGGCAGCTCATTCGTCAGGGTCAGCACTACTTCATCGCCCGGTTTTACCCGCAGCGTGGGAGCCTGCACGCGATCCTGCGTGACGTAACAATACCGGGTCTGGCGATAGCGGTCGACAAACGTGCGGAAGAACAGGTCGAGATGAAGTTTCCCGTCCGCGCTTCGCACTGAAGCAGGATCTTCCACCGCGGAACCAATCGGCGGCCGCGTGCACACTTCCTCCGCCCGCAGGGCTACGGCGCAAAACAGGGAGATTACGAAACAGACCTTATGCATCGAGAAAAAGGGCCGGGAAGTTCCCGGCCCCAGTAAAGAATAACCAAACGCGAAGCTCAGTGGGTCGCGTAGGTCACGGTCGCAACATCCGTCGAAGTGTTGCCCAGATCGTCGGTCACCGTCAGCAGGAACGCATAGTTTCCAGCGCCGCCGGTCAATTGGACCGTTGGCGTGGGCGTGTTGCCTCCGGTGATCGTCGCGGCGAAACTTCCCGGGCCAAGCGACCAGGTGTACCGCAGCGCCTTCCGGTCGTAGCTGGTCGAAGCCGCGCCATCCAACTGAATCGCGCTAACGGTTACAGTCGCGGCCTTGGGATAGGCAACGGCCGAGGTGGTTTGTGTTGACGAGGTTGCGTTGCCGGTCGGCAGCGTGGGCTGCACCGCCGTGGGCGGTGTCGAGGTGCCGGTAGTCGGATCCAGGAACAGCGCCGCCGCGTTCGGCGAGCTGAAATTGAACATTCCGTTCAGCGAGCCGGCGACCGCGTCCATCGAATTGTCGCCGATCCGGCCCAGGTTCCAGTTGTCCTCGATAAAGCGAAGAATGGAGGATTGATCGGTGGTGTTGTGGTCCACGTAGTTGACCTTCGCGTAAGGCGAAATCACCAGCAGCGGCTGGCGCGGTCCATAACCGCAGCGGCCCTGGTAGGCGTTCTTGGTTCCCTGGCCGCACGAACCGGCGCCGGCGAGGGCGTCGTCGGCGGTGCTCGACGGGCTGACGATCGGGGGCATGACGTGGTCATACCAGCCGTCCGAATCGTCGTAGGCGATGATGATCGCGGTGGAGCTCCAGAACGGCGAGCGCATGATCGTGTTGATGGTGTTGACCAGGAAGGTCTGCTCGTCCAGCGGATCCGAGTAGCCAGCGTGGCCGTCCTGATACGCCGCGGCCTTCAGATAGCTGACCGCCGGCAGATTGTTCGCCGCGAGCGCTCCGAAAAAGTCCGTCAGGTCGTACTGGTGATTGGTGACATCAGCCGCGGTTCCAACCGCCGCGACCGAGGTCGGCGGAACGTGATGAATATTCGCGGTCTGCGGATAATACTGGAATGGCTCATGATGCGGGATGTAGTCCGTGCCCGCCGAAGCGCCCGAAACATTGTTGTGGCTGGTCCCGCAGGTGGCCGTGCCGCCGCTCACCGAGCTCGGCCGGAATCCGCCCTGGAACCATCCCCAGGTCAGCCCCTTGGCATTCAGCAGATCGCCGACGTTCTTGCCGCTCATCTGGACCTGCGCGGCGGTCTTGATGGTGCAATCATCCAGCGCGAGCGCCGGGCGCGGATCGCCGATGACGCTGCCGCTTGAAACATTCCCCGATGCGCTGCCGGAAACCAGCGTGGCTCCGTGCGTCTGCCCGGAGATCAGGTGCAGAGCGCCGGGCGTGGACGGGCCAAACGTCGTGCTGAACGAGTTGTCGCTCATGGCGAAGTTCTGGGCATAGTTCCACAACGCGGTGACCGTGTTGCCGTCGTAATATCCCATTACAACCGCGGTCCCGATCCCGATATCGCAGCTTGCGCTCGAGCTACCGACCATCTCGGGGAACTTATCCATCAGGCCGTTGTCGTAGGCCTGCTGCTCGGCGGTGTATGCGTGATTCTGATCGCAGGTAACGGCCTGCGCGCGGGTCAAGCGGACCGGCTGCGCCGAATTCGGATTCGCCGTCAGCAACGCTCCACTCAAGCCGTTTGCAGCGGGCGTGTTCGGCGAGGCCGTGAACACCGGTTCAGTGGCGATCTTATTCAAAGCATTCGGATACGTTGCAAAATAGTGATCGTAGGAAACGTTCTCCTGAAAGATCACGACCACATGTTGTATCGGGGTGGTCGGGGCGGGCGGGCTTTGCGCCCAGACAGCCGCCGGGACTAACAAGGTACCCAGAATCGCTAAAGTTCTTTTCATCCTCTGTGAGCCTCTCGAGTGAGATTTGTGGAACCCCTCAAGATTCACACCCATCTGTTACGTCCTGTTGGCGCAATGGTGAATTCCTCTTGACGTTGTGGTGTAAAAACCAACACAGGACCCTGTCATCCTTAGCCGGTCTGAAGCGTCAATCTGTATGTTGTGACAGCCTTAGCAGGGATCGCACATGGGCAGCGGTGTAACCTCAGCCTGCCGATCGGCCATCCTTATTAGTGTGGAGGTCTTGAAGGAAAGGACCCCGCAGAGTGAGAGAGGACTATAAAATGAAGAATCGAGTAGTTTTGTTTGGCGCGCTCTTGGCGCTGACGAGTTTAGCCGCTCTGGCAGCGGATGTCTCCGGAAAGTGGGCCAGTGAGGCTATGGGTAAAGGCGGCCCGCAGACCTTCACATTGAAGCAGGACGGCTCAGCGCTCACCGGCACGGTGCAAGGCGGGCGTGGCCCGGCGTCGGAAATCAAGAATGGCAAGGTCGACGGCGAGAACGTGTCTTTCGAAGTGACTCGCGAATTCAACGGAAATTCGATGACTCTTAAGTACTCCGGGAGTATTTCCGGCAGCACGATGAAATTATCGGTCGAAACCGGACGCGGCACTCGTGAGCTCACGCTGACCAAACAGTAATTGGGACCA
>Ga0070731_10001244_pt1 | contig 27298 bp, 23 predicted proteins | sample Coa_R1_2_FD_66448 | JGI IMG/M metagenome (GOLD analysis project Ga0070731, IMG submission 66448) | Surface soil microbial communities from Centralia Pennsylvania, which are recovering from an underground coalmine fire - Coalmine... | ecosystem: Environmental > Terrestrial > Soil > Unclassified ... | reverse complement strand
AAGCGGCGAATCACGTCCAGCCGTTCGGAAAGGGGCGTGGCCGCCCAGATCGGCTGGTCCTTCGCCGCCCGTTCCAGCTTCTCCCGGACGGAGGCCGGCGTCGCATCCGGAATGTCCGCCACGAGCGCGCCCGTCGCGGGATTGTGGATCTTCATGGTTCAGAAATAGTTCGACGTGATGCCGCCGTCGACCACGATCGCGGCGCCGTTGGTCCAGGCCGATTCATCGGACGCCAGGTAGAGGGCGAGGTTCACGATGTCCAGGGGCCGGCCGAAGCGGCCCATCGGGATGCGGTTGATCCGCTTGGCCTTCTCGGCCGGCTCCTTCAGCAGCCACTCGGTGAGGAGCGGGGTTTCGATCGGTCCGGGGCAGATGGCATTCGCCCGGACCCCTTGGGGGCCGAACTGGACGGCCAGCGACTTCGTCAGCGCGATGATCGCCCCCTTGGAGGCCGTGTAGGCATCCTGCGGGACGGTGCAGCCGAGCAGGGCGACGAAGCTCGCGATGTTGATGACCGATCCTCCCCCGCGCTTGATCAACTCGGGAATGGCGAACTTGCAGGGGAACGCCGTCCCCTTCACGTTCACGGCGAAGACGCGGTCCCAGACCTTCTCCTCCGTGTCGATCACCGAGTGGTCGTCCGAGGGAAAGATTCCGGCGTTGTTGTAGAGCACGTCGAGGCCGCCGTAGGTAGTCACCGCCGCGGCGACCAGCGCCTTGCAGTCGGCTTCCCTGGAAACGTCCGCCCGGACGAAGATCGTCCCGGGCACGTCCGGGCCCTCCTTGATGTCGGTGCGGACGACCTTGGCCCCCTCCTTCGAGAAGAGCTTCGCCGCCTCCAGGCCCATGCCGCTCGACGCGCCGGTAATGATGCAGATCCTGTCCTTCAGCCGCATGGCTCCCCCCTCAGATGATTTCGAAGTACCGTTTCAGCTCCCAGCTGGTCACCGCGTCCCGGAACTGGGCCCACTCCCAGCGCCGGGTCCGGACGAAATGATCGACGAAGGCCTCCCCGAAGAGGTCGCGCGCGATCGCCGACCCCTCGAGGCGGTCCGTCGCCTCGGCCAAGGTGCGGGGCAGGCGGGCGATGGTCGTGTTCTGGTAGGCGCTTCCGGTGATCGGGGGGTCCTCGAGTGTCATCTTGTGGTCGAGGCCATAAAGGCCGCTCGCCAGCGCCGCGGCGACCGCGAGATACGGATTGAGGTCGGCCCCGCCGATGCGGACTTCCACCCGCGTCGACTTCGTCCCGCCGGGAATGACCCGGAACGCGGTCGTGCGGTTGTCGATGCCCCAGCTCGACTTCGTCGGCGACCAGAATCCATCCACGAGCCGCTTGTAGCTGTTCACGGTCGGCGCGAAGAAGGGAAGGATCTCCGGAAGGCAGCGCAGCTGTCCGGCCAGGAAGCTCTTGAAGGCGCTGCTCATCCGGGCCGCATCCCGCGGATCGTGGAAGACGTTTTTCGCCCCGGCCGAGTCCCAGAGACTCAGGTGGAGATGGCCTCCGCACCCGGGGAGCGACGCATTCCATTTGGCCATGAAGCTCGCGAGGATCCCGTGCCGATAGGCGATCTCCTTGACGGCCGTCTTGAAGAGCACGGCGCGGTCCGCCGCCTCCAGCACGTCGGAATAAGCGATCGCCGCCTCGAGGACCCCGGGGCCGGTTTCCGTGTGAAGCCCCTCCAGCGGCACTCCAAAGACGCGGAGCTGATCCATCAGCGCGGCGACGTACGGCTGGTTCAGGCTGGACCGGAGGACGGAGTAGCCGAACATCCCGGGGGTCAGCGGCTGGGGATCGACGTAGGCCTTCGCGGCCAGCGTCTGGGGGGTCTCCTTGAAGTTGAACCACTCGAATTCGACGCCGCACCTGGCGGAATAGCCCGCGCGTTCGGCGCGCCGGAGGACCCTTTTGAGGAGCTGTCGGGGACAGACGGCCAGGGGTTGCTCCTGATCGTCCACAAAATCGCCCAGAAAGAACGGGACATCCCCGTCCCAGGGCACGGAACGGTGGGTGGCGCCGTCGATCCTCACCTTCGCGTCGGGGTACCCGGTATGCCAGCCGGTGTACTGGGAGTTGTCGTAGCAGACGTCCCCCGAGTCCCACCCGAAGACGACGTTGCAGAAGCCAAAGCCCGAGGCGGCGGCCGCCAGGAACTTCTCCTTCTGGAGATACTTGCCGCGGAGAATGCCGTCGATGTCGGTGACGGCGACCTTGATCTTCTGATGAGGGGAACGGGCGATCGACTTCAGAAGGGAACGGGTCTGGGCCTCGGTCACGCGGTCCTCCCCGGGAACGACCCCGTTCAGGATAGATCCTGAGCTGGGTCCGTTCCAGCGAAAGCGGCTCCGCCTTTACACGTCACTCCAGAATCGCGGACGAGTGGAACGCCGATTCCGCGTCGGCGACCAGCTTGGCGTAGGCGTCCCGGCGGGCCTCGTAGGAGATGCTCCGGTCGGCCTCGATGGGATCGAAGAAGGTGATGACCATCGGTTGACGCTGGATGTACCGCGTGCCGCGGGGGAGGGTCCGGTAAGTGCCTTGGATCTGGATCGGCACGACGGGCGCGCCGGTCTGGTAGGCGATCTTGGCGAAACCCGGCGTGAATCCCAGAAAGCGTCCGTCCTGGGAGCGGCGACCTTCGGGGAAGATCGCGAGGTGATAGCCCCGGCGCAGGCAGTCGGCGCCCCGTTCCAGGCTATCGGACGAACTCCCCTTGCGCTCGAAGGGGTAGGTATTGAAGAGGAATTCGACCAGAGCCACGACCGGCGCCGGCAACGCATAGATGGTGTCCCGAGCGGCCGCCGTCCGCACCTTGGACACCTCGCTGATGGGGAGGGCGGCGAAGACCGCGGCGATATCGATATGGCTCGCGTGATTGGCCACGAGGATGGAGGGTTGGCCCAGCCGCGGGACGCCGTGGACGCGCATCCCGCAGCGAATCTTCAGGTAGACCCGCAGGCCCAGGTGAGCCAGCTGCTGGAGGCCCTGCTTCAGGGTTGTCATGACCGGATTGGCGCAAGCGGGGGGCCAGGCGTCCGTGACCCCCAGGCGGACGCCGATTGTGCAGGATTCTGCGCACTGATACCATGAGCCGGTGAAGAAGGTCTTCTGGACGGTCGCGGTGGGGGGGGGGCTCCCGCTCCTCCTGGAACTCGTCTGCGGCCTCTTCTGGCTGCTGCGGGGAACGCCGCCGCCCTTGACCCAAGGTCCGCTCCCCACCGGGTCCGCGTACAAGGTCGCCGTCCTGGGGGACGTCCAGAAGGGGTTGGCGAACTTCGCGAACGTTCTGGAATTGACCCGGAAGGAGCAGGCGGGGTTGATCCTGCAGACCGGCGACCTCGTCGCGGAGAATGATCCCGGCCACTATCGGCTGGTCAAGCTTGCCGTCGAGCGTTCGGGGTGCAGGATTCCCTTCAGGGTCACGCCGGGGAACCACGATCTCAAGGGCAGCCCGGACCTCTTCCAGCGCGAAATCGGTCCCCTGGAGCAATCGTTCGTCGCGGGAGAGGTCGCCTTCATCCTCCTTCAAAATGCCTGGGGGACACCTCCCGAACTGCGGCGACTCGAAGAACGGATCGGGGCGGCAGGGCCCCATCGGGCGGTCGTTCTGGCGATGCATCAGGGCCCCTTTGACGCTCAAGGCGTCGCCAAACCCGCGTACGCCTCCTTCCTCCAGTGGCTGGAAAGGAGCGGGGTCGCCTATCTCCTGACGGGACACGAGCACGCCTACCTCCGGAAGTCGGTGGGGTCGACCGTCGTGATCGTGAACGGAGTCGGCGGGGACTCCGATTCCTGGCAGATGGACCAGAAGGTGTACACCACCATCCTGGAGGTCGACGGGGCCCGGATCACGGACCGCGTCGTGGAGCGGGCGCCGGAGCACGGGGTGCTCGAGAATCTGGACCATCTGGCGCTGGGCCATCTGGCCGAGGCGTTCCGTCGGCATCCCCCGGTCTGCTGGGGGGCCACGGTCCTGCTGGCCGGAGGGGTGGCCTGGGCGGTCCGGGGAATTTTGTCGAAACGCGAACCTTTTGGCCCGGCTCCCGGTTAGAGGGTCTGGATGCATCGAGACCAGATCCGAGAGCTCCTGTCGGAGCAAGGGTGCAGCCCTGACGAGGCGGACCTCAAAAGCATCGAATCCGCGTTATCCCTCCTGAACGCCCTCCCCGAGCTGGACCCCTCCCCCGACATCTGGAAAAGAATCGAATCGCACCTGCCGACGCCTCCGCTCGCCCCCGTCCTCAAATTTTGGCTACGGGCGGCGATGGCGGCCTCGATGATGGTCGCCACCCTAACCGCCGCGGTGGTTTTCCATACACCGCGAACCGGGGGCTTGCCCGTGGTGGTCGAAACCGGCAAGCCCCTGAGCTCCTGGAACGACCGATATACCGCCGAGCAGTTCTGCACCCTCCGGATCCCCGACGTCGGCCTCCTCAAACTGAACCAGAACGCCACCATCCGCTTCGAAACCTCCCGCCGGATCGTCCTCGAATCGGGCGACGTCTTCGCCGAAATCATCCCCTCGGGCAAGGGCTTCGAGATCCGCTCCGGCGATTCGACCGTCCGGGTCCAGGGGACGAAGTTCGGCGTCACCGCCCCGTCGACCGTCTACGTCGTCGAAGGATCGGTGGAGGTCAGTGGCCCGCAAGGGCAGCTGCGCCTCGGAGCCCGCCAGGCCTCGGTGGGATCGCGCCTCGTGGAGCTGGGCGCGGAGGACCACCTGAGATGGCTGGCCCAGTATGAACACCCCGCCTTGCGACTCAAACTCGATCCGAAGGACCTCACGACCATCACCCCCGGCGCCCCCCTGAAGTGGAACCTGATCCTGGAAACCGATGCGCTGGTTCCCCTCAGCCTCGGAAAGCCCCGCGACGTTTCCCAGTTCTTCTCGCTGATCGTCAACAATGTCGCGCGGCCCCTGGACGCCACCCGGGTCACGGTCATGGATGCCCGCAGCGGTCCGGCCGGCGTGATCCGCCTGGATGTCGCCCATCCCTGCGTCCTTGAATGCGCCGTCGATCCCGGCCTCTTCCACGAAAAAGGAAAGGCCTGGGTCAGCGTCGCCTTTACGACGGGAGGCCCGGGCGAAGAGGCCTCCTGGCAAGGCAGCGCGCGGTCCCAGACGATTCCGGTGGAGGTGCGCTAAGTGAGCCCCCTCGCCGAACGGCTGGCTCCGGTCACCGCGCGGCTCAGTCGTCTTCGGGGCGCCATCCGACGCCTGTTCGCCCTCGACGGGTTCTCCCGCCTGTTTCTGGCCCTTTGCGCCTTCGTCCTCGTCACCTTCCTGCTCGACTGGTCCCTGATCCTGCCCGCCGGGGTCCGCCTGGTCCTGCTCGCGGCCGGGCTCGTGGGATTCGCGATCCTGGCCTACAAGCGGATCCTCTATCCGCTGGGCGTGAAGATCAGCGACGACGATCTGGCCCTCTTCGTCGAGCGCCATTTCCCGGAATTGAACGACCGCCTGATCTCGGCGATCCAGCTGACCCGTGAACCCGTGGATCAGACCGGGATGGCCCAGTCGCCCGAGTTGGTGGCCGCCCTGGTGGCGGACGCCGAGCAGGCGACTTCGCAGATCGACTTCCGCCGCGTCATCGTCGGCAGGCACGTGGGCCGGATCGGCTCGTGGGCGCTCGCGGCGCTGCTCGTGCTCGGCGGCCTGGCGGTGGCGAGGGAAGACTACGCGTCGATCTATCTGCAGAGGATTGTCGGCGGCGCGACGAAGTGGCCCCAGCGCACCCATCTCAAGGTGCTCGACTTCGTCGACGGACGCAAGGTCGTGGCGCGCGGCGACGATCTGACCATCGCGGTCGAGTATGCCGGCCGGAAGCCGTCCAAGACCCTTCTCGAGTACAAGTTCGCCACGGGGGAGCGGGGCCGGGAGCATATGAGCCCGCTCTCCGGCAACCGCTTCCAGTTCACCTTCACCCGCGTCACGGGACCCTTCGAATTCACGGTCGAGGGCGGCGATGACATCACCTCGGTGCACGCGGTCGATACCGTCACGCCTCCCAGCATCGACGTCGTCAAGCTGTACTTCGAGTATCCGGTCTACATGCACATGGCGAACACGCCGCCCGATCGCCCCGAGACGTCCGGGAACGTCTCCGCGCCGTTCGGCACGAAAGTCCGCTTCGAGGCGCTGACCAACGAGGACCTCCGGTCCGCCCAGCTGGCCATCGGGTTCAAGGGGAAGGAGACGGTCTCCGACCTCAAGGTGGAGAAGACCCCGGACGGGAAGCCGCGGCTTCTGTCGGGGGGATTCGCGGTGAGCGACGCGGTGAGCGAATATGCGCTGAACCTGACCGCGGAAAACGGCCTTCCGAATCGCGACCCGATCCGGTTCACGATCCGGGGCATCGAGGACCGTCCGCCGGACATCGTCGTCAAGGACCCCCTCGGCGACGAGTTCGTCACCGACCTCTGCGAGCGCCCGCTCGAAATCGAGGTGAAGGACGACCACGGCATCGCCAGCATCGCGATGGAGTACCGGATCCTCTCGCAGCAGCAGGGGAAGTCCAAGGATTGGACGGGCGTGCCCTACACCCGCGAACAGAACTCCCGAGACTACGGCGAACTGATGATCCGGAGCGAGTCGGTGCTCCACATCGGCCAGATGGGGCTGCAAGCGGGGGACCACGTCGAGCTCCGCTTTCGGGCGGAGGACTACAAGGACATCGGCGGCCGGAACGTGCGCCTGTCCAAGGTCTACAAGATGTCCATCGTCAGCGTCGGCACCCTGGAAAAGGAGCTGCAGGACGCGATCGAGAAGATCAAGATCCTGCTGAAGAACCAGAAGCTGCGGCAGGAGACGGCGTGGAGCCGGACGGGGCGGCTGATCTCCAATTACGGCCGGCTCGATCTCCTGACGCCCGAGCAGCAGAGCGAGGTCCGGCAGACGGGCCTGGAGCAGAACGACATCACCTCGAAGCTGGACGGGGCGCGGAAGGACATCCGCCAGATCCAGCGGCGGGGGGTCTACAACAAGATCTACAACGAGGCGGCCGCCGCCAAGCTGCAGGGCGCCCTCGACGAGCTCGATCCCCTGGTGGGGGTGCCGGGCGAGGCCACCCGCGACGGCCTGTCCCGCGTGGCGGCCGCGAAGCTCGACGGCGCCGCGCGGCTCAAGAGCGGGGCGGACCGGACCGCGTCCTTCCGCGAAGGCCAGTCGATGCAGAGCGCGGTCGCGGCCGGCATCCAGAAGGCGCTCGACTTCCTGGACAAGTGGTCCAGCTACCAGGAAGTCATCCGGATCGCCCGCGAGATCAAGGAACACGAGGACCAGATCAACAAGGACATCAAGAAGTCCGGCGGCGGGAAATAGGAGATGAGTATGCGCCTCTTCCTCTCGGCGGCCCTGGCGGTCGCGCTCGGTTCCCTGGGATTGGCCCAGGACCAGGGCGACGACCGGAAGCCCATCAAGGAAAACCAGCTTCGCGTCGAGGCGGACATCCAGAAGCTCGAGTCCAAGATGGCCGAGCTGATCGACCAGCTCCGGAAGAAGGACCAGGAGCACTACGCCAAGAAGCTCGAGGAGGGCCTCAAGAAGCTCCGCCAGGACCGCGTGGGCGTGAACATCCGCGCGGTGATCGAGCACCTGGATGCCAGCCGCATCGAGAAGGCCCTGGAGGCGGGCGAAGAGGTCGCCCGGGCGCTCGACGGACTCTTGGCCCTGCTCGAGGACCGCTTCGATCCGGAGCAGACCAAGAAGGAGATGGAGGCGATCCAGGCGGCGCTTCAGAAGATCGACGAGATCAAGCAGAAGGAGCAGAAGCTCAAGGACGAGACCGAGAAGCTGAACAAGGAGCGCGAGAAGGAGTTCGAGCAGGCCCGCAAGGACCTCGCCGACCTCATCCAGAAGCAGCAGGAGCTCCGGGAGAAGACGGATTCCGGCCGGCCCAACGACCTGATGCAGCAGATCGACGAGACGATCAAGGAGATCGAGAAGCTGCAGGCGGACCAGAAGCAGGCCGAGAAGGAATTCGACGCGGTCAAATCCAAGGAGCTTCGCGACGTGACCGAGATGGCGCGGAAGCTGAACGAGCTCATCGACCGCGAGGAGAAGAGCAAGAAGGCCCTGGAAAACCAGGGGGCGGCGGAGAAATCCATCGAGAAGACGCTCGCCGAGCTCGACAAGGTGCTCGAGGATCAGAAACGGGCGGTCGAGAACACGAAGAAGGCGCAGGCGGCGCCGGACAAGGCCAACCCGAAGGCGCTGGAGAAGGAGCAGAAGGACCTGAACGACCGGACGTGGGCGTTGGGGAACGAACTGTTCCATCAGGAAGCGCTTCCCAAGGAGGCCCGCAAGGCCGTTCTGGAGCCGCTGGTGCAGGCCAACAACGCCCAGGACGCCGCCCGGCAGGAGCTGGACGAAAACGCCCTCGATCTGGCCCGGGGGGACCAGGAGCGCGCGGTGAAGGACCTCGAGAAGGCCCGCGACGCGCTTAAGAAGGTGAAGGAAGAAAGCGACAAGGCTCGCCCCGGGGAGGCCGCGAAGCTCCAGAAGGATCAGGAACAGATCCAGAAGGAGTCGAAGGACCTGGCCGACGCCATGAAGGAGTCGTCGAAATCCAACGAAAGCCCGGCGAACGCGAAGTCGCTCGAGGGCGCCGCCCAGAAGACCGATCAGGCGGCCCAGCAGGCGCAACAGGCCCAGCAGAACATGCAGAAGGGCCAGAACGAGCAGGCCGGGAAGGACCAGCAGCAGGCCCTGGACCGGATGAAGGAGGCGAGGGCGGAGCTGGAGAAGCTCCAGAACGGCCTCGCGCAGAAGGAACAGCCGAAATTCGACGAGGCGGCCAAGAAGTCCGACGAGATGTCCAAGCGGGCGCAAAAGCTCGCGGACAAGCTGAACGACATGGCCAAGACGCCTCAGTCCCAGAAGCAGGAAGCCGAGGCGCAGGAGAACGTTCAGGGCGCCGCCGCGGAAATGCGGAGCGCCGAAAACAACCTCCAGCAGTCCTCGGAGGAGATGAAGAAGGCCCAGTCCAGCCAGGCGCAGCAGTCGCAGGGCGAGTCCCAGAAGAACATGCAGCAGGCCAAGGAGATGCTTCAGAAGGCCAAGGGGGACATGGCCAAGAAGGCCGATCCCGACTTCAAGAAGCTCGCCGAGGAGCAGAAGAAGCTGGAGGAGGCCCTGAAGGAGAAGGTCTCCAAGTTCCTGGAAGAGAAGGCCAAGCAGGAAGCGGATCCCAAGAAGGCCGACGCCCTCCAGGAGGCAGCGAAGGACACCCAACAGGCCCAGGGAGACATGAAGCAGGCCCAGAAGCAGATGCAGCAGGAGAAGCCTCAGGCGGGACAGGCGTCCAAGGACCAGCAGCAGGCCCAGAAGATGATGGAGCAGGCGCAGAAGAAGATGGAGGACCTGGCCAAGCGCCCGCTGACCGAGGAGGAGAAGAAGAAGGCCCAGGAGCTCGCCAAGAAGCAGGAAGAGGCGAAGAACCTCACGGAAGAGCTCGAGAAACAGCTGGAGCAGATGCAGAAGCAGCAGGCCCAGCGCAGCGCCAACCAGGCCAAGGGCAACATGCAGAAGGCCAAGAAGGACCTCCAGCAGGGCGAGCCTCAGGAGGCCGAGCCCAGCGAGGATGAAGCGCTCAAGGACCTCGAAGAGGCGGAGAAGGACCTGAAGGATCAGCTCGAGGAGCTACGCCGCCAGGCCGAGGAGGAGAAGTTTGTCATGCTCCAGCAGGAGCTCAAGAAGATCATCGAAGCGCAGGACGGCGTCATCAACAAGGCGACCCGGGACCTGGACGCCGTGCGCGCCAAGAAGGGATCGCTCAACCGTGAGGAAGTCATCCGCTCGAAGTCCCTCGGCAAGGCCCAGGACGATCTGGGCAAGAGCCTGGAGGAGATCCAGCGCAAGCTCAAGGAGAACAACGTCGACGTCTTCATGTACGTGCTCGAGAGCGCCGGCGGCGACATGTCCGACGCCGCGCTCAACCTGAAGGAAGCGGAAACGGGGGCACGGACCCAGGATCTGCAGGCGGACGCGCTGCGCAAGATGAAGGAGCTGGTCGACGCCTTCGACCTCAAGCGCAAGCAGAACCGGCAGCAGGGCGGGGGAGGGGGCGGAGGCGGCGGGTCCGGGAAGCCGCCGCTGGTTCCCGACCTGGTCCAGCTGAACATGATGAAGAAGCTCCAGGAGGCGATCCTCCGGAAGACCCAGGGCGTCCAGCGCGGCTACCAATCGGACCGCGAGGATCTCTCGTCCGGCGAAAAGTCCCAGCTCCAGCGGCTTTCCGACGAGCAGGGCAAATTGAGCCAGCTCATGAGGACGTTCGTCTCGAAGTTCGAAGAGCAGAAGAAGGCGTACGACAAGAACGAGAAGAAAGGGCCCCACGATGAATAGATGGACGACGGCGATCGCCCTGGTCCTGGCGCTCAGCGTCCCGGCCCTCGCCCAGGACAAGCCCGGAAAGCCTCCCGCTCCCCCGAAGGAAGAGGCGGAGCTCACGATCGAAGAAGCGATGAAGATGCTCAAGGACTGCGGCAAGCTCATGGAGTCGGCCGAGGAGCTCCTGAACGACGCCTCCCGCGGCAAGGCGCTGGCGACCGAAAAGGAGCTGATGGAGCGGATCGACAAGCTCCTGAAGGAGGATTCGAAGGAGAATCCGGCGGACGCGCAGAAGAAGGTCCTGGAGAAGATCCAGAAGCTGATGCAGAAGTCGGAGAAGTCTCAGGGCGACAGCGCGGACAAGCTGGGGGAGGTCATCCGCCGGGTCAAGGCGGCGCAAGGCCAGGGGCAGGGCCAGCCGCAGCAGGGTCCGCCCCAACAGCAGCAGCCCAAGCCCCAGTCGATGAAGCCGGACCAGCCCCAGAATCCCGCCGACAAGCCCTACGATCCGAACCGCAACGGCGAGCCCATCAACAAGTTCCGGTCGAAGGGGGATCGCACCGGCCGCTGGGGTGATCTTCCCGCGAGGCTCCGCGAGGCGATGCTCTCGGGAAAGAGGCAGAGCGACGACTACCCCGCGGAGTACCAGCAGGTGCTCAAGGAGTACATGAAGCGCCTGGCGGACGAGAAGGATTAGGATTCGGACGGCCGCGGGGTAAAATCACCCTATGCCCGTGGTCGCCGGCCTCGTCGCCGCCAAATTCGCGCTCTGGTGCGGCGTCTTTTATCTGCTCGGCCTCATCCTCCAGATGGGGGTCCCCTTCGACGCCCTCAAGGCGGGCTTCCAGCGCACCTGGCTGGGGGCCGCGGCGACCGTCGGAGGGCTCGTGGTTTACATGATCGCGCGCATGCTCGGGGCCTCGACCGAGACGACCACGCTGCTCGGTGCCCTGCTGCTCTGGGCCTTCCGCCTGGCCATCTGGGCCTGGGTGGTCACCTCGGTCTACCGGGTGACGCGCTGGAGGAAGGGAAAGCTGGCGATCACGATGGGGACGATGCTGGCGCTGGATGTCGCGGCCGATCTGGGCCTCGAGCAGCTCCACCGGGAGCATCCCTTCCTGCCCGCCCTGGGGACGTGGACGCTGCACTTCTGCTAGCTACTTTTTCACGCGGGCGCGGAGGAAGCCCTTCTCGCGCAGAATCTGCTCGATCTCATGCCTCAAGGCGCGGGCCGTCGGGTGCCGGTCCGAGGGCTTCACGGCCATCATCTTCATCACCAGCTGCTCGATCGGCTTGGACAGCGTGGTCCGCCACAGCCGGGGCGAGGGGCGCGCGGCCTCGAGGTGTTTCTTGACGACCGAGTCGGGGGAGCGCCCGCCGAAGGGTCGCCGTCCCGTCAGCATCGTGTAGAGCGTGACCCCGAGCGAGTAGATGTCCGTGCGTCCGTCCGCAGGAAGGCCCATGATCTGTTCGGGCGACGCAAAGAACGGCGTTCCCAGCACCGTCCCGTCGGGCAGCGGCACCTCCTGGTGTCCGACTTCGCGGGCCAGGCCGAAGTCCGTGATCTTGATCCGGCCGTCGCGGCCGATCAGAATGTTGCCGGGCTTGATGTCGCGGTGGACCACCCCCATCGCGTGAGAGTGCTCCAGGGCCTTGGCGACGATGCGCGTGATGTTGAGGGCCCGAAGGACGGGGATCGGGGACTTCTTGCGGATGACCTCCTCCAGGTCCTCCCCGTCGACGTACTCGTTCACGATGAAGGGGCGCCCGTGGTCCTCGTCGACGTCATGGATGCGCACGATGTTCTCGTGGTCCAGCCGGGCGGCGGCGACGGCCTCGCGCTCGAAGCGGGCCATCTCCTCGGGGTCATTGCTCAGGTCGTTGTGGAGGATCTTGATCGCGACCGCTCGGCGGAGAAAGAGGTGCTCGCCGAGCCAGACCGTGCCCATGCCGCCCTTGCCGATGTAGCGGACGATCTTGCACTTGCCGAAGGTCTGACCGATGCGGGACTGTTTGTTGATATCCATGAGACTTCCCGGCCCGCCCCTCCCATCCACGGGGCGCATTATAGCAGCGGCCGGAGGGGGCGCAAGGGGGAAGGGCGGGAGCGACGGGACGGGCTACCGTCTCAGGGCGGCGTCCACCTTGGCGACGGCGGACATCGGCAGGCGGTCCTTCAGCAGCGCGAGTCGCTCGGCGATCTCGCGCGAATCCCGCTTCTGGGCCAGCACGGACTCGAGGAGATCATCCAGGTGGGCCCGGCACTCGGGGCGGACCTCGCGCCCGGAGAAGATGTGCTCCAGAGCGGCCCGAGCATCCCCGTCGACGATCAGGAAGCAGGCCAGATCGAGCGGGCTGACGTCCCGGCTGCGGCGGGCATAGTCGACGATCGAGTCCGCGTGCACCGACGGCACGGGGATGAAGGCCGAGGAGGTCAGGCGGCCGTCCCGGAGCTTGATCGTGGGCGACTTGTCGGCCGAGACCAAGCTGCGGTACTGGGACGTGACCTTCGCGGCGGACGACAGCTTGAGGCCGATGCGGGACAGGCCGGCCTTCACGGAGGCCGAGTGTTCGGACTGGTAGCGGTCCAGGAGCCGCTTGATCACCGGAGCGTAGTTCCGGTCGGCGACCTGGCGTTGGTCGGACTCGGAGAGGAGACCGGAGACCACGGCAGAATCGACGGGGTCGGCCGGGGCGGGCCGCGACTCCTCCGGAGCGGCGGGAGCGGGGGCCGCGTCGCGCGACGACGACGAGACGAAGAAGACGCTGAGGACGCTGGCCAGGACCGCGAGCACCCCGCCGGTGAAGGCGAAGGAGGCGACCGCCGAGCGGGAGCGCGCCGGCAGTACGACTGCCGCGACCGGCGCCGGCGCCGGAACCTCGGCAGGCTTCAGAACCGGGGGGTGAAGGGCGATCACCTTCCGGGGATAGGTGTTCTTGATGAAGGCGTCGAGGGCCCTCGCAAACTCCTGGCTCGACTGGTAGCGCCTCTCGGGCTTCTTCTCGAGGGCCTTCAGAATCAGGTCGGCGAGATAGTCGGGAACGTCGGGACGATGGAAGCGCGGATCGCGCGGCCTCTCGTGGATCTGCTTGTACAGGACCGCCATGTGGCTCTCGCCAATGAAGGGGCGGACGCCGCACACCATCATATAGAGGCAGACGCCGAGCGAGTAGATGTCGCTCCGCGCGTCGGCGCGCTTGCCCTCCGCCTGTTCGGGCGAGAGGTACCAGGGCGTTCCCATGACGGCTCCGGCGACCGTCAGGGTCGTCTTGTCCTCGGCGTCGAAGGCCAGGCCGAAGTCGACGATTTTCACTTCCTTCGACGTCGAGATGAGGATGTTGGCGGGTTTGATGTCGCGGTGGATGATGCCTTCGCCGTGCACCGCCTGAAGACCCAGGGCGACTTCGTAGCCGATGCGGGCGACTTCCCGGTAGTCGAGCGTGCCCTCGTCGTCCAGGTGCTCCTGAAGGTTCATGCCGTCGACGTAGGACATGAGGATGTAGTGCAGGCCGTTCTCCTCCCCGACGTCCAGCATCTCCACGAGGTTGGGATGGTCGAGGCGGGCGGCCGATTCGGCTTCCCGGCGGAAGCGCTGGAGGAGCTCGTCGTTGCGGGTCAGGTCGGGCGGCAGGATCTTGATGGCGACGGCTTTGTCGTAGTCGGGGTGCTGGCACAGATAGACGTCGCCCATGCCGCCGCGGCCCAGGCGCTTGAGGATGCGGGCCTTGCCGACGCTCCGGCCGATCATCTTGTCGTGGGCGGAGCAGGAGGTGCGGGTGATGGATCGGGTGCCCGAGGGAGTCCCGGTGGAGGCTACCCCGGCCGGCGGCGTGGCGGCGGCGGTATGGGAGCCGGGCTTGGACGGAGTACTCTCGGACATCGACCCCTCTCTCTCGTGGACATATAACTTATAACCTGTAAATTACAGAATAGCTACCAAATTGTGGAAAATCCAGAGCAGGGCCGGGTGGGGGGGCGGCGGCCTCGCCGGGAGGGGCGGGGACGCTTACTGCTTCGCGGCCTTCTTGCGCGACTCCAGGTCGTCCCGGCGGCGCTCCACGTAGTCCCGGACCGCCACGACCACCTCCCGGGACTGGGTGACCCGGAGCGTCCCGTCCGCGATCGAAATCCTCACGCCGGGGCGCTGCCAGGAGAAGGGCTGGACGTTCTGGCAGATCTCCTGGATCAGCCGCTCGGGGGCCGGATAGGTCTCCAGGAGGTCCTTGACGGTCAGGGAGTCCTCGGTCAGCACCAGCGTGTGCCGCGCGTAGGCGGCATTGCGCTGATCGCGCAGGTACTCGAGGATCATCAGCTGTCCCTGGGCCAGAAGGAGGGCCCGCTCGGCCCTGGCCAGCTCCCGCTTCGCGACGCTCCCGTCGACCAGATTGAGCTTCTCGTCGCCCGCCTGGAAGGCGCCGGTCATCTGGCGCGATTTCACGTCCGCCTCCATGGCGAGGCGCTTGTCGTCCAGATCGCGGATCTCCCGCTCCTTGTAGTCGATCTTCTCGTCCAGGAGGGTATTCATGCGGGAGACTTCCTGGGAGTACTTCTCGTTGAAGTAGCGGATCTTTTCCGATTGGCCGCGCGCCCGCCAGTCCTCCATGAACATGCGGATGGCGTAGTCGTGCTCCTCCCGGGTCGCCATCCGGGGCCGACGTTCGCCGAGCGGCAGGGCGTGATTGATGACGGTCACGATCTCCTGGCTGACCAGCTCGTCCTCGTAGAAGTAGAGGAAGAACTCCTTCCGGACGGACGGATCAAAGAGGCGGAAATCGGCCTGCTTGCGGAGGAGATGCTCGGGCGGCTCGGGCTCGTCGAGGGTCGGCGGGATGCGGTCCGACCAGGTGTCTTCCGGAATGCAGCCCGAGAGCGCGGCCAGCGCCAGCAGCGGAACGACCCCCCAGTGTCTCATGGAATCCTCTTAAAGAGGACGGCCTAGGCGCCGAAAAACTTGCGGTGGAGCGCTTGGACGGCTTTGGCGCAGTCCGCGTCTTCCACCACGAACGCGACGTTGATCTTAGAGGCGCCCTGGGAGATCATCAAGACATTTACCTGGGCGTCCTTGAGCGCCTGGAAGACGTCGCCCGCGATGCCCGGCGTGCTGCGGATCCCGTCGCCGACCACGCAGATGATGCACTTGTCCTTCTCGATCATGACCTCGGCGAATTTGCGGAGGTCCTCCACCGCGGCCTCCAGGTTGCGGTTGGAGTCGAGGGTCACCGAGACGGACACCTCGCTCGTCGCGACCATGTCGATCGAGATCTTGTGGCGGCCGAACACTTCGAAGATCCGGGCCAGGAAGCCGTGACCCTGCAGCATCCGGGGAGAGGAGATGGTGAGGATCAGGTTCTTCAGATTGTGGGCGATCGATTTGATCGCGGGGCCGCCCGGCTTGCTCTTGGCGACGATGACGGTGCCGGGGTGGTCGGGTTTGAAGGTGTTGAGGCAGCGGACGGTGATGCCTTTGCGGATGGCGGGGCCGATCGTGGCCGGATGCAGGACCTTTCCGCCGTAATAGGCGAGTTCGCTCGCCTCGTCGAAGGCAAGCGCTTCCAGGGGCTTGGCATTGGGGGCCAGCCGCGGGTCGGCCGTCATGATGCCGTCCACGTCGCTCCAGATCTCGATCTCCTCGGCGTCGAGGGCGGCGCCGAAGATCGTGGCGGAATAGTCGGAGCCATTCCGGCCCAGCGTCGTGATGCTGCCGCCCTTGGTCTTGCCGATGTACCCGGTGACGACGGGGAGCTTGGTCAGCTTCGCCACGCTCGCCTGGATCAGGGCGTCCGCCTCGGGCAGCGGCTGCGCGCCGCCGAAGTCGTCGCTGGTCACCAGGCCCAGGTCGAAGGCGTCGTGCTGCTGGGACGCCACGCCCAGCTTCGTGAAGTAGGCCGCGATGATGCGCGTCGACAGGCGCTCCCCGAACGAAACGACGTAGTCCAGGGAGCGGGGGCTCAGTTCCTTGACGAGCGAGATGCCTTTCAGCAGCACTTCGAGCTCGCCGAGCTCGTTCTTGAGCAGGTCCAGGTTCAGCCCCATCTCCTGGAGCGCATCCTGGTGGCGCTTCCGGAGGGCGTCGATGCTGGGCGCGATCCCCTTGACCGCTTCCTCGCCCAGCCGGAAAAGGTCGTCGGTCACGCCCCGGAAGGCGCTGGCGATGACGAGCGGCTTGCGCGGAAGCCGGCCTTTGACGATGTCGAAGACCTGGCGGATCTTTTCCGCGTTGGCCACGGAGCTTCCGCCGAATTTCATGACGATCATCGGGGGGGTATTAAAGCAGAATCCGGAAGCCGGAATCAAGAAACTCAAGGTGAGGGAGAGGCCTCGTCGTCCTCGTCCGCGCCGGCCTCGATCGGGGTGTGAAAGAGCCGTTTCAGGAGCACCGTCGCATAGGCTCCCTTGGGCAGTTCGAAGGAGAGCGTCATCCGCCGGCGCCCGCGGTGGAGCTCGTCGTCGCCGCTGGAGGACTTGAGACCGGCCGGGGCGATGAGGGCGTCCCGGACGCCCTTGCCGAAGAACGTCTTCGCCAGCTTCTTGAGCCGGAACTGCCTCTGCTCGATCTGCTCGTCCCGGAGGATCGCGGCGACGATGTCCGCGGCCTCCCCCTCGAACTTCTGGGAGGGGGTGATCAGCGGGATCGCCAGCTCGGCCAGACGGTCCTGATGCTCGGGTCGGAGTGACCGGTAGAAGACGTGCCGCCCGGCGACGTACTCCACCTCATAGGGGTCCGGAAGGGCCCGGATGACCGCGGCCAAGGTCCGGTTCCACAGCCAGCTTTGGTACGCCGACAGGAGGAGGATGCGGAGGTTCTGGTCGAGCAGCTCGAACGCGAAGCCGAAGGCGCCGGGTCGGGCGGCGAGGAAGAGGGCGATGCTGCGTTCGGTCGAGGGGGGCAGGTCCTTTCCGAGGCCGGCCCAGTCCCCCCATCGGTCGCGGAGCTTCACCCGGAGCTCCCGCGTCTGCTTCCGGTCCAGCGCCGACGGCGAGGCGATCGCGAGCTGGAGCGCCTTCTCGTACTCGCCGCGGACCAGGGCGCGACCGATGAATTCTCCCCCCGTGCCGCGAATCGATCCGAAGCGCTGGTCGTCGAAATAGTTGGGGACGCCGAACCGCCGCAGGGGATCCAGGTCGGGCAGGTCCTTCAGGTCGCGGACGGTGATTTCGAAGCGGTTGCCGTGGAAGCTGGCCCGGGTGATGGGATCGCGCGAACGGCCGAGGAAGTCGACCCGGTAGGCGGATCCTTCGAAGCTCCGCTCGGGTCCGCCACGGATCGAAATCATCTGTTCCGTGCGTGCGTGCCGGTCCTTGAGGCCGCCGAACGAGATCTGCGTTCCCGAAAGATTCCAGTTCTTGCCGAGGTTCCGGACCGCTTCGATCGTCCCGATGTCCCACTTGACCAGCGTGTAGAGGGCGAAGGGGCCGGTCCTGGAGAGCTCGTAGCGGTCCAGCTCGGTGACGACGAAGTCCTCAGGCTTCTGCTTGATTTTCATGGGGGCTGCCCTGGCTGCGGCGCAGGAAGGGCCGTGCCTATCCGTAGCCGAGCTGGTCGAGTTGACGGTCGTCCAGCCCGAAATAGTGGCCCAGCTCGTGGAACACCGTCTCCTGGATGCACTTCACCATGGCCGTGCGGGACCGGTGGTCGCGTTCGATCGCCCGTTTGAAGATCGTGATCCGGTCCGGCTCGCGGAAGCTCTCGTCCAGCCCGCGCTCGGTTCGGGGGACCCCCTCGTAGAGCCCGTACAGGGAAGGCTCCCGGCCCCCGAGATCCTGGGACCGCGATTGGCGGCGATTGGGGGACTCGGCCACCCGGATGACGACATTTTCGATCTTCGCGCGGAAGGGCGCCGGCAGGGCCTCGACGGCCTCCTCCACGATCCGTTCGAACTCTCTCCGGGTCATGGTCGTTGATAACCCCTCAGCGCTATGATACGGTAGGAACTCGGCTTCCTGGGGGGAATTTCGGATGAAAAAGTTTCGCGGGGTCGATCTGTACGAGATCGACCCCCTTCTCAGCGACGAAGAACGCCTGGTGCGTCAAACCGTCCGCGAGTTCGTCGATGCCGAGCTCCTTCCGGTCATCCGGGAGGCCTGGGAGGCGGGGAAGCTTCCCCAATCCCTCATTCCCAAGATCGCCGACATGGGCCTCCTGGGAGCGACGATCCAGGGCTACGGGTGTGCCGGCATGAACAGCGTCGCGTACGGCCTCAGCATGCAGGAACTGGAGCGCGGCGACTCGGGCATCCGCAGTTTCGCGTCGGTTCAGAGCGCGCTGGTGATGTACCCCATCCATGCCTTCGGCAGCGAGAAGCAGAAGGACCGCTTCCTCCCGAAGCTGCAGAAGGCGGAGCTGATCGGCTGTTTCGGGCTGACCGAACCCGACTTCGGGTCCAATCCCGGCGGCATGAAGACCCGCGCCGAGCGAAAGGGCGATCGCTGGATCCTCAACGGCACCAAGATGTGGATCACGAATTCGCCGCTGGCCCATCTCGCGGTGGTCTGGGCGAAGGTCGACGACGTCGTCCACGGCTTCCTCGTCGAGCGCGGGATGAAGGGCTTCGACACTCCCGAGATTCGGGGCAAGCTGTCGCTGCGCGCCAGCGACACCGGGGAGATCGTCCTTCGCGACTGCGAAGTCCCCGAGGAGAACCGGCTGCCGGGGACCCAGGGACTCAAGAGCGCGCTGTCCTGCCTGAACCAGGCCCGCTACGGCATCGCGTGGGGGGCGGTCGGCGCCGCCATGGGGTGCTACGAGGAGGCCCTCGACTACGCCAAGCAGCGCGTCCAGTTCACCAAGCCGATCGCCGGCTACCAGCTCGTCCAGGCAAAGCTGGTGGAGATGGCGTCCGAGATCACCAAGGCGCAGCTTCTGTGCCTGCAGCTCGGGCGCCTCAAGGACCAGGGCAAGTCGACCTTCATCCAGGTCTCGATCGCCAAGCGGAACAACGTCCACCAGGCGCTGGAGATCGCCAGGACCGCCCGGGACATCCTCGGGGGCAACGGCATCCTGAACGAATATTCCGCGATGCGGCACGCTTGCAACCTGGAGTCCGTCTATACCTACGAGGGAACCCACGACATCCACACGTTGATCATCGGGGAGCACCTGACGGGGATTCCCGCGTACTATTAATAGATTATGAAGGCCTCCGCCGTCCTCCTCCCGTTCCTGCTCGCCTGGGCCCCCCAGGACGCCGCCAAGGCACCCCCGGCGCCCGATGCCAAGTGGAAGGCCAGTTTTGCCCTCAGCATTGTCGAGAAGGACGGAAAGTGGGTCTTCCACATCGACGGGGTGACGAACATCCCGCCGGAGGTGAAGCTCCGCGCGCGGATCTACGCCCTGGAGACGTTCACCGATTTCAAAGACGGGGAGCGCGAGGACGACGAGCCCCTGGTCTGGGAGGACGACAGCGGCCAGCCCAGCTTCCATGCCTTCACGGCGGAGGGGGGGGGCCAGTTTCACGAGGACGTCTACAAGTTCGTTCGCCGGCCGTATTCGATCCGCTACCGGGCGAAGGTGCACTATAACCCGAGGGACCAGACGGACGCCGTCACGCTCAAGATGGGCGACGAGGAGTTCTTCCGCAAGGCCGACATGCGGTTCGGGACGGACGCCGACTACGCCCTCGAGCTGCAGGAGCGGGTGAAGGAGGTCTCGGGCGACCTGGTCTCCCTCGAGAAGCTCTACGGCGAATTCTGCGAGGCGTATCCGAAGTTCCTGAAGAAGTTCGACAGCGGCGCCTGGTCGACCTGGAAGGACCCGTGGCTGGAGCGGATCGAAGCGATCGAAAAGCGGAACGACACGCGCTACAGCCTCTGGGCGGTCTGGATGGAGCGGCAGGCGAAGATGCGGGTGGGCGGCATGTGCGAGCTGCTCGCCCGACGCATGGTCGGCGCCGCGGAGGGTCACTTCCTCCAGGGCGTGAAGACCGAGGAGCGGGTCCAGGAGCTGATCAAGGGCTTCCACGACTACTTCGAGGAAGCGATCGAGGTCATCGGCGTCAATGCGCCGCTGGACCCGCGGACCGTGGTGCCCCTGGTGGCCGCCTATGACCGCGCGATGGCCCCGCTCCGGGCGTGGGTCGCGGATCCCAAAGGCGACGGGGCCGACGTGGTCCGGAAGGCTCGCCGCGAGGGCATCGGCGCCCTCCTGGAGCTGGCCCCGCTGCTTCAGAACCGCAAGCGCGGCTATCTCTACGTGAACTCCATCAGCGTCCGATTTAGCCAGCTACTGGAGCTCCTCGACGCCAAGCCGGCTCCGGAGGCCCTGAAGAAGGGCATGGCCGAGCACGACGAAGCGCTCGCGGAGTTCAAGAAGTTCGCCGGGATCCCGTAGGCCCTGCTCCCGGCCCCGCTTCCCTTGCACTTTTGACGGTCCAACGCTCTAATCTGAGGACCCCATGATCATCGTGTTGCAAGCCGGTCTGTCCGATGAGCAGCTTCGGGACATCGAAGACCACGTCAAGCGGGCGGGAGCCAGTCCCGTCCTGGTCGAGGGCAAGGAGCGCTCCGTGGTCGCGGTGATCGGCGCCGCGAAGCTGGAGATGGGCCTGTTCGAACAGCTCCCGGGCGTCGCCCAGGTGATGCGGGTCAGCAAGCCGTACAAGCTCGCCAGCCGGGAGGTGAAGCGGGAGGACACGATCGTCCGCGTCGGCGACGTGGCCATCGGGGGGGATCAGGTGGTCGTCATGGCCGGGCCTTGCTCGGTTGAGAACCGCAAGATGCTGCTGGAATCCGCCCAGAAGCTCTCGGCGATGGGCGTGACCATCCTCCGCGGCGGAGCCTACAAGCCCCGCACCTCCCCCTACGCCTTCCAGGGCATGGGCGAGGACGGGCTGAAGCTCCTCGAGGAGGCCCGCGAGATGACGGGGATGAAGATCGTCACCGAGGTCATGTCCCCCGACAAGGTGGAGATCGTCGCCAGATACGCCGACATCCTGCAGATCGGCGCTCGGAACATGCAGAACTTCGACCTGCTGAAGGAGTGCGCCGAGATCCGCAAGCCGGTGCTGCTCAAGCGCGGCTTGTCGGCGACGATCGAGGAATGGCTGCAGTCGGCCGAGTACATCCTCTCCACCGGCAAGAACCGGGATGTGATCTTGTGCGAGCGGGGGATCCGGACCTTCGAGACGTCGACGCGCAACACGATGGACCTGAACGCCGTGCCGGTGCTGCACGAAAAGACGCACTTGCCGGTGATTGTGGATCCCAGCCACGGCACGGGCGTGCGCGCCTACGTGGCGCCGATGGCGATGGCGGCGATCGCGGCGGGAGCGGACGGGGTCATGCTGGAGTGCCATCCCGATCCGGAAAAGGCGCTGTCGGACGGCCCTCAGAGCCTGACGTTCGACCTGGTCGAGCGGCTGCTCCGGGACCTGGAGGCGATCGCCCCGGTGGTCGGAAAGCGGCTGGGCCTGTCCCATCGCCTGCCGGCGACGCCGAAGCCCGGAAAGAAGCACCACGCGCCCGCCCATCCGGAGGCCGTCGCCTTCCAGGGTGAGCACGGGGCCTTCAGCGAGAAGGCGGTCCGCCAGTACTTCGGCGACAAGGCCAAGACGTCGCCGTCCGGCGCCTTCCGGGACGTGTTCGAGAAGGTGGTGGCCGGCGACGCGGCGTACGGGGTCGTCCCGGTCGAGAACACGCTGGGCGGGTCGATCCACCAGAATTACGACCTGCTCATGGAGTTCGACGTGCAGATCGTCGGGGAGACGAAACTGCGGGTCGTCCATAACCTGATCGCGAACAAGGGCACGAAGTTTTCCGAGATCCGCCGCATCTACGCCCATCCGCAGGCGGCGGCGCAGTGCGAGAAGCTCCTGAGGCAGCATCCCACGTGGTCCGTCCTGCAGGTCTACGACACGGCCGGTAGCGTGAAGATGATCAAGGAGGAGAAGGCCCTGGATGCGGCGGCCATCGCGTCGAGCGCCGCGGCGAAGCACTTCGACATGGAGATCCTGAGGGAGGGGATCGAGAGCGATCCCCAGAACTACACCCGGTTCATCGTCATCGCCCGCGATCCGCTCGACGCGTCGAAGAACGGGTCCCGCATCGACAAGGTCTCGCTGGTGTACGGGGCGGAAAACCGGCCGGGCGCGCTCTTCCGGACCCTCGAGGTCTTCGCCCGGCGGGGGGTCAACCTCTCCCGCCTCGAGTCCCGGCCGATCCCCGGCAAGCCGTTCGAGTACCTCTTCTACGTGGACCTCACCGGGGACCTCCACGACAAGGCGGTGTCCGCGGCGCTCCGGGAGCTGAAGGAGCACATCACGTTCGTGAAGGTGCTCGGCTGCTATCCGTCGGCGTGATGGAGAAGCCGTCCCTCCGGGACTCCGGCGATCCCGGCCGTCGTTCGATCAACGACTTCGTCCGCCGCGCGGCCGCGCTGGCGCCGGCGGGAGCGCGGGTCCTGGATGCCGGCGCGGGAGAGTGCATCTACCGGCCGCTGTTCGAGGGCCGGCGCTACGTCTCGACGGATCGCGGCGTCGGCGACTCCGGCTGGGACTACACCGAGCTGGATGCGCTCGCGGATCTGGAGCGCATCCCGTTCCGGGATCGGTCGTTCGACGTCGTGCTGTGCACCGAGACGCTGGAGCACGTCGCAAGGCCGGGGCCCGTGCTGACCGAACTGGGGAGGGTCCTCCGGCCCGGCGGAACGCTGGCGCTGTCCGTGCCGTTCCTCCATCCCGTCCACCAGGCGCCGCACGACTACTATCGCTATACCCCCTATGGACTGGGGCACCTCCTCCGGGAGGCGGGCTTCGACCGGATCGACGTCACCGCGTCCGGGGGGTATTTCACGTTCTTGCACGATCAGTTGGGGGACTTCGGAGCGCATCTGCCGCTGGGGCTGTCGGCGAGGCCGCAGTCCTGGCTGAGCTGGCCCCTCCGGCTGTCGGCACGGGCCGCCGCCGCGACGCTCCGGGTGCTGGTGGGCGTGTTTTGTGGGCGCGAGGATCCCCACTCCCGGCCGCTGCAGTACTTCGTGATCGCCCGGCGGCCGGACGCTATCATTCCCCCTGCATGAGCGCCCCCGCCACTCCCCGGCCGTCGGTACGGCTGCGCGTCCCCGGAAGCCGGCATCATCTGTTCTTCTTCCGGAAGATGGTGGTGAAGCCGGAGATGTTCATCGACGCCGGGACGATCGTCGACGTCGTCGACCGGACCGGCGCGACCGTGGGCTGCGGCTTCTACAACCCGAAGTCCGAGATCGCCATCCGCATGCTCGGGGCCGCGGAGGAGGGTCTGGTCGAGAAGCGGCTGAAAGCAGCCATCGCGTTCCGCGACTCGCTGGGAATCGCCTCCGACGCCTACCGCGTGTGCCACTCCGAAGGCGACGGGCTGTCGGGCCTGATCGTCGACCGGTACGGGCCGGTCCATTCGATCGAGATTTTCTCGCTCGGCATGCTGAAGCAGCTCGACGTCGTGCGCCGGGTCTTTCCGGGGGCGTTCGTCCAGGCGGACGCTCGGACCCAGGAGCTCGAGGGATTCACGCTGGCGCCGGAAAAACCGCCCGAGGGCGTCGTCATCCAGGAGCACGGCGTCCAGTTCCGGGTGGATTTCGCGCGCGGCCACAAAACCGGGTTCTTCTGCGACCAGCGGGAGAACCGGAAGGCGGTGGCCGACCTGTCCCGGGGCAAGGACCTCCTGGATCTGTGCTGCTATACCGGGGGGTTCTCGGTGTCGGCGGCCAAGGCCGGGGCGCTGCGGGTGGTCGGCGTGGACATGGACGAGGATGCCCTGGAGACGGCCCGGCAGAACGCCCGGCTCAACCGGGTGAAGGTGGACTTCTTCCACCAGGATGTCTTCAACTACCTCAAGCAGTGCCGGGAGAAGTTCGACGTCGTCGTCCTGGATCCCCCGAAGATGGCGCGGGAAGTGGAAGATCTGCCGAAGGCTCGGCGGGGCTATCATGATCTGAACGCGCTGGCGAGCCGGGTGGTGAAGCCGGGGGGGATCCTGGTCTCCTGCTCCTGCACGGGGCTGGTTCCGGCGGAGGAATTCCTGCAGATCGTCCAGCGCGCGTCGGAGCGGGAGCTCCGGACCTTCCGGATCTCGGGGGCCGGACCCGACCATCCCGTGAGCAATCTCTACCCGGAAGGCCGCTATCTCAAGGTCCTCTACAGCGTCGTGGTCTGAACGACGGCGCCGAGGAAAGAGCCGGGCTCGGTCCGGGGGGAAACCGGGGCCGGTCGTTGGAGGACCCGGCCCCGGGGCGACTGCTCGGGCGGCCGCCTGTAACAGGCTACTTCGGCTCGGCGATCTTGATGGCGACCTTCCGCGGCTTCGAGGCTTCCGCCTTCGGCAGCACGACGGTGAGCACGCCGTCCTTCATCTCGGCGGTGATCCGGTCGGCCGTGATTTCCCAGGGGAGCGTCAGCGTCCGCGTGAAGGCGCCGTAAACGCGCTCCCGGCGGTGCACCGGCGCGTTCTCCTTCCCTTCGAACTTCCGTTCGCCCTTCAGCGACAACTCCCCGTTCTCGAACGACACCTCCACGTCCCCGGCCTTGAGACCCGGGACCTCGACCTCGACGACGATCGAATCACCGTCCTCGACGACGTTGAGGGCGGGACTGAAGCTGGGTTCCAGCTCCTCGCGCAGCCACTGCATCCGATGGCTCAATTCACTCAGGGGTCCAAACATGGTCAAGCTCCTTTCAATCAATCCTCTTGGCATATTGCAAACGCCGTGCCAGGGAGGCTGATTCCGTCCAATCCTAAATGACTAGGGTATAGAATCTTGCGTCAGCATAAGTCCCAGCCGGCGCGGTCTCTGTCAGGATGGCAGGTTTTCCGCCGGTCTCCCCGGGGAAAGGCTCAGGCTCGTGAATTGCGGGACCCTACTCGGCGTTACGAAGGAGAACGAGTCGAGGAGGGTGCCCTTCCGATGGAACGCGACTATTACGCCGATCTGGGAGTCTCCCGGAACGCCGGAGCCGACGAGATCAGCTCCGCCTTCCGGAAACTCGCCGCGCGGTACCACCCGGACCGGAATCCGGGCGACAAGGCCGCCGAACAGAAATTCACCCGGATTGCCGAAGCCTATAATGTGCTAAAGGATCCCAAGACCCGCGAGGCCTATGATCGCGGCGGTTCCGAGAAGCTTGCCGAGGACACCGGCTTCCGGGGGTTCGATTCCTCGGAGGACGTTCTCAGCCATTTTGGGGACCTCTTCGGGGACCTGTTCGGCAAGCGGGTCCGGGCCCGGGCGTTCCGGCGCTGGCCGGAGGAGTACGAAACCGAAATCGAAGTGTTTCCCGAGCCGACGGAGACGCTCGACCTCCGGCGGGAAGTCCTGGTCGACGTCTTCACGGCGCTGCTCGGCGGGAAAGTGGACGTCCCGCTCGCCGAAGGGACGGCGGAGATGACCGTCCCGCCCGGAACGCAGCCCAAGCAGCAGTTCCGGCTTGCCGGCCAGGGGCACCGGGACCGCCGGGGACGCCGCGGGGACGTCATCGTGACCCTGAACGTGGAAATCCCGCGCCGCCTCAGCGCGGCCCAGCGCCGCCTTCTCGAACAGGCCCGGTCCGCGAAATAAGGAGAATCCCGATGAGCTTCCGGGGAGCGCTGTCCGGCGTGACGTTCGCCCTGTTCACCATCGCCGTCTATTCGACGGGTCTTCTGACGGGCCGCGGGTCGTCCGTCGGGCGTCCGGTGATCGAGACGGTCGATCCCGCCGTGTTCGACAAGCTCGAGAACGTGTCGAAGTCGTTCGTCGCCACGGCCAAGGCCGTCGAGCCCTCGGTGGCGCACCTGATCGTCACGCGCGTCGTGCGCTACCAGGACCCCTACGAGGACTTCTTCAGCGACGACTTCGCCCAGCGGTTCTTCCGCCGCCGCATGCCGCAGCCGCGGATGGGGCGTGAAACCTCCATGGGGTCCGGGGTGATCATCAACGCCGACGGCACGATCCTGACGAATGCCCACGTCGTCAAGGGGGCGAGCGAAATCGTGGCCAAGCTGCCGGATGGCCGCACGTTCAAGGCCGTCCGCTTCGCGGCGGACGACGAGGTCGATCTGGCCGTGGTCAAGATCGAGGGCAAGGACCTTCCCGTGGCGGCGATGGGCGACAGCGATTCGCTCGAAGTCGCCCAGTGGGTCCTCGCGATCGGGAACCCATTCGGTCTCGAGCATACGGTGACCGCGGGCGTGGTGTCCGCGATCCGGCGGAACGGAGGCGAGAACCAGGAGGACTTCATCCAGACCGACGCGGCGATCAACCCGGGGAACTCCGGCGGACCGCTGGTCAATCTGCGCGGACAGGTGATCGGGATCAACACGTCGATTTATTCGAAGAGCGGCGGCTACCAGGGCATCGGCTTCGCCCTGCCCATCAACCGGGCGAAGCAGATCGTGGACAAGCTGCGGTCGTCGAAATGAGCTACTTGACCGCGAGCTTTCCCTCCACCTTGAACGTCAGCTTCACCTCCTGCTTCGACCCGGTGTCGGCGGTGTTGCGGAAGTAGACCGTCACGTCGCCCCGGCCCTCGGACGCGAGAACGCGGCCGGTGTCGACTTCAAGCACCGTCTTCGTCTTCCCGGCGCATTTCGTCCAGCCCTCGTCCGCCGCCGGATCCTTTCCGGAGTCGACCTTGCCGCTGAGCTCGCCGGCCAGGGTCGCGACCTTCTTCCCGTCCTTCTCTTCGATCCTCTCCACGGTGACTTTCTGGACGAAGTCGTAGCGGCCGGGCTTGTTCTTCTCGGTCCGCTGACCCTTCCACTTCTTCTCGTACGTGTCGCCTTCCTTGACGGGTCCGTCGGGCATGCGGGTGATGCCGAGGAGCATCAGGTCCATGGCCTCGCCGTTCTGATCCTGGTTGGGATCGTCGCTCCGGTATTCGCCCTCGGGCGAGAGCGTGTAGTTGCGGCCGGCCGCCGCGAGAAAAAACATCATCTGGCGCAGCTTGTCCTTGTCGTCCTCGGGCGCCTGGCCCTTCTGGAACTCGTACTCGTGGTCGTTGTCGTCGTAGCGGACCTCGACCCG
>Ga0070731_10001243_pt1 | contig 27306 bp, 27 predicted proteins | sample Coa_R1_2_FD_66448 | JGI IMG/M metagenome (GOLD analysis project Ga0070731, IMG submission 66448) | Surface soil microbial communities from Centralia Pennsylvania, which are recovering from an underground coalmine fire - Coalmine... | ecosystem: Environmental > Terrestrial > Soil > Unclassified ... | reverse complement strand
TTCCGGGAACCAGGAAAACGCTCATGTAGACATGAATGATGAAGGCGCCGATGGTTACCAGCGCGGCGCATTCGTGAAGCAGAATCACCGACGGCCGCAACCAGATGGGCATGTACTCCGGGATCCACATGGGCACTCCGGAGATCAGCAGAACAAGCGCGCCGTAGTACATCGCCCAGTAATAGAGTTTCTGCCCCGCGTTGAACCGGCCCTGCGGAGGAACGTTTTCATCGTGATGCGTCACGTAGTCTTCGGTGTGGTCCAGCCAGTTCCGATCCCCTGGAACCATGGCAGCATCACGCCGCCAGAAGCTGTGCATCCACAACGCCGCGCCCAGAAACGTGAGACCAACGATGGGATGCCAGAAACGGGAAGTTGGCGCACCGCCGAGCGCAATCGCGATCCAGAAGAGATACGGCGTATAGAACGCGAGACCTGTCGACAAGCAATACAGATACGCAAAGCCAGTCACCCAGTGGCACAGGCGCTCATGAAATGTGTATCGCTCAATCACCGTTTTTCTCCACTGTTTTGGGGCCGTAACGAAGGTAGTGCAGAGCGACGCCGAGAACTCCGCCCACCATCGCGAGATTTCCGAGCCATTTCAGCGGACCCTTCCAGATGCGGACAATCAAGGGAATCTGGGGATCTTTGGGAAGGCCGCCGTAGCGCTCGGGATGATCGATGTCATGCAGGATATACATGACATGCGTTCCCCCTACGCCCTGCGGATCGTAGAGTCCGGCGTTGGTGTGCGATGAATGCTGGTGAAGCTGCTGGACTCGCTGCGCCGCCAGTTCCTTCATATCTTCTTTAGTGCCGAAGTGAAGGCAACCCGTCGGACAGGCCTTGATGCAGGCCGGTTCGAGCCCCGCGCCGACACGATCCGAACACAGCGTGCACTTGTGGACTTTCTTCGTCTCTGGATTGAACTTGGGAATATTGAAGGGACAGCCGGAAACGCAGTATTGGCATCCGATGCAGTTATCCTGCTGGAAATCGACGATGCCGTTGGTGTACTGAACGATTGCTCCATCCGACGGGCACACGCGCAAACAGCCCGGATCAGCGCAATGCAGGCACCCATCCTTACGCATCAGCCACTGGAACGTGCCGTCCTCGTGGGTGTGTTCGTTAAAACGGATCAGATTGTAGTAATTCCATGCCAGATCCGGCATGGTCTGGTAGGTGTTATCGAACACGGTTTCGCGGAACGGATAGCCGTTCCATTCCAGGCACGCGACCTCGCAGGCCTTGCAGCCGATACACGTGGTGACGTCGATCAGCTTGGCGACGTCGTAATCGCGCGAGGTATTGCGGCCGGGAACGGTTCCGGCGTGGCCGGAGATGGCTTTGATCTCGAGCGGTCCGTTGGCCATCTTATGCTTTCTCCAGCTTGACCAGAAAACCCTTGAACTCGGGCGTATATGCGTTTGGATCGGTCACCGTCGGCGACAGCGAATTGGTCAGCATCCGCGAAGTTCTCCCCTCGTCCTCCTGAATGCCGCGGTAACCGAAGTGAATGGGAATGCCGATCTGATAGATTTTCTTGCCGTCGATGGTCATGGGCTTGATGCGATGCGTAACCATCGCTTTCGCCACATAACTCGATCGGGCGCTCGAAACCTTGACGCGCTCTCCGCCCTTGATACCCAGTTCCGCGGCAAGATCGATTGGAATCTCGACAAACGGCTCCGGGACGAGCTGCACGTTCATCGGATTGTTCTTGGTCCAGTAATGATAGTGCTCGGTCAGCCGGTACGTCGTGCAGACGATGTTGAATCCCTCTTGGGGTGTACCGTACTTGTCCATCGGCGTCGAGTATTTCTTGACCACCGGATTATTCGATCGCGCCGGATGCAGCGGATTCACGATGGGGCTTTCCATGGGCTCGTAAAACTCCGGGAAAGGCCCGTCGGCGAACGCCGCGAGCGGCGCGAATACGCGGCCCACGCCTTCCGGATTCATGATGAACGGCCCCATGTGGTCCTTCGGCGCGGAATCCACCTTAAAATCAGGCACGTCGTTTCCGACCCAGCGCTTGGCTGTTTCATTCCACCAGACTTGCCGCCGGGCTGCATCCCACGGCTTGCCGTTCACATCGCAGGATGCCCGGTTATACAGGACGCGCCGGTTCATCGGCCAGGACCACGCCCAGTTCGGATGAATACCCAGCCCCGAGGGATCGGCCGGATCGCGCCGTTGGATCAGTGCGCCGGCTTCGGTCCATGAGCCGCACCAGATCCAGTTGCCGCACGACGTCGAGCCGTCGTCACGCAGCCAGGAGAATCCGGCAAGCTGCTGGCCGGCTTTCGTCGTGGTATTCGTGGGTTTATCCTCGACGTCGGCCAGCGCGCGCCCGTTCAACTCCCGCGCGACTTCGGAAAGCGACGGACTTTCGGGGACCGTATAGTTCCAGGTGAGATTGAGAATCGGATCCGGGAATTTGCCGGGATCCTTCTTATAAAGTTCACGAACTTTCAGGAAAATGCGCGCGAGGATCTCATGGTCGAGCTTGGCATCGCCGGGAGGCGGAACGGCGGCCCATTTCCATTGCAGCCAGCGAGCCGAGTTGACGAACGTGCCGTCTTTCTCCGCGAATCCCGCGCCGGGCAGCCGATAGACTTCAGTCTGGATTTGCTTGGTCTCGTCCGCTGTAATGCCGGGCGCTCTCCAGAAATCGCTGGTTTCCTCCGGATAGATGTCGCAGACCACCAGGAACTCGGCCTTCTTGAGTGCGTCGATGTTCTTTTGCGAATTCGGCCCAATCGCCACCGCGTTCATGCCGAAGGCGATCAACCCTTTGACATGTCCCTTGTACATATCGTCGAAAATGTGCGACCAGGAGTACTCGCGATCCACTTTCGGAAGATAATCGAAAGCCCAGCCGTTTTCTTTTTTCGCGGCGTCGCCGTACATGGCCTTCAGAAATGAGACCGCGAACTTCGACGTGTTGCTGTAATAATTCCAGGAGTCCCATTCGCTGGGTTTTGAGGATGTAGGCGTGATCCGCTTCATCCACCCGTCGAAATTCGTGTCGGCAGGCGTCGGGACCTTAAGGTAGCCCGGAAGATTGTCGAAGATGCCCGCCACATCCGTCGCGCCCTGGATATTCGAGTGGCCGCGCAGCGCGTTGACGCCGCCGCCGGCCCGGCCCACATTACCGAGCAGCAACTGCAGCATCGCCGCCGTGCGGATGATCTGGCTGCCGAAACTGTGCTGTGTCCAGCCGACTGCGTAGATAATGCTCGCCACCTTAGACACATCGCCGTCCTTTCGAATCGACGTGAACGTGTCGGCGGCTTTCAGAAACTGATCCTTCGGAATCCCGGTGATGCGCTCGACCATCTCAGGGGTGTAGCGCGAATAGTGCTTCTTCAACAGTTGATAAACGGTCCGGGGATGCTCGAGATTCGTATCAAAAGCCACATTGGGCGGCAACGCCGCGGGGGCGCCTGCTCCAGGAACCGCACCACCGTGAGCCTCGTAATTCCAACTCGAGCGATCGTAGGTTTGTGTCCCTTCGTCGAAGCCGGAATAGAGTCCGTCTTCTGGCAGCTTGAATCCTTCCTTGACGATGAAGGCGGCATTCGTAAAATTAACCACGTATTCTTTCGCGATGCGCTGATTCTCGATGGCGTAGTGGATCAGGCCCCCGAGAAACGCGATATCCGATCCCGCTCGAATTTGCAGGAACATATCGGCAGTTGCGGCCGTGCGCGTAAAGCGCGGATCCACCACGATCAGCTTGGCATTGCGCTGGCGCTTGGCCTCAATCACCCACTTGAAACCACAAGGATGGTTCTCAGCTGGATTGCCGCCCATGATCAGCATCATGTCGGCATTCTTGATGTCGACCCAGCCATTGGTCATCGCACCGCGTCCGAACGTGGGCCCCAAACTGGAGACCGTGGGACCGTGTCAAACCCTGGCCTGATTTTCTACAAATGTCAGCCCGAAACTGCGCATGGCTTTCACGACGAGATAATTGAACTCGTTCGTGTCGGTGCAGCCCCCATTCCAGGCGATGCTTTCACAGCGATTGACGGTACGTCCCTGGGCGTCTTTAGTAATGAACGTTTCGTCGCGGGTCTTCTTGATATGATGCGCGATTTCGTCGAAAGCCTTGTCCCATGGGATGTCTTCCCAATGGTCGGAGCCGGGCCGCCGGACCTGCGGTTTCAACAGACGGCGTTCGTTCAGAATGTCGTGATACAGCGACGAGCCTTTAGGGCAAAGCGTGCCGCGATTGATCGGATGGTCCGGGTCGCCTTCCACGTGTACGACCTGCGGGGTGACGTTTTTCGCCTTGTCGCCTATCGTATGGATTATGATGCCGCAGCTTACCGAGCAATAGGGACACGTCGACCGGGTTTCCGTCGTCCGGGCGATCTTCAGTTCCCGGGACTGCGCGTAAGCGGGGCGAACATCAAACCCCAGCGCCGAAGCCACTACAGCGCCACTTCCTACTCGAATAAACGCCCTGCGCGTTACATTCATAGGCCACCTCGCCGCGTTAACTACCCGAATGCTATCACGCCGAGATCGCGACTGCGATCCCCCGATAGGGTTATCAATTCGTCCTCAATCTGAGGAGAATTAACCGTAGAGACACTCTACCAAGAGGTTGTTGAAGAACGTCGAGGCCCGCCGCTGTCGCTTGCGGTTTTGTGTCGGCTTGTGAAATCGACAGCTCCGAACTGAACCGCTGGTCTCGACGTTTTTTCAACCGCTCCTAGTGTTTGAGGGCTTCGGTGATTAACGGCGCAACAGAAGAGGCTTCGAAGGAAACATTTAATCGCCGCCCGTTGATAAAGAACGTCGGAGTCCCTTCAACGCCTGCGGAGTCGCCTTCGTTCGACTCCGCCTGTACTCGGGCAGCATACTTGTGGCTGTCGAGATCGGCGCGCAGCTTATCGACGTCGACTCCGGCTTCTTTCGCCCACGCGAAAATCTTGTCTCGCGAGATGCTGCGGAAGTTCGCGTACATCTTGTCGTGAAGCTCCCAGAATTTCCCCTGCGCGTTCGCCGAGAGGGCCGCTTCGGCCGCGATCTCCGCCTGGGAATGAATGTCCAGCGGATACTGCTTGAACACCAGCCTGACGTCCTTGGGGAACTTCTGCATCAACTGGTTCACTTCGCCAACGGCTTTCGCACAGTACGGGCACTGGAAATCCGAGAACTCGACAATCGTGACTTTTGCGTTGGCCGGCCCCCGCATGGGATCGCCGTCGATGGTCAACTTTGCCGGCTTCTCTTCGAGCACCGGCAGTGCGCTGCTCGACATTTTTGCCAGGCCCTCTTTGATCACAGCGGCCGTTTTTCCTGCGGCTGCTTCGTGGACCACGTAATCCGACAAGCGGCGGCTAAACGCGCACTTCGGATCTTCCACCCGGCATTCGGCGATTTTCATGTCGCAGCCGCAGACGCAGCCTTCGGTGCGCATCACGCGGAGAGCCACATCAAGCTGCGGTTTGGTGAGACCGGTTAGATCCACGCCGGGAAGCACCGTCGCCGTCTGCCAGCCAGTCTGCGCGATACTCAACGCGACGAAAACGAACAGCAATGCGGATCGGCGAATCATGCTATCTAGTCTGCCTCATTTCCATTCCGGATTCTTGCCCAGGCTGACCAGGTTTGCCAGCAGGCGGTACGATCCCGGCACGCCCTCGGGCAACTGCCGGTAGAGGGCGAAGGCATCGTAGATGTAGAAACCCTTGCCGTAGCGCGCCAGAAGCAATCCGCCTTTTTGCGGATCCTGCTCCGGATCGTGCGTCTCCACCAGCGGGATATAGCGCGGATCCCAGCTTCGCATGAAGCCATGGCCGCGTTCTTCCACCCATCCTTTGAAGTCGTCCGGAGTGATCCGGTTCGGCCAGCGCAGCGCGGGATTCGAGGGATCCAGGAGCGTCACCGGCGAGTTCTCATCCACGACTTTTTGCGGGTTGCCGCCCAGCTCGAACGGGTACGGACCATAATTGTGATCGAAATCCTGAAGATTGTACTGGACGATCAGCACACCGCCGTTCTTGACGTAATCCATCAGCCGGCCATTGGCGGCTTTCAGATCCGCGCGCACGGCATAAGCGCGCGTTCCCAGGATGATGGCGTCGTAACCGCTCAAATCGCCGTTGGTAAGATCGCTGGTCGCGATTACGCGGACGTTCTGTTCGAGATTGTCGAGGGCCTTGGGTACGTCGTCACCGGTACCAGGCAGGAAGCCGATTTTCAGGCCGGGCGCAGTTTTTACTTCCACGCCGACCGCGTGATACGTGGCTGGACGATAGTACGGATACGGCCGCAGGCCGGGATATCCAGTGAGCGTGTACCCCTCTGTGTAGGAATGTCCTTTGTATTCGGCGACCGCGGTGATCGTGTATTCCGAAGGCTTCACCAGATCCGGCGCAACTGAGAAAACGATGGTCTGATCCTCACCGTCGCGCGTGAAGGAGAATTTTGCTTCCGGCGGCGTCGCTCGCCATCCGGACGGCAGTTGCAGCCGCAGTACGCCCTCCGCGGGACCTTTCACGTTGCTGTGAACCAGACAAGTGAACGCGAACGACTTCGAACCCATCGGAACAGCGCCCGCGGATGGGGAAACTGTCACCGAAATCGGCGGACCCACCAGCAGCGGGTTCTGAATCATCCCGATTCCCGGCACGCGATCGCTGGTTTGGACTACCTCGGCCACCTCGAACGGCACGCCACGATAAGACACTTGGGCTCGAACGGCTAACGGATATGGAGCGACGGGCAGGTTGCGATACCGAGTGTCCTTGAAATCGTAATAAGGTTGTTCGTCGTTGGGACGGGAATAATACGGCCGAGTGAGCTGCGCATCGGCGGGCGTGATCACGCCGAATCGCCATGCAACTTCCTTCCCGGCCCCGGCTTCGTTTACAGGCGCAGACGGCCCGTGAATGTTCCAATTCTTGCCGTCCGAAGCGATTACTTCCACGCGGTCGACCTTCAGATTCTCAGGACCTTGATTGAACAGCCGCGCCTCGACGCCAAACGATTGTTCTGGAATCGCGATCGTAAAGGTCGGCCCGCGGCCCATGAATGCCGCGCGCGCGGCGGCAAAGGCGGCATCGGCAGCGGACTGCGTTCCGCCACGTCCTCCTCTTCCGCTGCCCGCGGTGCTTTCTTCCGCGACTACCGTAGTCTGGAACGAAATCTCCAATGCGGCTGCCAGAGCCTTCGCGAATTGCCGTTCCTTGACGCCCAATTCGAACAGAACGTCACTCTTGCCGGGCTCGGCGAGAGAACTCGCGCGAACCTGATCCGACAGGGCCCTGGCCGCCTTCAACCCGTCTGCCAGAACCGGCGCGATCCCCGCCGGACGATCGGAACCGTACTGATTCTTTGCATCGGCCGCGAGCCGGGCGATTTGCGCCAGCCCGTCTTTCAGGAATTTCGCGTCGCCCGACGCAAGCGTCGCGATTCCACCGACCGTAACATCGATCCCATCGAAGAAGCCGTTTTCATGCTCCGCAGCCTGCACGCGCGATCCGTAGCGGTGATACGCGACATTCGTGGGCGTCGCGTTGGGAATCGTCCCGCCGCCGTTCTGCGTTTTCTGAAATCCCAGACCCTCGCGCGCGATCTGCAAGAAGGTCATCCCCGCTGCGGGCGCGGGTGTGCCTTCCGGAATCTCTAGCGTTGTCGAAGGCCGCGTATCCGACGATTTCTGATTGACATAATCGAAAAATTTCACCGGCACGAACTTGTCGATCGCATAGTCGTACATGCCGTCAGAAGTGATCTGGAAACTCGGCACGCGAGCGTAAACTTTCAGCGGCGACCAGGGACGCAAGCCTTCGCGGATCTGTTCAGGAAACTTGTTGGGATCTCCCGCGGCTAGAAACGCTTCCTGCGCCATCTGTCCGGCAACCTGGTGATTCCCGTGCCCGTCGGTCGCCGCGCCCACGAATACCGACATCAGCACCAGCGGCCGGGTCATCCGGATCACCCGAACGGTTTCCCCCAGCACCCGGTCATGCCCCCACTTTTCCAGAGCCTCCTCGCGCGTCTTCGAAAACCCGTAGTCCACCGCCGATGTAAAGTATTGATCGACGCCCATATAGCGATCCGCGATCAGCAGTTCCTGCGTGCGGACGATCCCCAGGGCATCGTAATAGTCCATGGACATGACGTTCTGCCCGCCCTCGCCGCGATTCAACGTCATCAGCAGCCCGCGCGCGCCCAGCCCGCGAGTTTCGTAGGCGAGCATGCCGCCGTCTTCATCGTCAGGATGGGCGGTAAACAAGGCAAAACTGGCGCGCGTTTGCAGTTCCCGCAGAAGCCGCGAAAGCCCGGCAGCACCGCGATCGGGAGGATCGGCGAACGCGTTAACTTCCGGAGCCTGCTGGGCGCGGCTTTGTCCCGCGTAAATTCCAGCCGCAACCACGGCGATAGTTGCCAGTCCAAAGATTCTAGAGGGCTTTGTCATATCAAGCGAAGCAGTATGATCCAATGATACAGCGTTGTCGAATTCGAATTTCCATGGAAGAAAATCGGCTCGGGCTTCGTCTAAGTTGGAGGATTCGGCATGGTCTTGGAGAGCAACGACCTCGAAGGGAAAACCCGCGACGTAATCGCCGCCTGCCAGCGCGGTGAACGAGATGCCTTCCGCGCTTTGTTTGAGGCCTACCAGGACAAAGTCTATTCCATCGCTCTGCGCTACTCTGGCGACCGGGCGGTGGCGCTGGATATCGCCCAGGAGATTTTCTTGAAACTGCTATCCAGCATCGGCGAGTATCGCGGTAACGCCGGTTTCGAGACGTGGCTTTATCGCGTGGTAGTGAATTGCTGTCTGGATCACCGGCGGCGCACGCGGCGCATCGGATTGTTCATTGAAAGCCTGTGGCAGGGCTTCTCGGCTCCGAAGCAATCGGTTTTGCAGGATCTGATGCGCGCTGAGATGGAGGAGCAGGTTCAGCGAAGTGTCGCCAGCCTATCCCCCGACCAGCGCATCGCCATCGCGTTGCGTTACACCGAAGGGTTCTCCTACGAGAGAATCGCGGAAATTCTGAATTGCTCGATGGGGACGGTCGCATCGCGTCTGAATCGGGCGCACAAAATCTTGGAGCGCAGGTTATCGCACTTGCGGGAAAGGCGATAAGAATGGTGGAAACTCAGAATACGGCGGTCGAGGCCCTTCTGGAGCGTCATCTCGGAGCTGTCCAGGCGCCGGGCGAATTGTGGGCACGCATCCAGAATCCCGCACGAAATGTTTCAGCCACCCGCCGGCAAACGGTCGCGCGAAAGCTCGCATGGGCCTTGTTGGCAGTGGTCGTGTTCGCCGGAACCGTATCGAGCTTCCGGGAGCCGAAATCCTTTGCCGTGAACGAGGCTGCGGCTCTCCAGGCGCTCGCGCGGGGAACCGACGATCTCGAATTCAAATCCGCCAAAGCGATGGAAATTCGAACCTGGGTTCGCACGCGAACCGGGATTGAGCTTCCATTGCCGCAAGATTCGCCTGTCCAACTGTTGGGCGCGCGCGTAGCGGCTGCCGATACAGTCGAAGTCGCGTACCGTGTCGGGGATCGCCCCGCTACGTTGGTGGTATCGAAGACAAGTGCGGCGTTTTTCGAACGGGATCGGCATCGCAAGCTAAACCGCGAGGCGTTGCAAGTAGCGCGAACCTATTCATGGGCGGAAGGCAGCCAGCTCTTTACGCTCGCCTGCGCGGTCCCCGGCGGGTTGGAGGCGGCCTGTTCGCTATGCCACGTGTACGGCAAGCAACTTTAGAATTTGGACGGTCGCGTGCATTCGACACAGCATGGGATACGACACGAGGGTGAGGGTACGCACCGCTGTCGTGACGGGATTAAGTGGTTTCCGCGAGAAGTGCGGGGGCTGGCTGCGTGAAAAGACGCACCAGCCTCGCTGGTTGCCCCAAGGAGGCGACCCGATGGGGCGGCGTTATACTGGAATGTGCTGGTTGTCGTCTCTTAAGCAACAGGAGCCAAAATGAATAACTACGTGAAGTTCGGCGTGCTCATCGCGGGGATTATCGGCACTCTCTCCTGGCTCGCCGTCGATGGTGTCCGCGACACCAAGACGTACTACAAGACCATCAAAGAATTGAATCAGATGGGGGATCAGGCTAAGGAACGGAAGGTACGCGTCGGGGGTGACGTCGCGCCGAACTCGATCAAACGCGAGGGCCGCGACGTATACTTCACGCTCGCTCAAGACGATGTGCGGCTGAATGTGGTCTATAGCGGTATCGATCCGCTGCCGGATACGTTCAAGGACGGCGCGCAGGCGCTGGCCGATGGCAAGCTCGGCACGGATGGAGTTTTCCGCGCCTCGAAGATTCAGGCTAAATGCGCTTCGAAGTACGAAGCCAAGCCGACCGACGTGAAGCCGGTTCGTTCGGCCACCTAAGAAAACCATGGAAAATATCGGCTCGCTCGCGATTCTTCTCGCGTTCTGTTTTGCGATTTACGCGGTAGTGGCATCGCTGGCCGGGAAATGGGCCCGCCGCCCGTTTCTGGTCTTGAGCGCCGAGCGGGCCGTCTATTGCATCTGGGCGCTGCTAACGACGGCGGCTGGCCTCCTGATCTACCTGCTGCTGTCGGGCGATTTCCGTCTTTCCTACGTTTGGGAACACAGCAATCGGGCGATGCCCGCCATTTACAAGTTCACCGCCTGGTGGGGTGGACAGGCTGGATCGCTGCTGTTGTGGAGCTGGCTGCTCGCGTCTTATTCCGTCATCGCAATTTTCAGGAACCGCCGCAAACTCCGCGACGTGATGCCGTACGTCACCGCGATCCTGATGACGACCGAAGGCTTCTTCATCACGCTGATCGCCTTTGTGGCGAAACCTTTCGACATGATCATGAAGGGTCAGGTCGTAGTCGAACCCCCGGACGGGAATGGCCTGAATCCGCTGCTCCAATACTGGACCATGGTGATCCATCCGCCAATGCTGTACCTCGGCTATGTCGGATTCGCCGTGCCCTTTGCGTTCGCGATCGGATCGTTGATTACCAGGCAGCCGGGCGATTCCTGGATCAACACGACGCGCCGCTGGACACTGGTCACATGGATGTTCCAGACCACGGGAATCCTGCTCGGCGCTGGCTGGGCTTACGCGGTTCTCGGCTGGGGCGGTTACTGGGGATGGGACCCGGTGGAGAACGCCTCTTTGCTTCCCTGGATCACGGCTACCGCATTTCTACATTCCGTGATGATGCAGGAAAAGAAGGGGATGATGAAGGTGTGGAACATCGTCCTGGTGTCTACCACGTTCTTCTTATGCATCTTCGGAACGTTCCTCACCCGTAGCGGCGTGGTCAACTCCGTTCACGCCTTTGCGCAGTCCTCGATCGGGACTTATTTCGTCACGTTCCTGGCCGTCGGAATTGCCGGGACGGTCTATCTGATCCTCAGCCGCCTGGATTTCCTGAAGAGCGAATCGCAGCTCGAGAGCGTCCTCTCGCGCGAATCGAGCTTCCTGTTTAACAATCTGATTCTTCTGGCAAGCTGCTTTGCGGTTCTGTGGGGGACCTTGTTCCCTGTGATCTCGGAAGCGGTTTCCGGCGAAAAGATCAGCGTCGACGCGCCCTTCTTCAATCGCGTGGAAATCCCGATCGCGATGTTCCTGATGTTCCTGACCGGCGTCGGCCCGCTGATCGCCTGGCGGCGCAGTTCGGTCGAGAGCCTGAAGCGGGCATTTCTCTGGCCGATGCTCGCGGGCGTCGCGCTGGCGGCCGTGCTTGCGGCAACAGGGGTCCGGAGCGGATGGGCGCTGGTCTCTTTCATGCTCTGTACGTTTGTCGCGGTCACGGTCTTCATCGAGTTTTTCAAGGGCGCGAACGCGATTCGATCCAAGAGCGGTTCGAATCTTCTGGTCGCCATGGTCGAGCTGACGCATCGCAATACGCGGCGCTACGGCGGCTACCTGGTTCATGTCGGCGTGGTGCTCATGTTTGTAGGATTCACCGGTAAAGCGTTCGACAAGGACATGACGGTGGAAGTCGCGCCCGGAGAAACGATCACGCTGGGCCACTATCAGCTCAAAGTCGCCGCCGTCGAGTCGGGCCAGAATCCAAACTATACGTGGAGCAAACTGCCGATCGCGGTTTCGAAAAACGGAGAGGATCTGGGCATGCTCACTCCGGAACATCGCGTGTACATCGCGCAGAAGCAGCCGACCTCGGAAGTCTCCATCCGCCGCCGTCTGAATGAGGATCTGTATTTGAACTACGCCGGCATGTCCGCCGACGGCAGCAAGGCGGTTCTGCAAGCCTACGTCTTCCCGCTGGTGAACTGGATCTGGATCGGATATTGGGTGGTGCTGATAGGCACGCTCATCTGCCTGACACCGAGCAAGACCAAGCTCATCTGGGCCAAGACAGAAGTAGTGGGGATCGCGAAACATGCGAAAGTTGAAGACTAGCCTGCTGCTGGCGGCTGTCGCGGCGTTAGCGCTGGCGCAGACGGCCTCGGATCTCGAGTCCGGCCCCGTCAACCGTATCGCCGAAAAGTTGAGCTGCCCGTGCGGTTGCAAAATGAACATGGCCTGCCGCATGGACCCGTATCCATGCCCGGTTTGCCGGAAAGCCAAAGTCGAGATTTTTGAAGCGCAAACGCAGGGCAAATCCGACCAACAGATCTTCGATCAGTTCGTAGCCGAAAACGGAAAAGACATTCTGGCCATCGGCCCGGGGCTGTTAGGCGTGTTCGGACCCTATGCGGCGCTGCTGATGGGGCTCGGCGTGGTGATCCTGGTGGTTCGCCGCATGATGCACCGCCCCCCAGCGGCCGCAACCGGCGAAGTCGACCCAACCGTTCTCGACCGCTATCACGACGATATTGAGAAGGACCTTGCGAAACTCGAATAGGGAAATCGTCAAGCTCGATTCATGACACTCGTCGCCGCGGTCGTCCTGGTAGTCGCCGCTACAACTCTGTTCACCTTGTTCGTCCGCGCCAAGGACATTCCCGCGCCCGATCCGGTTTCACCAACCCAGCACCTGGACGAGCGCAAGGCTGCCATCTACGAAAACCTCCGCGACCTGCAATTCGAATATCGCGTCGGGAAGCTTTCGGACGACGACTATCAGCAAACCAAGCTGGCTCTCCAGAAGGAGCTGGCCGGAGTGCTCGCCGAAATCGACAAAGCGAACCAGGAAACGCCGAAAGCAAAGCCGTCGACGCCGAAGGTGAAACCGCCGGCTGGTGTCGTATGTCCGCACTGCGGCGCGAAATTCTCCAACACGATGAAATTCTGCGGCGAGTGCGGGAAAGCGATGGCTTCATGAGACTGCTTTGCCTGCTTCTGCCATCGGCCGCCCTTATGTTCGGCGCCGTTGACGGTGTGGTCATCAACGGCACCACTGGGAAGCCAGCCCCCTCGGTAATCGTCAGCCTGGTGCAGCCCGGCGCAAGCGGCATGCAGACCGTTGCCAGCGTCAAGTCCGATGCCGACGGCAAATTCCGGATCGACAAAGAATATCCACCGGGCCCCGCTTTGCTGCAAGGCCTACTCGGCGGCGCCAGCTATCCGTTGATGATCACGCCGGGCTCGCCGACCAGCGGCTTGAAGCTGGTCGTCTTCGACCCCACTACAAAGCCCGAGGCCGCCAAAGTCGCGCAACACATGATCCTGATCGAGCCAGGCGCAAGCGCCCTTCAGATCAGCGAAACCTTCATTTGCCAAAACGAGACGCGAACGACTTACGTCGACACCGAAAGGGGCTCGCTGCAATTCTATTTGCCGGATTCGTCCGCTGCGAACGCTCGCGTGACGGTCAACGCTCCCGGAGGCATGCCAATTCAGCGGTCACCCGAAAAGGCCGGGAAGCCGGGGCTTTACAAGATCAACTATCCGATCAAGCCGGGCGAGACGCGATTCGATCTCACTTACTCCGAGCCCGCGTCCACCACGTTTTCGGGCAAATCGGCCGATCCCTCGACGCCTACGCGTCTTGTGACCCCTGCGTCCGTGACCTTGACCGGCGAGAATCTCGACAGCCTTGGGCAGGAACCGCAGACTCAGGCGCATATCTATAGCGCGACCGCACCCGCCTACAAAGTCACGATCGAAGGCACCGGCTCCTTGCGTGGACCGGAGGCAAACGCCCCGGAAGAGGATACCGGGGAGCCGCCTGTCGAAGTGAAGCCGTCGCGCATTTATTCGCGTTTGTACTGGATTCTGGCCCTGACGTTCGGAATCCTGGGCCTGGGCGGTGTCATGCTTTACCGGAAAGGCGCGGCGTGAACGCGCTGGAGATTCATGGTGTCTGGAAATATTACGGTGATTTTCCGGCGCTGCGCAACATCGCGCTTGACGTGACACCGGGATCGACTGTCGCGCTGCTCGGCCGCAACGGCGCGGGCAAGACCACACTACTTCGCATCATTGCGGGCCTGTCGCGACCTTCGCAAGGCGGAGTTCGCATTCACGGCTCCGACGTCCGCAAAGATGTGACCCGCCGACGGATCGGCGTGCTCGGCCACGGCATTTCGCTGTACGACGAGCTTTCCGCGACCGAAAATCTGACTCTTTACGCGCGCCTCTACGGCCTCGATGAACCTGGAAAGACGGCTAACGAATGGCTGGAACGCACTGGGCTGGAACGCGTGCGCGATGGCCTGGTGCGCGAATTTTCGCGGGGTATGCGCCAGCGCCTGGCCGTCGCCCGGGCATTTCTCCACGATCCCGACGTCCTGCTGTTCGACGAGCCATTTACGGCTCTCGACGATCGCGCCATCGCGGTTCTGCAAGGCCTGCTCGCCGACGCACATCAGCGCGGACGCACCATCGTCATGTCGACGCACCAACTGAAGGAAGCCCTGATTCTGGCCACGCACGTCGCTCTGATCCGCCGCGGCGAGATCGCGTACTCGGGCGTTCGCACTCAGGAAATGGTCGACGATACCGGCTGGCTATATCGCAACTACGAGGAAAATTGATCGTGCCCGCTTCGGAACAGAGAGCGGAGCACAGCGCGCAACAGAGCACAGCCGCGTTCCGGGCGGAACCGGCGGCCGGCATCACGCTCACCCAATTCACGCAACTCATCTGGACCATCGCGGCCAAGGACCTGCGTTCCGAATTGCGAACAAAGGAAGCCATCAACGCGTCGGTCGCGTTTTCCATCGTGATCCTGGTTCTGTTCAGCTTCGCGTTCGACCCGTCGTCGGAACAGCTTCAGGAATTCTCCGGCGGCTTGCTATGGCTGGTGTTTTCGTTCGCTGGCGCGCTGGTGCTGAATCGCAGCTTCGCGCGGGAAACGCAGAACGATTGTTTGGACGGCCTGCTCGCCTCGCCCGCGCCGGCTTCGGCGCTGTTTTTGGGGAAATCGCTCGCAAATTTCGTACTATTGATCGTTGTGGAATTTGTTTCGCTCCCGGTGTTCGCACTGTTCTACAATCTGCATTGGTCGGGGCAGTTCTGGCCGTTGGTGCTGGTGATGCTGCTCGGCACCTGGGCCCTGACGATGATCGGGACCGTGTTCAGCGCGCTCACCGTCAATCTGCGCCTGCGCGAGTTGATGCTGCCGACGCTGGTTTACCCGCTGATGATCCCGGCGCTGATGTCGGCCATGACGCTGACCACGGATTTTCTTTCCGGCATCCCTTTGGGACCCGACAACATGATCTGGGTCCGTCTTTTGGTGGCTTTTGATTTCATTTTCACGGCGGTGTCCATCGCCGTCATCGATTCTGTTCTAGTGGGGTGATTGACGCTATGCGCGACAAAATTCTCTATGCCCTGGCAGCCATTGCGGCTGTGTTGCTGACCCGCAATCTCTACACGATCTTCTTCGTGCTCGGTGAGGAGAAGAATCAGGGCGCCATCTGGCGCATCTTCGAATTCCATTTTCCCGCCGGCATCCTCGGCCTGATGGGATTCATCGTCGCGACAGTCTTCAGCGTGGTTTACTTGATCACGAACGATCTGCGCTACGACGCAATCGCCGCGGCAATCAACGAGGTTTCGCTGATGTTCGCTGCCATCGTGCTGGTCACCGGCAGTATTTGGGCGCGAATTATCTGGGGCGTGTGGTGGGCCTGGGAGGCGCGCCTAACGTCCATGCTGATCTGCTGGCTGATCTTCGCCGGCTATCTGATGCTGCGCCGCGCCATCGATGAGCCGACGCAGCGCGCCCGCCTCTCCGCCGTGGTCTGCATCTTCGGCGGCGTCGACGCTGTGATCGTCTACAAATCCATCGAATGGTACCGGACGCTGCACCCTGGCCCGGTTCTCACAATCCGCGGCGGCGGCGGAATGCCTCCCGGCTGGCAGGAGACGGCGTATTGGAACCTGCTCGCCATGACATGCCTCGCCATCATCCTGGTGATGGTCCGAATGCGCCAGGAGACGGTCTCGCGCGAAATCGACTCACTGCGGCGTCTGGCGCATTCCTTTTAGGAGATCCGAGTGGACAATCGCAACTTCCTCTACATGTTTTACGGCTTCTTAGCCGCGTGGCTGATCGTGATCCTGTATGTTGTGCTGCTCGCGATGCGCGAGCGTAAACTGCGCCGCGAACTGGATCGCGTCCGTCAGATGGTAGAGAAACGATAAAAACACACCGAGCCACAAGCGACAGCGCGTGGATCTCGAATTTCCACACATCGACACCCGCTCACTACCGTTCGCGGTTCAGTAAGCGGCGCACGGAACCATAAGCGATGGCGTGGCCGCGAAATGGGTCAAATCTCCGGGTAAAACTCGAAGAACGCGTCGAGTGATTGTTCGAGTTGCGCACGGATCTCGCTCTCGCCGCCCTCGATCAAATGCATGGTGACGTGCGCGGTCTTATCGTTTTTCAGGCGAATTTGCGCCTCGCCCACCTGTTCGATCTCTTCGGCCGGTAACAGCCGCATTCCGTACACCAACGCCAGTTTGGCCATAGCTACTTCTTGATCATGACGAACGTCAGGTCGAACTCGCCCTGCGGCAGCGCGATGTGCTCCGCGTCGGTCAGAGTCTTGCCGTCGGCCGAAAGGGTCCACTTGTAGGTCAGCTTGATCTCATTACCGCCGAAGTCTGCCTTCTGCGCGATCACCAGGGCGCTGCCGTCCCAGGACGCCGTCGCCTTTACGTCGTTGCCCATCAACTGGTTAACGGTTTCCTTGCCGTCGGTCGAGTACTTCATGGTCACGGTCTGATCGCCCTGAGGACCGCCCGTGGTCGCCTGAGTCACGGTGAGTCCCGGATCGCTGTGGTCGATTTTTCGCGTCATCGACGCGGGAGCCGGCATGGGACCGAATTCGCTCTTGCTGGCGTCCAGGGTCCAGTCGCCCGAAAAATTGGGTTTGTCGGCCGCCGGAGCCACATTGGCCAGAACGGTTAGGAACAACACGGATTTGATTAGCGTCCTCACGGATTTCCTCCCGCTATTGCTTGTCGAAAACGTATTTCAGATCGTACTCGCCCTGTTTCGGCACCGTAACGTGATTCTTGATGGTCAACGTCTTGCCCCCGTCGGACAGCGTCCAGACCTCAGTCGCGGTAATCGCAGTCCCCTGGAAATCCCGCTCGCTCTCGATCGTCAGGCTGTCGCCGTTCCATTTCGCGACTCCCTTCGCTTCGGCCCCTTGCACGGTATTCACGCACGGTTTACCGTCGGTGGTGTATTTTAGTTCGGAGTTGACCTCGCCTCGGGCACCCTTCTGGTGGGTCGAAATTTCCAGCGTGGGATCGTGGTGCTTAATCGAGCGGGTGAGAACCTCCGGGGCGGGAACTGGGCCGAAATCGCTCTTCGCAATATTCATTTTCCAGTCGCCCGAGAAATTCGGTCCGGCCTGAGCCGGGCAAACGAAAGCCGTCAGAAAGAGAGCAAAAAGGGCAGTGAATACGGCAGGTTTTGACATCTGGATCCTCGGCGTGCGCCTCGCAAACTCCCCTCAGTATACCAGCGGATGCCGTAAGGTACCGTAAATAGGGTGATTTCAGACACGCGCTGGAACCATCTGGGGCTTGACAACCTTAGCGCGTTCATTAGAATAGGGATAATCTGCATCCTATATGCCGGGCTGTGAACACAAGCGCACGGAGTTCCTGATGCGGCGTGACGGGGTCGATTACGTGCGTTGCAAGGACTGCGACCAGGTCTTCGAGGCCGACGACCTCGAGCAGATGCCTCCTTACGACGACGCAGTCGAAGAAGACGTCCAACCTCGCCGCAAGCGCGCGTCGTAAAAAAGTGGTCGGAACAACGCACAGAACCGGGTGCGGAGAGCAAGCGGAATCCGCTACGCGCCGTAAATGCCGAACCTCGGAACCGTCGTCTTCTGCGCGTACGATCTTTGCACTCGCCGCCCCCACTTCGCGGCGAACCAGCATTCCAGACCGAAGTTGACCATCGTCACTGCAGGAATCAACGCAATTAGAGGAGCCAGCAGGATCGCCGCCCGATGCTCCCGCATCAGGTCCGTTCCAATCTCGAAGATCGCGCGCGTCAGTCTCCAGTAATCGCCCGATTCGCCGGCGACTACGCTACGCCCCTGCCGCAGACCGGCGAGATATTCCTCGCGATCTCGCGCTCCCGCTACCTGGGTGTACGTTCTGCCGAGGCTTGCCAGGGTGTGGGCATCACTCCCTCCGACCGCGACTTTGCCGGTGAGCGCCGCGAAATCGGCCGCATGCTGGTTCGCCCGCTCCAGCATCTGGCCGTTTCGCGTCTCAACGGCGGGAAAGCGGCTGGCGAACTCTTCGAAATCGCCGTCCGTTCTGGGACCCGTCAGGCCGGAAAAAACATGATTCACGCTGAAGAGCAGGCGCTGTTCGTCCAAATACGCCAGCAACGCCGCCGCATCGTCGCTGCGCCGCTGAAGCTCGAGATGGTGCCGTTCTTCGATCGCGTACACGCCCATGTGGAGATGCGTGCCGCTGCTGGTGGAACAGCTCACTTCTTCGCTCAGAAAGAAGTCCTGGTGCTTCCGCAGTGGTTCGACCGCGTCAATAGAATCGTGATCGGTCACGGTTACCAGGTCCATCCCACGCCCCTTCAGCGTTTCGTAGACCTGGAGCGGATCGTTATAGCTTTCCCGGCAGATTCTGTTCAGCACGGGAACCGTGCACATGCCGGAATGGACGGTGTGAACGTGCAGATCGCACTTCATGCGCCCTTTTTAACAAAAGATTGTTACAATTGCGGTTCCTGTGGAAAAAACATCGGTTACATATTCTGTTTTTTAGCGTGGAGGGCTGAAAATGTTTGCGCGCCAGCCTTCCCCAGGTACTTTTCGAGCAGCGTACTATCCATCCGGGCCAAATCAACCATCACCAGCCCGTCGACGACGTCTGAAAACCCCGGGTCCACGTTGAATGCCAGAATTTGCCCGCCGACGTTGAGGTACTGCCGCACCAACACGGGAACTCCTTTGCCATCCGGCTCCAGATCCGACACAACGTCGGAAAGCTCGTCGACATTGGCAATCAGCGACCCCAGAAGCTGCGTATCGCAGGTCCGCAATCGCCGAGAACGGAACTGCCGTTTTGGCTTCACCAACGTGGCCAATTCGGTGTTGCCGCACTTGGCCTTCAGAAATCCCACCATCAGTTCGCGCGACGCCCGATTGTAGGCGCGGCTGATGCTCACCGGACCAAATAGCACGCGATAGCGCGGGTTGCGAGCCACATACTGGCCGATCCCCTTCCATAGCAGCAGCAGCGCGACGTAACTCCGCTGGTACTCCGGGCGCACAAAGGACCGCCCCAGTTCGAGCGCCGGATGAAACCTCTCGAGCAACCCAGGGCGAAAACGGAAGAGCGTACTGGTATACAGATCGTGCGGCGAGCGTACCGCATCCGTGCCCTGCAAGCGATACGCTCCCACCACTTCGTTGGTTTTCGAATTCCAGATCCATAGGTGCTGATACCGCGAATCGAACTTGTCCAGATCGAGGGAGCGCCCGGTTCCTTCACCGACCTGGCGGAATGCAATCTCGCGCAAACGTCCGATTTCCCGCAGAATATTCGGGATCTGCCCGGCGGACGCGGTGCAAACCGCGTAGCCTCCGCTCTCGATCAGGCGCTGGCTGGAATCGAGCTGCTCCATTTCGGCGCGCATCGCCGGCGGGTCCACGGCGCCGGCGATGCGAGCGCGCGGCATCTCGATGCGCCATGCCCACTGCGCTTCGCCCGGCGTCTCCCGCGCCTGAAGCACATGCGTCCGATTCCGAAGATACTCGATCGCCTGGCTCTTGCCGTCCCCAGCCGCGTGCGTAGCCAGTTCCGCTACGCGGTCCGGCCCGATCCGTTTGCCTATCGAAACCCGGATGGTGCGCCCGCGTTTGTTCAGCAGTTCCCGCGGCAGAAGCGCCGTGCGCAGGCGCGGATGGATCATTCCCGCCAGATGAAATCCAGGCCCGTTGGTGCCGTGAAAGAAGGCCGGCACCGACGCCGCGCCGGTGATCTGAATCAGCCGCGTGATGTTTTCGTTCCAGGCGGGATCGGCAATGGCCATATGCGAAAACTGGAGCGAAGAAACCTCGCCTGCCGGAAATGTGACCAGCATCCCGCCGCGCTGCAGCCAGTCGATGCTGGCGCGCAGGGATTTCCAATTGCTTCGCGCGGCGCCTCCAAACGGGTTCACTGCGATTACGTATTCCTGCAGAGCCGGGATGTCCGCCAGCAGCGAATTCGCCAGAAAGCGGAAGTCCGGCCGCACGCGCGCCAGCAGCGCTCCGAAGATCGCGCCCTCCACCAGGCCGAACGGGTGATTGGCCACCAGCACCACGGGCCCAGCCGCCGGGATACGCGCCAGATCTTCCGCCGCGCACTCATAATTCACGCCGAGCGCGCCCAGGAATCTGGCGAATACGTCCAGCCCCGCGCCATCGCCGGCAGCCGTGATCCAGGCGCGATCGAGTTCGGCGGGGAGCAGAAATCCCTGCATGAATTTCCCCGGAGTATGCTCCAGAATCGCTCTCGCGGCGTCGAATACTCCGGGCGTTTGCGCATTCATCGCATGTTCCTCCGGCTACAGAATATTCGGCGAAGGTAAACATTCAATGTCAGAAATGTTTACAACGGATCGCACTGGTTTCCGCAGGTACTTCATGCGATCCTCAAAGGAATAGTGGCTGCGTCATCCTCAAAGCGTCCCATCCGGATCGTCTCGATCGGAGGCGGAAACGGGCTGTCCGCACTGCTCCGGGGCTTGAAACGTTACGTCAAGGCGGGCGACGGGGCCGTTGAGATCACGGCGATCGTGACTGTAACCGACGACGGCGGCAGTTCCGGCCGTTTGCGGCGGGAATTGGAGGTTCTGCCGCCCGGCGACATCCGCAATTGCATGGTGGCGCTCTCCGAAGATGAAACTTTGCTTTCACAACTGTTTCAATATCGTTTCGCCAGCGGCCGCGGGCTGAAAGGACACAGCTTCGGCAATCTGTTCCTTACGGCGATGACGCACCTGACCGGCGATTTCAGCCAGGCCGTCAAACTTTCATCGGAGGTTCTCGCGGTCCTGGGCCGGATCTATCCGTCCACCGCGGCCGATGTCGCGCTGGAAGCCACACTCGCCGACGGTACGAAAGTTCTGGGGGAAACGCGTATCAGCCGCAGCAAGTCGCGAATTCAGAAAATCGAACTGCGGCCGCGCCGGCCCAAGCCGTTGGCTGAAACGCTGGAAGCCATCGCGCACGCCGATCTGATCACGCTGGGCCCCGGATCGTTGTTCACGTCCATCATCCCCAACCTTTTGGTGGATGGAATTTCGAACGCCATCGCCGCTTCCCCGGCGCTCAAAGCCTATTTCGTCAACCTGATGTCGCAACCGGGCGAGACCAGCAATTTTCGCGCGTCGGATCACGTGGAAGCCCTGCTGCGCCACGCCGGGCGCGCCAATAGCCGGTCTTTGGTCGACGTGTGCGTGGTCAATACGCGCCCTATCGCTGGCCGCATTCTGGCCCGATATCAGAAGCATGCGGCGCGTCCGGTGGAAAACGATATTGAAAATCTCGAGCGTATGGGCCTGCGCGTTATCAGCGCCGATCTTCTGCGCATGTCCGGTCAGACCAACCAGAAGAAAATCCGCCATGACCAGACCGTGGTTGGGGCGATTGTGCTGGAATTGGCTCAACAGGGCCGGCGCGCGAAGCTGAAACTCTCATCATGAACATCAACGTTGTCATACTGGCCGCGGGCCTGGGAACTCGCATGCGGTCGAAGCGCGCGAAAGTGCTGCACTCGGCCGGCGGCATGGCGCTGATCGAACACGTGGTCACCGCCGCAGGCGCCGTCGCGCGACCAGATTCTATTGTCGTTGTTACCGGTCATCAGGCGGAAAAAGTGGAGGACCTGCTTGCCCCGCGCGGTGTCCGCTTCGTCCGCCAGACCGAACAGAAAGGTACTGGACACGCGCTGGCGTGCTGCCATGGATCTGTAGAAACCCAGTCCGGGCTCTTGATGGTCCTATACGGCGACACTCCACTTCTCTCGGCGGCGACGTTACTTGGCCTGCGCGATACGCAGGCCAATTCGGACTCCGCGGCGACACTGATCACCACGGAACTCGCCGAGCCCACCGGTTACGGCCGCGTGATCCAGGACAGCGCCGGCCATGTGACCGCGATCATCGAAGAGAAAGCCTGCACTCCGGAGCAGAAAAAAATCCGCCTGATCAACTCCGGGATCTATTGCTTCCGGTCAGACCTTTTGTGGAAGCATATAAGCGAGATCCAGCCTAACAATCCCGCTCGCGAATTCTATCTGACCGATATGGCGGAAATCCTTGCGCGACATGGCCATCATGTCCAGGCCATGCACGTCGACGATCCGGGCGAGCTGCTCGGAATCAACACGCGTGTCGAGCTTTCCGATGCCGATCGTCTCCTGCGCCGCCGCAAGGCCGAGGAACTAATGCTCTCCGGCGTGACCATCGAACGGCCGGAGACGGTCTCCATCGACACCCAGGTTCAGATCGGCATGGACACGATCGTCGAGCCCTTCACCCGCATTCTGGGCAACACGGAAATCGGAGAGGACTGCGTCATCGGCGCGGGCTCGATTGTCGAGTCCTCGGTTCTCGCCTCCGGCTCAATCCTGAGACCGTACACTTTGGTCGCCGATTCGCGCGTGGAAACCGGCGCACAGGTCGGCCCCTTTGCGCGGTTGCGTATGAATGCACGCATCGGGTCGGACGTGCGTATCGGTAATTTCGTCGAAGTAAAAAACAGCGCGCTGGGAGCGGGCGCGAAGAGCCAGCATCTTGCCTATCTCGGCGACGCCACCATCGGGGACCGTGTGAACATCGGCGCGGGAACCATCACCTGCAACTTCGACGGGGTGAAGAAGCACGAAACCAAAATCGGCTCGGGCGCTTTCATCGGCAGCAACTCGACGCTGGTCGCTCCGGTGGAGATCGGCGTTGAAAGCTATGTGGGAGCCGGCAGCGTGATCACTGACCCAGTTCCCGATCAGGCGCTCGCGCTCGGCCGCGGCCGTCAGGTGGTTAAGCCGGACTGGGTTGCGAAAAAGAAAAAGCCGGCCGAAAAGTAGTTACTTCTTGGGTTGCGATGTGCGCACGACGATAAGCGTAGCGACATCTTCCTCGTCTTCACCCGACGTATAGCGAACCGTCACGCGCACTTTCATACGCAGTTTGCCTTCGACCTTCGTATCCGGCGTGACGCGGAATGTGCGCTTTTCCATCTTCCCTGACACGACGCGCGAAATCACGATCCGCTCGGCCGTAGTTTCGGCTACGGATCCGGCGAAAAACGCATCCACTTTCTTCGGAGGCGAGGAATCCTGCTGCGCGGCGACAGCGATCCCTACAACAATCATCCAGCTCGCAAAGCAAGACGAGATTCGGCCCACTGTCACAGATATCTTTAAACCCGTAGGTCTATTATTTCACTCGAAAATGAAGTTTCTTTCACCCTGCGCGGTTAGAGAACCAGAACCGGGTGATAGAGATGCGGCAGCCGGGCTTCGCCGATCGCGATCAGTTCCCCATGCGCGGTAACGGCCTTCACAAACCGCGCGCCCTTCTTGGTTTGAAAAGGCGAAACGCGAAAATCGCGGCCGTTCCGAATCTGGCCGGCGGTAATCGAGTCCACCATCTCCAAAGGAAAGTCCGGCAGAAGCTGCGCCGCTTGAATCAGCGCCTCCTGCAAGCGCCCTTCAGGCGCTAGTTCGCCCAGCGCGTCCAGTGTTCGCGCCATCTCGATCTTGAAATCCCCCGACGCTGTCCGCCGCAATGCCTTTAAGAACGCCCCACATCCCATCGCCTGCCCCGCTTCGTGCGCGATGCTTCGCAGATAGGTCCCCGCCGAGCAATGTACCCGCACCGACGCTTCGCACCCCTCGATCCCCAAGACCTCCAGCGCGTACACTTCCACGTCCACCGGCTGTAGCTCCACCGGAAGATTCTTGCGCGCCAGTTCATACGCAGGACGGCCGGCGATCTTCTTGGCCGACACCGACGGCGGAACCTGTGAGAACGGCCCACGGAATTGATCCAGAGCCGTTTCGAGCGCATCCCGATCGAGCGTGACGGCGATCTCGGGCGAAGTTGCCTGGCCATCCCCGTCGTAGGTAGTGGTCGAGTAGCCGAAATGGATAACGCCCTCATACACCTTGTCGTTCCGGACGTAGAACTGCGCCAGGCGCGTAGCCCGTCCGATCACCAGCGGCAGCACACCCGTCGCGCCCGGATCGAGCGTCCCCAGGTGCCCTACCTTCCGCGTCCCGGCGAGCCGTCGCATCCGGTTGACGACATCGTGCGAGGTCCAGTCCCGCGGTTTATCGACGACGATTACTCCGTCCACCCTGTTAACTTAACCAAACTCGACGGCAGGAGTCTAACCGTCATGGTCCACGACCTTCGCTACGCGATCCGCATTCTGATCCAGGGCCGGGGTGTGACGGCTCTGGCGATCCTCGCGCTGGCTCTCGGAATCGGCGCCAACACCACCATTTTCTCGGTGGTGAACGCGGTGCTCTTCCGGCCGCTGCCGTATCGCGACCCGGACGGCCTGGTATCCGTTCTCCAGCGCAGCAATAATCCGCTGGGCGCAGGCGATTTCTCCGATATCCGTACTGAGTCCCGATCGTTCGACCGCATCGCCGCCGTGGAGGCCTGGAGCGCGAGCCTCACCGGTCGCGAAGCTCCGGAAGACATCGTCGGGATGCATGTCACTCAGGATTTCTTTACGCTCCTCGGAGTCGCGCCTCTGCGCGGCCGTGCTCTCGACGCTTCCGATTTTTCTCCGGGGAAGGATCACGTCGTCGTCATCGGCTACGGCATGTGGCAGCGCAGCTTCTCCGGGGCCGGAGATATCGTCGGCAAAAAGATTCTGCTGGACAACGATCCCTACACCGTCGTCGGCGTCATGCCGCGATCGTTTTATTTCGCGCCCTTCTGGATCACACAGGCTGAAATGTGGGCTCCCGCGGATCTGGCGGCGAGCTTCGCCCAGCGCGGCGGCGGATCCCTGCGTGGCTTCGCGCGTCTTGCTGCTGGCGTCGATCGCTCGCGGGCGCAAGTGGAAATGAACCAGATCGCGAGCCGCCTCGCCGCCGCGTACCCCGACTCCGATACCGGTCTGACACTTGTCCTCGATTCCCTCCCGGAACAGGCCAGCCGCAACATTCGCCCCGCACTACGCTTGCTTCTCGGCGCCGTCGGATTCGTCCTGTTGATCGCATGCGCCAACGTCGCGAATCTGGCGCTCGCCCGCGCAACCGCCCGGCAGCGCGAAATCGCCGTCCGTCTGTCTCTCGGTGCGCCCCGCTCGCGGATCGTGCGCCAGCTCCTTACGGAGAGCGTCGTACTCGCGCTCGCAGGGGCTTCGTTGGGTCTCGCGCTTGCCGCTTGGGGAACGCGCGCGCTCGGTGGTCTTCTTCAGCCCGACCGTGGCGCGTACAACGCGCATCTGCTCCGCTGGGACCAGGTCAATCTGGACTGGACGGTCCTGCTGTTCACACTCGCACTGGCGGTCGGCACCGGCATTCTCTTTGGACTGGCGCCCGCGCTCACATCCGCGCGCGGGAACGTCAACGAATCGCTCAAAGAAGGCAGCCGTGGATCGACGTCCTCAGGCGGCACGTTGCGCCGTTCGCTCGCCGGAGCTGAGATTGCGGTCGCCCTGGTGCTGTTGATCGGCGCGGGACTCCTCTTGCGCAGTTTCCTGCGCCTGCGCGCGGCCGATCCCGGCTTCGATCCGCGTAATGTCGTCACGATGACCATCTCGGTCGCCGGCCGGCCTGATTATGTTGGGGCAAGCCGCGAGAATCTATATCGCAACATTCTCGAACGTGTATCGGCGGTTCCCGGCGTCCTTCAAGCCAGTATGACCAATCATCTTCCGCTTGCCGGCGATCAATGGGGCTTCCCGTATTGGATTGAAGGCCAGACTCCGCCGCCGCACGGGAAGGAATTCATCGCGGTGTATCGCTCCAGCCGCCCCAACTATTTCGCGACCATGCGCGCGCCGATGGTCGCGGGCCGCGATTTCAACGATCGGGACACCGCCGCCGCACCCCTCGTCGTGATCATCAATCAAAAGCTGGCGCATCTGCGTTTCGCCGGCCAGAATCCGCTTGGCCAGCGCATCTGCTTCAGCGACCCGCGCCGCGATCCGAAGTGGATGACCATCGTCGGCGTCGTCGGCGATCTCGCCCAGGCCTGGGGCACGCCCCCGGACGCCGAAGTGTACACGCCCTATCAGCAAGACCCCCGGCTCACCGGGTCGACGAAGTCCTTCGCCGCCTATATGACCCTGGTCGCGCGAACCGGCATCGACGCCACCTCAGCGACTGCCGCAGTCAGAAACGCGGTCTGGTCCGTGGACCCGAATCTCCCTCTATCTCACGTCCAGACACTCGATCACGCCATCGGCAATTCGACCTGGCAATCGCGTTTCTCGCTCATCCTGATCGGTCTGTTTTCCGTGATCGCGCTGATCCTCGCGATGATCGGCATTTATGGCGTCATGGCTTACGAGGTCGCGCAGCGGACGCACGAGATCGGGATTCGGATGGCGCTCGGCGCCCGCCGCGCGGTCATCATGCGCCTGATCGCCCGCCAGAGCCTGCCCGTGGCGCTGATTGGCATCGTATGCGGTCTGGCCGCCGCGGCAGCGCTCGTCCGCCTGATGCGCAGCCTGCTGTATCAAGTGGACGCGACCGACCCGCTGACTTTCGCCTCCGTAGCCTTCATCGTGCTGATCGTCGCGATCCTCGCGGCCGTCATCCCCGCCCGCCGCGCGATGAACGTCGACCCAATGATCGCGTTGCGTCAGGACTAGGGTCGCTTGCCATAGGACAGATATCGAACGCCGACACAAGCGCGCGTCAGCAAGCGGGTCCTAAAAAGAGTTCTC
>Ga0070731_10001242_pt1 | contig 27307 bp, 25 predicted proteins | sample Coa_R1_2_FD_66448 | JGI IMG/M metagenome (GOLD analysis project Ga0070731, IMG submission 66448) | Surface soil microbial communities from Centralia Pennsylvania, which are recovering from an underground coalmine fire - Coalmine... | ecosystem: Environmental > Terrestrial > Soil > Unclassified ... | reverse complement strand
GGCGATGCGCGCACACAAGCTCGCGCCGCCGGATGCGGCGTTCGCGGCGCGGCTCCGCACCCTGGCTGAGGCGGCCCGGCGTGAGCAGACCGCCTGGGAGCAGGCTCACACTGCGGGTCTGCAGTGGCGACCGGTGCCGGGAGCTGAGCAAGCGCAACCGCCATACGAGCTTCGGCCGGGGACCGGTCGACGCGGTCCGCAGCAACTGTGGGATCGCTTTGATCGCGCCGTGGCCGCGCTCAACCGCGCGATCACCGGATCAAACGCCGTGGCCGTAGCTGACGCGTTCGGGCTACTGGGCCAAGCTGCGGGTGACCTGGCCGATGCCGTCGCGCGCGAAGACAACTCCGCGACCGCTCCCGCGCCCACCCGCGTCCGCGGAGCGGCATAGCGCGGCGTACGGCCGCCCCCACAGCGCGGGTAGGCTCGCGCGGCGATGCCACCTCCCTCACGTCCGTCGATTCACCTGCCTGCGCCGGGGACCAAGCGTGCGACCGTCATCGGCGCCGGCTCGTTCGGCACCGCGGTCGCCGTGCTGCTGGCGCGCGGGGGGCTTCGGACGACGCTGCAGACCCGCACCGAAGAACAGGCCCGGGATCTCAACGAGCACAGGGAGAACCGTGCCTATCTGAGTGGCGTGCAACTCCCGCGGGAGCTCCGGATCGAGCCCGCAAGCGCCGGCATAGCGCGGGCGGACTACGTGTTTCTGAGCGTGCCGTCAATGGGTCTACATGAGGTGATCGATGGCCTTGAGCAACGCGGGCTGTCCGAGAAAGCCTCTGTGGTGTCGCTGGCCAAGGGCCTGGTCGGGCCCGACGGTGAGCCGCCGACGGCCATCCTCACGCGCCTCCTCGGCGCCTCCCGCGTTGGGTGCGTGGGCGGTCCGGCCCACGCACGTGAGATGGTCACCCATGGGGCCGGTCTCGTGGCGGCGTCGACGAGCGAAGCGCTCGCCACCGCGGTGTCAGGTGTATTTGTTCGCGCGGGTGTGGTCTGCGAGGAGTCAGCGGACCCGACAGGGGTCGAGCTGGCCGGCGTGGCCAAGAACGCTGCCGCGCTGGCCTCTGGCGCGACGGTGGCGCAGGGCTTGAACGTCGCCGGTGCGGCGGCGGGTCACATCTTCTCCGAGGTCTGGCGATGGGCGCTGGTGCGCGGCGCGACTCCGATCTCACTCATCGGGCTGGCGGGAACCGGCGATCTGGTGGCGACCGCGCTGGCTCCCGAAAGTCGTAACCGCCGCGCTGGCGAACTCCTGGCCGAGGGCGTTCCCGCGGCCGAGATTCCCACCCGTGTCGGGCAGGCAATCGAGGCTCTTCAGACGGTTCCTTTGCTCGCGAAGGCGCTGGCGGCAGCCGGTTTTGAGGCACCGGTGACAGGCGCGCTGGCGAGGCTGATTGAGGGTGAGCTCCCGCTCGACGAGTGGGTCGCGGTAGTTCGAACGACGATCCCGCCCTCCGCGCGCCGGGACCAAGCGGAGCCGAGCCTGTGGCGCCGGTTCGTCGCGTGGATCAGACGTGTCTTCACCCGCCAGCCAACCCGCGCCTGAGAGACACCACATCTTTACTTGTCGTGAAGACGGGGATGGAACTCTGCATCACGACTGAGAGACAAGCTCCAAAAAGGAGAGAGAGATGCCGCAGATCATCGTGACGGCAGAGGATGCAGGAGATCTCACGGAGGGGACAGTCATGTTGCGGGAGCGCATCAACGCCAGCGACTTCGAGAGCGACCGGTTCGCCGCGAACCTGGTCGAGCGTCTCGGCTGGGCCGTGACCGACGCCGCCGAGCTGGAGCGCAGCGACCGCGCATGGGAGAGCGATCCGCAGGATCAGAGCGGCCGTGGTCTGGCGACGCCGGACCTGGTCGAGGCCTGAACCGCACCAGGCCCGCATCAGATCCCCGCGACGAGGGGCCCCGTTATCGCTCCTCCGCGAGTGTTGTGACTACCGCCTCATAGACGCCGGCGCCGTAGGTGGCCTCGGCGGCCCGTACCCGAGTCTGCGCGGTCGCCTCCGACCCCAACAACGGGTCGCGGTCCAGGGCGTTTGCCACGAGCCAGAACGCGCCCACCACGGACGCCACCCCAAGGTCCTCACGCGAGTCCCCGACCGCGATGCACTCCTTGGCTGCGTAGCCTCGCGCCTGCATGTGCCTGGCCACGGCGCGCGCTTTGGAAGCGGCGGCGGGGATGAGGTGGTAGGCGCGAATTACCTCCAGCCCGTGCATCTGCTCGCTCGCCGCCCGGACGACCCCGTTGTCAACCAGCCGAAGCCAATCGAAACCACCTGCCGACAGGAGACGCTGCGCGGCCGCAGGATCGACGGCGCCACGGAAGAGATGCGATACCTCACGCCCCGCCGACCAGGGGGTGTGGTATTCGAGCCGCGCCTCGAAATGGTCAAGCAGAAGGGCGGGAGCGCCGGACGCCTCGATCTGGTCATGGATCGACCCCCGCTCTGCTGAGGGCACAACGCCGTCGGTCAACCACTCGAGTTCGCCGTCGATGACCAGACCGCAACCCACCTCGAACGTATAGGCCGAGCTGCCAATTAGACGGGCGCATTCGAACACGCTCCCCTGGCGCCGGCCTGAGTAGAGGACAACCTCGACCTCCGCGCGGGCGCAGGCCTGAAGCGCCCGGACGCCCTCGAGGGCAAAGCCGCCATCGCCGGCCCTGAGCAGCGACCCGCCGGGCCCCACAAGGGTTCCGTCGAGATCGAGATACACACAGCGCAGCACCGCGGGCGACCATACTGGGGCGGTGGCGATCACCAGCGAGACCGAGCCCTGGAGCGCGCTCCTCGAGGCCGGACGGGCCGACGAGCGCCTGGTCCACGACGATCTTCAGCGAGCTCAGCGCGCGCGTCGCAGGGAGCTGCCGGCCGATCTCAGTCCCGCGGTCCGCGAAGCCCTGGTCGGCGCCGGCGTCACGGCTCTCTACGAGCATCAGGAAGAGGCTGTCCGGGCGGCGTTCGCGGGGCCGACGATGATCACGACCGGGACCGCGTCCGGGAAGTCGTTGTGCTTCCAGCTCCCCACGCTCGAGGTCCTGACCGCCGATCCGGCGGCTCGGGCTCTCTATCTATATCCGACGAAAGCGCTCGCTCAGGATCAGGCGCGGGCGCTCTACCGGTTTGGGCTGACCAAGGCGATACGGCCGGCGATCTACGACGGCGACACTCCACGCGCTGAGAGGGCGGCGATCCGCAGGCGCGCCAACGTCGTCCTCACCAACCCGGACATGCTCCACGTGGGGATCCTGCCCCACCACGGCGCCTGGGACGAGCTTCTGGCCAACCTCGCCTTCGTCGTCGTCGACGAGGCCCATGTCTATCGGGGTGTGTTCGGCTCACATGTCGGCAATGTGCTCAGACGCCTACGCCGCCTGGCGGCGATCCACGGCACCGCCCCCCGCTTCCTGCTGGCCAGCGCCACCATCGCGAACCCGGTCGAGCTGGCCGAGCGCCTGACCGGGCTGGGCGATTTCCACCTCGTCGATCGAGACACCGCCCCTAGAGCCGAGCGCCGGGTGGCGATGTGGAACCCGCCGCTCCTGGATGAGGCACTTGGGCTGCGCGGGTCGGCTCTCTACGAGGCCGCGGAGGTGTTCTCGGATCTGGTCGCCGCCGGCGCCAGGACGATCTGCTTCATGAAGTCACGCAAGGGCGTCGAGCTCATCCTTCGCCACGCCACCGACCGCCTTGAGCCGGGACTCGCCGAACGGATAGCGCCATACCGGGCCGGTTACACCGCGGCTCAGCGCCAGGAGATCCAGCGCCGCTTGAGTGGCGGAGAGCTGCTGGGCGTGGTGGCCACCGACGCGCTTGAGCTCGGCATCGATATCGGCGATCTCGACGCCGCGATCTGCGTGACCTTCCCGGGCACGGTCGCCAGCTTGAGGCAGATGTGGGGCCGCGCCGGACGGCGCGGCAGGGGGCTGGCGGTCTACATCGCGGGCGAGGACGCGCTCGACCAGTTCTTCTGCCGCCACCCAGACGATTTCCTGACCCGTCCTGTGGAGTCGGCGATTCTCGATCCCGACAGCTCCGAAATCTACGCCGAGCATCTTCTATGCGCGGCCCATGAGGCGCCCCTGTCGGACGCCGATGCGGCGTTTCTCGGTGAGCAGTGGCGGGATTACGCCGAGGAGCTCACGCTGTCCGGGGCCCTGCGGGAGCGCAGCACCGGGTTCGTCCCACGCCGCGCCGACGACTACCCAGCGGCTCGGGTGGCGCTGCGCTCGGCATCGGCGGGGAACTTCATCCTGATCGACGCGAGTGTCGGCGAGGTCCTCGGGTCGGTCGAGGCCGCGCGTGCCTATTCGACCGTGCACGAGGGTGCGGTCTACCTCCACATGGGTCGCGCCTACAGCGTTCTGGAGCTCGACCTCGACGCCCGGCGGGCATTGCTCGAGCCGTTCAGCGGCGACTACTTCACGCAGACCAAGCGGGAGAGCATGACCTTCGTCGAGCGCCTGCTCGACCGGCGCCAAACCTGTGGAGTCTCCCTCTCCTTCGGGGAGGTCGTGTACTCCGAGACGGTGCTCGGGTACCAGCGCAAGGGACTGCAGGACCATCAGGTGATCGACTTCCAAACCCTCGATTTGCCGACGGTCGAGTTCCCGACCCGGGCGCTGTGGTTCGAGCTCGACGAGCTGATAGCGGCCGAGGCGTTCCCCGCCGAGAAGCTTCTCGGCTCGCTTCACGCCCTGGAGCACGGCCAGATCGCGGTTCTCCCACTGATCGCGATGTGTGATCGCTGGGATATCGGGGGGCTTTCGACCAACGCCCACCCGCAGACCGGCACTCCCAGCATCTTTATCTACGACGGGCATCCCGGCGGCGTTGGCATCACGCGCCGGGGCTATGACCAGTTCGAACGGCTGGTCGCCGATGCGGGGCGCCTGATCGGCGAGTGTCCGTGTCAGTCCGGGTGTCCCTCGTGCGTCCAATCGCCGAAATGCGGCAACCTCAACGAGCCGCTGTCAAAGCACGGCGCGCTCGAATTGCTCAGGCGGCTCCAGGCGAGCTGAGGATGGCACCAGTCGCTACGATCGCGGCGCCACGGCGAGATAGCTCAGTTGGTAGAGCACACGACTGAAAATCGTGGTGTCCTCGGTTCGATTCCGAGTCTCGCCACTTGCGAAAGTGCTGTAAAGCCGCCCTTTTCTGTCCGGAGTCGACAGTTTGGTTGCGGCCTCAATTGGGCCCGCGAGCCGGTTATTAGGACCAATTCCGTAAAGCTTGGTGTGATCTGGACCGAGCTGGCCCGTCACGGCAGGGGCGAGGCGATACATCCGCAACGGGGGGCTGAGGAGCGGCTTCGCCTCCCCGCTCGGGTGAGTAGCGCACCTGGTCCTTCTGAACGTGACGCCGAGGTCCTGGCGCGCTTCCGCAACCCCCTGCGCGAGCAGCACTCGCGTTAGCGGGCCTCGCAACCGTCAGCCTGTGTCGTGTTGTCCCGACCCCCCCGGCTCAGCGCGCGCTGTCGGCAGCCACCGTTTCGTCACCGAGCAGGTAAGGGCCCGCCATCACTCGGCGTCCCCTGGTGGCAAGGATCGCAACCGGCGATGTCTTCTCCGTCGTGACCTGTCACGCAGTGATGATTGTGGGTAACTAACGGCGCACGACGAGGTCGGCGCCGTTAGTGGTTCGTTTCGTTGCGTAACGCAGCTGATGCCCGCATCGTCCACTACGCGGCGGGTAGCCGGACGACGAGTCGGCCCCCGCTGGCGTCGCTGTGTTCAGCCTCGACGTCGCCGCCTGCCGTTCGCGCGAGCCGGCGTGACAGCGCGAGCCCCAACCCGGCACCGTGCGATGCCACCGCCGTAGCGCCCGCGCCGGCACCGGCGCCAGGATCCGCGGCGCGGCGTCCGGGCTCGAAGATCGCCTCGCGGGCGGCATCGGGGATGCCAGGGCCGTCGTCCTCGATGTTGAACACGACAGCGCCGGAGTCGCGCCGCACCTCGATTCGAACTTCACTGACGGCGTACCGGTACGCGTTCTCGATCAGCGGCGCGAGGATCCGCTCGATGAGCGCGTGCTCGGCGGCCACGCGGATGCCCGTCGGTGCGCTGAACGTTATCGTGACCCCGCGCTCGGACCCGAACGCGGATGCGGCCGCGCGCGCTCCCGCGGCCGCATCGCTGCTGGTGCGCGACGGGTCGAACTCGGCCCGAGCCGCGGCGATGAGTGTCTCGAGAGTGCGTCCCATCTGCGTGGCGCTGTCGAGCACCTGCTCGAGAACGCGGCGGCCGTCGTCGTCCTGGGTGGTGTGGCGGAGCGCGAACTGGGCCTGGGCGACAATGTTCGCGAGCGGCGTCCGCAGCTCGTGGGAGAGCTCCGCCGACAGCCGCTGCTCGCGCCGGAGGCTCGCCGCGAGGCGGTCGAGCAAACGGTCGAGCGTGAACGCGAGTTGGGTCATCTCGTCGTGGGGCTGGCCAAGCGAGAAGCGGCGGTCGAGATCGCGGTCGCTCCACTCGGCGGCTTGGGTCGTCATCCTCGCGACCGGTCGCATTGCCGTCGAGATCAGCCACCAGCCGGCCGCGGCGACCGCAACCAGCGCGAGCAGCCCCAGCACCACCGAGGCTACGAGCGCCGTGCGACGAGTCTGGTCGTAGGGCGCGAGCGAGACGCCCGCGACCACGGTCCCGAGCCGGCGACCGGCATCGACCACCGCAAGCGAGTGTAGGCGCGTGCGCGTCGATGAGATGTCGCGCGTCGACGGGGGCGCCAGAGCCATCGCCGCGGCCGCCGCATCGTTCGCCGCACCGGCGGTCTGGGGCACCTCCAATGCCCGGGTGCCACGGAATATCCAGATCTGCGTGTCGGGGCTCGCCTGGTCGGGCGTCTCGCCGAGCTCGATCCGGCCGCCGGCCACGCGCAGCGCTGTGAGTTCGGCCGAGGCGCGGGCCTGGACGACTCCGGTCGCCTCGGTGTCGAGGCGGTTGGTGAGCACGGCGTTGAAGCCGACTGTGAGCCCCGCGAGCACCAGCGCGATCGCGACCAGCACGGTGAGCAGAAGACGAGCGCGGAGCGTCATTGCAGGCGGTATCCGACCCCGTGGATGGTCCTGATCGCCGGGGCGTTGGGAAATGTCCGAAGCTTGCGGCGGATCCTTGCGACGTAGACGTCGAGCGTGTTTTCCTGCACGATCGCGCCGTGTGGCCAGGCGATGGCGACGAGCTCGGCGCGCGCAATAGCCTTGGCGGGCCTGGCGGCGAGCGCCGCGAGTAGGCGGAACTCAGTTGGGGTCAGCGGTTGCGTGTGGCCTCCGACCGACACCGTTAGCTCAGCAGGGTCGAGAACGACGCCGTCGCCGATGGCGGCCCCGGCCGCGTGGCGGGCTTGATCCGCGCGACGGAGCAGCGCCTGCAGCCGGGCGACCACCTCCTCGATGTCGAAGGGCTTCGTGACGTAGTCGTCGCCGCCGACCGTGAAGCCGCTCAAGCGGTCTGTCAGCGCGTCACGCGCGGTCAGAAACAGGACCGGTGCGCCGATTCCGTGCGCCCTCAGCGCCTGGCAGACGTCGCGGCCGTCTGAGTCGGGCAGGCCGATGTCGATGACGAAGGCGGCGGGCGGGGTGCTAAGTGCTTGATTGAGCAGCTCCCGCCCGCTCCCCACGGCCCGCGCCGCGAACCCTTCGGCGCGCAGACTGCGGACCAGTACGTCGCGCAGCGGCGCGTCGTCCTCGGCGATCAGCAGGCTCGGCTCCATCGTTTCGGGCAAGTATCGCGGTGTTTGCCGAGCCCGTTGCACCCTCGCGGTCAACGTTCAGGAGATCGTCAGGTCAGATCGCGAGCCTGCTTCCCATGAACAAGCTCTTCGTCTCAGGTGTCGTGGTCGCGTCGTCGATCGTCGGGGCGGGTTGCGGATCCTCGTCGAGTGGCTCGTCGTCGACTTCGAGCGGCGGAGCTTCCACCGCCGCCTCCGCGCCGACCACAACTTCCGCATCGCCAGCGGCCACGACGAGCGGGGCCAGCTCTCCCGGTGCGTTGTCGGCGGAGGCGCAATCGGCGGCGACCGGCGACATTCCGGACACCCAGGTGTTCCTGGTGCTCAGGAACGCCCACAGCGGCTACTCGATGAAGTACCCGGAGGGCTGGACCATCCAGGGCTCCGGCTCGGACAAGCTCACCATCAGCGATAAGAACAACCTCGTCCGCGTGGTGATCGGGAGAGGTCCGGCACCGTCGCCGGCATCAGTCGCCGCAGCGCTGACCGCACTGAAGAAATCAAGCCCAACGCTCACCTTTACGGCGCCACAGAAGTTCGCGCTGCCCGCATCGTCGAGAGCCGTCAAGGCCGTGTACACAACCGAGAGCCCACCGGACACGGTCACCGGCAAGCGCGTGAAGCTGATCGTCGACCGCTACGTGCTACCGGGGCCCGGCGGTCGGGTGGCGACCGTGGACCTCGGCACGCCCAAGGGCGTCGACAACGTCGACGCGTACCGGATGATGATCGAGAGCTTCAGCTGGAAATGACCACCTCGGAGCGAAGGATCGTCAGCCTGTGGCGCGAGCCCGAGCACCATCCCGCGCAGCTCGAGTGGCCGGCACTGCAGTTCCACGACGTGTTCAAGATCTACCGCTCGGGCCCGGTCGAAACGGTGGCGTTGCGGGGCCTCGAGCTCCGGGTCGAACGTGGCGAGCTGGTCGCGGTGCTCGGCCCGTCGGGCTGTGGCAAGAGCACGATGCTGGCGCTCGCAGCCGCGCTCGACCAGCCCTCCGCGGGCGAGGTCCGGGTCGGCGAGCACTCGCTGCACCGTTTCGATGACGACGAGCTGGCGCGATACCGGGCGCGCGAGGTGGCACTCGTGTTCCAGAGCGACAATCTGTGGCCAGCCCTGTCCGCGCGGGAGAACGTGGCGGCAGCGCTCCGGCTCTCCGGGCACGTCGGCGACGTCGCCCAGGCGGCGGACGACGCGCTCGCGGTGTTCGGCCTCGCCGCTCGCGGGTCGCATCGGGCCGGAGCGCTGTCGGGCGGGGAGCAGCAGCGGGTGGCGATCGCCGGCGCGTTCGCCCGCAGGGCCCCGCTGGTGCTGGCCGATGAGCCGACCGGGGAGCTCGATGCCCGGAACGAGCAGATCGTGCTCGAGGCGCTCGCGCAGCTGCGCTCAGAACGCGGCAGCACCGTGGTGGTCGTGACCCACTCCGAGGGTGTCGCCGCTGCCGCGGGGCGGGTGGTCGAGATGCTCGACGGGCGCGTGGTCACGTGAGTGCGCCCAGCGCAGTGGCCGAGCTCGCTGCCTGCCGGGGGGTCGATGTGGTCCACGGCGATGGCGAGGCGCGCGTCACGGCCCTGGCCGGGGTCGACTTCACCGTCGGCGAGTGCGAGCGGGTCGCCCTGTTTGGGCCGTCGGGGTCCGGTAAGACGACGCTGCTGCACGTGCTAGGAGGTCTCGTGGTCCCGAACGCCGGCGAGGTTACTTGGCGTGGGACGCCGCTGTTCTCGCTGGACGCGGTCGCGCGCGGGCGAGCTCGCGCGACAGGCATCGCGTTCGTGTTCCAGGGCGCAAACCTGCTACCGACGTTCACCGCGCACGAGAACATCGCCTTCGCGGCGCGAGCGGCGAATGGGCAGTCGCGTCCGGAGCGTGAGCCGCTTGAATTGCTCGAGCTCGTCGGACTCGCGGCGAAGGCCGAGGCGCTACCGGGCGAGCTGTCGGGTGGCGAGGCGCAGCGGGTGGCGATCGCCCGGGCACTGGCACAGCAGCCTGCACTCCTGCTGTGCGACGAGCCGACGGGTCACCTCGATTCGGACACTGGCGCCCGCGTGCTCGACTTGATCGATGCCCTTCACGACGAGTTTGGATTCGCGCAAGTGACGGCGACCCACGACGCCGACGTCGCGGCGCGGTACAGGCGCGCGGTCGGTCTCGCCGACGGCCGAATCACCGACGCGATGCGTCCAGAGTGAGGACCGCGCTCGGCTTCGCGCTCGCGGGCATCGTCCGGGCCCCCGGCCGAACGCTGGTGCGGACCGTCGTGCTCGCGGTTGCCGTGGCGCTCCTCGGCTCGATGCTGCTGTTCATCGGGCACTCGCTACGCACGATGACCGGCTCCGCGATCCGCGGGGTCCCGCTCGACTGGCAGGGCCCGGTAGCGTCGTACCGACAGGCGCAATCGATGGCGGCGGTCGTCGCGGCCCAGCGCGGAATTCTGCAGGCCTCGGCGACCGCGACGGCGCCGTTCGCGGCCGCGTCGCACAGCGGGCCCGGAGGGCTCACGAACGCCGGCAGCGGCGCCGTGCTCGGGATTTCGCCGGGGTATCAGGCGCACATCCACACCTTCCGCTTCTTGCAGGGCTCGCTGCAGCCGGGGGCGATCGTGCTCGACCAGCAGATGGCCGCGACGCTCCAGGCCCACATCGGCGACTTCATCTCGCTGACTGCGCGACCGGGCGCGCACCCGGACCGGTTTCGGGTCTCCGGGGTGGCGCTGATCACCGCTCCCGACATCGTGTTCCAGCCGCTGAACCCACTGCTCGGGCCAGCGCCGGCGCAGCCGCCTGCGAACGCCGCGATCCTCCCGCTCGCGACATTGGCGTCAACGCTCGCCCGCCACGAACCGGCGATCTCCTCGGGCTCTGGCGGGGCGTCCGCGGTGCCCGGCGCGCAGACCGGGATCCAGTGGCAGGTGTCAGCGCAGGTCGATCCGAACGGGCTCGGCTCGACGCCCGGGCAGGCGTTCACACGCGCAGGCGCGGTCGTCCACCGGGTCGAGGCGGCGCTGCCAGGCCAGGTCGTGTTCGTGGACAACCTCTCAGACCAGCTCAACACCGCCGCCGGCGATGCGCTTTACGCCGAGACGCTCTACATCATGCTGGCGGTGCCCGGGGCGCTGATCGCGCTCGGGCTCGCCTACCTGGCCGCGCTCGGCACCGTCGAGCGCGACCGGCGCGACCTCGCGCTCCTGCGCGCACGGGGGGCCACACGCCGCGACCTTGTGGCGATGGCCGCCACCGAGAGCGCCCTGATCGGGATCGTGGGCGGGCTGATCGGAGCCGCCGCCGCGTTCGCAGCCGTGTCGGCGATCATCAAGGGCGGCGCCCAGCTGACGGTCCTGCGCGGGCTCGTGACGGTGGCCGCATGCATCGCAGTCGCTTGGGTTGGCGCACTGGTCGCCCGGCTCGGCGCGACCGTGACGGTGTGGCGCGCCGCTGTGTCGGAGAGTCGCCGCGCGGTGCGCCGCGAGGGTAAGCCCCTGTGGCAGCGGCTGCACCTCGACCTCTTCGCGCTCGCGCTGAGCGGCCTGATCTGGTGGCTGACCGCGAAGACCGGCTTCTCGGCGATCGTCAATCCGGATTCGAACCCGTCGCTGTCGCTGTCGGTCTACATGTTCTTCGCGCCGGCACTGCTCTGGGTCGGCGCGACGCTGCTGCTCGTCAGGCTGCGCGGGCGAACGCTCGCATGGGTCGCGGGACGCTTCGGCGGCGGTTCGCCCCGCAACACACGCGCGTTCCTGTTGGCCAGCGCCAGCCGGCGGGGCGCCGCAATCAACCGAGGGCTCGTCGTGGTCGGGCTGCTGCTCACGTTCGGCGTCGAGCTGGGCCTATTCACGGCCACCTACGACCAGCAGGCGAATATCGACGCGCAGCTGACGCTCGGCGGCGACGTCGTTGCGAGCGCGCCGCCTGGGGTCACCGCCGGCCGCCGTTTGGAGCAGCGCATCGCTGCGGTCCCGGGCGTTCAGGGAACGACCTCGGTCGACCACTCGTACGCATACGTTGGCCCCGACCTCCAGGACACCTTCGGGATTGACCCGAACACGATCACGCGGGGGACCACGCTCCGCGACTCCTACTTTCTCGGCGGCAACGTCGACGAGATCCTGAACCGGCTGCGCGCGCGGCCGGACGCGATCCTCGTCTCCAAGGAGACGATCGGCGACTACCAGCTGCGCCTGGGCGATCTGCTGCGGCTGAGGGTCCTCGACCGCTCGACCGGGCGATTCAACGTGGTGCCATTTCACGTCGAGGGAGTCGTGCAGGAGTTCCCCTCGGCGCCCCGCGACTCGTTCATGGTCGCGAACCTCTCCTACCTGCAAGCCGCGGACCACGCCGGTGGGCCGAACCTCGTGCTCGCCCGCGCGAGCGATCCCGGGCCGACCGCGACGAGGGTCGCGCACGCGACCGCGGCCGACGGCACGCTTGTGAAGAACATCACCGAGCAGACGCAGCAGACCGTCAGCTCGATCACGACCGTCGACCTGCGCGGGATCAGCCGCATCGAGGAGGCCTTCACGATCGCGCTCGCCGCTGCCGCGATGGCGCTATTCGTAGCACTCGCCGTGATCGAGCGCCGGCACGAGTTTGCGACGATGGCCGCCGTCGGCGCCACGCTCCGAAGCATCGGCGCGTTCGTATGGAGCGAGGCCGCGCTCGTCCTGGTGGCGTCGTTGCTGCTCGCCGCCGGACTCGGACTCCTGCTCGCGCTAATGCTTGTCGCGATGCTCCAGCACGTGTTCGACCCCCCGCCGGACGCCATCGCCGTGCCGTGGGCCTACCTCGGAGAGCTGGCCGGTGCGGCGCTCGTTGCGACCGGAGTCGCCGTCGCGATCGCCGCACAAAGGCTGCGCCGCCTATCCCTGGGACGACTGCTGCGAGAGCAGTAGGTGCGAACCCTCTCGCGGGCCCGCGGCGTCGGGCGCCGTCCTCATCGCAGCCGGTTGCGGCAGCCACTGTGCCCAATCGCTTGGGGTTTGCGGTTGCTCGGCGAAGAGCGGGTCTTGCAGATCGGGCAGCACCCGTCCTGGGCCGTGAGCATACCCGCCACCAGCAGGGCCCCGGGTGATGGCAGGCCCTTACCTACTCGGTGACGAAACGGGGGCTGCCGACAGCCGCGCTGAGCCGGGGTTGTGACGACACGACACACATCGCTCGTTTGCGAGGCCCGCTGACACGAGGGCCGCTCGCGCAGGGGGTTGCGGATGCCCGGGGGTTACCGCGTCGGCCGCCGTGTCTGCACCGCGCTCATCGTGCGGTAGGGCGAGCAGCTACTGGCTAGTTGACCGCGCAATTGGGCCCGTAACGGAATTCACGGGCTGAATACGGCGCAAAGATCCGCAAACTGCGGACACAATGCGGCCCCGACGAACACCGACCCCGGACAAGATTTGGCCTGCAAATGCGCACTTATCGACAATAACAATTACACGACTGAAAATCGTGGTGTCCTCGGTTCGATTCCGAGTCTCGCCATCCTCTGTAGAGCCGCGCCGGACGGTCGCCCACGCGCCGTGCCACCGGCCCGCGCCCGGACTATGTGCTGACCGCGGGTTCCGGCTCCTGCGGCGCCGTGCAGAAGGCGCATCGGCGGGCCTGGCGGGGGATGTCGCTCAGGCACTCGGGGCACGGCTTGGTCTCCGATTCGACATCAGGCTGAGTCTTCCGGCGGCGCATCAGCGCGTTGATCGGCTGGACGACGAAGAAGAAGACCGCTGCGGCAATCGAGATGAAAGCGATCAGGTAATTGATGAAGTCGCCGTAGAGGAAGTGGCTCGAATTGAGGGTGAAGGAAAGGTTCGAGAAGTTCGGCTTGCCGAAGATCAGCGCAACGATCGGTGTGAGCAGGTCCCGCACCAGCGCGGTGACAAGAGCGCCGAACGCCGCGCCGATGACAACCGCCACGGCGAGGTCGACCACATTGCCGCGCAACAGGAATGTCTTGAAATCCCGCAACATCTCGGCCTCCTGAGGATCAGTCTCTGACGGGTGTAGTTCGGGGGCGCTCCCTCATGTCCTGCGGAGCCCCCAGGGACAAATCGCGCGACGAGGGCACCGCGCTTCCACGAGGTGGCGCGTGCAGGCACGAACCGTCCGCGATCTGCTTCAAACGCCTTGACGCGGCGGGTACGACGGCGTACGTTAGGCAAATTGCCTAACGTATCCAACGATCATACAAACGGACGATTGGCAGCGGAGATCGTCGCCCATAAGCTCCGGCCATCTGAGCCCTCAGCAGGGGAGGGCCGAAGCACGCCACTGTCATGTCGTTACGTCCAGACGGTTCAAACCGCGGACCGTTCTGGTCCGTCTTCGAGCGCTCGAACATCCCGATGGCCCTCGTCGATCGGGACAAGCGGTACGTGGCCGCAAACGATGCGGCGCTAACGCTCTATCAGTACGGTCGCGAGGATGTGATCGGCCGCCGGGCGGGACGAACGGTCGCCGGCATGCCGGCTTCCGCGGCTGAGGCCGACTGGCGAACGCTGCTGCGCCACAACGAGCTGTATGGGGAGCGCTTGATTACGCATCCGAGCGGGCGCGCGATCCGGGTGACATTCGCCGCCCACGGCACGACCGTCGACACGCAGTGGCTGGCCCTGTTCGTAACCGTGTCGGCCAAGCTCGAGCCGGACGGGGTCGAACTTATCTGCGCCTGCCCACCCGGAGCCGGCCGGTCGCCGGGCGATCCGGCCAACCTGGGGCGTCTGGGCGTTGCCCTGACCCCGCGTGAACGAGAGGTAGTGCGCAGAGTGGCCTTGGGGCGCAGCACGCCGCAGATCGCCGCCGATCTCAGCCTCAGTCCGGCAACGGTGAGAAGCCATGTCAGAAACGCGATGGTGAAGGCGGGCGCCCACACTCGCGCGCAGCTCGTCGCGCTGGTCCTGGGTGAGGGCCTCGCCGATCGCTAGCGCGTCCTCGGAGGCTGATTGCCCCCGTAGACTGGGCCGATGCACGGTCTCGACAACTCGGAGGTTTGACCCGTGGCCGGGAAGGTCGACCTCGCGGGGCTCGATCGCCTGCTTGCCGCGGGCGCCCAGCTGGTCGAGGCGCTCCCCAAGGAGGAGTACGAGGAGGGTCATCTTCCGGGCGCCATCAGCCTTCCGCTGAAGGAGTTGACCGCGGAGCGGGCGGGCGTTCTCGATCTGAACCGCCCGGTTGTCGTCTATTGCTGGGATTCGCTCTGAGACCTGAGCGCGCGGGCCGCGTGCCGGCTCGAAACGCTGGGGTTCTCCGAGGTCTACGACTACGGCCCGGGCAAGGTCGACTGGCTGGTCAACCGTCGCCCCATCGAGGGGGCTCGGGCGCCTGAGCCGACGCTCGGAGAACTCGCAAGTGCTGATGATGTGGTGACATGCCGTCTCTCGGATCGTGCGGGGGCGGTCCAGGCGCGACTCGACGCGTCGAGTGTTCCGTTTGCGCTCGTCGTCAGCGACGGGGGCGTGCTGCTCGGACGGGTGCCCGCGAGTGAGCTCGAGGGGAATCCCGCGGAGTCGGTCGAGGTGCTGATGGACCCGGGCCCGAAGACGTACCGCCCCCACAAGACCGCGCGGGGGGTTGCCCAGGAGCTGGTCGAGCGGGGCCTACAGTGGGCGCTCGTAACCTCACCCGACGGCGAGCTGATCGGTGTCGTCAGCCGGAACTCGCTCGAGATCGCCGCCGAGGACGGGCGATAGGCGAGCCGGGCAAGGCCGCCAGGCGATCGACCCTGTCCCGTCCGCCCAGCTGGATGAGCCGATCGAGGTCGAGCGGCTCCTCCATCACGACAAGCGTCTGAACCAGGTCCTCATCGCTCAGCGCCTCGAGCGCGGCGCCAAGGGCCTCGTCATCCAGGTGCCCGACGAAGCGCCCCATCGTGACGTACTCCTTTCGGCGCGCGAGGACACGGGTGATCTCCAGGATGCGGGCCGGCGGGATCCGCGCGATGACCGCGCTGGCTCGGCGCGGATCGAGCTCGATCGCGATATCGGCGACGAATTCCGTCGGCAGGCGCTGGCCGACGTCGTCGGCTCGCTCGGGTTCGAGCAGACCCGCGACCCGCGCCGCGAGGACCGGCCCGAAGGTCGTTCGCGCCAGGTTTGCCACCAGAGCGACCGGGAGGAGCCGGCTGGTGGCAGCGAGGCGTCGCAGGGCGCCGTCGTGGGCCGCGAACAGCGCCTCGGTCGCCTGATCGCGGAAAGCGCGTAGGTCCTCGACTCTGACCGCTTCGAGGTAGGACAACCGTGCCGGCTCGACCTGGAGCAGGCGCGCCAGCTTGAGGATCTCCGCGTGGACCGCCCGCCGGTCGCTCATCAGATCAGCCCGTGATCTTCTTGATCGGCCCGCGGAGGAGCCGAGGAATCCGGGCCAGCGCTCGCTCCCCGGCCTCGGCGAGCGCAGCCGCCTGACGTCGTCGCGCGCTCCGCACAGCGTCTGCGAGGTCATCCAGCTCCGCCGCCGAGAGGACGGAAAATCCCCGCGGTAGCCGGTCGTCGAGTTGCGCCTCCAGCGCCCGCCGGGATGCGTCCTTGCTCATCCCGCGCATCGTGACGTCACGCGGGGACGTACGTCAACGCCGAACCGTGCGTGAGCGGACAGACCGGACACGCCGCGTAAGCTGACGCTGAGTGAGCGCGGCCTACATCCTCGACGCTGTTCGGACTCCGTTTGGCCGCTACGGCGGGGGGCTGTCGCATGTTCGCCCCGACGACCTGGCGGCCCACGTGGTGGGGTCACTGCTCGATCGGATGCCGCACCTCGATCCCGCCCACGTCGACGACGTGCTGTTCGGCGACGCCAATCAGGCCGGCGAGGACAACCGGAATGTGGCCCGGATGGCCTGGCTCTTGAACCGGCTGCCGACCAGCGTTCCCGGCAGCACGATCAACCGCCTCTGCGGCTCGAGCCTCGACGCGGCGATGCAGGCGAGCCGGATGATCGAAGTGGGGGACGCTTCGCTCGTCCTGGTCGGCGGCGTGGAGTCGATGAGCCGGGCTCCCTGGGTCCTGCTCAAGACCGCGACCCCGTTCCCGCGGGCCCATCAGGAGCTCTATTCGACGACGCTGGGCTGGCGCATGATCAACCCGGACATGCCACCGGAGTGGACGATCTCGCTCGGGCAGAGCGCCGAGAAGCTCGCGGAGATCTACGGGGTCACCCGTGAGGCACAGGACGCCTTCGCCCTGCGCAGCCATCAGCGCGCCCTCGAGGGCTGGGACTCGGGCTTCTACGAGTCCTGGGTTGTGCCGGTCTCCGGGACCGAGCTGGAGCGCGACGAGAACATCCGGCCCGATACCTCGCTGGAGCGACTGGCTCGCCTCAAGCCGTCGTTCGTCGACGGTGGCACCGTCACGGCGGGAAACTCATCGCCGCTCAACGACGGCGCCGGCGCCCTGCTCATCTCTGACGAGGCCGGAGCCGAGGCCGCCGGACAGGAGCCGCTGGCGCGTGTTGTCTCCCGGGGCGCGGCCGCGGTTGATCCTGACGTGTTCGGGATCGCGCCGGTCGAGGCGGCCGAGGTGGCCCTTCGCCGGGCCGGCATCGGCTGGTCGGAGGTCGACGTGGTTGAGCTCAACGAAGCCTTCGCGTCGCAGTGTCTGGCCGACATTGGCCAGTGGAAGGGGCTCGATCCCGAAAAGGTCAATCCCCACGGCGGCGCGATCGCGCTCGGCCACCCCCTCGGGGCCTCCGGCGTGCGGATCCTCGGAGGGCTGGCACACGAACTCAGCCGTCGCGGCGGCGGCTATGGGGTGGCCGCACTGTGCATCGGCGTCGGCCAGGGGCTGGCCGTCGTGCTCCAGGCATGACCGTGAGGTGCTCAGAGCCCTAAGGCGTAGCCCTAGGCAAGTAAGGCCTACGGGCCCGAAATCAGCTCCTTCTGCCCGATGTGCAGGCAGGCGTCTCAGCTCATCCTGCACGCAGTGGAAAAGAACTCGGAAAGGAGCCAAGCGTGCATCCCAGCCTCATTACCCCCCTCGCGTCCGAGCACCGGAACGACCTCGTCCGCAGCGCGGCCAGCGGTGCGCTGGCAAGGGCCGCGAACTCCGATCAACATCTCGGCTTTACGGCCTCGATCGGGCGATACTTCCGGCGTGGCCCGGAGGCTGACCAGCAACCGCTTCGTCGGACGGACCGAGGAGCTGCGCGAGCTCGAGCAGGCAGCGGAGGCGGCACGGAGCCGGCAGCCTGCACTGCTTCTGCTGGGCGGTGACTCCGGCGTCGGAAAAACGCGCCTGATCGGCGAGCTCGAACGGCTGCTCTCGGACCGGGACGTGTTCGTTCTGCGCGGCGAGGCGGTTGAGCAGAGCGAGGGCGAGCTCCCGTACGCGCCGCTCACCAGTGCGCTCCGCCCCTTGGTGAGGGCAAGGGATCCCGCGCTCGCTGAGTTGAGTCGGGGTAGCCGCATCCAGCTCGGGGCGCTGTTTCCCGGGCTCGACGAGACCGGCGGAGCGACCCCGGTCCACGATCCCTCCTCGCAGCTGCGGCTATTCGAGGCCCTGGTCGAGCTACTCGACCTGCTGTGCGAACGCGGGCCGGTGACCCTGATCCTCGAGGACATGCATTGGGCCGATCGGTCGACACGCACGTTCGTCTCCTTCCTGGCCCGGAGTCTTCGCCAGGAACCGATGCTGGTCGTGCTCACCTACCGGACCGACGAGCTACATCGGCGACATCCGTTGCGCTCGCTGCTCAGCGAACTGGATCGCTTGGACCACGTCCGCACGCTCGGCCTTGAAGCGTTTAGCCGCGATGAGCTCCGCGAACTGTTGGCCGACATCCTCGATGCCGACCCTGCCGAGGCACTCATCAACCGGCTCTATGCCCGGAGCGAGGGCAATCCGCTCTACACGGAGGAGTTGCTCGCCGCCGGGCTCGATGGTCGGGGTGCTCCGCCGGAGAGCCTGCGCGATGCCTTCATGCTCAGGATCGAGCGGTTGTGTGCCGACGCGAGGCGGGCAGTCAGGGCCATCGCGGTGGGGCGCCGGTTGACCGAGCCCGTCATCTCGGAGGTCGCCGAGATCGCTCATGAGGCTCTGCCCGAGGCGCTCCGCGAGGCCGTGGCAGAGCATGTCCTGACCACGGACGAGGATGGCCGCTTCAGCTTCCGTCATGCCCTCCTTCGTGAGGTCGTCTACGACGACTTGCTGCCCGGGGAGCGCGGGGATCTGCATCTGAGACTGGCCCGGACGCTCGAGGCGAGAATCGGGTGTGGGCTCGATCAGGAGGCAGAACGCGCGGCCGCCGTCGCGGGGCATTACGCGGCGGCCGGTGACCAGCCAGCGGCTCTCCGCGCCGCGGTCGAGGCGGCGCTCGTGGCCCGTGGCGTGCACGCCTACGCTGAGGCCGCGGAGCTGGCCGAGCGGGCGCTGGATCTGTGGCCAAGGGTTCCGGATGCCGAGCAGACGATCCCGCTATCCCGTGTCGATCTACTGACCCTGGCCGCCTCGGCCCACGGGATCGCGGGCGACCGCGAACGCGGCGAGACGCTCCTCAAGCTGGCCCTGGAAGACGTCGACCCGGAAGCCGAACCCGAGGCGTACGCCGGGATCCTGGCGCGGCTGGCTCGCGCCCAGTGGGCGCTGAACCGCGCTGCGGAGGGTGTGGAGACCGCGCAGCGCGCGCTGGCCATGTTGCCCGAAGCGGGAGCCAGTCGGGAGCGCCCGGCGCTGATGGCGTGGCTGGCCCGGACCCTGTTTCTCAGAGGCCGTTTCCGTGAGGCCGTCCCCGACGGTGAGGCGGCCCTCGAGGCAGCGATTGACGCCGGTGACCGGCACGCTGAGGGTGAGGTCCGGAACACGCTGGGGATGGCGCAGATCGCGCTCGGCGATATCGAGACCGGAATTGGGCAGTTGCAGCGGGCGATCGCGCTCGCTCGGGAGGACGGCGACCTCGACAACCTGGGCTACGCCTACTCCAACCTCGCGGCGATGCTGCACGTCGCGGGCCGGACCCGGGAGGCGTTCGAAGTCGCTCGTGCGGGGTTGGCCGAGATTCCGCCCCGGGTCGCCCGTCTCCACGATTGGCTCATGCTCTCGGTGGCCTGGCTCGGCTACGAGGTCGGCGACTGGCAGATCATGCGCACCCACCTCGAGCCCTCGACCACATTGCTCGATCGCGGCTCGCTGTTCCGGCTGCTGGTCGAGGCCGAAGCCGCGATCGGCGAGGGCCGGGACGCCGAGGCGGAACGCCGGCTGGTCCAGGCGGAGCCGCTCGTCGACGCCTCGAGCGAGCCGCAGTGGATCGGGTGGTTTGGCGCGCTCGAAGGGGAACTGCGCCGCCGGCGCTACGAGCTTCCGGCAGCTCGGGCCGCAGTCGAACACGCGCTTGACCGGCTCGAGGTGTGCACCGATGACGTGATGCGGATCGCTCGGGCCAGCGGCGTGGGCGCCCGGGTCGAGGCTGACATGGCACGCCGAGCCAAGGACCTGCGGGAGGAGGCCGAGGAGCGCGACGCACTCGCGCGCCTCGAGATCCACCTGAGCCGCCTGGAGGCAGCGGCCCAGGAGGGCGGCCCGGTGGAAGAGGCGTGGTTGGCGGTCGGGCGGGCGGAGCTGGCCCGCGGCCAGGCACGCAACGACCCTGGTCTGTGGCACGAAGCGGCGGAGCGGTGGGAGTCTGTCGAGCGGCCGTACCTGGCCGCCATCGCGCGCTGGCGAGAGGCCGAGGCGGAGGTGGAGGGCGGAGATCGGGATGCGGCAGCCGTGGCGGCGCGGTCGGCGCTGATCGTGGCCGCCGAGCTGCGGGCGCGCTGGCTCGAGGACGAGGTCGTGGCGCTGGCTCAGCGGGCGCGCCTGGCGCTCGACGAGGACGCTGAGGCCCCTCGCGCAACCGCCGAGCTCGACGAGGAGCCGTTCGGACTGACGCCGCGTGAGCGCCAGGTCCTGGCCTTGATCGCCGAGGGCGCCACCAACCGCCAGATCGGCGCGGCGCTCTACATGGCCGAGAAGACAGCGAGCGTTCACGTGTCTCGGATCCTCAGCAAGCTGGGGGTGCAGAGCCGCACGCAGGCGGCGGCCATGGCGCACCGGCTGCATCTGACCTGAGCCGGCTGTTCTCGGCCCGGCTCACGATACGTTCACTGGATGCAGCCGGTTTTCGACGGGCACAACGACGCGCTCACCGTCGATGACCACGAGTGGCTGGTCAGCGGCAGAGCTGGGGGTCATCTCGACCTCCCGCGCATGCGGGCGGGCGGCGTGCGCGGAGCCATCTTTGCCGTGTTCACGGAGGGGCCGAAGGAGCGCGAGGCCCTCATCCCGAGGGAGGACGGCGTGCGGGAGTTCGAGTACGCCTCTCCGGTCGATCACGTCATCGCCGCCGCCGACGCCGCGGCCGTGGCCGGTCGCCTCCTCCGGCTTGAGCGTGAGGGTGCGATCCAGGTGGCGAGACGCATCGGCGATGTCGACCGCGCGCGATCCGAGGACGGTCCGCCTGTCGCCGTGCTCCACCTCGAGGGAGCCGAGGCGATCAGTCCCGATCTCGAGTCGCTGGATCTCTGGTATCAGGCCGGTCTACGGTCTCTCGGCCCGGTGTGGAGCCGGGCCAACGCCTTCGGCTGGGGGGTTCCCTTCATCTCCCCGGCCTCGCCGGACATCGGACCGGGGCTGACCCGCGCCGGACGCGCGCTCGTGGAGCGCTGTGCCGAGCTCGGGATCCTGGTTGACGTCAGCCACCTCAACGAGGCGGGGTTCTGGGATGTGGCGCGGCTCGAGCCCGGACCGATCGTGGCCAGCCACGCGGGCGTGCACGCGGTCGCGGCGGCCTCGCGCAACCTCACCGACGCGGAGCTCGACGAGATCGGCACCTCAGGCGGCCTGGTCGGAATCGTGTTTGCCGCCCCGTTTCTCAGGGACGACTTCGCGGATGACCCGGAGACTCCGCTCGAGCTGATTGCGCGTCACGCGCGCTACGCCGCCGACCGCATCGGGGTCGAGCATGTGGCTCTGGGCTCCGACTTCGACGGGGCGACGATTCCCAGGGCCATCGGGGGGGCCGACGGGATGCCGCGGGTTCTTGAGGCGCTGCGTGACGAAGGGTTCACTGAGGCCGAGGTCGACGCCATCGCGTGGGCCAACTGGCGGCGTGTGCTCGCCGCCTGGTGGCGCGACTAGACCTCGCTAACGCCGGCGCTGCTGGCGATCGGGAGCGCGTAGAACAGGGCCAGGGCCGCCATGATGGCCAGCGTGACGTATGGCGAGACGGCGGCGAGGCCGGTCGCCACGATGTACGGGAAAAGCCCGCTCACGCTCCGGTAGAGGATCATCCGGCGCTGTCGCGCGCTCAACTTCACGCGCAGGAGCTGTGGACGCCGGAGCAGGATCTGGCTGTTCAACGAGGCAAACGCACTCGCCATGGCCAGGAAGATCGCGCCGTAGATGGCCGCCGCGAGCTTGGCCCCATGCCCCTCGCGCAGATACTCCGCGAACAGCGAGGTGCCGAACGGGATGACGGCGATCGTCAACAGCAACAGCAGATTCAGCATCAGGATCGAATGGTCGGCCTCGGCAAGTCGCCCGATCATCACGTGGTGGTTGATCCAGATGATCCCGATAGTGAGAAACGAGACCACGTAGGCCGCATATTGCGGCCATAGTGCTCCCAGGGCGTGGCCGAGGTGAGCCCCGTGGGCCGTCTTGTCGGCTGGCGGAACGACGATGTTCAGCACGAGCAGGGTGATGGCGACCGCGATCACGCCGTCAGAGAAGGATTCAAGTCGGGCCCTGCTCACGCTGCGGCTTTCGCCGGAGCGGGCGAGGCTCCTACCGCGAGCTCACGCTCACCGGCTCGCCCGCGGCAACCGCCGCGGCCATGCGCTCTGGCTCCGGGCGAGCCTGCTCGCTCAGCCCGATGCGTTCGTGGAGCCAGCGCAGTGGGGGTGGAGCCCACCAGTTGATCGCCCCAAGGAGCTCCATCAACGACGGGACGAGGAGGGCGCGAATGATCGAGGCATCGATCAGCACGGCCAGCGCAGCGCCTAGCCCGAGCTCCTTGATGAACACGATCTGCGAGGTGGCGAAGGCGCCCAGAGCGACCGCGAACAGCAGGGCCGCGGCGGTCACGATTCGCCCCGTGCGCTCCAGGCCGATCGCCACCGACTCGGCATTGGAGGCCCCATTCTCCCGCGCCTCCTTGATACGGGAGAGGAGGAACACGCCGTAGTCGGTCGCCAGGCCGAAACCGACCGCGAAGAGGAAGACCGGCTGGGTGGCGTCGAGCGCCCCCTCGCTACGGAAGCCGAGCAGACCCTGGAGGTGTCCATCTTGGAAGATGAACACGAGGATCCCCAGCATCGCGCTGAGGCTGAGGAAGTTCATCAGCACCGCCTTCACCGGCAGCACCACCGAGCCGGTGAACAGGAATAGGACGATCAGCGTGCACAGCACGACGATCCCCAACACCACCGGCAGGTGGACCGTGAGGCTGTGCTCTAGGTCGATGAACATCGCTGTCTGTCCGGCCACGCCAACGTAGAAGGGTTCGTGCAGCGCCCGGATGTTTCGGACCAGGCGCTGGGTTGCGGCGCTCATGGGACCCTGGACAGAAGCCACAGCGAGCAGCGAGTTGTGAGCTCCGGCAGGCTGGGCCGCCGACACCGCCGAAACGTCGGGCAGCCGGGCGATTTGATGCGCCAGCGCACGCACCTCGGCCGAGCGCGCGGGGAGGCCGACGACGACCGCGATCGGCGAAGTCCGGTTAGGGGGAAATTGAGCCTGCAGCGCGTCGCTCACCTGACGAGCGCTCGTGCTCGTTGGCAGCACCCGGGCATCGGCCTGGATAAACCTGATGCCCAGGAAGGGAATCCCGAGCGCGATCAGGACAGCGGCTGCCCCGGCGGCGATCAGCGCCGGGCGACGCATGACGAGCCTCGAGAGCCGATACCAGGCGCCTGTCTGGGCCAGCCGGGCCTCTCGCAACGCGGCGCGCTGAAGCCGGGCGGGGGCGAGCGCGTTGACCCGCGGACCCAGCACGGCCAACAGCGCCGGCAGCACCGTCAGCGCGAGAGTGGCGGCGAGCACGGCGACGATCGCTCCCGCGATGCCCATCGAATAGAGGAAGTTCTGCGGAAAGACGATCAGCGAGATCACCGCCGCTGCGATGGTCAGCGAGCTGAACAGGATCGTTCGCCCCGCGGTTTGCAGGGTTCGAACTAGCGCCTCGGGGCCAAACCCGCGCCGTGAGGTCTCCTCGCGGTAGCGCGAGACCATGAACAGGCTGTAGTCGATCGCCAGGCCGAGGCCCATCCCGGTTGTGAAGTTGAGGGCGTACACCGACACGTCGATGAAGCCGGCCACGATCCGCAGCACGAAGAAGGTGACCAGGATCGCCAGACCGCCGAGCAGCGGCGGCAGGAGCGCCGCGACCAGGGACCGGAAGAAGAGCAGTGAGAGCAGGAAGATGAACGGGAAGGCGAGCAGCTCGGCCCGCGCCAGGTCGCTCGAGACCTTGGCGTTGACCTGCGCGTTGGCGACCGCGGCGCCGCCGAGCCTGACGTCGCGTTGAGAGGCGAAGCGCTGCTCGATCTGCTGGGCGACGTTCTTGAGCGCCTTGTTCGAGAGCGGCTTGAAGTAGGCCAGGACGTAGGTCGAGTTACCGTCCCGCGACACCATGGTCGGGTTGCGCGACGTATAGAAGGACTGCACCGAGGCGACGTCAGGCTGTCGCTGCAGCTCCGCCGCCACCTCGTCGACGCGCCGCCGAGCCGAACTCGAGTGAACGTCGCCCGAATGCACGAGGGCGACCACGCCCGCATCGATCTGGCGCCCGGTCGCAGACTGGAAGCGATGCGTCGCCTGCACGCTCTGGGTCGCGGGATCCCGCGCGTCGTAGGGCACGAGCTGCTTCGAGACGCTGATTCCGAACCCGCCGGCGACCGCGGCGCAGACGACCGCCACCAGCAGGACGAGCCGTCCGCGGGCATGCAGGAACCGCGCGTGTTTCTCGAGCATCGGTGTCAGGCCTCGATGATGGTTTGGCTTTCCCGCACCAGGCGCGCTTCAGTCGCGCGGCACCACTCGATCAGCCAGATATATACGTCAAGACGCGCGCGAGCAGTTGGCTGAGGCGTCAGGCAGAGCTGCCTAGAGGCAGCCGTCGCCGTCGCTCGGGCCGCCCTGGTTGTCGGCGTCGGCGTCGCCGGCGCTGGCGCCCTGGGGGATGCATGCGGTGCCCGACGAGGTCGTGGTCGGCGGCGGCGAGGAGTGCGTCGTCGTGGGCGGCGGCGAGGAATGAGTGGTCGTCGGCGGCGGCGCCGCGCTGGTAGCCGCGGGGGGCGACGCCGACGTCGTGCTTGGCGCCGCCGACGCCGCGGCGGGCACCGGGCTGGGTGCCGGCTTGTGCGCCCTGGCCTTGTGGGCGGCGTGATGCCTCATGCGATGAGTGTGGGAGCGGTGGCGCGGCTTGGCCGGCTTCGCGGCGGCCGTCGTGGGCGTCGACGCACCGGGCGCCGTCGATGTGCCAGTGGTGGACGAGGCGCCCCCGCATCCCGCCGCGAGGACAGCCGTCGGCACTGCAACCGCCAGCCAGGAGATGAGCCGCTGTCTTGGCATCACGTACGAAGACGCCGGATCGGTGGAGATCTTCCCGCGCGCTTTATCCTCGCCCCGATGCACTTCAGCGAGCTCACACCGGCCGAACAGCGTGTCCTCGGCTGCCTAATCGAGAAGCGCTGGACGACCCCGGATCAATATCCGCTGTCATTGAACGCCTTGCGCCTCGCCTGCAACCAGGTGACCAACCGCGACCCGGTCACTACCTATGACGAGGCCACGGTGCGGGAAGCCGCCTACCGGCTCTCCCGTTACGGGCTCACACGTCTGGCCAGCGGCCATGGGAGCCGGGCCACCAAGTACCGCCACCTGGCCGAGGAGGCGCTCTCGCTGGGCCGTGAGGAGCTGGCCGTACTGGCCGTTCTCCTCCTTCGGGGCCCTCAGACTCTCGGCGAGGTCAAGGGACGCAGTGACCGGATGGCGAGCTTCGCCTCGCTCGAGGATGTGGAGCGGGTTCTCGATGTGCTCGTCGAGCGAGGCTACGCGCGACGGATCCCCCGGCGGCCAGGCCAGAAGGAGGACCGGGTTGAGCATTTGCTGGGAGGCGAGCCCGAGGGTGACGCTGAGCCGGGACGAGCGGCAGCGGGCGAGGATCAGGATCACGCGCGGGTCGCGGAGCCTGACCCAGCTGGTGAGCCGGCCGCAAAGGACTCCGGGCTGGCGGCGCGGGTGACCGCGCTCGAGGCGCGCGTCGAGGAGCTCAGCCAGGAGCTTTCGAGCCTCCGCGCACAGGCGCCGGCGCTGAGCGAAACCGCGAGTTAGCGCTCGGCGGCCGCGGGGTCGCTTGCGGTCACGCGCGCTCTGAGCTCGGCGGGGTCGACGCCGTGCCCGGCAAGCACGCGGTAGAACGTCGGCCCGTACACATGGACGACCGCCAGCAGCACGTGTGTGGTGGCGAGCTTCGGGGCCTTGCGCTCCCGGGCGATCCGGCTGGCGTGTTCGGTGACGGTGGCGACGGCGTCGGGATCTCCGGGGGTCGCGGGGGTTCGGTCAGCCTCAGCGTCCGGCTCACCCGTGGGCGCCTCGCTCAGCCCCAGTGAGCCGAGAACCGCCCCCGCCTCGCCGTGATTCCGAAGCGCCCGGAGCCAGCGCTCGGCCTGGTCTTCGGCCGATTGGGCGAACGGCATTGCCGTCGACGCTATCCCGAGCAGCAGGGCTGCGTCGGCGGTCAGGGGCAGGGTTCCGCGGTCCGTCACGTGGCTCGCTTCGCCGTCGAGGTAGCTCAGCGCCGCTTCTCGGTTGGCGAACACAGGAAGGCCTGCGGCCAGCCCGCTCAGCTCGAACACGCGCAGCACGGCCGGCGCCGGCGCGGCGATGGCCAGCCTGCCCTGGACCTCGAACCGGTGCTGTACGCCGATCATCACGCCCAAGGCGGTGGAGTCCATAAACCCGACGCGGCCCAGATCGAGCACCAGCTTGGTCCGGTCCTCGGCCAGGAGCTCGGATAGAGCCGACTTGAACTGGGGGGCCGACCAGAGGTCGAGGTCACCCTCGACGCACAGCACGATCGTGTGCTTGCCGACCATGACCCGGTTGACGGCGAGGCCGGACGTCCTTCGGGTTCGGTAACTGTGGTGTGACTCCGGCATTTCCGCACCGCGAGACGCGCGCGACACGCGCGGCGGTACTCCTGATATCGACCTGCGGGTCGGCGTCGATTAGCTGAGCTGTGTCGGATGTGGACGTGCGCCGTTGCCTGTCCGCGGGCTGAGTCGCGGGGGCTTAGAGCAGGCCCTGGCGCCGGAGGGCGGCGACCTTCAGGTTCGCCTCGAGCAGCTCGTCGTGGCTGGTGCCGGCGTCAATCCAGTAGCCGTCGAGGACTTCGCAGCGCATGCTGCCCTCGCCGACGTAGATGTTGTTGAGGTCGGTGATCTCCAGCTCTCCGCGCGCCGACGGGGCGAGGCGATCCATGAACGAGAAGACCCGTTCGTCGTAGAGGTAGATGCCGGTCTGCGCGAGGTTCGACTTCGGGGCCGCCGGCTTCTCCTCGATGCCGACCACCCGGCCGTCGGCGATCTCGACCACGCCGTAGTGCTGCGGCTCCTCGACCGGGGC